>Ga0070708_100000017_pt1 | contig 120364 bp, 91 predicted proteins | sample KBSK5503metaG_FD_65469 | JGI IMG/M metagenome (GOLD analysis project Ga0070708, IMG submission 65469) | Corn, switchgrass and miscanthus rhizosphere microbial communities from Kellogg Biological Station, Michigan, USA - KBS K5-50-3 metaG | ecosystem: Host-associated > Plants > Roots >... | reverse complement strand
TCGCGCGCCAAGAAGGTGCTCGAGCTGGCGATGGACGAGGCGCGAGAGCTCAACCACAGCTACGTCGGCACCGAACATCTCCTGCTCGGGCTCCTACGGGAACACAAAGGCATTGCGGCGCAAGTGCTCGTCGATGCCGGTGTCACAGTCGAATCCGCTCGCGAGGAGATGCTGCGGATTCTCGGAACCGATCGACCTACCGGCAGGGCGCGCCCGCAGGCGGAAAAGCTGAAACCCACCGTCACGCGTCGACCGGGCGGCCCGTTGCCGCTATTCATGGAGCGACTACGCAAAGTCATTGCTGATGCGCACACGGTTGCCGCCGATCGACAAGCGGCCGAAGTAACTCCGGTGCATCTGATGATCGCTCTGTTGCAACACGGTGAAGGGTTGGCGAACGCCGCGCTCGATCGACTCGATCTCGATTACGAGCGCGCCCTTCTGACACTCAATGATCTCGCACCGTTGGGAACGGCCGTCGTCTCTCCGGAAACGGCGGTCGGTCTCGATCTCGGAGGCGTGGCCGCGCTTCAGGCGATGGAAGCTGTGCAGGAAGAGTGGCGCGCCCAGTACGCGGGCACGCAACACTTGCTCATCGGACTGCTCGCCACGTCACCACAGATCGCAGCCGTGTTCGCGGCGCAGGACATTACACTCGACGACGTCCGCGACGAACTCCGAACGATCAGCGGCTGACGGTTACTCGAAGTCGAGCGCGAGATCCATCGACGGCGCCGAGTGCGTCAACGCGCCGATCGAAATCCAATCGACGCCGGTCTCGGCGATCGCGCGGACGGTGGTAAGCGTCACGCCGCCCGACGCCTCGAGAATCGCGCGCCCGTTCACCAACCGCACGCTCTCCACCATCGCCGCGAGCGGCATGTTGTCGAGCAGAATGATGTCGGCGCCGGCGTCCGCCGCGCGCGCGACTTGTTCGACGCCGTCACACTCGACTTCGATCTTCACGCCCTTGGGCGCGAGCTCGCGCGCGCGCGCCACCGCCTTCGAGACATCGCCGTCGAGCGCCGCGAGATGGTTGTCCTTGATCAACACGCCCGTCGACAGATCCATGCGGTGGTTCGTCCCACCGCCCGCGCGCACGGCGTACTTCTCGAGGGCACGCCAACCGGGCGTCGTCTTGCGCGTGTCGAGGATCTTCGCGTTGGTTCCCTTGACCGCGTCAACGTAGCGCGCCGTGAGCGTCGCGATGCCCGACAGTCGCTGCATGTAGTTGAGCGCCACGCGCTCAGCCGACAGCAAGCCGCGCGCGTGGCCGGTGACGAACAGCACCGGATCGCCCGCGCGCGCGTGCGCACCGTCCTCGCGATCGACGCGAATCGAGACCTTGGGATCGAGGAGCCGAAACGCCTCGAGCGCGAGCGGAATTCCGCAGACGACTCCCTTCCCTCGCGCGACGAGCGTCGCACGCGACCGGCGATCGGAGATGACCGTCGCGATCGTCGTCAGATCGTTGAACGCGCCGTCCTCCTCCAACGCCGAACGCACGAGATCGTGGAGCGCTTCTTGGCGAAGAGGGAACCGAAGAATGCCAACCCCATCGACCGCCGGCACTGACAGGGGCAGGATGGTGCGCGGCGCGGATCGCCGATCGCGGGGCTGCTCGGACATTCCCATGTGGATCCTCTCCCTTCGCTATTCCCCTGGATCTACGCCGTCCGACGCCGGAGACAAGGGCTGCTTCGCCCCGCCGCCAATAGCGACCATGCGCTCGATCGCGCGGCGCGCGCGGCTGGCGACGTCGTCCGGCACGGTAATGCGATGCTGCGTGCGGACAAGCGCGTCTCGCACCTTGGGCAGCGTCGTCACCTTCATGTATGCGCACGACGCGCGCTCATTCGCCGCGAAGAAACGCTTGCTCGGATTCTCGCGCCGCAATCGGTGCAAGATCCCGACCTCAGTCGCGACGATGAACTCGTCAGCGTGCGAGAGCGCGGGTCGCTTGATCATTCCTTCGGTCGACAGAATCTGCACGCCGTCCGGGTCGACGTCGCCGGCCGACATCGCCTCGAGCACGCTCGTCGAGCAGCCGCACTCGGGATGGATCAAGAACTCGGCTTCGGGATGCAGGCTCCGCTGCAGACGGATGTTCTCCGGATCGATACCGGCATGCACGTGACACTCGCCCATCCAGACGTGCATGTTCTTGCGACCCGTCAACCGTCTCACGTGCGCGCCGAGGAACATGTCGGGTAAAAAGAGAATCTCCTGATCCTCAGGAATCGAATTCACGATTTCGACCGCGTTGCCCGACGTGCAGCAGTAGTCGCTCTCCGCTTTGACTTCCGCCGACGTGTTGACGTACGACACGACGACCGCGCCGGGATGCTCCGCCTTCCAACGACGCAGCGCTTCGGCGTCGATCGTGGAGGCCAGCGAGCAGCCGGCGGCGAGATCCGGGAGCAGCACGGTCTTTCGCGGCGACAGAATCGCCGCCGTCTCCGCCATGAAATGCACGCCGCAGAAGACGATGATGCCGGCGCTGGTCTTGGCCGCCTCGCGCGAGAGGCCGAGCGAATCGCCGACGAAGTCCGCGACGTCTTGCACTTCGGCGCGCTCATAGTTGTGCGCGAGGATCACAGCGTTTCGCGCGCGCGCCAGCTTCTTGATCTCGCCCTGGAGCTCGGCGATGGCGTCGGGTTTTGAGGCGGTGGCCATATCTGGAAAAGCTAATGCTGGAGAGGCAGCTACAGTTCGATATGTCGGCCCGTCCACGTTTTCTTCGCGCGCGGATAATCGGCCCGATAGTGCCCACCCCGTGACTCCTTGCGCAACAACGCGGCCTCGACGACGAGCTGGGCGGTCTGTAGCATGTTTTGCTCCTCCGTCGCGCCGTGCGGCAGACGCTTGCCGATTTCGGCCAACCGGTCGCGTGCTGTCCGCAGTCCTCGTGCCGTGCGCGCGATTCCGGCGTAATCCCACATCACGGCGCGAATGTCGTCGGCCGCCACTTGCGCGGCGCCGCGGTCGGCGAGCGGCGGTACCTTCCACTTGCCGATCGCGCTCTGGGCACCGAGCGGCCGGATCGTCGCCAGATCCCGGGCGACGCGCTCGGCGAAGACGAGTCCCTCGAGCAGCGAGTTCGATGCGAGGCGGTTCGCGCCGTGCACTCCGGTGCGCGCCACCTCGCCGACGGCGTACAGACGCGCCGCACTCGAGCGGCCGCGCAAATCCGTGACGACGCCGCCCATCATGTAGTGCGCCGCCGGCGTGACGGGAATGAGGTCCGATCGCGGATCGATGCCACGCGCCTGGCAGAGCGCGAAGATTCCCGGAAAACGCGCGACGAACTTTCGGCCAAGCTTGCGCGCGTCGAGAAAGACCGGGCCGTTTCGCTGCTCGCGGAAGATCGCTCGGGCCACGACGTCGCGCGGCGCGAGTTCGGCCAGCTTGTGTCGCCCGCGCATGAACCGCACGCCGCTCGAGTTGACGAGAATCGCGCCTTCGCCGCGCACCGCCTCGGAGATGAGCGCCAGCGGATTCTCCGGCGTGTCGAGCGCTGTCGGATGGAACTGGACGAATTCCATGTCGGCGAGGGTCACGCCGGCGCGATGGGCGATGGCGAATCCGTCGCCGGTCGCCACGACGGGGTTCGTCGTGTAGCGATAAATCTGGCCGCAGCCGCCTGTCGCGAGCACGGTCGCGTCGGCAAGGATCTCCGTCGCGCGCCCGGCGATGCTGGCGCGCACGCCCACGCACACGCCACGACGCACCTCGAGGTCGAGCACGCGCGCCTTCTCCAGCACGCGGACGCGCTTCGTTGCGCGCACGCGAGCGACGAGCGTGCGCGCGACTTCGGCGCCGGTTTGGTCGCCGTGCGCGTGCACGATGCGGTTCTTCGAGTGCGCGGCCTCTCGTCCCAACATGAGTCGACCCGTGGGGTCGAGATCGAAATGCGCCCCGGCGGTTTGTAGCTCGCGCACGCGAGCCGGACCTTCTTCGACCAGTACCTGGACCGCCGCGGCATCACACAGCGCCGCGCCCGCGGCGAGTGTGTCCTGCCGATGCAGCGACGGTGAATCGCCGGCGCCGAGCGCCGCGGCAATGCCGCCTTGCGCATACGCGGTCGCGCTGTCGAACAGCGAGCGCTTGGTCAGCAATAACACGTCCCCGTGTTCCGACGCTCGCCACGCGGTGTGCAAGCCGGCGACGCCGCTGCCGACGACGAGAAAGCGAGTACGAATACGATCAGCCATGCTGGTAAGCTACCAGCGATCGACAAAATGGGGTCAGACTCCAATTGCAAATTGGGGTCAGACTCCAATTGCGATGAAATGGTAAATGGAGTCTGACCCCAATTCGCCTTGTAAATGGAGTCTGACCCCAATTGGCCTTGCCCCAATTGGCCTTGCCGCCACCTACGCGAGCGGCGAATGTTTCCCGATGCGGAAGTTGTTCATTCTCGTGGCCGTGCTCGTGACGGTCCACGTTGCCTTTCTTTTTGTCCGACCGTCACGCGCCGCGTTGCCGCCGTCCGATAAGGCGGTCAACGTCGGCATCGTGCTCGACGTCGGCGGGCTGGGCGACAAGTCGTTCAACGACGGCGCGTACCGAGGCGCCACGCGCGCCGAGAAGGAGCTGGGCGCGCGCATCAGGCTGATCGAGCCGGGCGAAGGGACCGACCGTGAAGCCGGATTGCGTCTGTTGGCCGCCGAGCACGTCGACTTGGTCGTCGGCGTCGGCTTCATCTTCACCGACGACATCACGCAGCTCGCCAAAGAGTATCCGAACGTCAACTTCGCCGGCGTCGACTACTCGCTCTCCACCGACAAGGACGGCAATCCGATTCTGCCACCGTCCAATGTCGCCGCCCTCAAGTTCAAGGAAGAGGAAGGCTCGTTTCTCGTCGGCGCGTTGGCGGCCCTCGTTGGCGGATCCAAGAAGGTGGGGTTCGTGGGCGGCATGGACGTGCCGCTCATTCAAAAGTTCGAAGCAGGGTATAAGGCCGGCGTGAAGTACGTGTGCGAGAGCTGCGTCGTCGTCGTGCAGTACGCCGGGGTCACGCCCGAGGCGTTTCGCAATCCCGGCAAGGGCAAAGAGCTCGCGCTCAATCAGTTTCAGCAAGGCGTGAACGTCATCTATCACGCATCGGGTTCGACCGGGCTTGGGGTGTTCGAGGCGGCGCGGCAAACCGGGAAATACGCGATCGGTGTCGACGCCGACCAGTACAGCGAGGCGCCAGGACGCATCCTCACTTCGATGGTCAAGGGCATCGATGTCGCGGTGTACGACATGATCGCGCGCGTACGAGAGCACACCTTCAAAGGCGGGATCTACACGTTCGGCTTGCCGCAAAACGGCGTTGGCTACGTGTACGACAAGCACAATCGCGCGCTCATCCCCGACAGTGTTCGCGCGCGGGTCGAGCGAATCAAGGCCGACATCGTCGCCGGCAAGATCGTCGTGCCGAGCACGCGATGAGCATGGCCGGTTCCGCGGCGTCGACTCCAGCCATCCGTCTCACCGACATCGTCAAGTCGTTCGGTCCTGTTCTCGCCAATCGCGGCGCGGCCCTCGAGGTCGCGCCAGGCGAGATTCACGCGCTCGTCGGCGAAAACGGCGCCGGCAAATCGACGCTCATGCGCGTGTTGAGCGGGATGTACGCGGCGGAGTCCGGCCGCATGGAAGTGAACGGACACGACGTCACCGGTTGGTCGACGGCGGACGCGATCGACGCGGGGGTCGGCATGGTGCACCAACACTTCATGCTCGTGCCCACGCTCACGGTCGCCGAGAACGTGATGCTCGGTCGCGAGCTCACGAAGGGCGGCCAGCTCGATCGCGCGCGCGCCGAACGCGAGGTCTCCGAGTTGAGCCACGCCACCGGGCTCGCCGTAAGGGCCCAACGCACGGTGGCCGATCTCTCCGTCGGTGAGGCGCAGCGCGTCGAGATTCTCAAGACGCTCTACCGCGGCGCGAAGATTCTGATTCTCGATGAGCCGACCGCCGTATTGTCGCCGCCGGAGATCGAGGAACTGTGGCACGTGTTGCGACAGATGCGCGATCGTGGCGAGACGATCGTGCTCATCACCCATAAACTCGACGAAGTCATGGCGATCTCCGAGACGATCACCGTGATGCGGCACGGTCGGACTGTCGGCCGACTGCGCACGGCGGAGACGACCCCGGCCGAGATTGCGCGGGCGATGGTCGGACGCGACGTGCAGCTCGCGATGAATTACGTCGCCGAGGAAATGGCGACAACGCCCTCGCCAGGCGCGCAGGTCGCGGCATCGGAACCGCTGCTCGTCGTGCGTGATCTCGTCGTGAATGACGTGCGGCGCCTGACCGCCGTAGATGGTGTGAGCTTCACGGTGGCGCCGGGCGAGATACTCGGCATTGCCGGAGTCGAGGGGAACGGGCAAACAGAGCTGCTCGAGGCACTCGCCGGTTTGCGCGCCGTGCGTGGCGGCTCGATTCAGATGGGCCGCCACGACGTGACTCGACTTTCGGTCAAAGCGCGCGGTGACGCCGGACTCTCACACATTCCCGAAGATCGGCACGCGCGCGGTCTCATCCTCGACTACTCCGTCGCCGAGAACTTGATCCTCGGCCAGCAGCACCGATTCACGCGCGGCGTGCAACTCGATCGCGATCAGATCCTCGAGAACGCGCGTCACCAAATTGACGCGTTCGACGTTCGTCCGAGCGACCCTCAACTTCCGGCGCGCGCGCTATCGGGCGGCAACCAACAGAAGCTCGTCATCGCGCGCGAGATGGGGCGCGCGTTCCAGGTACTTCTCGCCGCCCAGCCGACACGCGGCGTCGACGTCGGCGCGATCGAGTTCATTCATGGGCAGCTCCGCGCCGCGCGCAACGCTGGGAAAGCAATATTGCTCGTGTCGGCCGATCTCGCCGAGATCCTTGCGTTGTCCGATCGCGTGGCGGTGATGTACGGAGGCAAGCTTGTCGCCGTGCTCGCGCGCGGCGACGCGAGCACGGAAGTTCTCGGACCCTATATGACTGGCGCAGCGACGGGGCACGCCGCATGACGACGGCAGCGAGCGAGAGCACCACCGCACCGCCACCGATCGCGCCGCCGGTGGATCGCACCGCGCGGCGCACCGCGTTGGAGGAAGCCATTCTCCCCGCCGTCGTCGCGCTGCTCGTCGCGGCGATCGTCGGCGACATCCTCATTTTGACGTTCGGTCAGAGCCCAGGCACCGTGTACCGCCTCCTGCTCGAAGGGACGTGGGGCAACGCCTACGGGTTGGGACAAGTTCTCTACAAAGCCACGACGTTGACGTTCACTGGACTCGCCGTCGCCGTGGGGTTGCGCGCGGGGTTGTTCAACATCGGCGCCGAGAGTCAGCTCGCGGCGGGCGGCTTCGTCGCCGCACTGGTAGGGCTGCTGCTGCCATCGGGCTTACCAGCGCTGATCACGCTGCCTCTGTATCTGATCGCCGCCGCGGCCGGCGGCGGTTTGGTAGCGGGCGTCCCGGGCGTCCTCAAGGCGAGGTTCGGCGCGCACGAGGTGATCACGACGATCATGCTCAACTTCATCGTGCTTGCGTTGCTGAACTATCTCACCGCGGCGCATCTCAAAGTCGAAGGCTCGCTCCATACGGCCGAGATTCACGCCGGCGCGCTGCCGCGATTCTCGTCGTACATCGCACCGTTCCACGGCTCGGCGGCGAACGTCGTGCTGTTCGTCGCCCTAGGCGCGGCGATTGTGACGTGGTGGTTCTTGTTCCGAACGCGCCGCGGATTCGAGCTGCGCGCGACCGGGCTGCAACCCGAGGCCGCGGAGTACGGCGGTGTCGACGTCGGCAACGTGTGGTGGCGCGCGATGGTGTTGTCGGGCGGACTCGCCGGCATCGGTGGACTCAACTTCGTACTCGGCTACAAACATTACTACGAGGAAGCGTTTGCGTCGGGTGCCGGCTTTCTCGGCATCGCGGTCGCGATCGTGGGACGCAACCATCCGCTCGGTGTGGTGTTCGCGGCGCTCGTGTTCGCGACGATCTCGCAGGGCGGACTCGCGGTCAACGCGGTCGTTCCCAAGCAGATGGTCGACGTGCTTCAGGCCGTGGTGATCATCGCCGTCGCCGCGTCGGTGCCGGAAGTGCGACGCATACTGAGGAAGGCACGATGATCCTGCTCGCCTTCGTCGCGCAGACGTTGCGCATTGCCATTCCATATTTGTTCGCGGCGAGCGGCGGCGTGATGTCGGAGCGCGCCGGGTTGATCGGCCTCGGGCTCGAGGGCTACATGCTCAGCGGCGCCTTCTGTGGCGCGGTCGCGAGCTACTATAGCGGGAGCCCCTGGATCGGACTACTCGGCGCGATGGCGGGCGGCGTCGCGATGGCGTTGCTCTATGCCCTCACCGCGATTCGCTTCCGCGCCGATCAAGTGGTGGTCGGCATCGCGATCAATTTGTTCGTCATCGGGCTGACTCGGTTCTTCCTGCGGCTCGCGTTTCATAGCTCATCGAACTCACCGCGGGTGCCGGGCTTCGGGGCCGAGCAATCGGGGACGGGATTCGGTGCACTGGCGACCAACCCGCTCATCTGGTTGGGTATTGGCGCCGTCGCGGCCATGGCGTGGTTGCTCTATCGCACACCGTTCGGATTGCGCGTACGAGCGGCAGGCGAGCATCCGGCGGCGGCGATCTCGGTCGGAATTCGCGTCGACCGGATCCGATACGTTGCCGCGGCCCTCTCGGGATTGTTGGCATCGCTTGGCGGGGCGTACCTGGCGCTCGATCAGCACCAGTTCAGCGCCGAAATGACGGCGGGACGCGGGTTTATCGCGCTCGCCGCGACGATTTTTGGGCGGTGGGATCCGTTTCGGGCGGCGCTCGCCTGCCTGTTGTTCGCCGCGGCGGAAACGTTGCAGATTCAATTGCAGGGAACGCAGCTCATCCCGTCGCAATTCGTCGAGATGATTCCGTACGCGCTCACGATTATCGCGTTGGCCGGGGTAGTCGGACGGGCAGTTCCGCCCGCCGCGCTCGGGAAGACGGCGACGTAGCGTGATTGACTGCAGCGCGGGGATATCGGGACAATGAGTAGTGGTTATCGCGTAATCATACTGGTGGGTCTCGTCGGGATCGCCGTTGGATCGGCTGCGTATGCGCAGCGTAGCCCGACGGCAATTGCTGTGACGACCATTGACGCCGATTCCAGGAACGTCGTCGGAGCCGTGGAGATCAGCGTCGATGGCCGGAATGCGGCCAGCGATACGTCTGGTCAAGTTGTGTTCAGCGGAGTGGAGCCGGGACGCCATCACGTCCAGGCACGTCGACTCGGCTTTCAACCGGTGTCCGCGTACGTCGAATGCACGGAAGGCGAGACGCTGCGTGTCAGGCTCATGATGCGGCGATCTGACGCAGTGTTGGATACGCAACGCGTCGTTGCCCAGGGCGCACCGAATGGACTTCGTGACTTCGAGGCGCGGCGCGCGTTGGGCGAGGGCCGGTTTCTCACGCGCGAGGACATTGACAAGTTCGCGGGACGGGAGTTGGCGACGCAGCTCGCGGTTCGGCTGCCGGAAACGCGAGTTCAAGTAGGACGAACGGGAGGTCGGTACTTGATGTCGCTTCGCACGCTCGGAGGTGCTGGCGGTTGCGTCAGCAGGGTATTTCTCGATGGGCTGGGTCACGATCCCGATCTCACGACCATCCGGCCCGAGTCGCTCGCGGCGGTAGAGTTCTATCAGGGTACGAACATCCCCGCGGAGTTCCGTGCGGGCGCGCCGTGCGGTGTGTTGGTCCTCTGGTCTCGCCGGTGAGCCTATCCTTCAGGCAAGCCCGTATGGGTTTCGTTAAGTCAGTTGCTTGTCTTGGTTGCTAGTTACTAGTTGCTGGCAACAGCGAACAGCGCGTATCTAGCAACCAGCAATCAGCAACTAGCCACCAGCAACCAGAAACCTGTGAACGGGAAAAACGCCGACATCGGCAAGCTAGTCGTTCTGATGATCACCGCGTTCATCGACATGGTCGGAACGCTGATGATCATTCCGCTCATGCCGTTCTACGCCAAGTCGTTCGGCGCGAACGGATTGGTGGTTGGTCTGCTCGTGTCGTCGTTCTCGGTCGCGCAGCTGCTCAGCGCGCCGATCTGGGGTCGTTTTTCCGATCGCTATGGACGGCGGCCGGCGCTGGTCGTCGGGATGATGGCGTCGGCGATCGCCTACATCGTCTTTGCCTACGCGAACTCGCTGTTTCTACTGTTCCTGTCGCGGCTCATCCAGGGTTCGGGTGGCGGCACCGTGAGTGTGATCCAGGCGTATGTCGCCGACGCCGTGAAGCCCGAGCAGCGTGCGCGAGGATTGGGATGGCTATCGGCGGCAACGAATGCGGGTGTCGCGTTGGGTCCGGTGATCGGTTCGAAGATGTTGCACTTCGGCCCGCACGGGCCTGGCATCGCGGCCGCGATCTTGTGTGTGGTCAACAGCATCTTCGCGCTCAAGTTCCTCGTCGAATCACGCGACATGGTGGAAGCGCGTTCGAGTGTCCATGTACCAGGACGCTCGCGGACAGCGGTGTTGCGCGTGCTGACTCACTCGAAGGAGCCGGCACCGCGACTCATCTGGATTTATGCGATCGGCATTGGCGCGTTCCAAGGGTTGAACGCGATTCTCGCACTCTTTCTTGCGGCTCGTTTCGGCGTGACCTCAGATACGATTGGCTACTTCTACACCTACATCGGCGTGATTTCTGTGCTGACGCGCGCCGTGTTCCTCGGCTGGGCGGTGGACAAGTTCGGTGAGGCGCGCTTGTCGCGCATAGGACAGACACTGTTGGCGATCGGTTTGGCGGCGCTTCCATTCATGCATCGCATGACCGACCCAGCCGCGTTTGCCGCCAAGCTCGGCGGGCTCCTGCCGGTATCGGCAGTGGTCGTCCTGCCCTTCTTGCCTTTGGCCGCCGCGGTCGCCCTGCTGCCGCTGGGCACGGCATTCACCTTTCCGTGTGTCACGGCGCTGCTCTCGCGCGTCATTTCCAGTAACGAGCGCGGTCTCTACATGGGGGTTCAACAGACCTATGGCGGAATCGCTCGCGTGTTGTTCCCGATCGGGGCCGGTTGGGCCTTCGATCGGTTTCAGGAGCTACCATTCTTAGTGTCAGCGGGATTGGTCGCCGGCACGATTTTTTTGGGCTTGGGTATGGAAGAGTACACCCGGCCCAAGCGTGAACCCGAAGTAGCCCCCGCGACTTAATTCCCGTGGTCGCTCCGCTAACGAAGTTGATAGGAGATCGCATGTCCGTAGTTCGAATCCGCGGGGCGTTGACGCTGGCCGCGTTGGCCGCCATGACTGCTTGCGGAAGCTCGGAACCGTCCGGGCCAAATACATCAACGCCATCCGCCATCGCGCGGATTTCCGGCAACGGTCAAGTTGGCCTCGTCGGCACGTCGCTGTCGCTTCCGCTTGTCGTCAAGGTGACGGGATCCGGTGGTGCGGCGATCAAGGGCGCCTCGGTAACGTTCGCTGTCACGTCCGGTGCCGCCACGTTGTCGCCAACCACCGCGACCACCGACTCGTCGGGACAGGCCAAGACGCAAGTCACCCTCGGCTCCGCGGTCGGCGACGTCACCATCACCGCGACGGTGGCTGGAACGAGTCTCGTCACGACGTTCATCGTGACGGCTGGAACGTCGTCGGTCTCGCTGGCTTGCTCGGCAGGGTCGCCACAAGCGCCGGCCGCCGGCGGCGTTCTTCCCGGCGTGAGCGGGTCGGGCGTTTGTTTGAGCGGTGGCACGTTGGGAGCGGACTACGCCGTCGTCGCGTTTTATGGAAATCCGGATAGCTCCGCGGTGGCGTCGTTCAGCGTGACCTCGCATGGCGCGACAGGTTTGGCGACCGCCTCGTTGGCTCCGTCGCTCGACGCCACATCGCTGTCGCCGATCGGCGAATACCACACGAATAGCGTCCAGACGACGTTCGACGCGCGCCTCCGGGCGATGGCGCGACGTGAGTTGACGCCAATGATCCCGGCGGCGCGCGCGTGGAATCGCCAGCGTCCGTCTTTCTCGACGATCCCGGCGAACCCAGCCATCGGAACGCTCGTCACGCTGAACGCCAACGGCAATTCAGCGTGCTCGAACCCGATCAACGTCGTTTCGCGCGTGGCGGCGGTCTCGAACCTGGCGATCGTCGTCGCCGACACCGCGAACCCGACCGGTGGATTCACCGATACCGAATACGCGAGCTTCGCGACGCTGTTCGACACGCTCGTTTCGCCGCTCGACGTGCAGAACTTCGGCGCGCCGTCGGACGTCGACAAGAACGGCAAGGTTGTCATCTTCTTCACGAAAGAAGTGAACAAGCTTACGCCGCGGGGGGCCAACGGCGTGATCGGCGGTTTCTTCTTCGAGCGCGATCTCTTCCCAAAGAGCGACAGTCTCGACCTCCAGGGCTGCCCGAGCAGCAACGTCGCCGAGATGTACTACTCGATGGTTCCCGATCCCAACGCGGTGTTCAGTGATGCGCGGAAAAAGACCGACGTGCAGAACGTGACGCCTTCGACGCTGGCGCACGAGTTCCAGCATCTGATCAACGCCGGCCGGCGGCTGTACGTCAACAACGCCGACGCGTTCGAGGACGTGTGGCTCAACGAAGGGTTGAGCCACATCGCCGAAGAGTTGCTGTACTATCGCGTCAGCCATCTCGCGCCGCGGCAGAATATCAGCGCGAGCGTGATCCAGGCGGATCAGACTTCTGTGAACAACTTTAACAACTATCAGGGCGACAACTTTGGTCGCTACGAGATCTTCTTGGGCAAACCGTCGCAGACGTCGGTCTACGCCGGGAACGATTCACTCGAGACGCGCGGCGCGACGTGGAACCTGCTGCGGTACTTGGCGGACCATCGCGGCTCGTCCGACGCCGACACGTGGTCGCTGCTCGACAATTCTAAACTCACGGGCCAGGCGAATATCGCGAGTGTGTTCGGCAGCAATTACATGACGCAGATCCGCGATTGGGCGACGTCGGTGTTCAGCGACGACATCACGGGCAACGCGGACGCGCGCTTCGTGGAGTCGAGCTGGAACATGCGGAGCATCTTCCCGCGCCTCGTCTCGTCGAGCGGCGTTCCGCTCAACCGCTTCCCGCTCGCAGTCGTGCCGCTCTCCGACGCAGCTCCGGCGAATCTGTCGGTGTTCGCCGGCGGCGCGGCGTACCTGCGTTTCACCGTGCCGGCGGGTTCGCAAGCGTCGATCGACTGGTCGGCCGGTGGGCTTCCGGTTTCACCGCTGATGCAGTTTACGGTCGTAAGATCGCGATAAACGGTGGAACGGTGGAACGGTGGAACGTTAAGAACTGACGCGAGGTCGTTTCGTTCCACCGTTTACGCGAGCGCCAGCGAGCATCCGTTCCACCGTCACGCTCCTCCCGCCCTCTCCTTTTCCTTTTCTTTCGCCGCTTCCTGCGCGCCGGGCTCACTCGCCAACACGGCGCGCGCGATCTCGACCATCGGCACCGAGCGATCCTGACTCGTGCGCTGCAGGATGCGATACGCCTCCTGCTCCGATGAGCCCGTGCGACGCATGAGAATTCCCTTCGCGCGTTCGATCGTCTTCCGGTTCTCGAGCGCTGTGCGGGCCGACTCGGCATCCTGACGCGCCGAGAGCAATTCCTTTGCGCGCTTCGCTGCGAGACGGATCGTCGAGTCGAGCGCGCGCGGCGGTGCCGGCTTCGGCAGGAACGCAATCGCCGCCGTCGCGGTCACGTCGCGATCGCTCAGCGTGAGCGTGTGATCGCCGCTGAACAACACCACGGCGACGCCGGGCACTGTTTGCGTGATCTTCTCCGCCGCTTCGATCCCCGAGCCGTCGGGCATGTGAACGTCGAGCAACACGACGTCAGGCACCACGTCTTTCGCTCGTTCGAACGCTTCGCGACCAGTGGACACTTCGGCGACAATCGTATGACCAAGCTCGCTCAAGAGGTCGACGAGCAACGAACGCGCGTTGTCATCGTCTTCCGCGACGAGCACACGGATGCGTGAGACTGGTTCTGTCATTGTGGTCAATTTGGACGCGCAAGCCCGCAGATGCTAGCGGTGTGATCGCGGTTAGCCTTCGCCGGCAACCTGCGAGAGTAACTCAGATGTTCGTACCGGCTTTCGGAGAATGAAGTCGCCGTCGGCGCCGGCACCGACGCGTGGTTCCCAACCCGTCACGATACCAATCCGCATCGACGGCCATCGCTCACGCGCGAATGTGACGAGATCCCATCCCGTCCCGTCGGCCAGCCCGATATCGGTGATGAGCACATCATACGCAGGAACCGCGGTCTGGAGCAGACGCGTCGCATCGTCGAAACCCGGCGCCGTGTCGACAGCGTGTCCGTCGGACTCGAGCAGCGCTTGCATGAACTCGCGACTGTCTGGATGATCTTCGACCAGCAACACGCGACGCGGAACTCGCCGTCGGGGATCGATTGTGATCTCCGTCACTTGTGGCAACGAGGATTTAGGGAAAACCAACCGGATCGTCGTCCCACCGCCGGGAATCGACTCGATTTCCGCGCGGCCGCGGTGGCGTTTCACGATACCGTACACCTCGGCGAGACCGAGCCCCGTACCCGCCCGCCCTTTCGTCGTGAAGAACGGCTCGAACGCGCGCTCGCGAACCTCGGCCGACATGCCGATCCCGGAGTCGCGAATCTCGAGACGAACCTCCGCGTCCTTCACGCTCGTGCGCACGCCGAGTGTTCCGCCACCGGCCATCGCGTCGAGCGCGTTTTGCACGAGGTTGAGGAGCGCCTCACGCAGCTCGCCGGCAATACCGCGCACCATCGCCACGCCCGCGTCGGCGAGCTCTCGCTCGAGATGGATCACTCCCCCCCGGGCCCGCTCGGCCCACAGCGGACGCGTCATCGCCACCACCTCGTCACACACCACCGACAGATCGACGTGTTCTTCACGATCGGACTGAAGCGGCTCTTGCCGAATGAAACGCCCGACGCGGGCCGCAGTCGCAGCGCCGGTCTCCGCCGCTTTGGCGATGCGCACCGCGTAATCGCGAACGGCCGCCGGATTGTCGGCGTGGGCGTCGAGCAGGTACGCGGCCGCCATGATCGGGTTGAGCGCGTTGTTGACGTCGTGCATCACGCCGGCGGCGAGCTGGCCGACCGCGGCCAATCGACGCTCTCGGGCGCGCGCTTCCTGCAACGCGAGCAGCTCGGCGGTTCGCTCCTGCACCATTCGCTCGAGGCGTTCCGCTTCCGTCGACACACGCTCGTATAGCTGGGCGGTACGCCGCGCCTCTTCCTCGAGCGCTTTGGCGAGCTGCGTCTTCACCGTCACGTCCCGCTCGACGGTGACCGCGCCGCGGATCTTACCGTGCTCGTCGTACAGCGGGTTCGAGTTCACCTCGATGATCACGGGCGACCCATCCGCGCCGCGACGCACGGCCAACGTTTCACCGCGCACTCGCTCGCCACGAAGCGCGCGCGCCGTGGGATGCTCGTGCATGAACAGGCTCGTCCCGTCGATCGTGCGCGGACGGTCGAGCTGCCAGAGCTCGCGCAACGTCGTCGGCTTGCCCGACGCATGATCCTGCAGCGCCTGCGTATTCGACCGAACGGTTCGCCCCTCGGTGTCGAACACGCGCACCGAGTCTGGAATCACGTCGAAGATCGACTCCAGCTGGGCGACGTTGCGGCTCAACGTCTCGCGCAACTCTTCGCGCTCGCTGACGTCGTTGCCGGCGAAGAGAATTCCGCGCCCGCCGCTCTCGTCGATCAGCGTCGCGAACGTCGTTTCGATCAATCGACGTCCGCCGCGATGCTGGAACGGAATGCGAACCGCGATGGCCATCGGCGAGCCGCGGAGCGCAGAGTCGATCTGATCGGTCAAGTCGGCGAGCGCGTTCGGGAACGCGTCGTAGATCGAGACTCGTATCGGCAACGAAGTTGCCACGTCGGTCAGCTCGCGATAGCGCGCGTTGCCGTTGACTAGCCGCAAATCCCCATCGAATACGGCGATGGCAAGGGGAACTGCTTCGAATAAAGCCTCGAGTCGCAGGCCCGTGATTCCGACGCGGGCGAAGTCGAGACTAGCCGAGGGCTGCGTCACAAATGAACTAATGAAAGGCGGGACGGCGAACCGCCAGCGGCGACGGAGATGGGAGCCCTTTGGTGGACGATCGAGCACCCGAGAAGGCAACGCACCACTGAACAACTCCGCCGAAGCACCACGCTCACCAGCGCGGGGGCAGCGGCGGTTGGATTTCCGGCGGCGGTGTGTCCGCCGTAATGAGACGTGCGCCGCGCTGATACGTGAAGAACGAATAACCCCACTCGATCAGGACGCTGACGCGATTTCGAAATCCAGCGAGATACATGATATGCACGAGCAGCCAGGTCCACCACGCTAGCGCGCCGCTCAGGTGTCTGCCTGCAAGAACGCCGACCGCCTTGTACCGACCGATCGTCGCCAAATCCCCTTTGTTGAAGTAGCGAAACCGCTCTCGGCCTTCGCCTCGCACGGTGTGGAGGATGTTTCGTGCCGCCGTTCGACCGCTCTGCATCGCCGCCGGCGCAACGGCGGGCACCGCCTTGCCATCGTTTTCCAAGATCGCCATGTCACCGACGACGAACACTTCGGCATGCCCGTCGATACTGAGATCGTCGTTCACCTGTATGCGTCCCATTCGATCTTGTGCGGCACCGAGCGACGCGCCGAGCGACGATGCGGCATTCCCCGCGGCCCACAAGATCGTGCGCGCGTCGATCCGTACACTGCCCATCTCGACGAAGCCGTCTCCGACGTTCGTCACGCGCGCGTTTGTCCGCACCTCGACACCGAGCTCGATCAGGTCACGCTCGGCCCGCGCCGACAGATCCTCGGGGAATGTTGGGAGCAAGCGCGGTCCACCCTCGACGAGTATAATGCGCGCCGAGGCGGTATCGATGTGACGAAAGTCCGTCGGAAGGGCGAAGCGCGCGATCGTCGGAAGCATCCCCGCGAGCTCGACACCGGTTGGTCCGCCGCCGATGATGACGAACGTCAGGTTGGTTTCACGTTCCGCGGGGTCGGTCGCGCGTTCGGCGCGCTCGAACGCGAGCAGCCAACGCCGCCGCAGCTCGATCGCGTCCTCGACGCTCTTGAGGCCCGGCGCACGCGGTTCCCATTCCGAATGCCCGAAGTACGAATGGCGCGCGCCCGCGGCGACGATGAGAAAATCATAATGCAGCTCCAGCCCATCATCGCAACGAACGGTGCGGGTGCTGGGCACGATCTCGCGTGCCTCGGCGAGCAAGACCTCGGTGTTTTTCTGGGAGTGGAGTAGCCAGCGGATCGGCGCCGCGATGTCCGTCGGCGCGAGCGTCGCGGTCGCGACCTGGTACAGCAACGGCTGAAAGACGTGATGATTCGTGCGATCGATGACGGTGACGTCTACCGCGGCATCGCGCAGCGCACGCGCGGCGTACAGACCGCCAAATCCACCACCGATGATGACAACCTTGGGCAGGTGCATGAACGGCAAGTTACTCAGCGACGGAATACGTCAGGCGGGCGCGCTGTCCAATCGCGTCGGCGAATGCAGGCTGACGGCGGACCCATCGGCCACAAACGCCGAGTACGGTGGGCGGCGAAGCGCCCCGGCGAATGGCGCGCCAAACACCGTCGAGTCGTCCTCGAGATCGACCGTGCGAAGTTGCCACACGCGCCACGGAGCATGTCGCACCTCGTACTCCACGGTCGAGCCGTCTCGCTGGCGAGTGTAGCCCCAGAAGTGCTCGGTGATGAATTCTTCCTCCGACCCTGGGCGCAGCGGGATCGCGACGCCAGTCGGTTCCGCGCGGATGCGGTTCCACGCCGACGGCCCCTTCCATGAATATTCGACCAGCGCCGGCATCGCGTCGGGCGTCGCCCGGTCGATGCGATGTCGCATCGGAAGGGCGCGATACGGCTCGTTATACGTCAACTGCGCGACCAGCGCGATTGCAGGAAGGGGCACGAGCTCGCGCAGAAACGTCACGCCGCGGCGCACCTCGCCGTTGACGACGCGCTTGGCGCACCTCGCCGTTGACGACGCGCTTGACGTAGAAGCGGAGATTCACCTCTTCGAACGTTCGGTGAAACGGAATCGGAACGCCGAGGAGTCGCGTATTGCGGAAATGAAACCCGACGAGGCTCACGTACGCGAACCCGTCCCACACGTCGAGCTGCGTTTCTTTCGGGACGAACGGCGCCAGCCATTCGGGCGGAACCCGATAGTTCAACATCGCCAGGTAGCGCCATTCGGCGCTCAAGAATTCGCGCGTCACGACGGCCTACCGTTGTGGTGCCTACGCTCTCGTCGACCTCGGCGATCCTTACTCCGGTAGGGGCGTCGTCGCGTTGTCCGTCGTCACGGGGGCATCGGACTCTTCACGCGCGCGCGCGGCTTCGGAACGTTTGTTACGGATTTTCTCATCCCGCTTGGCTTTCCGATCGAGCTCCTTTTTCCGTTTTTCGAAATCGTAATTAGGTTTTTTCGCCAATTGGGAACTCCGCTTGGGTTCGGTTGCCTGCGACGCTGTCGCGAACCTTCCAAACATAGCGACAAACCGCGCGTCCGCGTCCGAGTCGCTTACAACTCGCGCTACAGATAGCGCGCGACCGCCATGGCGATGACGGCAATCGCGAGCAAGGCGGCGGCCACTCGCGACGCGGCCGCCATCCGATTCTGCAGGCGTGCGAGCGTGCTCGCCTGCTCAGCGCTCGGCGGTCCGCCACTTGATTGGATTGTGGCACCCAGCTGGAGCAGCTGGTTCCCCGCTGGCCGACCGAGCGTCGCGAAGACGGTGAGCGCTGTGATCGCAGCGAGGGCCCCGATCCCGTAGGTCATCCCCGGCGCGGAGCTACCCCACGTGCCGGAGCTCATCTTGACGTTCCGCCAGTACATTCCGAGTCCGGACAGAATCGTCAGCAGCCCCGCTCCCATGGCAGCGGTCCCGTAGCGGAGCTTGCCAGCGATTTGTTGCATGACTTGTCCGCCGGCCGGCCCACTGGCGCGAAGCGCCGGGAGCAAAAACCGGACGACAAAAAAAACGGAGCCGGCCCAGAACACGCCGGCAACAATGTGAATGAGACGTAGGCCGATCATCAATGCCGTCATCGCCACCTCCGCCTGAAGTCAGAGAGAAGTCGGGAGGCGAATGATCGTTGACCCGTGCCGTCCTTCGCAAGTCGCTCGCAAGTCGCCCGCACGTCGGCTATGGAATTGCCGCGCCCAACCTCACGAGAACTTTGAACGTGCTGTCCATGATGATGCCGGTGCCGCGGCGCTGATCGGGGTCGCGCGCGTAAAACACTTTGCCGAGCCGAAGTAGGACGACGCTGGCGCCGGCGTCGACCTGGTGATCGAAATTGCTCGCGGCGCGCGAGCACGCCGCCCCGTCACGAATCACCGTAACCGGTGAGAATTCTTCCATGCGGACGATGCCGAGGTCTTGGCGCATCTCGCGAATGACGGGGCTCTGGCTCGTCAGCACTGAGAGCACTTCGTCACGGGCGCTGTCGACCAGGATAGGCGATACCGCGCACGAAGCGACACGAACCTGTGCACGAACAAACCGCGTTTGTGTGCCGCCCATCGCCAATAGGAGCGTCACCGCGAGAAACGAGCTCGAGCTCACCTTGACCTCGGCGTTACGGTGCCCGACCAAGGGGCAATTCTGAGGCCGAGGGCGCCTCGCGGACCTACAAATACCGCTCGCGCAGGATCTTCGTGTGGTGGGCGATGTGTCCGGCGACGATGTAGGCCAGCGCGCGGACGGTAAAGGAATTACCGCTCGCCACGCCGCGACGCATCCACGCCTCGTCCGGAAGGTTCTTGAAGAACGTCAATGTCGCGGCGCGAATCGTCTGGAATTCCTCAATGTGGCTCCCCCACGATCGTGCGTCGGATTCGGCTGCGGACACAGCGACGCCCTGATCGAAGCTCGGAAGCGGGGTGTCGAATCCACGCGCAAACCAGAACGCGCGAGACACGAATAGTCGCTCAGCGTCGTTCATATGGCCGGCAGTCTGGCGAATGCTCCATTTGTCCGGAGCGTACCGGTACAGCGACCGCTCGTCCGAAATGCCGCGCAGAAACGAGACCGTGTCATCGGCCTGCGTCTCGAGAATTCCACAGATGTCGCCTTGGCCGACCTGATCGATGTAGGTGAAGTAATATTCCGCCGCTTCGGTGCGGTCGGGCGTCGCCAACGTCGCCATGAACCCTCCGGTATGATTCTGAATTCATTCTGATCGGTTCGCGTGCGTGCCGTACTTGAAAGATCACGTCAACGCGCCGATTGCACTACTGCGACGCGGCGTTCACGGGTTCGCCACGCGCAACGGTTGCGCTTTGTGTCGGTGCGGCGCAGGATCAAGGGTCAACTACTCTGACGAGGCCAGGTGTGCGGATCCGCGTGACTCTCTCGCTGGTGCTCTTTAGCGGATCAGTGCTCGGCGCGCAGGGCGTGCGTATCAATCTCGAGGCGTACCGGGAGCCGGTGCTGATGGACACGCTGCGGCTGAACTTTGATGTCAAAGCGACGCCGGCGAAGGTCTATGAAGCGACCCTCAAGGCGTTTGCCGCGCTCGATATTCCGGTTGGCAACACGGTCAATACGGCTGGCATCATCGGAAGCGAGCGGTTTTATCGCATGCGGTCGTTCGCCGGCGATCTATTGTCCAAATCCTTTGCCTGTGGCGAGGATCCCACTGGCCCGAACGCCGATTCGCATCGAATTGAAATCGCCGTCGTGGCGTACGTATCGCCCGCCCCAACGGGCGGGAGCGGCACGCAGCTCGGACTGGCGGTTGTGGCACAGGGACGCGAGCCCACAGGGCCGTACCGAGTGCCGCGCGTCTGCGCCTCGACTGGCGCGATCGAGCGAAAGCTGGCTCGCAGAATCGAGCTCCTCGCCGGTACTTGAGTCGTCGCTGGCCGACGAGTCAGGAAACCGGATACGGCCCCTCGGTGAACTCACGATCGTGGTATCCCTTCGCGCCGACGGCGCGCGCGAGGGGACTCCATGGAGCGTCGCCCTCCTTCAAGCAATTAATGATCTGCCGGAAGTCGTAGCGCGGCTGCCAACCCAGCTCGCGTCGCGCGCGATCGTTCACGTACACACGGTCGATCGCGGGAAACATTTTCCAACCACGACGTGCATATTCTTCGACGTACTCCGGCACGTGCCGCTCCACCACGCGCGGCGCGTTCACCCGCAGGTCCGCGAGATCGCCCGGTTGGAAGGGCGTCGTCGCGCTGATGATGTAGCGCCCGAAGCCGATCGATGGCGCTTTCTCGAGCGCGAGCAGGTGCGCGTCGACCACGTCTTGGAGCTCGACGCGCCGGTTCAAGAATTCGTTCGCTTTCACGTTGGCATCGGCGTACGTCCCGCGAAGCGCCGCGTTGTCATCCACCTCGGGGAAAAACCGCGACGTACGCAACACGAGACACGCGAGTCCGCGCGACCGATGGTGCAGCTCGCACAAATCCTCGGCCGCCGTCTTCGTTGCGCCGTAAATGTTTTTCGGAACGGGGCGCACGTCCTCCGTAACCCAAACTGCCGGCGCGTCCGGCGGTGGCGTCATCGCGCGCCCGAACGTACTTGTGGTACTCGTGAAGACGACCGACGAGACGCCGGCGGAGGTCGCCTCCTCGAGCAGGTTGAGCGTACCCGTGATGTTGGTGTCGACGAAGTCTTGTCGAGTGTGCGTGGCGACGTGCGGCTTGTGCAGCGTCGCGGTGTGCATGACCGCGTCCACACCACGCAAGCACCGCCGTACGAATTCCCGATCCGTGATCGTCCCGACATTCGTCGTAAACGGCGACGGAGTTTGATCGAGGCCGACGACTTCGTGCGCGGTGTTCTGCAGCGTGCGAACGAGACCTTCGCCGAGATGTCCGCCGCTACCTGTGACCAGGATTCTCATCGTGCAACAAAGCTACCGCGATGTCGTCGGATGATTCGGCTGCCCAGGGTTGCCTGACGAAATCCGTGCGTATCAGACGCCAGAATTGCACATCATCCTTGCCTGCGGCCGCGTCGACAACGCGGTAGCCAAGCCGCTCGGGGACACGCGCGCTCGCCGTGTTGCGCCGGTCGCAGTGGATCTCCACCTGATCGATCGCCGGGTGGGCGAAGGCCACTCGCGTCAGCGCCGCCGACGCGCGCGTGGCGAGTCCACGGCCGGTATGTCCAACAGCGAGCCAGTAACCCACCTCGACTGCCCGCGGTCCGACGCGGGGATATAAGCCGCAGCCACCCAGCACTTCGCGTCCATTGGGACTGAACAGCCCGTATACCCACTCGACGCCGGCCGCGAATTCCGCCGCGTGTCGCGCTAGCCGCGCCTCGAGGGAGAGGCCTGGCACGCGACCGTCGATCACCCAAGGCGTGAACGCGCGCAGGTGCGCATCGCTTGCCTCGAGCGCGGCGCGAAGTGCCCCGGCGTCCGCTGGCGACCACGCACGAAGCGTGAAATCATGCAGGTCGAGACGCGGCGGAGGAGTGAGTCGCATTTCGGCAGACGCTGATCGTAGCTACTCTAGTCGACGATGAACAACGTCGCGCCGTGGCTCGAGCTCGATCGGTGCCCATTCGCGCCATCCGCGACTTGGTAACTCATGCCGGGACGTAGGACATACGTGCGTCCATCCGTAAGCTCGGTGCTCAACTCCCCAGCCACGCACAAGACGATGTGTCCCTTCTCGCACCAATGGTCAGCACGATAGTTCGCGGAGTACTCGACCATCCGCACGCGCATCGTCCCAAAGTGCTGTGTGCGCCACGTTGCGACGCCGGTCTCGCCCGCATGCCGCGTGGTTGGGACTTGGCTCCAATCAGTGATCCCGAACGGGATTCCGGTCAATTCCACTCCACACCTCGCGTCAGCGTTCAACAGCGGCCAACGCCCCGCGACGTGCGTCGCGGGGCGTTGGCTGAAGATGGTCGATGCACTCCACGGCGAGAAGATCGCCAGGAGCTTGCGGCGAGGCGCGAGGATCAGGGCGTGATCTTGTGCGGCTCTCCGTAGATGAAGTCATCCGTCGCGACAAGGTCGAATTTCTTTCCCGCGCCCTTCACGTTGTCGAACGCGTCGGAGCCGAGCGGCGTATCGCCCGCCGTGATGCGCACCCGCGCGACGATGGGAGTGTCGAACTTCGCGCCGACAAATGATATGCCCTTCTCATCGCTTGCGCGCGGCGCCGCGACTTTCAGCAGCGAGTTTCCGGCGGCGTCGAAGTATTCGATCGTGGTCGAGTACGCCCGTCCGACATCCTCGAACACCGAGCCGAAGCCGGTGACCACCGCCGGCGTATTCTCCCCGGCCACGACGAACTTGACGTCAATGATCGTGCTTCCTGTCGCCACGAAGAGCTTGAACGGGCTGAAGAAGTTGAACTCGCCGGCGTAAGCGGGATTCACCTCGATGTATCCCTGATTGGTGACATGGAATCCCGTCCCATCGGTCGTGAACAACACACCGCGCGGCGACGTCGTGTTGAAAAAGTTTCCCGGAAGGAGATCGTTGTTCGTGAACCCCGCCGGCACGCCGTCCCAGTTGATCTCGCGACGGCCGTCGGGCTTTTCTCCGGCGGTGTTCGGATTCGGATTCGGTCCGCCGCCGAGGAGGTCGCGATATTCTTTGACCGCAGCGGTGATATCACCGGTCGCGCTCACGATTTTCACGTCGTCCCGGTCCTCGAGCGCTTCCAGATCGGACTGAGCGGCTCCTGTTGCTGTTGTATTCAGCCGGGCTGGTCCGGTCACGACATGGCTGTTGTCGCAGCCGGCGAGAGTGACGGCTACCCCAAGTAGCACAGCCGCGATGCGTGGTGTTGTGTGTCGCATTGTTCGTTCCCATGGAGAGTACTGTCACGGGTTCGGCACCACCGCGTGAAGCACGCTTCATGGTTGGCGTCGCCCACGCTCAGATTTTGAGCGTACCTTCATCACGCAATCGGCTCGGGAAGGCGGACATGCTGGCGCAGCCGGGTACGTCATTCAGGTTCGTGAACACCGCCAGACCATTCTGCCGAGCGACTTGCACCATGAGGTCCGCGCCCTGCGACGCCCCACCGACGCGGAGCACGGCATCGCAGCGGGCCAGCAACCGCTCGGCGATCGGGTGAAACACTTCATCGAACGCCGCGTCGCCAATTCGGCGCGAGCCCGCCAACGCGACCAGCGGAAGAGCGAACCACTCGCCGACGATCGGGACATGACCCGCACGGAACAGTGGAAGGGCGAACGCTTCCATCGCGCGGACGTTCTGCGCGAGCTTGTCGGGATCGTCTCCCGTCCCCGAGCGATATGGTCCGGCGATCAGGATCATGAGTGGAGCGATATCGGAATTCATTGGACCCCGCGGGCGATGGGACAAAAAAGCTACACGATGGCGGTCGCAAGATAGTTCCGATCGGTGGCCCAACACTCAGCGTCGCAAGGCCTCGTCGATCACTGCCTGGAACGCGTCTGACCCTTCCCAGTCAGCCATCTCGGAACCCACGCGAGCACCCGCCGCGATCAGCATCCGTGCGACCTCGGCGTGATCAGCTCCGTGTCTGCCGGAATTCGCCGATCCATGACTGCACCAACTCAGCGGCGTACCGCCGTAGACCGGCTCGCGCACCTCGAGAAGGGCGCGGCCCGCGGGACGACGGAGGAGGGCGGCAACGCAGGCGACCGCTCCTTTCCACGCCGCGCAGTGTAGGGCGTTACCACCGGTGGGACCTGACACGCTCGGCACGGACGGATCGAATCCCAGCTCGAGCATGAGCTCGACGGCGGGCGCATTGGCGGCCCATGCTTCATCGGTAAGCGCTCGACGATCGATTGGTCCGAGTTCTTCTATGATGCCCGGATGCGTTGCGACAATCGCGCGCGCGGCGTCGCCGTCCGCTTGATGACATGCTAGCAGCAGTCGTTCCTCTGGCGCCGCGAAGCGCTCCATGACCGCGAGTGTCTCGTTCTGTCCGAACTTCGCGGCGACCTGCAGCGGCGACAGGTTCGGACCGATCGTCCATTGATAGACGTGATAGCTGCTCGGCGGCTTCTCGGCGTAGTCTCCCTGGCTTGTTCGGAGCTGAAGCAGCGAGGGACGCGCCTCGAGCATCGTGTGCGCGCGCTTGGTGAGTCCTAACGCCGCCGCGAGAAAGATGTCCACCGACGCACCACGATCGACGAGATACTTCGCGACCTCGAGACGCGCCGAATCGGGATCGTCGCCGAGCATCCACTGCGCCGGTGTCGATCGATGGTCGATGTCGCGCGCGTCCGGGTCCGCGCCGGCGTCGAGCAACAGGTCGACGACTCGTCGGGACCGCGCGAAGTGCAGCGGCGTCTTTCCATCACCGCCGCGCTCGTGCACACGCGTGGGATCGTCGGCGAGCAAGGCGGCGAGCAAGTCCGGCCGATCGAGATTCGCCGCGCCGCACGCGTCGGGAACCGCGCCTGCGGCAATGAGGTGCTCCGCGACGATACCCTGTGCACTGTGCAACGCGTGGAACCCGCCCGCCCACCAGCCGCTGCGGCGATTGGGATCGGCACCGAACTCCAGCAACACGTCGATCACGTCGACCTGCTGGAGCGACGCAAGCAGCGCTGTCGAGCCAAACCCGAAGATGGGCGCGTCGAGGCTCGAACGCACTTCCTCGTATTCCTCGAGCAGCGCACGGACGCTCTTCGAGTCACCATGGTCAATGGCGCGCTTGAATCGCTCGATTGGCGAACGCTGATCTGCGGCGTTCGTGATGATGTGATTCTTGAGCTCCCGCCAATTCGAGAAGCCATACTCGCGCGCGAGCACGAACTGCGCGTCCGCGAGAGAGTGCTCGGTTTTGTCCGGAAGCTCGGCCCGCATGCGGGCGATTGCTTCGGCCTCGCCTGCACGGAATGCGTGCAGCAGCTCCTTGGCGAGCTTCCTCTGTTGCTCGAGGTCCGGACGTGAGGGCAGGGTACGGCGAAATGCGGACGACATGGCGGCCTCCTTCGATGTGGCCGGCGTCCGCGCATCGGCCCGAAAGAGGTCGAGACCGTCGGGCAACTTCGATTCAGGTGGGCGCAGCCCTTTCCGCGGACCGGTGGCGTCCTGCACGCGCGTGCAAAACTTACGACGCGTGCGTGGGGCGGCAAGGGAGCGTCTTCATCGACGAGCCGCGGGGGTCTGGTCGCAACTTTCGCTCGGCGGTAGCGTAGACGTTACATGCTCGTGCGGTAGACACCCTTCTTCCGACACCGATGCCGACCCTCTCTCGAGACCTGGCGCTCGGCGCCAGAACACTGCGCAAGAATCCCGCGTTTGCGATCACGGCGATCGTGACCCTCGCGCTCGGCATCGGGGCGAGCACGGCGATCTTCAGCGTCGTGAACGCCGTCTTGCTTCGCCCACTGCCGTACGGCGACGCCGAGCGCCTGACGATCATTTCGCAGGACCTTCGCGCCCGCGGCGTGGTCGACTTCCCAGTCGGGGCGGGCGACGTCCCAGACATCCGCAACGGCACGACGGTGTTCGAGGGAATCGCGGCGCTGCAGACGGCGCGTAACGTCCCGTACACCGACCCGGACGGCAAAGCGCAGCTCGTCACGGCCGCCGCGGCGACGCCGAACATCTTCAAGCTGCTCAAGGTCCCCGTCGTCTACGGACGTGACTTCACGGAGGACGACGGCACTCCGAACCCCATCGTACAGATTCCGCCCGGCGCGCAGGCGCCACCGGCTCCGCAGCCGCCTCCGCCTCCGCGGCTTCCGACGATTGGCATCATCAGTTACGACTTTTGGCAGCGCGCATTCGGCGGCGATCCTTCAATCGTCGGAAAGACCATCACGGTCGGCGGACCGGTGCAGGTGGTTGGCGTCGCATCGCCGCGCGCCGAACTGATCTTTCCGGTGAGCATGCAGGTCGAACGACACCCCGACGTGTGGACCGCGCTTCGCGTCAACTTCGAGCAAGGCTCGCGACAGAACGTCGCGTATCGTCTGATCGGGCGACTCAAGCCAAACGCATCGCTCACCGCCGCACGCTCCGAGATCGCTCGCGTGACCGCCAGTCTCCAGGCGCGCTTTCCGACCGACAAGACCGCCGGCGTCACCTACCATGTCGAGCCGATGAAGGAGTACGTCGTCGCCAACGTGCGCACGTCGATCCTCTCGCTCATGGGCGCGGTGATCCTCGTGCTGCTCATCTCATGTGCCAATGTTGCGAATCTGCTGCTCGTCCGTGCCTCGCAGCGCGAACGCGAGCTCGCGGTGCGTGCCGCCATGGGAGGCTCGCCGTTCGCCATCGTTCGCCAGCTTCTCGCCGAGAGCCTCGTGCTCGCGGGAATCGCCGCGCTGCTAGGAATCGGCCTGGCGAAGCTCGGCATTGCCCTGCTTCTCCAACTCGCGCCGGCGAATCTCCCGCGTCTCGCCGACGTGTCGCTCGACCCGGTCGTGCTCGGATTTACGGTTCTCGCAAGTGTCGCGGCGGTGCTGATCTTCGGCCTCGTCCCGGCGCTCCATGCGGCGCGCCCCGATCTCGCGCAAGTGCTGCGCGCGAGCGGCCGAACACCCGCGCTCAGCGGCGCCGCGCGGCTGCGAAACGCCGTGATCGTCGCCGAGGTCGCACTGTCCTTCGTGCTGCTCATCGGCTCTGGTCTCATGGTGCGAAGCTTCGTCGCGTTGATGCATACCGAACCGGGCTTCGACCCGAACGGCGTGCTGACCTTCGGTCTCAGCAACCTTCGTTTCCGCAGCCCCGACGAAGCGCGCGCCGTCTTCGGCCAAGTTCGCGATAAGCTCCGCGCGATCCCAGGCGTCACCGCGGTGAGCACGGCCAACGCGGTCCCGTTCGACGGCAACGACCCGAGCGGCCGCTGGGGCACGCAGGTCGCGATGAACGACCCGACGCGCTTCCGGCAAGGTGGCACGATAATCACGCCGCCGAGCTACTTCGACGCGATGCGTGTGAAGCTCCTCGCCGGGCGCATCTTCACGCAGGCGGAGAACGACGACCCGAACACGAGGTTGGTCGTGATCGACGATGAGAGCGCGAAGCTCGCCTTCGGCCAGGAGCCACCGATCGGCAAGACCATCTTCGCGCGTATTCGCACGGAGGTGCCCGAGGCGTTCACCGTGATCGGCGTCGTCCGCCACCACCGTCACCTCACGCTCTACGGTGACGAGAAAGAGTTGCTCTTCTTCCCCACCGGCCCAATCGGCGGCGGACGCTGGCTCGTTCGCACCGCCGGCGATCCGCTGGCGCTCGGCCAAGCCGTCCGTGCCGCGGTGACCTCGATCAATCCGCAGTATCTCGTCACAGAGATGCGCCCGCTCACCGACTACGTCGACAAGGCCCGCTCCGCGACGCGTTTCGCGCTCGTGCTCATTGGCATTTTCGCGACGATCGCCGCGCTGCTCGCGGCGGTGGGACTCTACGGCGTGCTGTCGAGCGTCGTGCGGCAGCGGACATCGGAGATCGGCATCCGGATGGCGTTCGGCGCGCAGAGCTCGAGCATCTTCCGCCTCGTGATCGGTCAGGGGCTTCGGATGAGCGCGATTGGAGTCGGGATTGGCCTGGTGATTGCGATCGCGACGACGCGAGTGATGTCGAGCATGCTGGTCGACGTGCGACCGACGGATCCGATCACGTTCGTCGCGATGGTCCTGGTGTTCTTGGGCGTCGCGGCGGCGGCATGTTGGATCCCCGCGCGCAGAGCGGCGGGGATGGATCCGAACGTAGCATTGCGACAAGAGTAGTCGGACGTATTCCGAGGTGTCGAGGCGAAGCCTACGTCCCCTTCCGCGGCTCCAGAATTTCGGTGACGCGGTCGACGACGTCGTTCCAGTGCGCGCGCTCCACCGCGGTCTTCGCGGTGTTCGCCGACGCGCGGGCGTCTCGTTGGATTTCCCGAAGCTGTGCCCGAGCGAGAGCGGGCAAATCACTTAGCGGGATGTTGGGCGCCGTTACGAAGGGCAGCACACGCGGCGGTGGCGGCGGCGGTCCGGCGGCGCCCGGCGCGGGAGCGGGCGGCGCGGGCGGATTCACCAACGCCGCCAGCCGCGTCAGATAGACGCGTTGTAACTGCCGGCGACTTGCGTCCGGTGCCGGCACGCTCCACACCGCGCGTTTCAGATCGCTCATGTATTCGGCCAGCGGATACGCCGTCGCGGGGTCGTAGCGTTCGGCCTCGGCGAGGCGACCGAGCCGCTGAGCGCTCAGGAGCGACGTGATGAACGCCGCCTGACGCGTTGCCAGTGTGTTGTTTGGACCGATGCGCGTGATGATGTCTTTCGGCGTGAGCCAGTCCTGCGTCGCGATCGCATTGTCGGCGAGAAATGCCAACGCGGCCTTCTGCTTTTCCTTCGGCACCACCGTGAACACGGCGCCCGAAATGTCCGCCGTCTTGAGATCCACGTTGACACCGCCAATGACCGTTTCGACGTGGCCCATCATGCCGGCCCATCGGCCGACGGACTCCTCGTAGACCTCTTGCAGATCGGCATAATCGTCGCCCGGCTTCGTCGTCCACGCGACGAGTTGTGGGATCATCTTCTTATAATTCTTGACTCCATATGCGGTCGCTTTCACCGGATCGTCGCCAAGGTCTTCGGTTTGGTTGCGCGGGTCGCCGCTGCCGAGCGCTTGTGAGACGTAGCGATACGGGAACGGCCCGCTCTGCTTTGTCAGCCAGCCATTCAGGATCGGCTTCTCCTCGTCGGCGGTGTTCACTGGAATGACGCGGTAGCCCCAATTGATCGCGAACTCGTCGAAGGGTCCCAGTCGCCGAATGAAGTCTTTTGGCTTGAGGCCATCCCCAGGCTGCGCGACGTAGTTTTGCCGCGCGTAATCCATGATCGTCGCGCTCACGCCGTACGTGCTCGTGAAGCTCGGACTGCGCAGCGAATCGACCGGGAAGCTCGACGACGCCATCATGTTGTGCTGAAGTCCGAGAGCGTGGCCGATCTCGTGCGTGATGACCTGGCGCATCGTCTCGCCCATCGGTTCCTCTGGAATCTCGAGCGAGCGCGCCATCGGATTCGCGACGCCGGTCTCCATGATCAACCAGTTGCGATACGACCGCATGTGGTTGTGGTACCACGTGATCTCGGAGTTGATGATCTCACCCGATCGCGGATCATGCGTATGTGGGCCAGTGGCGTTGCGCACGAGGGACGCCGCCCAGCGCACCATCGAGTAGCGCGCGTCGTCCGGATCGAAGTCGGGATCCTGCTCCTTGGTTGGCGCGTCCTTCGCGACGATCGCGTTCTTGAAGCCGGCCTTCTCGAACACCTTCTGCCAATTCTCGACGCCTTCCTTGACGTATCGCTTCCATCTCGTAGGCGTCGCGGGATCGAGGTAGTAGACAATCGGCTTCACCGGCTCGACCAGCTCTCCGCGCGCGTACGCCGCCGGATCCTTCGGCTCGAGACGCCAGCGCGTGATGAATTCCTGCGACGCCGCCTTTTGCTGATCGAGTCCGTAGTTGACGCGGTTGACGGTGAAGAAACCGACGCGCGGGTCGAAGTTGCGCGCTCGCATCGGCACTTTGGGCAGCAGCACGAACGATTGCCGCGTCTCCATTGTCACTGTGCCGCTGTTCGCGTCACTCGGCGGCGTGGCGGCGTCGAACGTCTGCACCTGGCGGACTTCGATGTTGATCGGGAAGCCGCGCACGCCCGAGATATAGCTTCGTGCCGGATCGAAGCGTCGCACGCCGTACGTCCGTCGCGCCGCGGCGCCGAGTCCGGACGTCGCGGGATTCTCGGTGTTGAAGAAATCGGTGACGTCGACGACATAGGCGTTGCTGTCGCGCGTAAATGCCGCGATGGGAAAGGCGCCGATGATCGCGCCGTAGTTGTTCTGCGCGACGCTCTTGGCGATTGGCAGCGAGTCGTCGGCCACGGCTGCGGGGCTGACTGTTTGCAGCACAATCCGATCGGTGGCGCGCTCCCAGCGCACCATGCGCTCGTTGAGCGAACTCCCGGCACTCTGAAATCCGCCCGCGCCCGCGGGCACGCCCGACACGCGCGTGACCATCAAGTAGTCGCGGCCTAGTAGCGAGTCCGGGACCTCGAAGAAGTAGCGGTCGTCGACTCGGTGCACCGTAATGCCACCTTTTTCCGTATGGGCGCGCGCCGTGATGACCTGAGCGTACGGCCGGGGGCCGCGTCTCACTCCGGGGCCTGGCTGAGCCGCCGAATCGGTACGAACCGGTTGCTGTTGTGCGGGCGGATTCGCTTGAGCCGTTGCGACTGCCGTCGAGAAGGACAACGCGATTGTCGTCAACAGCGTGCGGATGATGGGCATGGGTGGGGATCGACTAGGTGAAGAAGCAATCAGATGGCAGCATCTTGTTCAGCCACAGAATATCCGGCAAGCTCGATGGCGTCACCTCGAACTCGGCCAGCCGGCATCTTACGTCCAAGGTCAGGACCAATGCGGTTGCGTCGCCGCAAGACTTGGTGCTTCGTAGTGGCAATGCCGACTCGCTGCCGCTGATGCCACCAAGCCCCAACAAGAAGGACAACGCCGAGGTGCTCGCGCTCGACGGGCGCGAGGTCCGGATAACGAACCCCGACAAGCCGTACTTCGCGCGCGACGTCAAGCTCTCGAAGCTCGACATCGTGCGCTATTACCTGTCAATCGCGAGCGGTGCCGTCGGCGGCATTCGCGATCGTCCGATCGTGCTCAAGCGATTCGTCGACGGCGCGGAAGGCGAAGCGTTCTATCAGAAGCGAGCGCCGGAGAACCGGCCGGAGTGGCTGCGGACCGTCACGTTGTCGTTTCCGTCGGGGCGCACGGCTGAGGAAGTCGTCGTCGACGACGCCGCCGGCCTCGCGTGGATCGTGAACCTCGGCTGCCTCGAGCTGCATCCGCACGCCGTGCGCGCGAGTGATCTCGACCACCCCGACGAGCTGCGGATCGATCTCGATCCCGGTCCCGGCGTTCCGTGGGACGACGTTCGACGCGTCGCGCTGGTCGCGCGCGAGTTGTTGTCCGAGGTCGGCTTGCGCGGCTGGCCGAAGACGAGTGGATCGCGCGGCATGCACGTGAACGTTCGCATCGAGCATCGATGGACGTTCACCGAGGTGCGGCGCGCGGCGCTCGCGTTCTCGCGCGAGGTCGAGCGTCGAGCACCCGGTCTCGCGACGTCGAAGTGGTGGAAGGAAGAGCGCAAGGGTGTCTTCCTCGACTACAACCAGAACGCCAAAGACCGCACGACATGCTCGGCGTATTCCATTCGACCGCTCCCCGATGCGCGCGTATCGACGCCACTCGAGTGGGAGGAGATTCCCGATTGTGCGCCAGAGGATTTCACTGTTCTGACAATGCCGACGCGGTTCGCCGCGATCGGCGATCCGCATGCGTCGATGGACGGTTCCGCGGGCTCGCTCGAAGCGTTGCTCGCGCTCGCCGATCGAGACGAGGCGGCCGGGCTCGGCGACGCGCCCTGGCCGCCGCACTTCCAGAAGATGGATGGAGAGGCGCCGCGCGTGGCTCCGTCGCGCGCGAAGGGTGCGAAGGGCGCGAAGGGCGCGAAGGGCGCGAAGGGCGCGAAACGCGCCGCGCGAACCCCGAAGATGCCGCTCATCACAATCGCGAATTCGCCCAGCAAGGAAGCGGCGCTCGCGGGGCTCGAGCGTTGGAGAGCGAAACACGCGGACGCGGCGTCACATCTCGCCGCCGACGACGTCCTCGTTGATTCGATGCGTGGCCGCTCGTCGACGTGGGCGCGCATTCGCGTCAACCTGCGCCACGTACCCGAAGGCCTGCGTCCGCCGCAGGAAACTCCCGATCCCGACAACGATCCGACGCGCGAGTGGCGTGAGCGATCGAGAAAGCGGGAGTGAGGCCAGCTCGTTGTCGACTGCGCGCTACGTGTTGAAGATCTCCGCTAGCTCTTGCGGCGGAACCACCTCGAGCTGCGCGAACGTGCAGTCGCGCGGGCGCTTGTCGGTTCGCCAGCGACGAAACTGCGCCGTGTGGCGAAAGCGGCTGCCCTGCATGTGGTCGTAAGCAACTTCGACCACCAGCTCCGGTCGCAGCGGCTCCCACGACAAATCCTTCCCGCTACTCCAGCGGCTCACCGCACCCGGCTTGCGCTGCGGTCCATCACCGGGAGTTTGCCACTCGGCCCATGCCTTCCAGGGGTGAGCCTCGATCGCGTCCTCGCGGTAGGGCGCGAGCAGCGTCACGAGCTCCTTGCGTTTCGCCGCCGTGAAGCTCGCGCAGACGCCGACGTGCTCGAGGTTTCCAGAATCATCATAGAGGCCGAGGAGGAGCGAACCGACTGCGGTCTTCTCGCTGTTCTTGTGCCAGCGAAAGCCGGCGACGACGCAGTCGCAGTCGCGCTCGTGCTTCACCTTGAGCATCACACGCTTGTTCGGCTGGTACGTCCCCGACCCCGGCTTCGCGACAACACCGTCGAGCCCCGCTCCCTCGAAGCGGGAGAACCAGTCAGCGGCGACCGCGCGGTCGCGGGTCGCCGGCGTGAGGTGCAGGGGCGCCCGCACGCTCGCGACCAATTGCTCGAGCGCCGCGCGACGCTCGGCGAATGGCACCTCGCACAGACTGCGCGTGCCGTCGGAGAGTACGTCAAAGAACACGATCGAGGCGGGAATCTCCTTCGACAACAACTTCACGCGCGACGCCGCCGGATGAAGGCGTAGCTGCAGCGCATCGAAGTCGAGACCGCCGTCCTTGGCGATCACGATCTCTCCGTCGAGCACGCAACGCGGCGGAAGCTGCGCCTTGAGTGCTTCGACAAGCTCCGGGAAATACCGGTCGAGCGGCTTCTCGTCGCGGCTCTGAATGAACAACTCGTCGCCGTCGCGGAAGATGAGCGTGCGGAAGCCGTCCCATTTCGGCTCGAAGATCCAGCCGTCGCCAGGCGGCAGCTCGCCAACTCGATTCGCGAGCATCGGCAGGACAGTCGGGTTCACAGGGAGGTCCATGCTGATACCCGGGTCGGGACTAAAAGAATTCGCGAAAGCACGCCGCCGCCTCGTCCGAGGTGCCGACGATCTTGTTCGTTGCCTGACGATAAAACTTGATGCAGCGTTCTTTAAACACCGGATTCGGGCGAAAACTCACGTTCGACGACGCCCGCCGACGATGAGGAGCCCGATCCCAGCGACAATCGCGACAGCGCCGGCGATCGGCGAGATCGGGAACGTCTCGCGTTGCGTTACGGTCGCGCTCAGCGGACCAAGGCTCACTGTATCACGGCGGCGCGTGTAGGTGATGCCGCCGTACACGAGCCCGATGATACCGAGAATGATCAGGATGATGCCGACGATGCGCATGGTTCGCTCCAGTAAAACGGCCCCTGCTGATCAACGATAGGCATTGAGCCCCAGGTTTGCTGCCTCGGAGCCTCGCTCTCATTTGGACGCCCGGATGGACCACACCCCAGACTGACTCCCCGCGCGCCATTTGCCGCTGACGACGGTCTGTGCCGCCTTCTCAAAGAGGTCGACCAACCGCGCGTCCGCCTTGAGATCAACGCCGGCAGTCCACGTACCGGAATACCCCCCCTCTCTGCCAGCAATGACCGCTCGCCAAGCGCCGGTCCATCGTGTGGGCGACTTTGCCGCTGACCATCCGCCGTCGGCTACCATTCTGGCCTGCGCGTCGACGAGTGTCCACGTTCCCGTGACGGTGCCGCTCGTCGGATCGGGGACCGCGGTCCACGTTCCCATCAGCGTGAGGCCGCCGCTGTTCGTTGCGCTCCATGAACCCGACCGGTTGCTCCGTGCATTGCCCGACGTGTCTTGCCGCACGACGGCTTGCGCGCCCGCTACGTCAATGGCAGCCAGGAACACCAGACACGGGAAGAAGAACCGCTTCGCCCGCAAGCCCAGTCTCTTCGCTAGCGACATGCTGGAACATATGCGTCCAAGTCTGGATGAGCGACCGGCGTCGAGCCGCTTTCTCCGTCAATACGTCATTCGCAGCCCGGCGTTCATCACGCGACCGTCGAGCGGCGCCCACACGTCGTTGGTCCACTCCCCCGCATGGCCTGACGCGCGCCTCAGTACGGGAGCGAACTGCGCTTGACGGACGTCGGTCAGATTCTTAGCACGCAAAAACACAATCGTTCGACCCACGTGCTTCTCGAACAGCGCATCCACCGTGACGTACGGCTGACTGACTGTGAGCAGGGTATCGGTCAGCGTTTGGCGACCCGTGAAGTGGACGGCAAGCCCAATGATCCTGTCGTTCGTGCGCTCATGCGCCACGTCGAGGTCGATCGCGTGCCGTGGGTTGAGCGGCGCCGGGCGCCGCATGGTCGTATCAGCCTCGAAATCCACCCCGATGATCCGGCCGATTTCCGGACGCATCGCGTCGATGTACGAGTAGGCTGCCGAGAACCGAATCGAATGCATTCGATATCGCGCGTACAGATCGATCCCCTGCGTGCGCGAGGGCTGATCCGCGTTCACGAGCTCCAGAGTTTCGTCCGAGCTCGAGGCGGTGCGTAACACCAGCGGATGATTGACGACGGTACGATACGCGGACCCGCCGACCTCGAGTGAGCCTCTAACGCGACCGGCGTCGAGCGACCACCCGTCCGCATGCTCGGCCTCGCGCACCGTCGGGCGGAAATGTGACAGCCCGATTGCTTCTGTTTCGTCGGTCAGCGGCGTCGGCGCGTACACACCGATCGCCCTAGAGAGGCGCACATGCCACGTCTCCGATGGACGCACGACGATCGCCACGCGCGGGCTGACAAAGTCACCGAACTCGCTGTGGAGGTCGAGACGCGCGCCCGACGTGACAGCGATCCGGCGATCGGGCGTCCAGGTGTGCTCGGCGAATAACGCCGGCGTTGTGTAGCGGTAGCTGAACTCGCGCGTGTCGAGCGCCGAATACTGGTCGCGCTCGATCGCCACGCCAGCGACCATGACGTGCTCTCCCCGCGTTTTCGTGAGGGCGACGTCGCTCAAGATCGTGTTGCGACGATTGGCCTCGGCGTCCGATCCGTACCAGCGCGTCCGCCACTCTCGCGTCATCGACGCTCGAATGGTGAGGAACGCGCTTGTGTCGAGCACGATCCGCCCGACGGTCCCGGCGTCCGCGCGCCGTGTGTCGGCGTCAGCACTGTAGAAGTGATAGTCCGGCAATCGCGCGTCACCGAATGTTCCGCTCCGCCGATTTTCGGACGTCCAGCCGCCCGTCATGAACCAGGAGCTGTGCTCCGATTGCGACCAATAGACGCGCGGCCGCACGACGATCCGCTTGTAGCCGCCCACCTCGGCCCAGCCATCGCCGTCCGGATCATTTGCGTTCTGATAATGTCGACCCGCGACGAGCGTCGCGCTCCATTGCGGTGTGAAAGTGTGCGTTTGCCAGATCGAGACATCCGACGCTTCGCCAGTCGTGCCATTCACGACTGCCTCCGAGGGAGACGTGGGCGGTGCGGACACCAGGTTGACGACACCGCTGAGCGCCGTCGGCCCGTACAGCGCCGACGCGATGCCCTTGATGACTTCGACGCGCTCGAGGTCGATCGCGGGAATCTGGAGCACGTCCGGCCCTTCCGGCGTGGCGCCGAGCAGCGGTAACCCGTCAATGAGGATTTTTGTATAGCGACCGGGCAGACCGCGAATTCGAATGCCCGCTCCGCCGGAGCCCGCCGACAGCGGCTGGATGCGCACGCCGCCGATATCGGCGAGTAGCTCGGAGATGGTGCCGGGCGACCGGTCGAGCTGCTCGGCGATCGCGTCCCGATCGCGGACATCGACGCTCGTCGGCGCGTCCGACGTCCGGAACCCGTCTCGCGTGGCGGCGACGGGGCCGACCGGCAGCGTGGCCGCCGTCGCATGCGGCGCTGCCATGGGCTCATGTGGCGCTGCCGCAGCCTCATGTGGCGCTGACGCGGCCACGTGACGGACCGCGACAGTCACACGGGTCGTTCCGACACCGACGAACATGGCCAGACTCTCCGGACGAAAGCCGACCGGGCTGACGCGGAACGTGCGCCGGCCCGTCGGCAGCGTGAACCTCGCCAGGCCAGATTGATCGGTCACACCGCTCGCGGTCCCGGCGAGGACCGCGGCGCCGGCAATCGGCATGCTGTCCGCCGTGACGTGCACGATGACCCTGCCCGTAAGACTTTGTGTATAAGCCGCTCGCGGTGCGACGAGCAGCCCACCCGACACAGCGAGGATGACAGGGGCGAACAGCGACGCTGAACGCAGTCGAAGCGCGATCCGAAAAGGAGTCGTCATATGAGGGCGTATCGGTCCGTAGCCGAGGCTGCCTGTACGTGGCATCACGAATGACGACGCGCACGCGGCGACGACGGCAACGCCTCGACGAGGACGCTGCGGGACGCCAAAACGGCAGGCGCAACAACCGGCCAGAGACAGCGTTTAGCTGATGCAGTTTGGAGATACTGCCGTACTATGGCAGCAGCGTGCGGTGCGTCACGCACGAACCGGATATGTGAGTTTCCTAACGCGTTGAACGCCTAGGCCGGCGGACGGCCCTCACCTTTCCGCTTTTTCCGCCTCCGCAAAAGAATCGGTCGCCGCCGTCTGACTCGAGTCCCGAAACGCCCACGCCCGGTGGCATCTCGAGTGTCTCCAACACCTCTCCCGTTCGAGGATCCACTCTTCGCACGTCGCTCGCGCCACCTTCCGACGTGCCATGCCACAGCTCTCCGTCGACCCACGTCACCCCGGTGACGAATCGGTTGGACTCGATCGTGCGAAGAATCGCTCCGGTGTCGGGATCGACTTGATGGATCTTCCGCGCGCGATTCTGCCCCACCCACAGAGTTCCTTCGGCCCACGCGAGCCCCGAGTCACCACCGCGACCTGGTGCCGGGATGCTGGACACCACGAGCCCGGTCGCCGGATCGATCTTCTGAATGCGATCCTCCGCGATCTGAAAGAGGTGTTTGCCGTCGAAGGCCGTTCCTGCGTGCGCGGCAACGTCGATCGAGCGCTGTGTCTCTCCGCTCGCTGGATCGAACGCAGTCAGCTTGTTTCCAGCGGCAAACCAAACGTGCTGGCCGTCATATGTGACTCCAGCCACGTTGGCGACATCCGGAAACGGTCCGTACTCACGCACGATCTCGGCGGTCGCTTTGCGCATACGTCGATCCTAGTCGATCGGGAGAGAAGCGGGGAGTAACAACGTCGTCGTGAAACCCGGGACGGGTGGCGTCATCCAACGACGAGCCCGCCCGCGACCGAACGACTGCACCTTGCCGGCCGCCGCGAGCGAGTCGAGCGCGCGCTGCACCGTGCGTTGGCTCGTGCCGAGCGCTAACGCGAGCGCGGAGCTCGGCCACGATTCGCCATCGTATAGAAACGCGAGTACCGGCGCGTGCTCCTCTTCGACGGGCCGCGCCAGGACGACGACCTTGCGTGCGCGGCGCGGCGTTAGGGCAAACCCTCGCGTCGTCGCGCCCACGTCGGCGAACGCGCGGAGCTCCGCGCGAAGCCGTCCCATTTCGACGCGCAGTCGCGCGCGATGCGATTCATCAGAGAACTTCGATCCGAATGCGCGCGCGATGAGCACGTCCCTAGGAACGTCTCCCGGCCACGCTTCGCCCAACGTGCGTGCGAGCGCAAACAACACGGGACGCGTTGCGAGCGATACCACGTTGCTTCCGTGACGCACGACGTGCCGGCACGCGTCGATGATGAATGCGCCCGACGCCAGTAACGCTTCGACCTCCTCGAGCAACAGGGGTCGCGCCTCGCCACTCACAAGCAGACGCGCAGCGGGCGAGCTCAAGACGAGTAACGCGCTTTCGACCTCCGCCGTCAGCGCCGGGATCCGTGCGTCGCGCGCAGCGCGCTCGGCCCGGTCGAGCGCGGCGCGTGCCGCCTTCGTTCTCAGACGCCGCACAGCGATCCCCGCGACCACCAGCTCGTGCGTGGTCCTCAACGCGGGAGAAAGAGACGCGGGATCGAGGCCGGCGAGCAAGCGTTCGGCTTCGTCGACACGGCCGATCAGGAGCAGGCGCCGGATCTCGAGATATCGCGCGTGCGCGGCATTGACCCTATCGCCGTGCTGCTCGAGTGTCACTCGCGCCGAGTCGAGCGCTTTCGCTCGCCATCCCAAGTCGCGCGAGACGAGCGCGATCTCGGCCTCGGCGACGACGCACCGCGCACGAGCGACGGCCTCGTTCGGACCGAAGGCGCGCGCCGCGCTGCGCAGCAGAGCCTTTGCGCGCACGAGATCGCCGAGCTGCGCCATCGCGACGCCTCGAAGCGCCAGAGCGGGTGCGTCGTCGCGCAGCGCGACACGCTTCAGTGCGCCGATGGGATCGCCGGAGGCGAGTGCACGCGCCGCGGCGGTGATCAGCGAGTCCATCGAAATCCCGTCACACTTGTAACTCTCACTCGTTCGATACTCGGCGCTAAGTCTATGTCGTCACGAACGACCAAGTCGCACAACACGAAATAGGAGAGACGACCGATGACGACGCAAACAATGCACGTGACCGGCACACGTGAAGAATGGCTCGCGGCGCGCCTCGAGCTACTCGAGGCCGAGAAGGAGCTGACGCGGCGCAGCGATGAGCTGGCGCAGCGACGCCAGGAGCTGCCGTGGGTTCGGATCGACAAAGAATATCGTTTCGAGACTGACGCGGGCAGCGCGTCACTTGCGGACCTGTTCCAGGGCCGCTCGCAGCTCCTCGTCTATCACTTCATGTTCGGGCACGACTACACCGCTGGTTGTCCGTCGTGCTCGAGCATCGCCGACGGGTTCAACGGGATCGCCGTCCATCTCGCCAACCACGACGTCATGCTGACCGCGGTGTCACGCGCGCCGATCGCGAAACTGCAGCAGTTCAAGCGACGGATGGCGTGGACATTCCCCTGGGCGTCTGCGCACAGCACTGATTTCAACCTCGACTTCAACGTCCGCTTCACCGAGGAACAGCAGCGCGAAGGCGCTATCGAATACAACTACCGCCGCGAGGGCAAGTGGCAAGTGCGCTCGCTGGGTGGCGACTCACCTGTCGCTCAGATCGCGGCCATGACGGGAACCGACGCTGCCACGTACACGCGAGAAAGACCGGGCGTGAGCGCGTTCGCGTTGGAGGATGGTGTCGTCTACCATACGTACTCCGCCTATGCGCGCGGCGTCGACAGCCTCTGGGGGATGTATCAGTGGCTCGACCGCGCACCGAAAGGGCGCAACGAGACGGGTGTTTGGTGGCGCCACCACGACTCGTACAGCAAAGTCTGATCGAGCTCGTTACCATGCCTCTCGAGCGAACGTCCCAACAAGCCTTTCTCGCTGTCACGGCACTGCTGTTCGTCGCCAGCGCGGCGGCAACGATCGCTTGGTGCACGTCGATGTCGGCGATGGGCGAGTTGCCGATGCCCGGCGGCTGGTCGATGTCGATGATGTGGACGCGGATGCCGGGACAGACGTGGCCCGGCGTCGCGGCATCGTTCCTCGGCATGTGGATCGTGATGATGGTTGCGATGATGCTGCCGTCGATCGTTCCAGTGCTGTGGCGCTACCGTCAGACCGTTGGCAGGGCAGGCACGACGCACGCGGGTTGGCTGACGGCGCTCGTGGGCGCGGGGTACTTCTTCGTCTGGACTTTGCTCGGCGCCGCGGTTTTTCCATTGGGCGCGGCGCTCTCGGCGATCGCGATGCGCGAGCCGGTGCTGTCGCGTGCCGCGCCGATCTCAATCGGTGCGGTGGTGCTGATCGCCGGCGCCCTTCACCTCACAACGTGGAAGGCGCGTCGCGTTGCTTTTTGCTGGGAGGCACGGGGTAGCGGACGCGCACTATCGTCAGCCGCGGGCACGGCTTGGCGATACGGTGTATGCCTCGGCCTCCACTGCGGCTACACCTGTGCCGGTCTCATGGCCATCCTTCTGGTCGTCGGCGTCATGGACCTTCGCGTGATGGCTGTCGTGACGGCAGCCATCACCGGCGAACGTCTTGCACCGTCCGGCCTGCGCGTCGCGCAGGCCATCGCGGTCGTTATCGTCGGTGCAGGGCTGTTACTGACCGCGCACGCCGTCGGCGCGCGGTTCGGATGACGCGCTGCGCGTCGTCCGGCGAGAGCCCCGTACAGTTGACACCTTGGCGGCAGTACTTCATGCTATAAAGTCCTTTCTCCTGCGGGGCGACGGCTGTGACAGTTTTCGATCTCCTGTTCCTCGTCCTGTTTCTCGCTTGCGTCGGCACTCTGATCGTCGCGGCGATCACCGCCCTCCGGGGACGGCGCGCGCGCGCGTTGGTGATCCTGCGGCGGCTGGGAATCGCCGTCGCGTTGTATTTCTGTGCGCTGATCTTAGTGTCCGCCCTATCACCGCAACGCTTCAGCACGGTCGGTGCCGATCAGTGCTCGGATGATTGGTGCATCGCCGTGCAAGCCGTCCGGCGCGACACGACGAGCGCCGGCATCGGCTACGAAATGACCTTTCGTCTTGCGAGCAGGGCACGTCGCGTCGCCCAGCGAGAACGCTTCGTCGCCGTGTATTTGCGCGACCAACGCGGGCGCCGGTACGCGCCGGTGGCTGAGGCGAGCGAAGTTCCGTTCGACACGCTGCTCAAGCCCGGGGAGAGTGCGAGAGCGATCCGACGCTTTCTGGTTCCTGCCGACGCGAGAGTCGCAGGACTGGTCGTCGCGCATCCCGCTCACCCGCCTGACTGCAGCCCGGCGAGGATTTGCCGGATTGCCCCAACGTGATAGGCTGTGTGAACAGCGGTCGAGAGAGCCGTGGCAGCGGCCATGTCGTCCCAACTCGTGCGCGTGGCAACGCCACTCCGCCATTTGTCGGCTTCGTGACGGAGAGCATCGCGTAGAGTTTGCCACTGATCCTCCGTAACAGTCGTGCGCTGCCAACTGGCGTTCCCATCGGCGCCGGCCCACGGATTCGCCTCGCCCGCCGCCCATCGGTTCAGAATGGAGAGGCCGAAGTGAACGTGATCGATGTGCGCGGCGATAGTCGTTTTCCCCGGCATTGGCCGCGTCGACGCTGCGCTCGCGTCGATTGAATCGAGTTGGCGAAGTAATCCGGGATCGCCGGGGTTGAGCAGATAGGCCTCCTGGCCCGGCGGGCCATCGAAAATCTCCGTCAGCATGTTGGACAACGCACGTTGGAAGATGGAGTCCGTTGTGGTCATCGATTCTCCTGTGCGAATAAGGCCCCACCTGATCGTAACCCCGCTCCCGCTGCGGGCGAATACAATTAGAGCGAACGTGAAGCATTCGCAATTCCGAAAAACGGCAGCGATCGAACGGCAGGAGTCAGGGGCGACATTCAACCAAGACCCGACGACGTCTCGGGTCGACCCCCGGAAGCCTTCGCACTTGCCGTCGCACCGCCCCGCACTCCAAACTCTCAGGACACCTCGACGCGGATTCTCGTCCGTGACTCGGAGGTTCGATGCGCTTCGGCCGTTCCACATCGCATGGACACGAGACTCGATCCTGAACGCTGGCATCGCGTTGGCGAGATACTCGACGCGGCGCTGGCGGCTGCGCCCGAGCAATGGCCCGCGATTCTCGACGCGGCCTGCGACGGCGCGCCCGAGCTGCGCCGCGAGGTCGAGGAACTGCTGGAGCGGATCGACCGGGCGCGGGGCTTTCTCGCCGCACCCCCTGCGGCCGCGGCCGCGGCGGTTCTCGCGGAAGCGCAGCTCAGCGCCGATCGCGAGACGGGCCGACGCATCGGACCCTACGCCATCGTGCGCGAGATTGGACGCGGCGGTATGTCGCGCGTCTTTCTCGCCGACCGTGCCGACGGACAGTTCGAGCAACGCGTCGCACTCAAGCTTCTGCGCTCGGGTCTCGATGCCGAAATCGATCGTGCGCGCTTCCGCGCCGAGCGACAGATCCTCGCGACGCTGCACCATCCGAACATCGCGAAACTGCTCGACGGCGGTCTGACTGGCGACGGACAGCTGTACCTCGTGCTCGAGTACGTCGAGGGAGAGCCAATCGACGTCCATTGCGATGCCCGCTCGCTCTCAGTGGAGCAGCGCATCGAGCTCTTCCTCATGGCGGCGGATGCGACGCAGTACGCGCACCGCAGTCTCGTCGTCCACCGCGACATCAAGACGTCGAACATCCTCGTCGGCGCTGACGGCGCCGTGAAGTTGTTGGACTTCGGGCTGGCCAAGCTCCTCGAGCCGGGAGTGCTCGCGCGCGAGTCGTCCGGTGGGCAGGCCAGCGTACAATGGATGACGCCGGAGTACGCGGCTCCCGAGCAGCTTCGACACGATCCAGTCACGACGCTCACCGACGTTTACCAGCTCGGCGTCGTTCTCTATCGACTGCTGGTGGGTCGACTTCCGTTCGCGCCCCAGGGCGGCCATCTGCGTGATCTGCAGGCGGCCATTCTGCGCGGTGAGCCGACACCGCCATCCGCGGTAATGGCATCACTGGATCCGGGCCGCGCGCGCGTGCTGCGCGGCGATCTCGACGCGATCGTGCTCAAAGCGCTCCACGTCGAGCCGGCGGAGCGGTTCGCATCGGTCGAAGCGCTCGCCAACGATCTCCGCCGCCATCGCTCGGGCCACCCGGTGATCGCACGACGGTCGACGGCGGCGTACCGCGCGCGACGGTTCATTCGGCGCAATCGCGTGCAGACGTTCGCCGCGATGAGCATCGTTGTGTCGGCGCTCGCCAGTACGGCGTTCTCGCTTCGACAAGCACACCGCGCGGCGGCGCAACGTGACCTCGCGGCCGCGGCCTCGCGAGAGGCGCAGGCGGTCACGTCGTTCGTGATGGGTCTCTTCGAGGCGAGCGATCCTGAGGCGGCGAAGGGCGACACGCTGACCGCCGTCGAATTGGTGCATCGCGCTGCTGCTCGCGCCGAGTTGCTCGCGGGTCACCCGCTGTTGCAGGCACAGATGCTCGAGGTCACCGGGCGTCTCTACCGCAGCCTCGGCCGATACAGCGAGGCGTACGCGGTCGTTGAGCGTGCGTTGGCGGTGCGCCGGTCGCTGGGCACCAGCGACGCTCTCGACGCGGCTGCCACGCGCGACCAGCTCGCGGATCTCGCGCTGCCGCTCGGCCACTACGCGGCCGCCGATTCCTTCGCCAAAGAGGCGCTCAGCGTTCAGCAGCGCATCCTGGGACCCGCGCACCCTGCAATCGCGAACACGCTTCGGCAGCTCGGAAACGCCGCGGTGTACCGCGGCGAGCTCGTGATCGCCGAAGGATACTATCGGAAGGCGCTCGCCGTGCAACAGACGTCGGCCGGCCCGACCGACTCGCTGACGGCCGAGGGCCACTTAACGCTGGGGGCGGTCTTGCGGCGCGAGGGACGGCTCGACGACGCCGAGCATGAGTTTCGTCTCGGGCTCAGAATTCTCGAAACGTCGGTCGGGCCCAACAGCCCACTCACCGCTGAAGCGATGCTCAAGGTCGCATACCTCCTCGACGAGGATCGCGCGCGGTATGCCGAGGCCGAGCCGTTGTATCGCCGCGCACTCGAGATTCGTCGGAGGACGCTCGGCGACGGCAGCCCGATGACGGCGGCGGCGCTGCTCGATCTCGCGAGCTTCCTCTCAGACCGCGGAGACTCTCGCGGCGCGACGGCCGCGGCCCGACAAGGACTTGAGATCGCGCGTCGCGCGTACGGCCCCGAGCATCCGGCGGTCGCGGACTTCACCGGCGCATTGGCGATGACGTACCATCGCGCACACGAGTTCGACAGCGCCGAAGTCGCGTTTCGGCGCGCCATCGCGATGGATCGAAAGCTCCGTGGAGCAGATCACGGCAACATCGCGGGGCTCGAGGTCGGGTTGGCCCGAGTGCTGATCGATCGTGGCCAGTACGCCGCGGCCGAGACGGTACTCAACGACGCGATCAGGATTCGCGAACGCGAGAGCGGGCCCGGTCATCCCATAACGGCGACCACCGAGGGATTGCTCGGGATGTTGTTCACTCGCGAGCACCGGTTTGCCGCCGCGGACTCGATTCTTCGGCTCGCACTCGGCACGATGGAGCGCCAAGTCGGTCGAGAGCATCACGACGTTCGCGAGCTTTATGGCTGGCGCGCCGACCTCGAGGACGCGCGAGGCCGGCACGCCGAAGCGAGTCGTTACCGCGCGCTCGCGAACGTCAAATAGCGGCGCGCATCGCCACGGGCATCACGGCCGGTCGATCGGCATCCCACTCGGCACCCGCGCCGGAATCGAGCGCGACAAGTAACGCGCCGCGTCGTCGGTGAGCGCCAACATGTAGTCGGTGAGCTTGTCGATCAGGTCCGGCGTGAGCACCACACCGCGCAACAGCGTGTCGCGCGCCGCGAGGATCTGCGGCGCCGTCGGGAGCAGCGTTGCGCGCAGCGATGTCTCGAGCTGGCTCGGATCGTAGGCGAACAGCTTGAGATCCGACTCGCTATAGTGCGCCACGAAGTCGCGCAGCGAGATGGCCGCGCCGTCGTGGCCGTATGGCCCCGTGAGCTCGACGTTGCGGAGCGGCGACGTGCGGAAGCGATAGATGTCGGCCGGATTGCCCGTCACGTTCATTCGACCGAAGTCGTCGAGGAGATTCGGGAGAACGCCTTCGCCTGGACCAATCTGCGGAACCGCAACGTCGTGGAAGTCTTCGTCGCTGAAGGTGGCGCCGTTATGACAGATCGAGCATTTGAGGGTGAGAAAGGTCTGCGCGCCCGCCATCTGTCGCGGCGAGAGGGCGCCGTCGTTTCCGGCGAGGAAGCGGTCCCACGGTGAGTTCGCGAACGAGAACCGGTCGACGATGAACGCGCCGATGGCGTTCGACGCATGGGCAAACGTCATGTCCTCGAACCGCGTTCCCGGGTACGCCGCCTCGAAAAGTCCTCGGTACTCCGGGACGGCGCCGAGTCGACGCATGATCGCCGTCCAGATGCCGTTGAAGTCGTTGTCGGCGACATCGCCCAGATCGGTGCCGTGGGCGCCACGCATCTCGGCGCGATTGGTCACGGGGAACATGCCGAGCGCGGAGACCGGACCGTACTCGAGAACCTTCATCATCGCGGGGGAGAGCTGCGCCCCGGCCGGGGTGTGAAGCTGTCCTTGGGCGTCGAGTTGGACGCGTCCGTCCCAGAACAGGTGGCGCATCGCGAACAGGTTGAAGAACGGCGGAGCGTTTCGAGGAATGAAGACGCCGTTGGGGTGTTCGCGCGGCGGCCCGAGCCCGAGTCCTCCCTCGCCGACCGACAAGCTCTTGCCGTCGCCGGTCGAGAACTTCGGAAGGTGGCACGTCATGCAGGAGATGTTTCGCTGGCCGCTCAAGATCTTGTCGAAAGCGAGGGCCTGACCGAGGATCGCGAGAGCTGGGCGCACATACGGGCGCGGAGGAAGAGGACGGATTCCGCGCGCGTCAGCCAGCTGTCGGATCAACGCTGGCGTGATGAGATCGCCGGGGGATACGTCCGAACGCGCCCCGCGGGGAGAGGAGAGCCGCGGCTCGCTCAGCTCGTCGGAGCAGCCGACGAGCGCGACGACGAGGGTCGCCGTCGCGAGACGAAGAACGCATGAGTCGTAGGACATCGAAATCGGATCGGCGGGGTGCCGCTCGGAAGGCGCAAGTGTGACAGGTCGGCCCGCCTCAGCCGACCCCTCACCGATTAAGACATACGGAAAAGCTCGCCGAATACCGACATCAGGGGGGCGGCGGGGGCGGAGTGCCGCCGGGAGGGGTCCGATGCTCCAGTTCCCGGAGCAGGAACAGGCGCGCCTTGAGCCACTGGCGCTCGACCGTGCGCTGGGTGATGGCGAGCATCTCGGCGATCTCGCGTTCGGAGAATCCCCCGAAGAATCGGAGCTCGACGATCTGGCGGAGCCGTGCGTCGACGGCACTCAGACGCTGGAGGGCTTCGTCGAGCGCCAGAATCTCGTCGAGCTGCAGCTCGAGGGCCACGTCTCCGTCGGAGAGGGAGACACGTGCTGCATGGCCGCCGCGTTTGGAGGCCGACGCCCTCCGCGCGAAGTCGACGAGGACCTGGCGCATGGCGCGCGACGCCGCGCCAAAGAAGTGGGCGCGCCCTTGCCAATCCTCGCTCGCGCCGCCGCGCAGCTTGAGAAACGACTCGTGCACCAGCTCTGTCGTCGAGAGCGTCGTGCTGCCTGGCACGGCACGAAGGTGATGGCGCGCCATGCGCTTGAGCTCCGCGTACGCGTGTTGGTACAGCTCGTCGCTGCTCGGTGATTCGTCCACGCGGGCCTCCTGAGAACCACGCCATAATCTTTTCGGATCGCGGCTCCGGCGCGAGCACCCCATGCCGCGGGACGAATACGTCGTCCTCACCGCACACTGAGATGCGTGGGGCGAAGGAAGCGGATGTTGGAGCAGGCGCGTTCGCAGTGAGGCGGACGCGAACAGCAGTCGACTGCCTTGATTTCCGTCAGCCCGCCGCCGCGCTCATAGACTCGCCGCCACGTCCCGCTGCCGCGCTGATGATCATCCCAACGATCACCACCGTCACCGCGCCGATCACGTTGTGCCACAAAAACGAAACTGATGGCGCACCGAAGTTGACGGCGCCGACGGCCGCCATGCCCGCCAGTAACCCGACGAACGCCCCAGCCGCACGCGCCGATGGAATCATCGCCAACAGGAAGACGCCGAGGATCGATCCGTAAAAGAAGGAGCCGAAACGATTCACGACCTCGATCAGTGAGCCGAGGTTCACCGCGAACGTCGCGATAATGCAGGCAAAGATGCCCCACACGCCAGTCGCCGCACGCGACACGATGAGGAAATGCTCATCCGGCGCCTCGCGTCGCACCCACCGCCGATAGAAGTCGATCACCGTCGCTGTCGACAAGGAGTTGAGCTCCCCGCTGATCGCGTTCATCGCCGCCGCGATCACCGCGGCGATGAACAGCCCCGCCAAGCCGATCGGCAGGTGGTCGAGCACATACCGGGGAATGATGTAGTTCACGTCCTTCGACGGCTGCCCGGTCACGCGCGCCGCGAGCGCGAGCGCTTCCGTCCGCACGGTGTCGACGCCGGCCTGCTGTGCACGATATCGTTGCATGGCTACCGCGGTCTCGGCGTCCGTCCCATGGTCGTGGGCCTGCGCGACGGCGCGCGCCGCGGTGTCGCGCGTCGCGAGGTCGGCCGCGTAGCGAGACTCGAGCGCGCCATACGCCACCGGTTGCTCGGCTCTCAGGCGGCGCTCCTGCGCCGGGTTGAACAGCAGCGGCGGACGCTCGAATTGATAGAATACGAATACCAGCACGCCGATCAGCAACACCATCGCCTGAAGCGGAATCTTCCAGTACGCGCTGATCAGGAGCGAGCTGCGCGCCTCATCCACCGACTTCGCCGCGAGATACCGCTGCACTTGGCTCTGATCGGTGCCGAAATACGACAACATCAGGAACGTCCCGCCGATCACGCCCGACCAGAACGTGTACGTGTTCGTCAAGCTGAACGAAAAGTCGAACACGCGCAGCCGCCCCGTCGCGCCCGCGATGTGCAACGCGTCACTCGGCGACACGGGAATTTGCACGAGCAGCGTAACCGTCACGGCCGCGATCGCCGTCACGATCAGCATCATTTGTTTAACGTCGACCCACGTCACCGCCTGCACGCCGCCGATCATCGTGTACAACACCGCCGGCACACCAATGATCGCCACCGACCAGCCGATGCTCCACCCGAAGATTGCCGAGAAGACTACCGCCGGCGCCGAGATGATCGTCCCGCAGGACATCGCGCGCGAGACGAGAAATAGGAACGCGGTGAGCGATCGCGTCTTCGCGTCGAAGCGGCGCTCGAGAAACTCATACGCCGTGTAGACGCCGGATCCATGCAGAAACGGCACGAGCGTCACGCCCAAGATCACCATCGCGAGCGGCAGCCCGAAGTAGAACTGCACGAACCGCATTCCGTCCGTTGCGCCCTGGCCCGTGGTGCCGATCATCGTCACGGCCGAGAGTTGCGTCGCCATGACGGATAGGCCTACGGCCCACCACGGCAAGCTGCGATTCGCCCGAAAGTAGCCTTCGATCTCCTTTGTTCCTGTCGAGCGTCGAATGCCGTGAATGACCACATAGGTCAACCATCCGATGACGACAGCCCAGTTCAGCGGATGCACGTTACGCCGTGTAGCGCCACTGGAGCAGCCAGAGCGCGCACAGCGTCGCGATCTGGACCAGCATCACGCTCGTGAGCGTACGACGAAACCGGCGCGATCCGTTCGTCTCGTCGCTCATCGGCGCGCCCACGCGAGACGTGCGCCCAGGGCGATCAGCAGTCCGCCGGTCACGCGCTCGAGCGATGCCTTGACTCTCGGCCGCGTCAACACCGCGCCGAGCTGGTCGACAAACCAAGCGTACGCGCTGAGCCAGACGAAGCCCATCGCGATGTGAATGCTCGCCAGCAATAGGCTGCGGCGAAACACCGGTTCGGCAGGCCCGATGAACTGCGGCAGAAAAGTCAGGTAGAAGATCGCGACCTTGGGGTTCAACACGTTCGTGAGGAATCCTTGAAGAAAGGGTCCCAGCGCCGCCGACGGTCCGCTCGCCGAGTTCCCGGGAGACGCCGGCCGAGCGGCGTCTCGAATCGACTGCACGCCGAGCCAGACGAGATACGCCGCGCCAATGGTCTTCACGAGGTCGAACGCCGCCGCCGACGTCGCGAGAATCGCCGAGAGTCCGAGCGCCGATGCCGTCGCGTGGATGACACATCCGACGCAGATGCCAGCGATCGTGAGCATCGTTCGACGGCGGCCGACAACAAGTACGTTGCGCGTGACGAGCGCCATGTCGGCGCCGGGTAGAATCGTGAGGATCGCCGCGACGCCGATGAACGCAACGAGCCGCGGATCCGCGTTCATGGGCGAATCGGGTTGGACGTCGTCACGGGTCGATTCGTGGCGCGTTGATCGGCCGATAAGAGATTCATGAACAACCGCGCCGCCCCGGGATTGCCCGCCGGCAGCTGGCGGAAAAACGAGAAGGTCGTGTAGATGTACGTTCCCTTGCCGATCGGAGCGACGAGCACCGCGGCGTCGTTTGGCGGCTCGGTCGGATCGTTCAGCGAGAACAGCGCGTGATACTGCTTGTCGAACGTATGCGGCATGTACAGCGCGCGCTCCTGGACCCAATTGGCGAAATCATTCTCCCCGATCTTGTTCGGCGCCGACAACAACGGCGACGACGGATCGATCACGCGGACGGCCGCGCGTTCGTCGGTCACGCGATCGGCCGGCCGGCTGAGCGTGATCGGATACGGCAGAATTCCCGGCTGCGCGTACTCCGATTGCCCGTACTGCGTCACCAGCGTTCCGCCGTTCCGCACAAAGCGCATCAACACCGGATTGTTGGCCACGAGCGCCGGACTCGCCTCGTACGCGCGCGTGCCGAGCACGATGGTCGTGAAGCTCGAGAGGTTCACGTGTGCCAACGTCGCCGGATCCAGCTCCGTCACCGGCAAGCCGAGCTCCTCGAGCATCGGCATCACGTTGTCACCGACGCCGCGAATGTAGCCAACGCGCAGATTTGCGAACGATCCGTTCACCGCTTCGACTTGCACCACCGACTGTCGATACAGCCGCTGCGGACGAATGTGCTCGTATTCGATCGGGACAAAACCGAGATCGAACGTCTCGTCGCCAGCCGTCGCGGTCGCCTTGATTTGATGCCGGCCGGGCGCCAATCGACCTTGCACACGAAAATAGAGGCTCGCCGAGCCGAATGGTTTGAGCGTCACACGTCGCGTGGCCGAGTCGGCGCGAAGTCCCAATGGCAACGCGAGCGAGACGTCGACGTCGCGCGGCGTAGTCGCCGCCGAGCGGACACTCACGGCCATCGTACGGTCGATCGGCGCGTTCGCGCGCGCGTACTCCACCTCGTGTTGCAGCAGGACGGTAATCTCTGGTATCACCGCGATCGGCCGGCGCACCTCGCCGCGCACGGGATCGGCGAACCGATAGACGATCGGTCCCGTGTGGACCGGCACGTCGACCTCGGCAATCTTGAGGACCGCGTCGACGCCAGAATTCTCTAATCGATCTTCGCCAACGACCATCTGCGGTGCCACGGATCCCGGCGCCGCCGGCAGCACGAATACATCACCGCGCCGCGGGCGGCTGAGCCACCACGACACCATTGGATTCGATCCGGCGTGATATATCAGCGTCTGCCGGGCGACAGTGTCGGGGGGAATCACGCGCAGCGGCTGCGCGGCCTCCGCAGGCTGCATCGAGATCGTGGCCCGCTCGAGCGCGACGGGCGCGTTCCCTTGATTGTACACTGCCACCGTCACCGCCACGCTGTCACGCTCGGCGATCAGCTCGCGCGGCGCCGTCACCTCGACATTGACTCCCGCCGCGACGAGCAGCGCCGACGTCGCGCGCTCGCGGGTCAGGTCGAGCGCGAGCGCGAGGTCCCCGACTGCGCCCGAGCAACGGGTGCTGGGGCACGTGATGCCGCTCGCGGCGCGCGTGGCCAACCTCACGTGCGCGGCCAGCGGTCGCACGAGCTTCGATGGATCCATCGGGTTCGCCGCGCGGCCGATCGCCGCCTGTGACGGGGCCAACGAGTCGATCGCGCTTCGAACCGAGTCCGCGAGCGACAACGACTTGAACCGCGCCCAACTCGTGTCGATGCCGTCGAACAATCCGCGTTCCGACGCCTTCGCGTCGGATACACGCGAGATCTCGAGCCGCACACCGCTGAAACGCGGACCACGCTGCGGCAGCCCGCCCTGACCTTGCGAGCGATGCTGCGAGCGACTCACCGTCGCGATCTGTGAGTACGTCTCGCCAAGCAGCGGGTCATACTCACCGGCGTTGAAGTTGAGCGTTCCATTACCACCGCGAACGAGGCGATAGAATTTGAGCGGCGTCCACGGCGGCAGTCCGCCCATCCGCGTGGGAGGAAAGCGCACGGTGTCCGCCGCGGCATCGAAGACCTCGCGCGCGATCACCGCCGAGAACTGATGTTGGCCGTGACCGTCGGCCGGCGTGCCGGTAAAGACGGCGATGATCACCTGAGGCCGGAACGCACGGACGATGGCAACCGCGTCCTCGAGGATCGAATCCTTGGGCCAGTGCTGCGACGTCTCGTCGAGCGTCTTCGAGAAGCCGAAATCGAACGCGCGCGTGAAGTACTGCCGGCCGCCGTCGAGACGACGCGCGGCGAGGAGCTCTTCAGTGCGAATCATGCCGAGCCCTTCGCCCAGCTCGTTGCCGATCAGATTCTGCCCACCGTCGCCGCGCGTGAGGGACAAGTACGCGGTCTCGACGTGGCGTCCCGTCGCCAGGAACGAGATGAGCTGCGTGTCCTCGTCGTCGGGGTGCGCGCCGATCATCAATACGCGCGCCGTCGTTCCGAGTCCCTCGATTGCCTCGCCCAACGCAGCGGCGCCGCGTCCTTGGGCAGACAGGCGCGGCGCGAGGACCAACACACTGCACAGAACGACGAACGCTCGCTTCGACACTCGGACTCCTCGTTGCAACGGAGCGGCGGGACAGGGCGATCGCGCTATCGTGCCGCTCCCGCCCTCTTTCGCGACATCGGCGCGTATATGAGCGCGTCTCGAAGGATGCGCGCCTGTTCCGCGTCGTGCGATGACTTGTAACCCTCGGCCGGGCTTGAACGTTCCGGCCGCCCGATGTAGCGCAATGTGGTCAGCGTGCCGATCGACGCGCGGAGACGCGGCTGGATGTACGTCCACGCGCCCATGTTCTTCGGCTCTTCTTGAGCCCACACGACTTCGTCGACGTTGGGATACTGGTCGACCAGGTCGCCGATCTCGCGTGGCCACGGCGCCAGCTCCTCGACGCGGATCAGCGAAACGTTCGCGGGGTGTTCGCCCGCCGCGACGAGATCGTAATAAATCTTGCCTGTGCAGAACACCAACCGCTGCACCGCCTCGCGATTCTGCGACGCAATCGGGTCGTCGATCACCGGCTTGAAGGTGTCGTTCGCCAAGTCCTCGAGCCTCGCCGTCGCGGCGGGCAACCGTAGCAGCGACTTGGGTTGCATCAGTACCAGCGGGCGCTTGGGCCGGCGGGCGGCCTGGCGACGCAATATATGGAAGTACTGCCCCGGCGTCGACGGATACGCGACGACCATGTTGTCTTCGGCCGACAGCTGGAGGAAACGCTCGAGGCGAGCGCTCGAGTGTTCGGGTCCCTGCCCTTCGTAGCCGTGCGGCAGCAGGAGGACCAATCCGGACTCTTGCCGCCATTTGGCGCGCGCCGCCGAAATGAACTGGTCGAACATCGGCTGGGCGACGTTGGCGAAGTCGCCGTACTGGGCCTCCCACAAGACCAACTCGTCGGGCGCCGCGACACTGAATCCGTACTCGAAGCCGAGCACCGCCGTCTCGGCGAGCGGGCTGTTATAGATCTCGAATGCGCCCATCGCTTGCGGCAGGTTGGCCAGCGGCGTGTACGTCTCGCCCGTGTTGACGTCGTGGAGCACCGCGTGCCGATGCGAGAACGTCCCGCGTTCGGCGTCCTGTCCGGAGATTCGGATACCGACGCCGTCGGCGAGGAGCGACGCGAACGCCAGCGCCTCGGCGTGTCCCCAGTCGATCGCGCCGGCATTGATCGCGTCACGGCGGCGCGGCAACGTGCGCTGAATCGTAGGATGAAGCTTGAGCGTGGACGGCCAACTGAGGAGCTGCTCGTTGAGCGCGACGAGTCGTTCGCCGCGGACTGCTGTCGCGACCGGTGTCGGCGTGGCGTACGAGGCGGCCTTGTCGTCGCCGTCCGATTCGTCGTGCGCCTCTTTCTTCAACTCTTGATAGAGGTGCTGCAGTGTGTTGGCGACGGCCTTGTCGGCCGCCTTTACCTCGTCTTCGCTCACGACGCGCTCGCGCACGAGACGCGCCGCCCAGACCAGGCGGACTGACGGATGCTCGGCGATCACCTTGTACATGGCCGGCTGCGTGAACGCCGGCTGGTCGGCCTCGTTGTGGCCGTGACGCCGGTAGCCCACGAGGTCGATGAGAAAATCCTTATTGAATCGCTGCCGGTAGGCGATACCGAGTCGCACGCTCTGAATGCACGCCTCGGCGTCATCCGCGTTGACATGCAGGATCGGAATATCGAAGCCCTTCGCAAGGTCGCTCGCGTAGTGCGTCGACCGGCCGTCGATCGGATCCGTCGTGAACCCGACCTGATTGTTGCCGATGATGTGCAACGTGCCGCCCACGCGATAGCCGCGCAGCAGCGACATGTTGAGCGTTTCGGGAACGACTCCCTCACCTGGGAAGGATGCGTCCCCGTGCACGACGATCGGCAGCACGCTCACCTCGTTGCGGGCGTTCGGCGCGCCGCCCTTGACCCGTTGTCGCGCCCGCGCGATCCCGGCGACCACCGGATTGACCAGCTCGAGGTGGCTCGGGTTCGGCGCCAGCTCGATGACGATCCCTCCGATGCCGGGCACGTCACGCTCGCCACCGTAGCCCAAGTGGTACTTCACGTCGCCGGTGTCGCTCTCGGCGTTCGTGTCGGCGTGGTGACCCTCGAACTCTTCGAGCAGGGCGCGGTACGGTTTGCCCATGACGTGCGTGAGCACGTTGAGCCGGCCGCGATGCGCCATGCCGATCACGACGCGTCGCGCGCCGACGTTGGCGCCGCGCTCGATCGCTTCGTCCAGCATCGGCACGAGCGTGTCGAGCCCTTCGATCGAGAAGCGCTTGACGCTGACATAGGCCAAGCCGAGGAAGCGCTCGAGCCCATCGATTTCGGTCAATCGCTGGAGCAGCAGTTTCTTCTCATCGGGTGACAGCGGCGTCGTTGCCTGGCCCGACTCAACCATCGTGCGAAGCCATTCCCGCTCCGTCTCGTCGCCGATGTGCTCGAACTCGTAAGCAATGGTGCCGCAATAGCGTTCTCTCATGCTCCGCACGACATCGGCCGCAGTGCCCGTGAAGCCGTCGCCGAGCGCCGACGCAGGGAGTCGTTCGAGATCAGACTCCGTAATTCCGTGAAACTCGGGCTTCAGCTCGACCGCGCCGGGCGGCGGCGTGCCGAGCGGATCGATTTGGACGGCGAGATGACCGTGTCGTTGGATCGCGCCGACGAGCGCCGCCGCGCCCGCGGCCTTCCGGAGAAGAGACGCGTCGTAGCCGCCGCTCGCGGCCGAGCCCGCGAGCTGTTCCGCGACGCGAAAGAATTGACGCCAGGATTCGTCGACCGAGGCCGGATCACGCCGGTACGCCTCGTACGTCTCCGCGATGTAGCCATCGTTGAAGACGCTCGTGATGGGAAGAGCGGACATATCGTGAAATGTAATGCCGGCCGGATGCGACCTACGCGTCGTCTCCCGGCAGGACCAGACTGAACGCCGATCCCTTGCCCGGTTGCGATTCGACGTCGATGCGGCCGCGGAGCAACTCCGCCAAGCGGCGCGCGATGTAGAGGCCGAGTCCTGTCCCCCCGTGGCGTCTCGTCAATCGCGTGTCGAGCTGAGCGAACGGTTTGAACAGCCGTTCGAGATCAGTTCGCGCGATGCCGATACCCGTATCTCGCACCGTGAAACGAACGTCGCCATTGTGGCGCTCGACTTCGAGTCGAACCTCGCCCTTGTCGGTGAACTTCACCGCGTTTCCGGCGAGATTGATCAGGATTTGCCGGATCTTGTCGACGTCGCTCGTCATACGGATCGGCGCGTCGGGGACGACGTATTGGAAGACGAGGTGCTTCTGGCGCGCCAGCGGCTCGATCACCGCCGCAGTGGCGCGCACGAGATCGGCGGCGAGGAAATCCGTCGGACGAATGGTCTCGCGGCCCTCGTCGAGACTCGAGAACGTCAGCACCTCCTCGATGACCGACGCCAGGTGCTGCGTCACCGACCGCATGCGCTCGAGAATGTCGAGCTGCCCCTCCGCCAGAGGCCCGACGACTTGGTCAGCGAGCAGTTCCTCGTAGCCAGCGAGCGCCGTGAGCGGCGTTCGCAACTCGTGCGACACGGTGGCGAGAAAGCGGCTCTTCGCCCGGTCGGCCGCCTGAGCCTCATCGAGGAGATCCGACTTCCAGAGCGCGAGCGCCGCGTAGTCGGCGATCGCGCGCAGACGGTGCGCCTCTCGTCCGGAGAACGGCGTCTCGCCGGTATCGCGTGTCACCGCGAGCACGCCGAGAATGACGTCGTGCGCGATGAGGGGCGCGAGCAGCATCGGGCCGAGCCCCAAATCCGGGGCGACCCGAGTGAGCGGTCGTGCCGATCCGCTGAAATCCTCGACCGAGACGACATCACGCGTCCGAATCACTTCGCGCGCCAACGATCCCGAGAGCGCGAATCGTCGTCCGCGCGCCACAGCCAGCGGACCAATGGCGGCGACGAGCTCGCCCTCATTCGCCACCGACTTGAGCACTGCCGCGCCATTCGCATCGCATTGCTCGGCGCCGGCGTTACAGAGAATCTCGAGGATCTTGGTCGTGTCGGTCTCACCAGCCATCTGACGCGCGATCCGACGCAACGGCTCGCTGTCGTCGAGCGCGTTGGCCTTGACGCGCAAATACAGACCGTCGGGCTGGAGACACACCGCGATGTCGAGCGAGCGATCCGAGGTGTCGACGAGCACGACTCGTCGCGGGACGCCGTCAGCGCTGGTAGCGCTCAGGGCGTTGAGCAGAGACGTGGCCGGAAAGAGGGCGTGAGCCTCTTCTTCCCCCGCGACGCCACTGACTATCGGAACTGCGCGACTGGAGTCGTCCCCGGCCACGGAAGCACGCTCGACGGATCGATTCGAGTACGCTTCGGCCGAATCGCCGCGAGCAATCGCCGCGCATCCTCCCGGTCGAGCGTTGGCAAATACAGGAACCCGTCGATCCCGTTGATGTCGAGCAGGTGCGCCTCTCCGGGATGCCGAGTAAGGCTGACCGCAATCACAGGGACCTCCGATAGCACGGGATCCTGCTCCCAATGCGCCAACGATATCGTCGCCAGGAGGTCGTAATCGCAGATGACCGCGTCGGGCTCATGCACGGGAACCAGCCTCGCCGCCTCCTCGAAGCCCACACACGGAACCGTGTCGAGCCCGAGGGACGCGAAAAATCGGCAGAGATGCTCGCTCAAGAACGGATGTCGACCAATGCACAACGCTCTCATTCGAACAATATACCGCGCGCCTGGCGCGATGTTCAGAGGGCCGGTACACGGGCCGGCGGTGATGTGTGTCACCGCACGTTGCGATGACGCGCGGCATGGATCGCGCACTCCAAGTTGTATGAGCGATCGACAACCGAACCTGGACCTTCGGGCACTCGAGGGCGCCTACCAAATCGTTGGCGAGCTCCGCGGTGCTCCCGACACGCATCGCTTCATGGCCCGGCGCCGCGACAACGGCGCCGAAGTGATGATCACCGTCGTTCACGCTCCACCCGACGACGACAACAACGCGCTGGCGCATCTCGCGTCCGATACCCAGGTGCTCACGAACCTGACGCATCCGAGCGTACCGCGCGTGTACTCCGGACAATGGCTTGGGGCCGACGCGTACGCCGTGATCACCGATGCCGTTCACGGCACGCCGCTCGCCGAACTGGTCTCGCGCGGCGAGCGAATCGCCAACGCGCGAGTCGCCATCGTCCTGCAAGAAGTCGATGGCGTGTTGGATTGGGCGCGAAGCCAAGGGATCGTCCATCGCAAAGTTACGCCTGAGACACTGTGGTTCGAGCCCGGAACAGATCGTGTGGTCATCTCGTTCGCGCCGGCCCGCATTCCGATCAGCGGGGTGCCTGACGCGCGTGGAGATGCGAGAACGGTCGGAGTGCTCGCGTGGAGCATGCTCGCGGGAAGACGATATGACGACCAGGATGACAACGCAAACCCGCCGCTTCGCGAAGTGTCTCCGGATCTAGCGGCGCGAGTGGTCGACGCCACCGAACAGATGGTTCGCTCTGAAAACGCAGAGGAACTCCCCAACGTCCCGGCGTACTTGGCGCTCATTGCCTCTGGCGACGTATTGCGTCGAGCGGAAGTCGAGATGGCCGCGCTGCAGAGCGATTTTACCGAGCGCCATCGGATCGTGTTGGAGAAGTACGAGAATGAGCGATCCGAGATCGAAGCTGCGGCAGCGGAACACGCCGCGCGTCTCGCCGCGGAACGGGAAGCGTTCGAGCGGTTGGTGCGCGAGCGCCAGGAACAACTCGCCGTCGTCCGCGCGGAGCTCAATAAACAACGCGTCGAGATCGCGCGCCGGCTCAAAGAGCTCGACCAGCGTCGCGTCGCCGTCGAGAAAGCGGAGGTGGACGCCGCGCGCCGCGGCACGAGGACGCGCGCCTATGAGGACGACGCGAGTCAAGGTCTGCCGCACGATGTCCACTGGTCGATCCCAGTGAGTCTCGCCGCGGTTCTCATCCTGCTTCTCGCCGGTCTCGTCGCGACGTTGTCACACCCGCGACGACCGGCGATATCGGCGGGCGAAGTGATAGCTCCGCGCGGCGCTCCCGCCATAAGGCGGCCACCCGGCGTCAGTACCCCAACGATCCAGCCGCCGCCGAGTACTCACAACCTCATCGCGCCACAGCGGGATACGTCGGCGCGTGACACCACGACCCACGGATCGAACCCGTCATGAAAATGAGAATCCTTGGAACGAGAATTCCTCGCTGGAGCCCGCGTTGCGCCGCGACCGCGGCGCTCTTTATTGTCGGGGCGCTCATCTCGCCGCGACCGGCGCAGGCTCAGCTTCCCATCCCCACATTCGCAATCGTCGGGGGCGTATCGCACTTCAATTTGCCGACGACCGGGACGGCGCCGTTCGGCGCGGTACGTCTCGAACTTCCCGTCGCGACGCTGCTCCTCGAGGGAAGCCTTGGCGCCTTTCGTCCGGACGAGGGGACCGTGCAACGCACGTACATTATCCCCGAAGCACAGCTGCAGTGGCAGATCCTTCCCGTCATCGTACGGCCCTACCTGGGTGCCGGCATCGGTTGGTTTCGCGCCGTCAGCGGGCCCTCACCAACGCCGAATGACGTCACCTATTCGGCGTCCGCCGGCGTGCGCCTCGGCCTACCGATGCTTGGATTCGGGCTGCGCGCCGAGGCGCGAACAGATTTCGTCGGCTCGGGGTTCGATCGGAAGAGCACAGAGTTCACAGTAGGCGTGAGTAAGTAGTGCCGCTCCCGTTGCGCGACTGGCCGTGCCATACTCAGTGTCCGACATCGACACTTCGACGCACGGGACTAGATCATTGCCCAACAACAGCGAGCGCTCGTTTGATCTGACGGGGCGAGTGGCCGTCGTCACCGGCGGATACGGAGTACTCGGCGGAATCATTGCGTCCGGACTCGCCGCGTCGGGAGTTCGAGTCGCAGTGCTCGGACGACGACGCGACTCGGCCGAGGCGAAGGCCGACGCAATTCGCTCCGCGGGCGGCGAGGCGACCGCCCTCGTCGCCGACGTCTTGGACGAACGGCAGTTGTGCGACGCACGTGACTCGATGCAAGGCATCTGGCGAGAGGTCGACATTCTGGTGAACGCCGCCGGCGGCAACGTCGCGCGCGCGCGCAACGACGACAGCAGCATCTTCGACGTCCCGGTGGACGCGTTCGATGAAGTGTTGCGGTTGAACTTGCACGGTACCGTGTTGCCATCGCTGGTGTTCGGCGAGGCAATGGCGCGGCGCGGTTCCGGTTGCATCGTCAACATTTCGTCGATGGCGTCGTTCCAGGCGCTCAGCGGTGTGCTCGGCTATTCGGTTGCGAAAGCCGGGATCGACAACTTCACGCGATGGCTGGCGGTGGACCTGGCGCGGAAACACGGCGACGGTCTTCGGGTCAACGCGGTTGCGCCGGGATTCTTCGTCTCGACGCAGAATCGCGCCGTGCTGATCGACGGTGAGGGAGCTCCAACGCCGCGCGCGCGGACGATCATCAGTCGCACGCCGATGGGGCGTTTCGGCGATCCGGACGAGCTGCTTGGCCCGGTGCGCTGGCTGTGCAGCGACGCCGCGTCTTTCGTCACCGGCGTCGTGATCCCGGTCGACGGCGGATTCAGTGCGTTCAGCGGCGTGTAGCCTGGGTTAAGCCCGCGCTGAAGGATCGTTCCGAGTCGGTCTCCGCGGGTTTGGCTTGACAGATGAGGGGCGATTGGGACAGAATTGGCAGTGATAAGGTCAATTGATCTCAGCCAAATCCGCCTCGCCGCGGCGTCGCCCGGTCGCTCTCACCCACCTCTCGTTTCGCGAGCTGCATGAAGATCATCGACATCCGGGCCACGCCAGTGAGCGTCCCGCTCGCGGCGCCGCTCCGACACGCCAACGGTTGTCACTGGGGCCGGTTCGTTCGCACAATCATCGAAGTCGAGACCGACAATGGCTTGATCGGATTGGGCGAGATGGGCGGTGGCGGCGAGAGTGCGAGCGCCGCATTCAACTCGCTCAAGCCGTACATCCTCGGGTATGATCCGGCGCGTCTCGAGGAGATGCGCTTTCGCATCGCCAATCCGACCGCGTCGTTGTACAACGACCGCACCCAGATGTTGGCCGCGCTGGAGTTTGCCTGCCTCGACATCTTGGGGCAGGCGTGGGGCGTGCCGGTGTGCGACATCATCGGCGGACGGCTGCGCGACTACGTCCCGTTCGCGTCGTACTTGTTCTTCCGCTACCCGAGTCCGACCGACGGATCGGGCGAGGTAAGGACATGCGACCAGCTCGTCGCCGAAGCGCTCGCGCTCAAAGCATCGCACGGATTCACGACGCACAAGCTGAAGGGGGGCGTGTTTCCCCCCGAGTTCGAGCTCGAATGTTATCGCGCGATCGCCGACGCACTTCCCGGTGATCGTTTTCGATTCGACCCCAACGGCGTCTGGTCCACCGAGCAGGCGATCTGGTTCGGCCAGCACATTGAGGATCTGAAGAACGATTACCTCGAGGATCCGGTGTTTGGCATGAACGGGATGCGTCGCGCGCGCCAGAAGTTGCGCATGCCACTGGCGACGAACACCGTCGTCGTGAACTTCGAGCAGTTGGCGGCGAACGTGCTGCAGCCAGCCGTCGACGTCGTGTTGCTCGACACGACGTTCTGGGGTGGCATTCGTCCCTGCGTCAAAGCCGCGGCGATCTGCGAGACGTTCCAGTTGGGAGTGGCCGTTCACTCGTCGGGCGAGCTCGGGATTCAGCTCGCCACCATGCTGCATCTCGGCGCGGTGATTCCGAACCTCACGTTCGCGGCCGACGCGCACTACCACCACCTAGTCGACGACGTGATCGAGGGCGGCAAGCTCCAATACTGTCACGGCGCGATTCCGGTGCCGACTAGGCCGGGACTCGGCGTCACGCTCGATCGGAACCGAGTGGGTGAGTACCACGAGATGTTCCGCCGCCTCGGGACCTATCCATATGATCAGGATCCACTGCGGCCGGGCTGGTCGCCGTTGATTCCTAATCAGTCGTGGGCGGATCCTCTCGACGAACGGGTCCCGCTGATTCCGCGCTGAGCGCCCTTCCTTCTGCGGAACATCATGACACGCGATGCCGCGGTTCGCGCTTTGCTCGCGCTGTCGATTGGGTTCACCGCGCGGGCGAGCGCCCAAGTACCGCAACGGAATGAAGACGGATACGACGTCTGGCTCCGCTACCGGTTGATATCGAACGCCTCGTTGCGAGCGGACTATCGCGCGGCGATCACGCGTCTCGTGGTCGACGGAAGCTCACCCACGCTGGGCGTCGCGCGCGACGAGCTCTCGACCGGCCTTCGAGGTTTACTCGGGCGACCGATTCCCGTCGATCAACGCGTGCGGGTCGACGGAACGATCATCGTCGGAACTCCCGCAAGCTCCCGGGCGATCGCGGCGCTGCCACTCGCGACCGCACTTGGGCGAGTCGGACGGGAAGGGTTCGTCATTCGCTCGAGCATCGTGTCGGGCAAACACGCCATCGTCGTCGCCGCCAATACCGACGTCGGCGCGCTCTACGGAGCGTTTCGATTACTACGTCATCTCCAGACCAACGGTTCGCTGCATGCGCTGTCGATCACGAGCGTGCCTCGCATTCAACTGCGCGTGCTCGATCACTGGGACAACCTGGATCGAACCGTGGAACGCGGGTACGCCGGCCAGTCGCTGTGGGAATGGCAGCGTCTACCTGATTCGCTCTCGCCACGCTATCGCGACTATGCGCGCGCCAACGCGTCGATTGGGATCAATGGCACGGTGCTCACCAACGTCAACGCGAACGCGAAGGTTCTCACGGCCGAGTACCTGACAAAGGTCGCTGCGCTCGCGGGCGTGTTCCGGCCGTACGGAATTCGTGTTTATCTCACCGCCCGCTTCAGCGCACCGATCGAGATGGGTGGACTGTCCACCGCCGATCCGCTCGACCGCGGCGTACGCAAATGGTGGAAGGACAAGGCCGACGAGATCTATCGGACGATTCCGGACTTCGGTGGGTTCCTGGTGAAAGCCAACTCAGAGGGCCAACCAGGCCCGCAAGACTACAAGCGCTCGCACGCCGAGGGCGCCAACATGCTCGCCGAGGCCGTGGCGCCGCACGGCGGCATTGTGATGTGGCGCGCGTTCGTCTACAGCAGCGAGGTGCCGAGCGATCGCGTGAAGCAGGCGTACGACGAGTTCAGGCCGCTCGACGGCGCGTTCCGCTCGAATGTCTTGGTGCAAGTCAAGAACGGGCCGCTCGACTTCCAGCCGCGCGAGCCATTCCATCCGCTGTTCGGCGCGATGCCGAAGACGCCGCTGATGATGGAATTCCAGATCACTAAAGAGTATCTCGGGCAAGACACGCATCTAGCGTACCTCGGTCCGCTGTTCGAGGAAGTGCTGCGCGCCGATACCTGGGCCCACGGCAAAGGGTCGTCCGTCGCGAGCGTGATCGACGGGTCGCTGCACGGCTACACTCGCACCGGAATCGCCGGCGTCGCTAACGTCGGAACGGATCGCAACTGGACGGGATCGCAGTTCAATCAAGCAAACTGGTATGTGTACGGGCGCCTGGCGTGGGATCCTCGAGAGTCGTCGGCCGACATCGCGGACGACTGGATTCGGATGACCTTCTCGAACGACTCGTCGGCGGTGAAGACGATCAAGCACATGATGCTCGTGTCTCGTGAGGCGGTCGTCGACTACATGACGCCGCTTGGGCTGGCGCACATCATGGCGACCGGACATCACTACGGACCGGGCCCGTGGGTCGAGCAGGGCCGACCCGACCAGACTCCGGTCTACTATCACCGCGCGGATACGATCGGCATTGGGTTCAATCGCACGCCGACGGGAAGCAACGCCGTGAGCCAATACTTTTCACCCGTCCGAGAACGGCTCGCGAGTCGGGACTCGGTTCCCGATTCGCTGCTGCTATGGTTTCATCACGTGGGATGGAACGAGCGCATGCGATCGGGCCGCACGCTCTGGGGCGAGCTGGTGCGACACTACAACGCCGGCGTCGATTCCGTCCGATCGATGCGGCGCGCGTGGAATGGTATTCGCGGCTCGGTCGACGAGGGGCGCTTTCACGACGTCGAATCGTTCCTCTCGATCCAAGAGCACGAAGCACGCTGGTGGCGCGACGCGGCGTTGGAACACTTCCAAACATTCTCGCGCATGCCGATCCCCACCGGCTATGAAGCGCCGGCCCATCCACTCTCGTTCTATCTCGCGCTTCGCTGTCCTGCCGATCGTACTCGTCCGCGTTGTCCCGAGATTTACTAGTGCCGAGCCAATGACCGACTACGCCCCGCACCCCGAGCACCACTTCACCTTCGGCCTCTGGACCGTCGGCAACGTCGGTCGTGATCCGTTCGGCGATCCGGTGCGTCCCGTGCTTTCGCCCCCGCACATTGTTCGACAATTGGCATCGCTCGGCGCGTATGGCGTCAACTTGCACGACAACGACCTGATTCCCCGCGACGCCTCAGCGGCGGATCGCGATCGCATCGTTCGTGAATTCAAGGCAGCGCTGTCCGACACGGGAATGAAAGTGCCGATGGCGACCACCAACCTGTTCGGCGATCCCGTATTCCGCGACGGAGCCTTCACGAGCAACGACGCACGCGTCCGCGCCTACGCGCTGCAAAAGACCATGCATTCGATCGACCTCGGCGTCGAGCTGGGCGCCGAGACGTACGTGTTCTGGGGCGGACGCGAGGGCGTGGAGACGAACGCGGCGAAGGATCCACAGGAGTCGATCAAATGGTTTCGCGACGCGATCAACTTTCTGTGCGAGTACGTTCGCTCGCGGGGTTACGACCTCAGGTTCGCGCTCGAGCCCAAACCGAACGAGCCGCGCGGCGACATCTTTCTGCCGACGATCGGCCACATGCTCGCGTTCATCTATACGCTCGACCATCCGGACATGGTCGGCCTCAATCCTGAAGTCGCACACGATACGATGGCCGGACTCGACTTCTCGCACGGCGTGGCGCAGGCGCTCGAGGCGGGCAAGCTGTTTCACATCGACCTGAACGCGCAGAAACCCGGACGCTTCGATCAAGACCTCCGATTTGGCAGCGAGGACATCAAGGGCGCATTTTTCCTGGTCAAGCTCATCGAGGACGCGAAGTGGCCGGGCATGCGGCACTTCGACAGTCACGCGTATCGAACCGAAGACGAGCAGGGTGTGTGGGACTTCGCCGCCGGCAGCATGCGGACGTATCTCGTTCTCAAGGACAAAGTGGCTCAGTTCAACGCCGACGGTGACATTCAGAGTTTACTCAGCGAGCTTCGGTCGCGCGGTGGGAGCGCGAGTGCTCGCCGTGTGTTCGATCAGACAAGCGCGCGCGAGTTAAAGTCCCGAACGTTCGACCTCGAGGCGATGCGACAACAGGGCTACGCGTACGAGCGACTGGATCAACTGACGATGGAGATTCTGCTCGGAGTCCGCTGACGTGCCGGGATCCTGCTTCCTCGGCGTAGACGTCGGGACGAGCGGCGTAAAGGCGATCCTCGTGAATGCGGCCGGCGACGTCGAGGCTGCCGCGATCACGCCGCTCCAGCTGTCAACGCCGGAACCAGGGTGGGCCGAGCAAGATCCTGAGGCGTGGTGGCAAGCAAGCGTTGCGTCGATTCGTACGGTGCTCGCGGCTCGGCCGGGAGTGACGATCGCGGCGGTCGGCGTTTCCGGCCAGATGCATTCGTCGGTGTTTCTCGACGCACACGGTGACGTGATTCGGCCGGCGCTTCTTTGGTGTGATGGTCGAACCACCGCCGAATGTCGTGAGATCACCGAGCGGGTCGGCGGCGAGAGCAGGCTTCGAGATCTCGCATCCAATCCCGCACTCGAAGGATTCACTCTTCCGAAAGTCTTGTGGCTCCGCAACCACGAGCCGGCGGCGTTCGCGCGTCTGTCGACGGTGCTCCTTCCCAAGGATTTCATTCGGTACCGATTGACCGGCGTGTTGGCGACGGAGCCGTCGGATGCGTCGGCGACCTTGATGTACGACACCGCTCACCTCCGATGGAGCGACCAGATTCTCGACGCCGTCGGCTTGCCGCGAACGATCGTCCCGGATGTCGGAGGATCGGCGGAGATTCTCGGTCGGGTTACGCCGGAGGCAGCGGGACTCACCGGCTTGGCAACGACAACGCCTGTCGTCGGCGGCGGTGCGGACAACGCGTGCGGCGCCGCGGGAGTCGGCGCGATCACGCCGGGCGAAGCCGTAACGAGCTGGGGAACATCGGGCACGGTGCTCGCCCCGACATTCGAGCCGCGCGTCGACCCGATGTTGCGCGCTCACACCTTCTGTCACGTCGCGCCTGGCACGTGGTATCTCATGGGCGTCGTGCTCTCGGCGGGCGGCGCGTTTGCATGGTATCGCGATCAGCTCGCGCGCGATCTCGCGAGCACGGGGGAGGCGAACGAGCGTCTCACCGCCGAGGCGGCGACAATCGCGCCGGGCGCGAATGGAGTGACGTTTCTTCCCTACCTTCAGGGCGAGCGGACGCCGCATCGCGATGCGTCGGCGCGAGGTGCATTCGTGGGATTGAGCCTCGCGCATTCGCGTGCGCATCTCACGCGCGCAGTGGTCGAAGGTGTCTGCTTTGCTCTCCGCGATTCCGTCTCGATTCTCCAGGAGCTCGGCCTCTCGCCGAAGCACATGCTCCTGACTGGTGGAGGCGCCAAGAGTCCATTCGTGCGTCGTCTGCAATCGGAGGTCTTTGGTCTCCCTGTCTGCACTGTCAACCGTGAAGAGGGACCGGCGTACGGCGCGGCGCTGCTCGCGGCCGTTGGCGCCGGCGCGTTCCCCGATCTTGCCGCCGCTGCCGCCGCGACGCTCAGCCGAACGGCGCTCGAGCGGCCCGACCCGGCCGCGCACGACGCGTACGAACAGCCGTACTTGCGGTTCAGAGGCTCCTACCATGCGGCGCACGCGGTGCCAAATTCGATGGACTGATCGTCATCGTCCTCCAGTCTAATCGCATGCAAGCGTTCCTTCGAAAAATCGTCAGCTCCCAGGAGACAGGACTCGTCGTCGTCTTGGCGTTGCTCACCATCACGCTGATCTCGCTCGCCGGCTCGCATGCCGACAATGCGACCGGTGCGACGATCAACAACTTCTGGAATTCCCACACACTGATTCAGACGGCGACCGACGCCAGCTTTTTCGCCATCATGGCGATCGGCGCGACGGTCGTGATCATTTCCGGTGGCATCGACCTGTCGGTCGGATCGATCTACGCGCTCGCCGGCGTCACGATGGCGCTGTTCCTTCGCATGCTCGGACCACTGAGCGGAACGGCAACGACGCTCGTCGGCATCGCGGTTTCTGTCGGCGTCGGACTCTTGTGCGGGCTGCTCAATGGAGCGCTCGTCGTCGGGCTGCGCGTGCATCCGTTCATCATCACACTCGGCACGATGTGGATGCTGCGCGGTATCGCCTTCGTCGCGACCAAAGCCGAGAGCATTCTGGTGCCTTCGTCGCTCACCGCGGTCACGAAGGCGCCGCTCGGGCTGGGTGGTGGTCTGTATCCGGTGCCGATGCTGTCCATGCTCGTCTTCACTGTCGTCGGAACGATTTATCTCGCTCGTACCGTGATGGGCCGGCACATCTTCGCCTTTGGCGGCAACATCGAGGCGAGTCGATTTGCCGGGTTGTCGCTCAATCGCATCCAGATCGGCGTGTTCGCTGTGTCCGGCCTCACCGCCGGCTTCGCGGCGTTCCTCGGCGCGAGTTTCTACGGCTCGACATCGTCGGGCGACGCGCAAGGCTACGAGTTGTACGTGATCGCGTCGGCCGTGGTGGGCGGCGCGAGTCTGATCGGCGGCAAAGGGAGCGCGCTCGGCGCGACACTCGGCGCGTTGCTCATCGTGCTCATTCGCCAGTCGATTCGAACCTTGCACCTCGATCAGAACTACGAGTGGATCGTGATCGGCTGCGCGATCATCGTGGCGGTGGTCATCGACCAGTGGAGCACGCGGCTCACGGCTCGACGCCTGAGCCGCGCGGCCGCGTGACGTGACCGAGAGCGCAGTTCGCTTCGATGGCGTCACGAAGTTCTTTCCCGGCGTTCAGGCGTTGAACGACGTCACACTCGAGGTGGCCGCCGGCTCGTGCCACGCATTGTGCGGCGAGAACGGCGCGGGAAAGAGCACGCTCGGAAAGATTCTCGCGGGGATCTACTCGCCCGACGGCGGCCGCCTTTTCGTCCACGGACGCGAGGCCCACTTCGATAGCCCACGTGACGCGCTCGCGGCCGGCGTGGGCATGGTGCACCAAGAGCTCGCCTTCTGCGACAACTTGTCGGTGGCGGAAAATCTTTGCCTCGGCGCGCTCCCGTCGCGGCGCGGACTCGTTGTGCGCGAAGAAATGGAGCGCCGCGCCGCCGCGATGCTCGCCGAGATCGACGCGGGCTTGGACGTCCGTCGCCGACTCGGCGAGCTGACGCTCGCGCAACAGCAAGTCGTGCAGATCGCCGCGGCGGTGGGCAGCGGTGCGCGGATCATCATCTTCGACGAGCCGACGAGCAGCCTCAGTCATCACGAGGCCGAGCGGTTGTTCGTGCTCATCGGCCGACTCAAGCAACGCGGCGTCACGTGCATCTACGTGTCGCATCGCATGCCCGAGGTCTTCAGCTTGTGCGACACCGTCAGCGTGCTACGCGACGGAAAACTTGTCGCCACGCGACCGACGGCACAGCTCACCGAAGCCGACGTTGTCCAGATGATGATCGGTCGTCCCCTCGCCGAGTATTTCCCTACGCATTCGTCTGCACTTGGTGATGAGGTGCTTCGAGTCGAGTCACTCACGTCGCCGGGCAAGTTTCAGCAGGTGTCGCTCACGCTGCGTGCCGGTGAAGTTCTCGGATTAGCGGGACTTCAGGGCGCCGGTCGATCCGAAGTCGCGTGCGCCCTGTTTGGACTCGAGCACCTCGCCGGCGGTTCGATTTACGTGCGTGGAGCGCGCGTGCGCATCAGAGATGCGGACGAGGCGATCCGCTACGGTATCGGGCTCGTTCCGGAGGATCGCAAGCGGCAAGGGCTCGTGCTATCGGAGACAGCGTTGCACAACACGTCGCTGCCGACACTGGGTCGCTTGTCGCGGTTGACTTGGATCTTTCGCGCCAAGGAGCGGCGCGAGACGCGTGTGCTGTTCGATCGGCTGCGAGTCCGCACGCCGAGCCTCGACGCTGTGGTGGCAGGGCTCTCGGGCGGTAATCAGCAGAAGGTCGTGCTGGCGAAATGGCTCGCCGCGCGACCGAGCGTTCTGATTCTCGACGAACCCACGCGCGGTGTCGATGTCGGCGCGAAGGCGGAGATCCATGCGCTCATCGGCGAACTGGCAAAGAGCGGCACCGCGATTCTCGTCATCTCGAGTGAGTTGCCGGAGGTGCTCACATTGTCGGATAGGATTCTGGTGTTGCGCGAAGGTCGTCTCGTGGGCGAGCTGAGTCGCGCCGAGGCGAATCAAGAGCGGCTATTGCGCCTGATGGCCGGACTTGCATGACGATAAGAATGTCATCGATCTCACCAGCGATCTGTTCTGAACGGCGCCGCGGGCAGTCGCTCGCGGTTGTACAGATTCGCTTGGTCGGGATTGTTCGCCCACGCGTACCTCACGGCGACGGGATGTGTCACTCGATCGCTCCAGACGTGCACCGTGTTGCCAACGATCTTCGCCTCGGCCCAGGCAAATTTCCGATCCGCGGCCGCGAGTGAGAATCCGCCGACGCGTCCGTCACCCGAGTGTGTGACCAGTCCGGCGCCGACGTCGCCGAACGTGATGACGACCGTGTCTCCGCGAATGACGTGCGAGCGATACGTCGGGCCGGACGCGACGATCGATTCGCCGTAGACGACGCGCCGCGCCACGCGCGACAGGCGTGCTCCGACATCTTGCTTGTTCCGCGGGTGAAGGTTGGCCGCGTCGCCGACGTCGATGGCGATGGCCTGGCCGGTCTTGGGTAGGGAGAGCGCCGCGGCCATCGATTCACGCTGCGTGGCCCACGACGCCGATGCGGGAGGCACGGTGTCGGGAGCACCAAAATTCGGCAGCTGCACCCACAGGAACGGGAACGCGTTGCGCCCCGAATTCCATTCGTGCCGCCAGCTCGTGATCAGCGTTCTGAATTGATCACGATAGGCCGACGCCTGCGCGACGTTGTTGGCATTCGACTCGCCTTGATACCACAGCACGCCTTTGATCGCGAATGGAAGGATCGGATATAGCATTTTGTTATAAAGGACACTCGGCACCTTGTTGATTTGCTGCCCGTCAGGTTGGAGCGCGACCTCGCCAACCCTGAACTTCCACACACCGGCGAGCGACCGCGGCGCTCGATTGCCCAGCGTGAGCGACGCGGCGCCGTAAATTCCGCCGCCACCACCACCGTCGGTTACCCGAACCGCGATGACATTGCGGCCGGCTCGAAGCACGGTCGCCGGAACGTGATACACCCGGGCCACATTGTACCCGGCCGTGCGTCCAACCTCGACGCCGTTGACCCATGTGATGTCGTCGTCATCGATCGCCGCGAACGCGATCGTCGCGCCGTCGCGCTGGTCCGGCTCGTTCAAGTCGACCGAGACGCGATACCACGCGACGCCGTCCATGCCTCCGTAGCCGTGGTCCTCCCAGTACGAGGGCACCGGCATGTCCGACCACCTCGATTCGTCGAGGGATGGGTCGGCCCACAGTGCCTTGTCGCTTATCAGACCCGGGTCCTTCGCCGGTAGCTCGCCGAGTTTCATACGGAGTGCGTCGCGTGTCGCGGTCATCCGCGCGTTTTCGGCGCGCTGAATCTCGGCCCATGCGCTGTCGCTAATGTGCTGCGCGCGGCGGCTCATCCACGTTTCGATGTTGCTGCCGCCCCATGTCGTGTTGATGAGGCCGATGGGCACGTTGATCGTCTTGCTGAGCTCACGGGCGAAGAAGTAGCCAACCGCTGTGAAATCGCCGACATGCTGGCGGTCGGCCGGCATCCACGCACCGCCGACGAGATCGTCCTCCGGGTCGTTCGACCATGAATTAGGAACTTTGAATTGGCGAATCAGCGAGTCATTCGCCGCGGCGATTTCCTGCGCCGCGTTGTTCCCTTGGGATACAACGAACTCCATGTTGGACTGACCCGATGCCACCCACACGTCGCCGACGAGCACGCCATGGAGCCCGATGTGCGCGCCACCCGTACGGACAGTCAATTCGAACGGACCGCCTGCTTCCCCCGCTGGAAGCTTGGCCATCCACGAGCCGGCGGCGTTCGATGTCGTGCGAGTCGTCTGGCCCCGAAACGCGATCGAAACCTGAGCGCCGGCCGGCGCCCATCCCCAAACGGCGATCGGTTTCCGTCGCTGTAGTACCACGCCGTCTCCAAACAAACGAGACAGACGGAGCGTGGACGAGCTATTCGTCGCCGGCGACTGCGCGGCGACGTCGTGACCGCCGAGCATGAGCGCGACAGCGGCAGCGAGCAGGCACGGGCGGAGGTTTGCTAGTGAGCGCATTCCAGACCGAGATGAGGGAGAAGCTGGAATCAGCGACTGTTGATAAGATGACCAGGCTCTTTCGGGTGAAGGATGCCCCAAAAAGTTCTCTTGACAGGCAAGACGGGGCCACTAGAATCGCGTGGCCACGTTGTCATCTTATCACTTGCAGGCACCGTCGCGCGATAGCCCTGTCGCGCCCAGCCGTGAAAAGCGATGACTGATCAACGGCTCACTTACCGGCTTACTCGCCGCGACGCGCGCGCGCTGCTGTTTGCGATTGTTCTCACGCTTGCCGCCGTCGGACAGGCAAGTGCGCAACGCACGTGGACCGCCGACAACGGCAACGGCACGTTCTCCAACCCGCTGTTCTATGACGAGTTCTCCGATCCGGACCTCATCCGTGTCGGTGACGACTTCTACCTCACCGGGACAACGATGCACGCGATGCCGGGGCTGCCGGTGTTGCATTCGCGCGATCTCGTGAACTGGGAGCTCATGAGCTACGCGCTTGACCGTCTGGATCTCGGCCCGGAATTCAGGCTCGAGGGTGGGAAGGAGATCTACGGCAGGGGGATTTGGGCACCGAGCTTCCGGTATCACAACGGCATATTCCACATCTTCAGCAACGTCAACGGGCAGACGACGCAGCACTTCACGGCGAAGAATCCGCGCGGTCCGTGGACGCGCACGGCGATGAAGAAGTCGCTGCACGACCTCTCCGTCCTGTTCGACGACGACGCCAAGGTATACGTCGTGTGGGGCTATCAGGACATGCACTTCGCGCAACTCGACAGCGCGCTCACCGACATCGCCCCCGGCACCGAACGCGTATTGTTCGCGAAGGATGCAGGAATGGGCGAAGGCGCACACTTCTACAAGATCAACGGTAAGTATTTCATCATCGGCGCATGGTATGCGCAGCGCATGCGCTTGCCGGCCGCGCGCGCCGACCGCCCCCAAGGCCCCTATGAGGTGAACAAGGAGCTCAGCGCCGACGAAGTGTTTGGTTTGCGCGAAGGCTATCGTCTGCGTGGAAACGGCACCGGGCCACAGATCGTGATGACCAAACCGAATGTCACCGCACGCGGCCACATGTCGATGCACCAGGGCGGCGTCGTGCAAACGCCGTCGGGCGAATGGTGGGGTTTCTCCATGATGGACGCGAACTCGGTCGGGCGGCTGACCGCGCTCTCGCCTGTCACCTGGAAGGATGGCTGGCCGTATTTCGGCCTGCCGGGCAATCTCGGACGTACGCCGCGCATCTGGGTGAAGCCAAAGACCGCCACCGCCGTCGCTGTGCATGCGCCGTATCATCGCAGCGATGCATTCTCTGGCCCACGACTCGCCAACGTGTGGCAGTGGAACCACGTGCCTGACGATACGAAATGGTCGCTCAGCGAACGTGCGGGATTTCTGCGACTGCACTCGCTGCCCGCCGCCGATTTCTGGACCGCGCGCAATTCGCTGACGCAGCGCGCCGTGGGTCCGCGGTCGACGGCAACGACGGTGCTCGATGCCTCCGGCATGCGCGAGAACGACATCGCCGGACTCGCGCTACTCAATCGGCCGTACGCGTGGATCGGCGTGCGACGCTCGGCGAACGGACTCGCGGTGCAGCAATACGAGCAACTGACCGACTCGACGGTCGAGACGCCGATGCGCGGAACGCGCGTGTGGCTTCGCGTCGAAAGCGACTTCCTCACGGAGCAGTCGCGGTTCAGCTACAGCATCGACGGCGCGATGTGGACGGCGTTCGGCAAGCCGTTCGCGACGGCGTTTCAATTGAAGACGTTTCAGGGCGTGCGTTTCGCGCTGTTCCACTACAATACCGGCGACGCATTCGGCGGCGTCGCCGATTTCGACGAGATGGACATTCTCGAGCCGAACCCGCGCGGATTGATGCAGCCGATTCCGACGGGACGCGCAATCACGCTGCGATCAGCGGGACGTGACATGCCAGTGGCGATCGACGGCCAGGATCGGTTCACCGTCGTCGATCGCAAGCTCGGGCGCGTCGCACTGCGCGCGGGAGCGAGCTACGTCTCAGTGTCACGAACATCGGATAGCACGAGCACCGTGAGCCTTCGCGGCGGCGCGCCCGGCGTGAGCGAGACATTCCAGTGGATGGAAACGGTCTACGGCGACATCGTGCTCATGTCGCTCGCGACGAATCGCTATCTATTTCTCGAGCCGGACGGACGTGTGACGGCCAGCAGTCGCGGCGCGGAGCCCGACCCGGCCGACGGCACCGCGCTGCGCTGGCGACCCGCGTCCACGAAGTGAGTCGTGATCAGCGAATCGTAATTGTCTCGGTTGCTGGGTGCCGATCGTCGCTCGGCCCAGCTCCAGCGCTGTCGGGGGGCGTCACGACGGTGGAATCGGGCGGCCTCCGCCGAGTGCTGTCGGGCAGGGGGATGCCAGGAGCGCCGCCCGACCACGTCGACACGTGGATCACGCCGGCCGCGTTGTCGACTCCCCACCGGCTCGTTGCCGATGGGCCATCGTAAAACCGCACCGTGTTCACGAGTCGAGGTTGTATTGTCTTGAGGACGTCGACGCTGCCTACGCGAGAGCCATCGATGTACACCCACACGATGCTGGGTGCGATGAAACTGTCCGGCCCGCGGGGCTGAAGCCAAAGCGAACGCAGCGCCGTCACCGCGTCATACACCGAGGCATAGTTGGCCTGAACCATCTGGTCGCGGGTGATCACGCTTCGGTCCAATCGAGCATTGGTTGTCTGGCTCGCGCGCGACAAACACGCCGCGCACAGCAGAGAGGCGACGAGGGTGATACGCCAGCCGAACGGTGTACGCATGAGTCACCAGGATCGCCTGCCGTCCCGTCGGGCGGTTGGGCGTTTGAGGTTCGAACGGCGAATTCAGAACGGCTCGATCGACTAGAGACCTGTGAGATGAGCCACTTGTCGTCAAGCAGATACTGCAGGTTTTTTGTGGACTGTCAATCAAGCCGGTGTGCGCAGCAATGCATCATCGGTAGCGATAGAGCTTCACACGCTGCACCGAGAATTGACCGCCGCCGAGCGCAACGTGTCGACCTTGATGCGTCTGGTCGCCATTCATTCGAAGTCCGCGGACCCACTGCCCGTTGTGAAAGCGCATTTCGTCGGCGCTGAGAATTCCCGCGATTGGCGCGCCCGTTCCGTTCGGCGTGAAGGTGACGACTATTCCGGTGCCCGCGATTAGAAACTCGTTCGGCGCGAGCATGACGATCAGTCCACCGCGGGGTGCGGCCGGAGGTCGCGGGGTTTGCGTCGTCGGCAGCGTTGCTCCGGGCAAGCCAGGCGAGAAACTCACCGGGCCGTTATTCTGCGCCGGATTTCCCGGTGGCGCGGTCGTCGGCGGACCGGGAGGACTCGCGAACGACACATTCAGCGTGTACTCGGCGCCGGCGAGCGAAACTTTCTGCGGAGCGTCGTCGACGGTTCCGTCGAACGCGACGGACGGCATGACGCCGGCCATCGTGCCTTTTCCTTGATGCTGCGCGATGAGCGGCGAGAGTTGGCTCAGCAACGAATACGATCGCGCGAGCGCCTCGCCGGCGCCTTGGTCAGGCGACGCACTTTCGATCGTGAACGGGCTGTAGCCGATCGCGTCGTGTCGTCCGAAGACGTAAAACGCGTCGACACCGGACTGCGGCGTGAGGCGCGCTTCGGGAATGAACAACGGGTTCGCCGAGCGCGTGTACTTCTCCACCCATTCGCTGACGTTCGGGAAGTAGATGTCGGGCGCGATGAAGTCGGTCGACGGCGAACCCGCTCGCCACACGTCGATCAAATGCGGCAACGGTCCCGCGCTCACGTAGCGTCCGGGCAAGTACCCGGGCCGGATGAGCGCCGCGTTCGCATACATCGGTAGCGGGTATTCGCGTTTGCCCGCTGCGGCGACGCGCTCGTGATAGCGCGCGAAGTGCCACGCCATGAATAGCTCGTCCGTGTGGACGCCGGGGCCGAAGACTTCTTCCCACGTGCCGCTCATCCGACTGCCGCCCTCGGTCCACTGCTGACGCAGCTCGGGCGCAAGCGCGTCCCGATGCCGATCGAGGTACGCGAGCAGCTCTTGAGGAACGGCGCGAGCGAACAACGAATCCGCCACTGGGCTGTGATCGCGCGCTTCGGGGATCATACCGGTTTCGTTCTCGACTTGCACCATCAACACAGTGTGACGCGCTCCATCGAACGCGCGCAGGTGCCGCATCAGCGCGGCAAAGGCACGTGCGTCGGCTTCCCAGTTGGCAGCATGAAACGGCGAGAGAATCTCCTGGCCTTGGCCACGCGTCGCCTCGGTGCGCGGGAAGCGCGCTTGATCGAGCTTCACGTAGTCGGGCACGTACGACGACATGCTGTTCTTCCAACTGCCGAACCACAGCAGCACGAGTCGCATGTCGTTGCGGCGTGCATCGGCGATCAAGGAATCGACGAGGCCGAATTCGAAGCGTCCCTCGCGCGGCTCGAGGAATTCCCAATAGATCGGCGCTACGACGGTGTTCAAGTTCATCGCGCGCAGCCGCGCCCACGTCGGCCGCATCCGCTCGAGGTCCGACGCGGTCGAGTTGCCAAGCTCACCGCCAAGGATGAGGAACGGCTTTCCATCGACGACGAGTTGGGTTGCCGATCCCTGTTTCCGGAGTTGCGGCACGCCGGTGTCGCGCTGCTGCGCGCCGAGCGAGCTGGCTAGTGCGATCAACGCAGCGGCGAGGAATCGCATGCGAATGGTTTCCACCGGCATCTTGCCACGCAGTACGTGACGGTCCCGTCTTGCCTGGTATTGACAGCCTTGAACTAAGCAGTAGAATCGTGTGGCCATCGTGTCACCTTATGACTTTCTAAGATGCCTACGATAGCCGGAAGACCTAGTTCCCGAAATGATGGAGCGCAACGGCATTGCAGACGTTCCCCTCAGAACGCGGCAGCCTTAGGCCCAATGAGTAGTGCCTCGTGGTGATCGAGTCCGACCAACGCAATCACATGTTTGTCTCGCCGCCGTACGAACCTAACCGCCTCCGGAGGGAAGACTGATGGGACGCAGGATTCTCTTAGCGATCCTTGCGCTGCTCACCCCACTCGCCGTCGCCCAGACCCAGCAGGGTGGGCGGATCGCGGGCCGGGTGATGTCGGCAGAGGGGCTGTATCTGCCCAGCGTTCGGGTCACCGTCGTCGGCACGACGCGCATCGCCGTATCCGATTCGGCTGGGCGGTTCACGATCACCGATGTGCCCATCGGCCAACAGGTCGTTCGCGCGACTCGGTTTGGTTACTCGCCTGCGAGCCAAACTGTGACCGTGACGTCCGGCCAAACAGTAAGCGTCACGCTCCAGCTCACGGTGGCCGCCATTCAGCTCGAGGGCGTTGTTACCGTCGGCTATGGCACGCAGAGTCGTCGCCAAGTCACGGGTGCCGTCTCCACGGTCAAAGCTGACGTGCTGCAACAAGTCGTCGGCGGCAACGCGCTCGACGCTATCAAAGGCCGAATCCCGGGCGTCGACATCACCGCCACGAGCTTTGATCCCGGCGCCACGCAGAACATCCGCATTCGCGGAACACGCTCCATCACCGCGGGCAATAACCCGCTCTACGTGGTGGATGGCGTGCCGATCACGGGCGACCTCCGTGATGTCGACCAGAACAGCATCGAAAGCATCGACGTGCTCAAAGATGCCGCGGCCGCCGCGGTCTACGGCAGCCGCGGCGCCAACGGCGTCGTCATGATCACCACGAAGCGTGGCACGTTGGCCGGCATCACCGAATTCACGCTCGCCAGCACGTACGGCGTTTCGCGGATCCGACAGGAAGTCAACATGATGAGCGGCCAGGAGTTCGCCAATTTCCGACGCGAATCATACCGGAATTCCAATACGGCGTCGTATGCGACCGCGTGCGCAGCCTATATGACGAACCCGACGCCCTGCGACGCGGTGGCTCTCGACCCGACGATGCGCGCCAACCTCGCCGCCGGCGTCAACACCAACTGGCAAGATCTCATGCTGCGCGACGGCAACTTGCAGAACACGCAGCTCGGCTTCTCCGGCGGCAGTGGCACGACCCGCTTTCGCGCGGGCTTCGGCTACCTCGGGCAAGACGCCATCAACATTGTCCAGGACTATACCGCCCGCACCGGCTCGTTCAATTTGAGTCACGCTCAGGGCCGCCTGTCTCTGCAGCTTGGCGTTCAGGGCACGCAGAACCACCGGGACGTGGGCCGCGGCTCAGTCATGTGGGATGAAGTTCTCTTCAACCCAGCGCTCGGCCGCAACGTCGACTCGACAGGCAGGCAAGTGTTCCTGCCTACGGAAGACGGCCTTCTTGTCAACCCGGTCATGGCCGCCCGGGCCTACCAGCGTGGAATCGATCGGACGAACGTGCTCGGCACGCTCACGGGTGTGTTCGACCTGACGCACGACCTCAAGTTCAACGTGGCGTTCGGCCCGCAGTTCACCAACCAAACGGACGGGGAACTCGTGGGCATTTACACGCGTCAAAAGCGCGGCACGGGCGCTCCGGACGCGACTGCGCGCCGGACCCAGAATAGCAACTATACGCTGTCCAACTTCTTGGACTTCGACCGGACCCTGGGCGAGCACCATCTGCAGGCCACGGCGCTCTACGAGGTCGCAAACTTCAAGACCGTGTTCGATAGCGCGGCCGCGACCCAACTCCCGTTCGACAGTCAGTTGTGGTACAACCTCGGCACCGGATCCACGCCGACGCTGAACGGCGTGTACACGCGGACGTCGCTCAAATCAGGGATGGGACGTCTGAACTACACATTCCACGACCGTTATAGCTTATCGGCCACCGGCCGCTATGACGGCTCCAGCGTGCTCGCCGACGGTCACAAGTACGCCTTCTTCCCCGCGGCGTCGCTCGGCTGGCAGATGGGCGACGAGTCATTCATGCGGCGTGTGCCCAGCATCTCGGACCTCAAGCTCCGTCTGAGCTATGGTCGCGTCGGCAACAGCGCGATCGGTGCATACCAAACGCTCGGTCTCCTCAGTCGTACCTGGTACGCTAGCGGCACAAGCTATCTGACTGCGTTCGGCCCGGGCTCGATTCCAAATCCAGGTCTCAAGTGGGAAACGACCGATAAGTTCAACGCTGGTCTCGACTACGGCATCTTCGACCAGCGCATCTCGGGCAGCCTCGACGTTTATCGCGAGAATACGCACGACCTGCTTCTCTCGCGGGCGCTTCCCTACACGTCGGGCTATTCCAGCGTACTGGAAAACGTCGGCGCCACGCAAAACACGGGCGTCGAAGTCGGCATCACCACCCAGAACTTGCGGCGTTATCACGGGATCGGTTGGACGACGGATCTCACATGGTCCACGAACAAGAACCGGATCGTGTCCCTCTCGAGCGGCCTGACTGCCGACGTGGGCAACCTCCGCTGGGTCGGTCAGCCGATCAACGTGTACTACGATTACCAGTACATCGGGCTGTGGCAGACTCCCGATACGGCGCTCGCTCGCACCATGTGCGGATGCAAAGTCGGCAGCGTTCGCGTCGCCGACCTGAATGGCGACGGCAAGCTGAACGCCGACGACCGCACGATCATTGGCCGCCACTACAACTTCCCCAAGTGGCAGGGAAGTATGAACAACCGGTTCACGTTCAAGAACGTGGATGCATCAGTGCTCACCACGGCGCGTATCGGCTTCACGATCAACGACGCGTTCACCGCGGCGTATAACAGCCTGGCCGGTCGCTTCAACAACATCTCGACGAACTATTGGACGCCGGAGAATCCCACCGGCACCGAGCCACGTCCGAGCGTCGATGGTCTGGGCAACTTCGTGAGCGCTCGCAACTACAAGGATGGCTCCTTCGTCCGGATCCGCGACATCACGCTTGGCTACACACTGAGCCCTACGCTGGCAAATCGTTTAGCCTCGAAGGGCGCACGGCTGTACGTCCGCGCGCAGGACCCCTTCATCTTCACGAGCTACAAGGGATGGGACCCCGAAGCGGGCTTTAGCGTCGGCAATCCGAACAGCGGTGCCTCGCAGATCGACCAAGGCGGTCCGGCCTTCCGCTCGTTCCTCGTCGGTCTAGACGTCCGGTTCTAATCCGCCACCCTTACGCATACGGCATAACTCATGACGCATACACGATCGGCCTTCGCACTCGCCGCCCTCGTGGGGGTGGCCAGCTGCACGGACCTCAAGGAGTACCCGATCACGGGTGTAACCGCCGGCTATTTCCAAACTCCAGCGGGTGCCGAGGCAGCAACGCTCGGTACCTACGCGGGTCTTCGCGGCATCTACGGCGGTGAGGCCGAAATCCGCCTCTTTATGGTGGGCACCGATTCGTGGGAGAAGGGCGAGCAGTTCGATGCGAGCGGTGCCGGGTATTTCAACGACTACTCGGCGCAGTTTACGTCGACCGTCGGCGGGAGCGTGCAAGATCTCTGGCAGAACTCCTACTCGTCGATCAACACCGCGAATACCGCGATCGACGCGATCGCGGCGTCTACGGATCTGCCGGAGGCGACGAAGAACATTCGACTCGGTGAGAATCGGTTCCTGCGCGCGCTGTACTACTTCAATCTGGTCCGCACCTATGGCGCGGTGCAGCTCAACCTCGAACCAACGAAGGGAGTCTCGGTCCAGGCCCATCGCACGCCGTTGGATTCGGTCTACGCGGTGGCGATCATTCCCGATCTCGAATTCGCGATTGCGAATTTGCCGCTCAAGGGAGCACAGTCCGAGTACTTCCGCGCCACCAAGGGCGCGGCGCAAACACTGCTGGCCGAGGTATATCTGACTCGCGCGGCGCCGGGCGACTTCGACAAGGCGACTCAGCTCACGTCGGACGTCATCGCGTCGGGCAAGTACACATTGAATTCCAGCTTCTCGTCGCTCTTCTGCCTGCCGACCACCACCAGCGGGGCTTGCGATTACGCCGCGTCGCAGAAGACCGATCCGGAGCTCATCTTCTCCGTGACGTTTACGGGCGACAACGGGACCGACATTTTCGGCAACAACTTGCATCTCTATTGGGTGATGTGGTACGACAACTCGGCCTACACCACTCCGGGACTTCCCCGAAGCCCGGCGTATGGCCGCCCGTATCGTCGCACCCGGCCCACACGGCATCTGCTCGACCTTTTCGATCGTACGACGGACAGCCGGTACAACGCGAGTTTCCAGACGGTCTGGCTGCGGGCACCGGGCGACACGGCGATTTTGCTCACGGGGTCGGTCACTGCGGAGACCAGGCCCTCCGCAAGATTCGGCAAGTTCGGCGAGCCCCAGTACACCAACGGTCTCTATCCCACACTCAAGAAGTGGCTCGACCAGACCCGTACCGACGCGAACGTGTTCCCCGGTCATCGCGACCGGCAGCTGTGGCGTTTGGCCGACCTCTACCTGATGCGCGCCGAAGCGAACATCCGCGCCGGCCGCTCGGCTGATGCGATCGCCGACCTCAATGTCATCCGCCGTCGCGCCGCCATTGCGGGACAGAACAACGACGTGAACGTGACGACGTACAACGCCAGCCCGATCGACTACCTTCTCGACGAGCGGGAGCGCGAGCTGGCGGGTGAGGAGCGGCGGTTCTTCACGCTCACGCGCATGGGTTCGGACGTCTTCCTGCGCCGCGTCAAAGCGTACAACTCCACCGCCTCCGCGGTGCAGGCGTTCCACATGTTGCGTCCCATCCCGCAGACGCAAATCGACCGGACCGAAGGCGGAAAGACCGCGTTCCCGCAGAACCCGGGCTACTGAGTTGGCTGCTGGTCGTTGGTTGCTGGTTGCTGGGGAACGGCGAAATGACTATTACCGCCGTTTGCCGTTGCCAGCAACCAGCAACCAGCAACCAGTAACCGCATGCTGCCATATCAGACTGCCGACCTGCCTGCCGATCGGCGCGCCGAGGATCTACTCGCGCGGATGACGCTCGAGGAGAAAGCCGCGCAGATGATGTGCGTGTGGCAGCAGAAGGCTGAGAGCCTCGTCGATGCCAGCGGTGACTTCGATTTGGAAAGGGCGCGACGCGCGTTCGCCGACGGACACGGAATCGGACAGGTTGGTCGTCCGAGTGACGCGGGCGGCGGGAAGGACGCGCGCGGTCAGGCCGTGCTCACCAACGCAATTCAGAATTTCTTCATCGAGAACAGTCGGCTCGGTATTCCGGTGATCTTTCATGAGGAATGTCTACACGGCCAAGCGTCACCGGGCGCAACGAGCTTTCCGCAGCCGATTGGCCTCGCGTCGACGTTCGACCCCGCGTTGGTCGAATCGCTCTACGCGATGACGGCGCATGAAGCGCGATCGCGAGGGACGCATCAGGCGCTGACACCAGTCGTCGACGTTGCGCGCGATCCACGCTGGGGCCGCGTCGAGGAGACGTTCGGCGAAGATCCGTATCTCGTCTCGCAGATGGGAATGGCGGCGGTTCGCGGCTTCCAGGGCGACCGGAGCTTTCGCGCCAAGTCGCACGTCATCGCGACGCTCAAACATTTCGCCGCGCACGGGCAGCCAGAGTCGGGCATGAACTGCGCGCCGGTGAACGTCTCTATGCGGGTTCTGCGCGAGACATTTCTCCAGCCATTCAAAGACGCGTTCCAGAAAGCCGGCGCGATCAGCGTGATGGCCTCGTACAACGAGATCGATGGCGTGCCCTCTCACGCGAGCCGATGGCTGCTGCGCGACGTACTGCGCGACGAATGGAAGTTCGAGGGTTTCGTCGTGTCGGATTACTACGCGATCTGGGAGCTGAGCGATCGCCCGGACACACATGGTCACGCGGTTGCCGCCGACAAGACCGAGGCATGCGTGCTCGCCGTGCGCGCCGGTGTGAACATCGAGCTACCAGAACCCGACTGCTACCTCCATCTCGTCGACTTGGTGCGCAGCGGGACGCTCCAAGAATCGCAGCTCGACGACCTCGTCGCGCCGATGTTGCTCTGGAAATTCAAGCTTGGCTTGTTCGACGATCCGTACGTCGATCCCGATGAAGCCGGGCGCGTCGCTAATGCCGAGGATCACCGTCAACTGGCGCGCCGCGCGGCGCGCGAGACGATCACGCTGCTCGAAAACAAAGGCGGCGTGCTGCCGCTCGATCCACGAGCGATCAAGACGATCGCTGTCATTGGCCCGAACGCGCATCGTAGCCTGCTTGGTGGCTACAGCGGTCGACCGAAGCACGATGTCACTGTCCTCGACGGCATCAAGTCGCGACTCGGTGATACGGTGCGCGTCGTCTACGCCGAGGGGTGCAAGATCACTCGCGGCGGCTCGTGGAACGCAGATGAGGTGCTGCCGAGTGACCCGGCGGAGGACCGTCGTCAGATCGCCCAAGCGGTGTCGATCGCGAACGGTGCCGACGTCATCGTGCTCGCGATTGGCGGAAACGAGCAAACATCGCGCGAAGCGTGGTCGCGCACGCACATGGGCGATCGCACGAGCCTCGACCTGATTGGACGACAGAACGAGTTGGTCAAAGCGATGGCGGTGCTCGGAAAACCGATCGTTGCATTGCTGTTCAACGGCCGACCACTATCGATTGCGCCGCTGGCCGAGCGAGTGCAGGCGATTCTCGAATGCTGGTACTTGGGGCAGGAGACAGGACACGCCGTCGCGGACGTGTTGTTCGGCGACTACGCGCCGGGCGGCAAGCTACCGATCACGATTCCGCGATCGGCCGGTCACCTGCCCGCGTTCTACAACTACAAACCATCAGCGCGACGCGGCTATTTGTTCGACGACGTGACGCCATTGTACGCGTTTGGCTACGGGTTGAGCTACACGACGTTTTCGGTCGAGAACGCGCGACTGGAGCGCGACGTGATTCCTCGCGGCGCATCGACGCACGGCCTCGTTGACGTGACGAACACCGGAACGCGCGAAGGGACAGAAGTCGTGCAGATTTACATCCGCGATCGTGTCAGCTCAGTGACGCGGCCGATCAAGGAGCTCAAGGGCTTCAAGAAAGTCTCGTTGCGTCCGGGCGAGAGACGTGTCGTCGACCTGGAGATCACGCCCGAGTCGCTCGCGTTCTATGACATCGACATGCAGTACGTCGTCGAGCCTGGTGAATTCACCATCATGATCGGAACGTCGTCACGCGATTGCGACCTGCATGCCGTGACGCTGCGAGTGGAAGGCTAAAACGCCGAACAGAGTGAACAAGGTGACGGGACTTATGCGCCAGGATACGTCGAAGATCACAGTCAAGGAAAAGGTCGGATACGCCTTCGGCGACGCCGCGGCGAATTTCGTCTTCCAGACGATGGTCGTCTTCCAACTCGCGTTCTACACCGACACGTTCGGCATCACGGCGGCGGCCGCGGGCACGCTCTTCCTCGTCGTGCGCGTCTGGGACGCGGTGTTCGATCCAATCATGGGCGTGATCGCCGATCGCACCAACACGCGGTGGGGCAAGTTCCGTCCGTGGATCCTGTGGACCGCGGTACCGTTCGGCATCGTCGCGTTTCTCGCCTTTACCACGCCCCCATTCGGCCCTCAGGGCAAGTTGCTCTACGCCTACGCCACCTACATCGCGCTCATGATGGTGTACTCGGCGAACAACCTGCCGTATTCGGCGCTGAGCGGAGTTATCACCGGCAACCTCGCCGAGCGGACAAGCCTGTCGGCCTATCGGTTCGTGTTCGCGATGAGCGCGGCGTTCGTGATTCAAGGGTTGGCGCTGCCGATGGTGAACTACTTCGGGCAGGGCAACAGCGCGAAAGGCTATCAGATCACGATGGGGATCTTCTCGGCGCTCGCAGTCGTGTTCTTCGTCATCACGTTCTTCACGACGAAAGAACGCGTCCGGCCAGATCCAACGCAGAAGAGCTCCGTTCGACAGGACTTCGCTGATCTCGGGCGCAATCGGCCGTGGTTGGCGGTGTTCGCGCTCACGATCTTCGTCTTCGTCACGCTCTCCATGCGCGGCGGCGTGATGGTCTACTACTTCAAATACTTCGTTCAGCGGGAGGATCTGTTCAGCTTGTTCAACGTCTGCGGGCTGGCTGCGACGATCGTCGGCGTCATCGGCTCGACGCCGCTCGCCAAGCGATTCGGCAAGCGCGACGTGTTCATCGTCGGCCTTGCGGGCACGATCGTGTTCACCGCGGCGTTCGTTCTGATCCCGCGAACAGCCATCGTCGCGATGTTCGCCACCGAGACGCTCCGTCAATTCGCCTACGGCTTCACGATCCCATTGCTCTGGGCGATGATGGCCGACGTCGCCGACTACTCCGAGTGGAAGAATCGGCGCCGCGCGACGGCGATCGTGTTTTCCGGAATCGTGTTCGCGCTCAAGGCAGGACTTGGGCTCGGCGGCGCGATTGGCGGCTGGCTGCTATCCATTTACGGATACGTCCCGAACGTCGCGCAAACGGAGCACGCGCTCCAAGGCATTCGTCTCACCGCGAGCGTGTACCCGGCCGTGACGTTCCTTGTTGGTCTGGTCTGCTTGTTCTTCTATAGAATAGACAAAGGCCTCGAAATCAGAATCACCGACGAGCTGGGCGAGAGACGCAAGGCGTACGAGCTCGCCGCGCCGCCCTTTACGCCCGACCCGGAGCCAGTCCATGTCGCGGTCAAGTAGCATAGCGCCTCTCATCGGTGCGATCGCACTTGCCCTGGCGTGCGGCCACCCGCCGCGCACGGACCTCCCGCCGGCGATAGCGCTCAAAGACGCGTTTCGTGGCGCGTTCCGCGTCGGAGCCGCGCTCAATGCCAATCAATTCTCCGAGCGCGACACGCGTGGCGCGGCATTGGTCACGGCGCAGTTCAACACGATCACACCGGAGAACGTGCTGAAGTGGGAGTCCGTGCACCCACGCCCGGACACGTACGATTTCGCCGCGCCCGACCAGTACGTCGCGTTTGGCGAAAAGAACGACATGTTCGTGATCGGGCACACGCTCGTATGGCATAGCCAAACTCCCCGATGGGTCTTTCAGGACGAGAGCGGGAGACCCGTCTCCCGCGACACCCTGCTCGCCCGGATGCACGACCACATTCGCACCGTCGTCGGCAAATACAAGGGCCGGGTCAAAGGGTGGGACGTCGTCAACGAAGCACTCAACGAGGACGGCACGCTTCGCCGGTCGCCGTGGCTCACGATCATCGGAGAAGACTTCATCGCAAAGGCGTTTCAGTTCGCGCACGAGGCCGATCCCGACGCCGAACTGTATTACAACGATTACTCGGTCGAGAACGCGGCAAAACGAAATGGTGCCGTGCAGTTGATCGCGAAGCTCAAAGCTGAGGGGATTCCTGTCGCGGCAATCGGACTGCAGGGCCACGACAAGCTGGATTGGCCGACGCCAGCGCAGGAAGACTCCACCATCGTCGCCCTGTCGCGACTCGGCGTGAAGGTGAACATCACCGAGCTGGACGTCGACGTCCTGCCTCCCGCGGTGCAGAACCGAACGGCCGACGTGAATGTGCGAGCCGAGCTCGATCCGAAGACGAATCCATACGCGGCAGGCCTCCCCGACCCCATGCAGCGGGCGTTGGCCGCGCGCTACGCCGCGCTGTTCACTGTTTTTCTCAAGCACCGCGACGTAATCGATCGCGTTACCTTCTGGGGTGTAGGCGACGGCGACTCGTGGCTGAACAACTGGCCCGTTCGAGGTCGGACGAGCTATCCGTTGCTGTTCGACGCCCAAGACAATCCGAAGCCGGCGTTCGACGCCGTAATACGAGTGGCGCGCGAGAAGCGCGCCGAGCGATAGCCCTTCGTCGTTTCATGATCATCGTGTCAACATTCTCGTGCCATCCGCGGGAGACGGGCCAATGAGAGATGCTTTCGCCCCAGTGCTCAGACAAAGTTTGTCCGACAAGCTGGCGCAGCGGATCAGAGCGATGATCCGAAAGGGCGATTACAAAATGGGCGATCGCCTTCCGCCGATCATGGAAATGGCACGGCGATTCGGCGTCGGACATCCGACAATTCGAGAGGCGCTCAAGAAGCTCGAGACGATGGGCATCGTCGAGATTCGCCACGGATCAGGTGTCTACGTCTCGCGCAGCGAAGAAGTGCTCGTACTCGCGAGTCCCGATTACGCCGGCACCCTGACCAAGAAACTGCTCGCCGATCTCATCACGGCGCGCATCTCGCTCGAGGTGCAATCGGCGGTCGACGCCGTTCGCAACGCCACACCGGAGCACGTGCTCGAGATGCGGCGGCTTCTCGCGACCGCGGCGCACACCTTCAGCGACGAGGAAGTGCAGCACACGGCCAACATGGGATTCCACCGACAGATCGCGCTCGCCTCTGGGAATTCCGTTCTCGCGCAGCTCGTCGACGTGCTGATCGATCTCTTTTCGGCCGAGCAACGCGTGATCCTTGGGCTTCTTTCGCGCGAGCAAGACTACAAGGAACATCTGTCGATTCTCGAGGCGATCGAAGTGCGCGACGAGACGTTGGCCGCTGAGCGAATGCGCGCACACCTCGAGGGCGTGCGGGATGCGGTCATGCGCTGGGACTCCGAGACGCATCCGGTGACGTAATGCCGTTCGGGTTGGGTGGTTTGGCGTCGTTGCTGACGCTTGGCATCGCGGTCACCGGGTGCGGCTCCGATTCCACGCAATCCACGTCGCCACCTAGCCAACCGTCGCAGCCGACCGTCGATACCGTCTCCCTGCGCACACTCGCGAACGGCAAGGGACGCCTCATCGGATCGGCGGTGGATCGCGGCTTCGGCTATAGCGGCAGCGACGGCGTCACGTTCAAGACGACGCTCGCCCGCGAATTCAACATGCTCACGCCCGAGAACGACATGAAGCACGAGCGCATTCATCCCGGGCGCGATGTCTATCGCTTCGAACCGGCCGATTCGCTCGTGACGTTCGCCGACGCGAATGGGATGAAGGTGCGCGGACACACGCTGATTTGGCATCAACAGCTCGCGGCGTGGCTCACTTCGGGCTCGTGGACGACCGACGAGACCATGGCGCTGCTCGTCGATCACGTGACGAAAGTCGTGAGTCACTACCGCGGCCGCGTGATTGAATGGGACGTCGTGAATGAAGCGCTCGGTGACAACGGATCGCTGCGACCGAGCTTCTGGTTCGACCGCATCGGTCGCGATTACGTCGAGCTGGCATTTCGAACTGCACGTGCCGCCGACTCCACCGTCGCGCTGTTCTACAACGACTACAACATCGAAGGGATCTCTCCGAAATCGGACTCGCTCTACGCGCTCGTGCGCGACTTCCAGGCACGCGGCGTACCGATCAGCGGCATCGGACTGGAGTCGCACTTTCAGCTGGGTGCCGTGCCGAGCACGCTCGGCGCGAACATCGCCCGATTCGCCGCGCTCGGTCTCAAGGTGCACATCACTGAGCTCGACGTGCGGATGACAACACCAGCGACCGCGGCGCAATTGCAGACGCAGGCGCAGAACTATCGCGACGTCGTCGCGACGTGCCTTCAGTATCCGGCGTGCGACGTCGTCGTGATGTGGGGCTTTACAGACAAGGAGTCGTGGGTGCCGAGCGCATTTCCAGGTTGGGGCGCGGCGCTCATTCTCGATGCTACATACCAAGCCAAGCCGGCGTATACGGCGCTGCATGATCTCTTGAAGTAGCCGCAGCATTTTTGAGGAGCGATACCGCATGATCAAACACGGCTGGCGAATCTCTGTTGTCGTTGCGCGTCCTCTCGTCGCGTTCCTCTTGCTGTCTCTCGCACTAGCGCCCGCTACTGCGCAGCAAAAGGCCGATCTGCCGGAGCCAAAGAACTGGACCGCCGCCGAAGATCATCGGCAGATGATGGAGCAGCTCGGCATCAAGGCGTTGCGTCCGGGACCGAGCGGCAATGAGCAAGATCCAAATCACGCGAACTACGACGAGTCGAAGGCGAATCCGTTCCCGACGCTGCCCGAGGTGCTGACGTTCAAAGACGGAACGAAGGTAACGAGCGCGCGCCAATGGCCGCGACGCCGCGCCGAGATCGTCGAAGACTTCGAGCGCGAGGTGTACGGGCGTATTCCCAAGAACGCGCCCAAGGTGACGTGGACCGTTACCGCGTCCGATACCGGCATGGTCGGCGGTCGGGCTGTCGTGGGGCAGCAACTCAGCGGACACGTCGACAACTCGTCCTATCCGCTCATCGACGTCGATATCTCTCTCACGCTCGTCGTTCCCGCCGACGCGAAGAGCGCGGTGCCGGTGATGATGATGTTCAGAGGCGGAAGTCTCGCACAGGCGCTTGGTAGGCCTGCTCCACCGAGCGCCGGCCGCGAAGGATTTACACCGCCGCCACTACCGCCCGGAAGCGACGCACCGGCGACCGAACAGCTCATCGTCGATGGTTGGGGCTACGCGTTCATCAATCCGGCAAGTATCCAGGCGGACAACGGCGCCGGCCTCATGAAGGGAATCATCGGCTTGGTGAACAAAGGCCAGCCGAGGAAGCCGGACGACTGGGGCGCGTTGCGTGCATGGGCATGGGGTGCGTCGCGCGCGCTTGATCATCTCGAGACGGTTGGCGCCGTGAACGCCAAGCAGGTCGGGATCGAAGGGGTATCACGCTACGGAAAAGCGGCGCTGATCACGATGGCGTTCGACGAACGCTTCGCGCTCGTGCTGATCGGATCGTCGGGCGAAGGCGGGGCGAAACTTCATCGTCGCAACTGGGGCGAGGCCGTCGAGAGTCTCACCGGATCCGGCGAGTATCACTGGATGGCCGGCAACTTTCTCAAGTACGGTGCATCGGACGCGACGTTCGGTGGCAAGAACGCTGGCGACATCCCTGTGGACTCGCACGAGTTGCTCGCTCTTTGCGCGCCTCGACTCACGTTCGTGAGCTACGGCGTCCCCGAGAAGGGCGATGCGAAATGGCTCGATCACCAAGGCAGCTTCATGGCCGCGGTCGGCGCGGGTCCAGTCTTCCGTCTACTCGGCGCAAAAGATCTTGGTACAACGGACGACTATAACAAGGAGAAGATGCCGCCGGTGAACGTGGGCCTACTCGACGGCCGACTCGCCTGGCGCCAGCACGACGGTGGCCACACCGACGCCCCGAATTGGAAGTATTTCATTCAATGGGCGGACAAAGCATTCAAGCGCGCGTACACGGCGGCGCAGCCGGTTCCATCGGCCGACAAGCCGACGCCGCGCACTGATGCCAATTCGATATTGGCCCACCAGCAACTCTTGGCCAAGCGGACGCAGGGAAAGATCGACGTCTACTTCGAAGGCAACTCAATCGTCCGTCGCTGGGGCGCGACCGACTATCCGCAATTTCTTGCGAACTGGAAGGCGAATTTTTTCGGATGGAACGTGGCGGACTTCGGGTGGGGCGCCGACCGGATCGAGCACATGCTCTGGCGGCTCGAGAACGGCGAGCTCGATGGGGTCAATCCGAAGGTCATCGTCATCCTCGCGGGGACAAACAACGTCGGCATGCGACCGGGCGGTGACGAGAAGATCGCCGACATTACCCGAGGCATCAAAGCGCTCGTCGACCTGTGTCGGCGCAAAGCGCCCACCGCGACGATCATCCTGACCGGTATCTTCCCGCGCAACGACAACATTGCCGTCGTTCCGGAAATCAATCGCATCAACGAGAACATCGCGCGCCTCGCCGACGGAAAGACCGTTCGTTACATCAACGTCAACGACAAACTGGCCGACAAGGATGGCAACCTGTTCGACGGCATGTCGGTCGACAAACTACATCCCACCGTGAAGGGCTATCAGGTATGGGCCGACGCGCTCAAGCCGTTGCTGACCGAGCTGCTTGGCCCGCCAGCCGCGACCGACCACGCGCCACCACCGACGGGCGATCCAAGCGCGCGGAAGCCCGAATCATTGTCACTGGTAACGGTGTGATGGAACAGCAGATCCTTCGTCGCTCCGCTCCTCACGATGACATTTGTCGTGCTATTGCCCCTTCCCCGCGACCGTGACTGTCGCGTCGAGACGGATATCCCCCGACGACGACCCAACTTGAAGGAGAACCGGTTCGGACTCGACCATCCAACCGTGCGTATCGGGATTCCAATACGCTAACGATGCTGCCGTGAGCGGCAGCATGACCGTGCGAGTCTCGCCGGGGGCGAGCGTGATGCGCTTGTAGCCGCGCAGATCTTTTTTCGGCCTCGCCACCTTTGAGCCCTTGTGCTGCACGTACAGCTGCACCACTTCGTCTCCGACACGCTTGCCCGTGTTGGTGACGTCGACGCTCACGGTGATCTGTCCGTCGGCCGCGATGTGGTCGGCACTCACGTGGAGATTCTTGTACGCGAACGTCGTGTAGCTCAGACCGTGCCCGAACGGATAGAGCGGCGTCCCCTCGAAGAAACGATAGGTACGGCCCGCCATTCGGTAGTCATCGAACGCCGGGAGGTCGTTCACACTCTTGTAATAAGTCACGGGCAGCCGGCCGCCCGGGTTGTAGTCACCGAACAAGACGTCGGCGATCGCCGTCCCCGCGGCCTGTCCCGGATACCACGCCTCGACGATGGCGGGAACATGATCCTGCGCCCAGTTCACCGCGAGCGCGCTGCCGTTGAGCAAAACGAGCACCATAGGTTTGCCGAGCGACGCAATGCGCTTCAACAACGCCTCTTGCGGCGCGGGCAGATCGAGGCTCGTTCGATCTCCGCCGCGGAACCCGGGAATTTGCACCGGCATTTCCTCGCCTTCGAGACGCGCCGTGAGTCCCAAAACCATCACGACGGCGTCCGCCTGCCCCGCGGCCTTCATCGCGTCGGCCTCGAGTGTTTCGTGCGGGGGCGACCACAGGAATTGCAGCTGCGCGTCGCCATACGTCTCCTGCCCCTCGACGCGGATGCGATATGTCCGTCCTCCCTCCAATCGCATCGGGTCGCTTTGCGCGAGACGCGGATCTGGGAATTCGCGATCGTGCGTCGGATACACGGAGCGGATGACCAGACTGTCATCGAGGTACAGCTCGAACTTCACGGTCCCGATCAGGCCGAGTCGGTAGGTGCCCGATTGCGCTGGGCGAAAACTTCCGGTCCACCGCACGCCGAAGTCGTCGACGTTCATGTCGGCGCGCGGTGCTCCGTCGTGCCAGTTCGCGTCCAGGGTCGTGTCTACGCCACTGAACAGCGGCGCGCCGGCCATCGTGTTGCTCGCGAAATAGTCGACGTTCAGTCCCGGCCGCCCGTCACGCGTCGACAGCACGGTGGGCGGGACGACGTCGAGCACGGGGAAACTATCGGCGAGATCGGCTCCGCGCGCGTAGAGCACGCGCGTTCCCTTGGACACCGCTTCGCGAATACCGCGCAGTGGCGTGATCGGGTCGGCCGGGAGGCCATTGTAGTTTCCTAACAACATGCGCCATTGATCGGCGTTCGGGCCAATCACGGCGATCGTGCCGAGGTTTTTCTTGAGCGGCAGTAGTCCGCCTTGATTCTTCAGCAGCACCATCGACTCGCGCGCCGTACGAAGCGCGAGCGCGCGGTTCGCCGGCTGATCCAGTATCGAGATTGGAATCTGTGCCCAGCGCACGCTCGCCGGTGGGTCGAACATGCCGAGCTTGAATCGGGCGAGAAACAGTCGCGTCACCGAGGTGTCGATCTCCGCCTCGGTGATCAGTCCCTGCTTGACCGCGTCCACCAGATTCGGGTACACTCGGCCGCAGTCGAGATCCGTTCCGGTCTTGACGCCCAGCGCCGCGGCTTCGGCGGCGGTCTGTACGACTTTGTGTCGCAGATACATATCGTCGATCGCACCGCAGTCGGACACCACGTAGCCGGGAAACCGCCATTCGCCGCGGAGAATATTCTTGAGCAGCATGTCGCTTCCGCACGCTGCCTTTCCATCGACGCGGTTGTAGGCGCACATCAGCGAGTACGCTTTCCCTTCGCGAATGCCGGCCTCGAAGTGCGGCAGGTAACTCTCGCGAAGATCGCGCTCACTCACGACCGCGTCGAACGAATGCCGCTCCGGCTCCGGCCCACTGTGGACCGCGAAATGCTTGACCGTCGCGACGGTCTTGAAGTACTTGGGGTCGTCTCCCTGAAGGCCGCGAATGAATTCGACGGCAAGCTGGCCGGTGAGGAAGGGATCTTCACCGTAGGTCTCTTGCCCGCGACCCCATCGAGGATCGCGGAAAAGGTTGATGTTTGGCGACCAGAACGTCAGCCCTTGATAGCGTTGATGTGTTCCCGTTCGCAGATACTCGTGATGCTTGGCGCGAGCCTCATCGGAGATCACCGTGGCCATGCGAAAGATCGCGCTGTCGTCCCACGTCGCGGCCAACCCGATGGCCTGAGGGAAGACGGTCGCGAGACCCGAGCGCGCCACGCCGTGCAACGCCTCGTTCCACCAGTTGTATTCAGGAACTCCCAGCCGAGGTATCGCCGGGGCGACGTCCTTCATCTGGAGGGCCTTTTCCTCGAGGGTCATACGTCCGACCAGGTCTTTGGCCCGCGCCTCGAACGGCAGCGATGGGTTCAGATAATCGGGCGACGGCTGTTGCGCATGAAGGCTCGCGGCAAACGTGGTGAACGCCGCAGCGAAACCGACTCGGGCGAGAACGCGCATAATGTCTCTGTTATACAAAGAAGGTTACTGACGTGCCATCGAGGGTTACTGATGTGTCACTGGTCATTAAACCACTGAGAATCGAAAGATCGTGCACGACTGATACTCTTGTCCGGGACGCAACACGCTCGACGGGAAGTGCGGATGGTTCGGCGAATCGGGGAAATGCTGCGTCTCGATCGCGAGCGCCGAGTGCGGAACATAGGAGTAACCGCCCTTTCCGGGCGGTCCCTGATGTATGCTGTTCCCCGTGTATAACTGGAGACCCGGCTCGGTGGTGAGCACCTCGAGCACACGTCCGGTCCGCGGCTCGACGACCCGCGCGGCGAGCGCCGGTTCGTCTCTCGCGCCGCGATCGAGCACGAAATTGTGGTCGTAGCCCGCTCCGACGCGCAGTTGCTCATCGGCCTCTCGAATGCGCGCGCCGATCCGCTGCGGCGTCGTGAAATCGAACGCCGAGCCGCGCACGTCACGCATCTCGCCGGTTGGAATCAGCGCGGCGTCCACTGGCGTGAATCGCGACGCGGCAATCATCACTTCGTGATCCAGAATGTCGCCGGCGTCATGCCCGGCGAGATTGAAGTAGGTGTGCTGCGTCAGGTTGACCACTGTCGGCGCGTCGGTGATGGCGCTGTAATCGACTGTCAGCGCGTTGTCATCGGTGAGCGTGTACGTCACTCGAGCGTAGAGTGTCCCGGGATATCCTTGATCACCGGCGCCACTGCGATGGCACAGCACCGCGCCGATGCGTCCGGGATGGTGAAACGGCGCGACGCGCCATGTCGCTTTGCTGAATCCGCAGGGACCGCCATGGAGTTGGTTGCTGCCGTCATTGCGCGACAAGACATGCTCGGTGCCGTCGAGCGTAAACCGCCCGCCGGCTATGCGATTTGCGAATCGGCCGACGAGCGTGCCGAAGTATCGCCCGTCTTGTTCGTATTCCTCGAGCGTGTCGTATCCGGGAGTGACGTCGGCCAGGTTGCCGAATCGATCGGGGACGCGCAACGAGACGATCGTCCCGCCGTGGGCAATGAAGCGAACCTCCATCCCGGAGGCATTCGTCAACGTGAACGCGTCCATCGCTATGGCGTCGCCGAGTACGCGTACATGCCAAAGAATGTTCCGACGAATCCGCCCGCCTTCTTGGTGCTCAGAATCGTGCCGTCGGCGTCGCGCGTGAGCGCGATCCACTCGTTGGAGCGCGTTCCGTAATAGAAATCATAGCGTCCGCCGCGCGCCTCGACCTTGAGGTATACCGGCGCCTCGGCCGACAAGCGCAGCGGCGCCGACGCGAGGATGCTGCCGCTATCGGGCGTCGCGCGACCATTATGCATCTCGACCTGAATCACCGTTTCCGATCCGCGTCGAGTAAGCCCGAGAAAGTAGTAATGATCTTCGTTCTGAAACGCCACTAACCCCGCCTTGTCGCCCGGCGCACCGGGCACGAACGTCATCGCCGTCGACGCCGAGGCAACCAGGTGCTGCTGCCGACGACCGACGAACGACGGTTGCGTCGGCTTGCCGATGTCGGCGTGACGTGCGCGAATCGTCAGCCACCCCGGTTTCGAGTCGAGATCGTACCAGCGCTCGCGGGGTGTGCGCATGAGCGTCCAATACGGCGCCAGCGTCGGTCCGTTGAAGTCCTCGCGCAACGTGAAGTTTCCGTTCAGGGGAATGTCACTTGCCGGCTGGCGTGGAAGTGCTGGTGCATTCTGTACATATGGAACGGTCTCGGCGCCGGCGAGAATGATCGGCCACCCGTCGACCCAGCGCACAGGCAGCATGAACGTCTCGCGACCAATGTTGTACGTGTCGTCCTCGTACGGACGCGTGCCGAGGAAGATCGCCCACCATTCGCCGCTGGGTGTCTCGACGAAATCGGCGTGCCCCGTCGACGTCACCGGGAACGGACGCGTGGGATCGAGGTGCCGTTGCGTGAGAATCGGGTTGCCGCTGAACGGGACGTAGGGCCCCATGGCGGAGTCGCTCCGGAACACGACCTCCGAATGTTGATCCGCCGTGCCGCCCTCGGCGCAAATGAGATAATACTTACCGCCGTGCGTGAAGATGTGCGGCGCTTCGATCCAGATCGGCTTCTTCGATAGATCGACGCCGCCGTTCACGATCACGGAACGCGGACCCACCATCGTGTTCGTCGCTCGATCGAACTCCTGGATCCAGATCGCGCGATGTCCGTTGTAGAGCGGCGGACCGATCGGCGGACCGTTGTTCACGACGTACGCCTTTCCGTTGGCGTCGAAGAAGAATGACGGATCGATGCCGTCGACTTCCGGCAGCCACACCGGATCCGACCACGGACCCGCGGGATCTTTCGCCGTCACGAAGAAATTGCCGCCCCGATCGACGAGCGTGGTGATCATGTAGTACGTACCGGCGTATTCGCGGATCACCGGTGCGAAGATGCCGCGCGAAATCCCGGCGCTGTCGACGTTGAGCTGCGACGGCCGATCGAGCACGTGGCCGATCTGGGTCCAATGCACGAGATCCTTGCTGCGAGAGATCGGCACACCGGGGAAATACACGAAGCTCGAGTTGACGATGTAATAGTTGTCGCCGTCGCGCGTGATGCTCGGGTCCGGATAGAAGCCGGCGAGGATCGGATTGAGATACTGCGACGCACTCGGCGTGAGTGTTTTATAAATCGAATCGCGGCCTTCGTACGTGAACCAGTCGAAGCGGGCCGAGGGTGTGCGGACTTGGCCAGCCTGCGCGGCCTTGGGCTCGGCGGCGTTGCCGTGAAAACTTTCGGGCGGGCCGAGGTAACTCGCGCCAATCGGGCGTGCCTCGACCACGATCTTCTGAAGCACCACGCCCGGGTCGACCGCCCAGAACTTGAGCGTGTGCTCGCCAGGATGCGCGAGGGTGTGCTGCGAAACCGACGTGATGATATTGTCGGCGACGAACTTCTCCCAAGTCCGCGTCGATGTGTCCGACTGGATGTTGATGATCTGCGGTGTTTGATCGTCGAACGACACCGCGTATCGCAAGCCTTCCCTCGCGCCCGAGAAGTTGAGCGTCGGTGACAGATACGCGTCGACCTTGACCGCGCCGCTGTCGAACAGGAAGAGGCGGTACTCGAGTCGAGCGGCGTTGCCGCCCGGTGTTTGGCTGGGGGCGGTGACCGGCGTCGGCGTCATCCCCGAGCTCGTGCGCCCGAGGTCGGGGATGCGCAACCACCTCAGTGCACCCGCACTCAGAGCGCGCGTATAGTGTTCCGCTTCCATCGACACATAACCGTCGCCTTCGACGAACCCGATCACCGACTCTCGCTTCGGCGCGGCGGGGCTGTTCACCACGGCTTGAACCACTGCCCGGCTTCCCGTCGATGCGGTGATCGTGATTGGCACTCTCTGTTGACCGATCGGAGCGCGCGTCCAATCGACCGACAGCGCAACGCGCTGCTCCTTCTCGATCTTTCCGCTCGCTGGCGAGGCGATCAACCATGGCTCGCCGGTTTGAACCGAGTACTGGAAAGGCGTTTGGCCACGATTGTAGATGTCGAGGTGATACGTCTCGCGCTCGTACGGATCGAACGCAGGGAGCACCGGGTCGCGCGGTGCCATCCCCGCTCCCATAGCGCCAAGGGGGCCGCCGCGCCCGGGACCACGCACCATTGGCGCACGGTTCTGCTCGACGATCGCGATGCCCATCTCGGCGGCAACTGGCAGCTGAATGACATCGACGCGCGGCATCACGTTGCGTGGCGGCTCCTGCCAATACGTGTAGCCAATGTGCGTCTGGTCCATCATGTGGTTCCACTTTCCGCCGGCGAGCTGCGTGTTGTACCGCCGGGTGATTTCGGCGTCGCGATCGAACAGCGTTCGCGCCCGATCGGCCAGGTCGTTTGTGGTCGCGCGACCCTGGACCGCGTGCAGGCGATTCTTCGCGACCGTGACGTACAGATCATTCAGATTCGCGGCCGCTTCGATTGGGTGAAGCACGAGCTCATAAAACGCGTCGCGATCGTTCGCGGGCAGCGCATTCGAGAGTCGCTTGGCGCGATCGAGAAGCGAGTCGTACTGAGCAACGATGGTTTCGGCCTCACGATAGTTGGTCAAGCTGTACGTCGCGGTGTCGAGCAGCTCCGGCTTCCGACGCGCGGCGAATTTCAGCGACGTCGTCATGACGTCGGCGATCTCGCCCGCGTGTGCCGAGCCGAATTGCTGAGCCGCCCACCGGCGTGTGTAGTCGCGCAGGCGCTCGGCCGGCCAACGATCCGGGTTCCACGCGAAGTCGAGGAAGAACGAGATCGGAAACTCCACCGGTTTGAGGTCGCCGACGTTCACGATCCAGATTCGCCTCGCGCCCGAACGATAGGACAAGTTCATCTGGTCCCAGACTCGCGCGATCGGATTGGTGTTGATCCATTTGTAATTGCGCGGTCCGCCAACGTAATCGAAGTGGTAGTAGACGCCGTAACCGCCGGCACGAAGCGTGTCGCCGAGGGCCGGGAGGCGGCGAACGTTGCCCCAGTTGTCGTCGGCGAAGAGCAGCGTCACGTCGTCGGGCACGCGCATGCCCTGGTCGTAGTAGTCCTGCACTTCCTTGTAGAGCGCCCAGAGCTGCGGTGTCGCCGACGCGTCTTTCCCCGTGACTTGGGCGATGATCGCGCGCTGATCGCGGACGATGCGCTCGAGCAGCGCGATGTTGCTCCCGGCTGTCATCGGCATGTCGCCGTCGCCGCGCATGCCGACTGTCACGATGCTCTCGTGCGACCCCATGTTCTGGATGCCTTGTGACCAGAACGCGCGCAGTGTCGAGTCATTGTGCTCGTAGTTCCACTCGCCCTTGCCGTAGCGCTTCCATTCTTGCTGCGCGCGGAGCATCGGCTCGTGATGCGACGTTCCCATTACGATGCCGTATTCGTCGGCGAGCGCGGGGTCGAGCCTGTCGTCGTCGTTGAACGCGTTACCCCACATCGCCGGCCACAAGTAGTTGCCTTTGAGTCGCAGAATCAGCTCGAAGACCTTTTCATAGAACTGATGGTTGATGCCCCCGAACTTCTCCTTCGCCCACCCAGTGAGCGCGGGCGCCTCGTCGTTGAGGAAGATTCCTCGATACTTCACCGCCGGCTCGCCGTCAGTGTGGCGTCCGGGGATCACGAAGAGATTGTCTCGATGCACCGTTGGCACATCGGCCCACCAATACCAGGGCGACACGCCGATCTCGGCCGACAGATCGTACACGCCGTAGATCGTTCCGCGCTTGTCGCTCCCGGCGATAACGAGCGCCCGGTCCACGCCGGGGAGCGGCTTGTCGACGATCTGGGTGACGAACTTTTCCCAACGCCCAATCAGATCGCTCACGTCGAGCTTTTTGTCTCGCACCAGTCGATCGATAATCGGACTTTTGCCCAACGTGCCGGCGAGGACCACATCTCGCGATCGCGGAAGCGTGTCCGTCGAGACGGTCGGCTCGTTGCCGGTCACCCGGCGAAGGTCGGCCCGCAAGTCATTCACAGCGCGAAGCACTCCGGGATAATCGCTCGCACTCACTAGCAGGGCCGCAGGGCTGGCCGCGACCGCGAGAGGAAACCGTCCAGACCCGGCCGCAGTCGCGACGTACCCCTGTTGGGCGAGCAGCGGCGCTGGCGAAATGGCCAGCAGGCCGATTGATAGGGTGACCAGATCTCTTTTTCCAAAGCAAAGCGGCATCGCAACCCTTTGTCAGAAGGCTACATAGAACCTGCGGTCGTTACTGCGTCGCGCCCACCCAGTCGGCCACCACGAGCTCCGGATTGGTCGACGACAGCGGATGTTGCGAGACGAAAATCACGCCCGCGCCGTGGTCGAGACCCCACCGGCCCGTCGCCGCGATTCCGTCATAATATCTGATGAACGACACCGTGTTGGCGGCGATGTCGCGCAGTGTCGATGTGCCGCCGAGGAACGTGTTGTCGAGATACACGCGAACCTGGCTCGGAGCGGCAAAGCTGTCCGTCCCGCGCGTCTGCAACCAGTTCGAGCGGAGCGCTTCAACCGCGTCGTATGCCGTCAAGAAGTGGTTCTCGACCAGCTGCTTCTGCGTAATGATACTGCGGTTCGTTCGCTCGCCGTCCGGTGCGACATGGTGCACAGCGCACGACGCGAGAAGCGCGAGCAGAACAATCGGAGGTGCCTGGCGAAATACGGAGCGCACGGAAAACCGCCGCTGAGGTCGAATCCAACTTCCTGCGCGTATCATGAGGCCAGTCCCTGCGAACCGCAAGAACTGCGCGTCCCCTCCCCTCGATCGATGCTACTTACGCCCGGGTGCCATCGCCGTCGCGTCGAGCGCCGCGCGAAGTCCACGCGCGAGCTTCATCGCCTCGTCATCCCCCCAAAAATGCATGAACAGCACATGGGGCTGGTCCATCAGCAGGTGACTGTGCAGCGCGGTCACGGCGATCCCATTTGCTTGCAGCGCGCGGATCACTGGATTCACCTCGGCCGGAAGAAGCACGAAATCTCCCGTCGCGACGGCGCGCCCGTTCGTCGTCGGCTGGATGTTGATCGCCGTGGCCAGGCCCATCGACGGCGGAATCTCCTCGCCGCCCTCGCGAATGACTTCCGGGCGGGGAACGCTCACTTGATAGACGCCGGTATTCCCCTTGCCCGTGACGCCTAGTGCCGTGGCGAACGCGGTCGTGTCGAGATCGAGTCGGAGCGGCGTTCCGACTTGCGGCGGTGACATCGGAGTCTTCGTGCCGGCGAGCGCGTCGTGAAGCGTCTGGGCGATTTTCTCCGCGTCGCCTTTGGCCATGACGTGCACGTACATGACGTGCGGCGTTTCGTTGAGCAGATGATTGTGCACGGCTGTCTGCTCGACGCCGCCTTTCTGTAACCGCGAGAGCACACCGGGAATCTCGTCTTCCGTGAGCACGAGATCGCCCATCGCCATCGATTGTCCGTCGGCGGTTCGCTTGAACGCGAGCCACGATCCGAGCGCGAGGGTTGGACGCACGCGCGTTCCGTTGACGGTCACCGCGAGATCCCCGCGGGGGAATGCGAACTTGTGGACGTTGCCAGGTTGTGCCGCGCCGGCGCGGCCCAGCGCGCGATCGGTGGCGCTCCAGTCGGGCGTCGTCTGGGCGAGCGCCGGGCCGGTGACTGCGCAGCACACGGCGGTCATGGCGACCGCGCCCATCATGGAATTTCGCATTGCATTCCTCCTGGTTCCCGCCACTCAGCACACGTGGACGTTCACATCAACGCGCCCTTGCGCGCGTTTGTTCTGCGACAACATTATGGCCCGCCTTCCCCGTCCCGGAACATAGCAGCTAACCATCGAGGTTCCCCACCCATGCGCCTCGTCACCTTCTCGCCGTTTCGACTCACCGCGCTCCTTGCGCTGACATCGCTTGCCGCGTGTAGCGCCGATTCCATCACGGATCCGCTCTCCGTTCGCGCAAATCGGCGGCCACCAAAGACGACGACACACGACCCGATCCTGTTCGTTCACGGCTGGAACGCGAGCAGCAGCACGTGGACGACGATGGTGGGCCGGTTCAAGAAAGACGGCTGGACGGATGCCGAGCTGGCGAACTGGTCCTACAACTACAACCAATCGAATGCCACGACCGCTCAGCTGATCGCCGACAAAGTCGATTCCATTCTCGCGGTCACGCACGCGACACACGTCGACATCATCACACACTCGATGGGCTCGCTCTCGGCGCGCTACTACATTCGCAACCTCGGCGGCGACGGAAAGGTCGACGCGCTCGTATCGCTCGGAGGGACCAATCACGGCACGCTCACAGCCGACTTCTGCTTTAGCATCTCGTGCGTCGAGATGCGGGTGAACTCGACGTTCACCACGACACTCAACGCGGACGACGAGTCGTGGGGCTCCCCACGCTACGCGGTTTGGTGGAGCCCGTGCGACGAAGTCATTTCACCGCATTCGAGCCCACTCTTGAGTGGCGGCGCGCTGAATACCGAGACCGCATGCATCCTGCACTCGCAGCTCCACGAAGATGCGACGGTCTATCAGCAAGTCAGAGATTGGGTAAAGACGGCGGTGGCGCCGTAACGAGCCGCACGGGGATACCGCCGTTTCGCGTTTGGAATCTCTCCTCGAACGCGAGACGCGTTTGCTGCTCGAGGCGCCGATCCGCCGACAGCAGTGCGAGGGTCCATCCCGGTCGCTGTCGTCGCACGACGTTGCCGAGCTGCGCATAAAGATTCCGCAGTTCGTCTGACTCGCCGACGCGCACGCCGTATGGCGGATTCGACGCGATCAGTCCGGGCGGCTCGGCGTCGGCCAATGCGGAGATCGGCTGAACATGGAACTCGATGTCGTCGGCCACGCCGGCGCGTTGTGCGTTGGCGCGCGCGGCTTCGATTGCGCCGGCGTCGCGATCAGCGCCGACGATTTCCACTGGTGAGGATGGCAGCTCGCCGGCGCGCGCATCGTCGAGAAGCTTGCTCCACATTTGCTGGTCGACCTCGGGCCAGCGGAGAAACGCGAAGCTTCGATCGCGACCGGGGGCAATGAGCCGCGCGAGCCGTGCAGCCTCGATCGGAATCGTTCCGGAGCCGCACATCGGGTCGGCCAGGGGCACGTCGCCATTCCAGCCGGCGCCGAGCAGGACGGCGGCGGCCAACGTCTCGCGAAGCGGAGCTTTCGCCACTTGTTGCCGATAACCGCGCCGGTGGAGCAGCGGGCCCGAGCTGTCGACGCTCACAGTGCAGACGTCGTGCAAAAGGCGGATGACGAACAGTTGGTGGTCGCCTGTGTCGACCGCCTCGTCGTCATCGGCGGCGGCGTTGGCTTTGGCCATCCGCACGCCGGGTATGCGTCGTTCGACCGCTTGCGCGAATCGCTGGGCGACCGCGTCGCTATGATAGAGTTTGGATTTGCGACAGGTGACGCGGAACTCGACCGACGAGCCCGCGGCCACGAATCGATCCCAGGCAATGCGTTTGGCGTGCAGCTCGAGCTCATAGAATGCCGTCGCGCGAAACTCGGCCACGCGTACGAGCACGCGGCTCGCGGTACGCACCCAAAGGTTCGCGCGCGCGATCGACTCGATCGAGCCGTGCCATTGCGCGCCGCCGTCATCGACCGTGGACCGGATCTCGAGCACTCGGAGCTCGGCGGCACACAAGGACTCGAGGCCGGGCGCGGTGACCGCGAACGCCGTATGCTGGTTAGGCCGACTGTGTACGTTCATCACATCAAGCTAAGCGTATGAGACATCACTTCCGTTCATTGATATTGCTTGTCGGCGTCGCCGCGTGCGCGCGCCGCGATCCGACGTCGTCACCGGCCGTGCGCGTCGACGATTTCGGCGTATTGAATGCCGCGAGGATCGAGCTCGTCGAAGAGGGCGGGATCGCGGCGCTGTCGATCGATCGCGTGGTTCGGCACGACGATCGTTTCTTCCTCTACACGCAGCGGCATCTCTGCGGGCAAACGTGCCCGCCGCCGCTCGATTCGATCACGGGAACGCTTTCGGCCGCCGCGGCGGACTCACTGTTCACGTTGGTCTGGGCGCAGCAGCCGTTCAGTCTCAAGGACGATTATGGAACCACGCACGGCGCTGCCGACATGATGGAGTACACGCTCCGCATGACGTTCGATGGAACCACCAAGACCGTTCGCGCCGACGACGGGACTATGCCGCCACCGATGCGTCAGATCTTGGACGTATTTCGCGGGACGATTTCTGCCGCGCGGAAATGACGCGATAGCCGAGGAGAAGGCTGAACACCGCGAAGTAGACCAGCGGAAAGAAGGTGTCCTTCTTCACGGCCCACAGGTAGTGGATCGTCCCGGTGACCGCAGCAACGTAGACTAGCCGGTGCAGACGCGCCCAGTCCTTTCCCAATCGTCGCACCCAACCCTTCGTCGACGTGATGGCGAGTGGTAGCATGATCAGCCACGTCGTCATCCCGATTAGAATGTACTTGTGCTTCACGATCTCGTGCCACATGTCGCCCCACGCGAAAAACCAATCGACGCCGGCCCACATGCTGAGGTGGATGCAAGCGTAGAAGAACGTCGTCAGCCCCAACGTGCGGCGGTACTTGGCGAGAAAGTTCCAGCCGAAGCTCTTCCGGAATGGCGTGACCGAGAGCGTGATGGCGAGCAGCCGCAGCGTCCAGAGACCGGTTTGGATTTCTGTCTCGCGGATCGGATTCGCACCGAGCTTGTTATCGTAGAATCGCCAACCGATCACAGCGAGGGGCACCACCGCGACGACGACGAGGGTTGCTTTCTTGAGTGACGTTGCGGTCATCGTGGCGTCGTTGTCATCCTGAACGGATCGGAACCCGCGTTCAACGTGAACGGCTGTTAATGGCCCGGCGCCGCGGATCAGAAGTTCTTTCTCAAGTCCATCCCGGCGTACAGGCTGGCCACCTGCTCGGCGTAGCCGTTGAACATGAGCGTCTTTATACGACGGAACTGGCCGATGCGACGCTCGCTCGCCTGCGTCCAGCGCGGGTGATCGACTTCGGGATTCACGTTGGCGTAGAAGCCGTACTCGTTCGGCGATGAAATCTGCCAGGTATTCCGCGGCTGTTTGTCGACGAACGAGATGCGCGTGATCGCCTTGATGCCCTTGAAGCCATACTTCCACGGGACGACGAGGCGAAGCGGCGCGCCGTTCTGGTTGGGCAGCGTCTTTCCGTAGAGGCCTGTGACCATGAGCGTGAGCGGGTGCATCGCTTCGTCCATGCGCAGACCTTCGACGTAGGGCCACGGAAGGATCGCCAGCTTCTGCCCCGGCATCTCGTTGGGCGCGTAGATCGTCGTGAACTGCACGTACTTCGCCGACGGCAATGGCTCGAATGTCTTGATCATGTCCGCGAGCGGGATCCCCTGCCATGGAATCACCATCGACCACGCTTCGACGCAACGGAGACGGTAGACGCGATCCTCGACCTTGTATGGCTTGACGAGATCCTCGAAATGGTAATCCGCCGGCTTCTTCACCAGACCGTCGACCTTCACGGTCCATGGTTTGGTTCGGAAGTTCTTCGCATTCGCCGCCGGATCCTCTTTGTCCGTTCCGAACTCGTAGTAGTTGTTGTAGCCGGTGATTTCTTCCAACGTGTTCGGCTTGTCTTCTTGGCGCGCGACGAGCGGGAGAGCCGGCAATCGCTTCGACCCGATGACGGCGGCGGCAATGCCCGCCACCGCGAGGAAACTTCGCCGGTTCAGATGGGCGTCCTCGTCGGTGATCTCGGATGATGGGATGTCCGCGGGCTTCTTGATGAGCATGGCTAACGGCCGTTGAAGGTCTCTGTGAATCTATGAGTGGCAGACATAACCGTCAGGTTGGGCGATTTGTTCCCGAGTTTCGCCAAGTTGACAAACTCGACCGGGCATACTTAGGCAAACGTCCGTCGCGCTCGCGCTCGCTGGTGTCGGTCCGTTTCATGCGAGATCGACATCGATGCCGCCGACAACGCGGACCAAGGCGCGCTGCGTGCTCAGCGAGCGCTTCGGTCATCAGGATTTTCAGAAAGGCCAGTGGGAACCGATTCGCGCCGTCCTCGAAGGAAAGGACGCGCTCGTCGTCATGCCCACCGGGAGTGGCAAGTCGATCGTCTACCAGCTGCCCGCGCTCCTGCTGTCTGGTCTCACGATTGTCGTGAGTCCACTGATCTCGTTGATGAAGGATCAGCAGGACAAGCTCGCCGCCCACGGCGTCGACGCGCTTGCGATGCATTCGCACCTCTCCGACGCCGAGGCACGCGAGCTCGCGCAACGCGTCGAGGACGGCAGTGGTGAAATTCTCTATCTCACGCCGGAACGATTCAAGGATCGAGACTTCTTTGAAACTCTGCTGACGCGTACGGTGAGTCTCTTCGTCATCGACGAGGCCCATTGCGTGAGCCAGTGGGGACACGACTTCCGGCCCGACTACCTCACGCTCGGGTCGATCATCACGCGCCTTGGACGACCGCCGATCCTCGCTCTCACCGCGACCGCGACGGCCGAGGTGCGGGACGACATCGCGCGACAACTCGGAATGGTCGATCCCCACGTGACAGTCACAGGGTTCGCGCGCCCGAACTTGCGTTTCGAGGTGAAGCGCACGGTGAATCAAGCGATGAAGGACACGGCGCTCACCGAGTTGTTGCGCGACGAGCCCGGGGTCGGAGTCGTCTATGTCGCCACAGTCCGTGAGGCCGAGCGACTGCACGAGCAATTCAAATCGGACTTCGCTGTCGGGCTGTATCACGGAAAGATGCCCGCGGCCGACCGAAAGGAGATGCAGGATCGCTTCATGGCCGACGAATTCAAGGCGATGATCGCGACGAACGCGTTCGGGCTCGGCATCGACAAGCAGGATTTGCGCTTCGTCATTCACTATCACTTTCCCGGATCGGTCGAGTCGTACTACCAGGAGGCAGGCCGCGCGGGCCGCGACGGGATTCCAGCCATCTGCACATTGTTTTATCGCGTCGAGGACAGCCGCGTACAGTCGTATTTCCTCGGCGGCAAGTATCCCGACGTCGAGGAGGCGGCGCGCGTGGCGATCGTGCTCGAGCAAGTGCCGATCGATGAGACGGTTCTCCTCGACGATCTGGCCGAAAAATCCGGCGTGCCACGACGTAAAACGCGGATCGTGCTCGTGCTGTTGAAACGGCATGGGCTCGTGCGCGAGTATCGCGGCGGAAGTTGGGAGCGACTGCAGAATCACCTCACCTCGGTCGATCTGAGCGCCGACCTCACCGACTACGAAGTGCGGCGTCTTCAAGATCGCGCGAAGCTGCGCGCCATGATCAACTACTGTCAGAGCGCGCAATGCCGGACGCGATTCATCCTCGACTACTTCGGTGAAGACGTCGACGTCGATTGGCGCTGCGACAACTGCGACGCGTGCGATGGTGGGTTGGTGATCAATCGCCGCCGAGATACGGACTCGATCACCAGTGCGGCCAGCTAAGGACGTTCGCGCTGGAGCCGCTCCAGTCCTTGTAGCGCGAGTGGATACTTCGGGTCAGTCGCCAAGACGCGCTGAAACAGCTGCGCTGCGGCCGCCGCGCGTCCCATCGAGGCTTCGGCCATACCCAGCCGACTGAGAATCTGAGGATCACTGGGGTTGAGCTGAAGCGCCTGCTTCAGGTATGCTGAGGCGTCCGAAAACCGGCCGATCGTCTGCAACGCGCGAGCGGCGAAGACATACGCGGTCGGATTGTCAGGGGACTTCGCGAAGGCCGCGTCGGCCGCGCGGACGGCGCTGTCGGCGTATCCGGCTTGCGCGAGCGCCAGGCTCAGGAGGCCGAACATCAGACCCGATGTCGGATCGAGGCGAATCGCCTGCTCGAGATACGGAAGCGCGTCGACGCCGCGCTCCTGCTCGACGAATGCCGCCGCGAGATAGCGGCGCGCATTGAGCTCCGTTGTATCGAGCTGCGCGGCCCGCGTCAGCACGGTGATCGCGGAATCGACCTGCCGCGTCATCAGGTAAGTAAGGCCGAGCGTCGTCAACGACTGGCTCGTACCACTGAACACGGCGAACTGTTTCACATATGGGAGGGCGAGATCGGGACGATTCATTGCGAGCAACACGCTGCCGAGCTTCTCCGTTGCAGCCGCATCGCCGGGATGAATGTGAAGCGCATGGACGAGCAATGTTTCCGCGTCGACCAAACGATTCTGTGCGATCGCAATCGTGGCGCTCCGAATGCGAGCTGGCACAAACGCAGAATCCGCGAGCATCGCCACGTGCAACACGCTGTCGGCGGCAGCAATCTGCGGCGGCTTCGCCCGCAAAAGCGCCGAGGCAAGGTTGTCGTACGCACGACCGTTGTTCGGCGTCTTCTCGACTGCGTCGCTCCAACGTACCACAAGGTTGTCGTACTTTTGGCTTCGGTCGAAGGTCACCGCGATCATCGCCGCCGCGACGAGCGCGATCGCTCCATCGCGAGCGACGCGCGAACTGGCGAACAGAATCGACCAAGCCAGCCCGACGACCGTGGCGGCAGCGGCGAATCGAACGGCCAAGCCGACGACGGCGTTGCCCGATGCAAAATGGCCCGCCGTCGATCCGGCGGCCACGAAATAGACGATGCCAATGCAGGTCAACATCCAGAGCCTACGTCGCCGCCCCACCGGGCTCTCGCTCGTCGAGCGCTGAGCACGCTCGATCTCTTTGCGACGGACGTACTCCGCGGCAATCACGACCAGCAGAATGACGGCCGCGATCGCCAAGTACGCGCGACGCTCGGCTGCCATCTCTGTTCGAATGGGGACGACGCTCGAGGATGGGGCGAGTAGCAGAAAAAACCACGCGCCGAGGAATCCGAACCATCGCCAACGGTCGCTGCGCCAGGCAGCGATCGTTGCGGACCCGGCAACGGTGAGCTCGATGAGTCCTGGAATGGCGATGAGGCCGCGGACTGGTGTGCGGCCGTAATCGAACGTCAGGCCATCAGGCCAGAGTAGCAATCTCACGTAGTGCGGAATCGCCCAGGCTTGCGTGTAGAGGTACGATCGCCATGTGACGCCGAGATCAAACCCGACGCTGGCACCGCGGCTTCCACCGACGACAAGGACGACAACCAGCAAGCCGGTCGCAAACAAGCCGCCGTATAGGAGTCGCCGCGGGCGATCGCGCCAGAGCGACCGCCAATCGCTGGCGAGGAATGCGCGATCGTACAACACGACCATCAGCGGCGCGGTGATCATGACTTCCTTGCTGCCCATACCAAGAAGGCACGACGTGATCGAGATGATCGACCACGTCACCACATGTTGCGTCCGCGCACGTTCGCTGCGGTCGGTGGCGACATTCTCCTGCCACGCGCGAATCGCCGCGTACAGCGTGCCGAGATAGCAGAGCGACACGAGAAGTTCCGTTCGCTGACTGACGTAGTCGACGGCTTCAGTCTGAATCGGATGCAAGAGCCAGATGCCGGCGGTGAGAAGCGCAATTCGCTCCGATGCATCGCGCCAACTTTCTGGAACCCGGCCATACAGCATGGTTCGTCGGACGATTCCAAACAGCAGCAACGCGGCCGCGAGGTGCATCAACAGATTGGTCGCGTGATAGACGATCGTCTGGGCGGTCGCATCGGTTGTCGGCGCCTGTGCAATTCCGATCCGCCGATTCAGCGCGTAGTTCAGCGCGAACGAATAATTGACGATCGGTCGGCCAGAGACCGCCGTCTCACGCGCCGGTGGCCGGAACGGAACCGACGGCGGCCAGAGTCGTCGAATCGACAGATTCTCGGTAATCGCGAGCTCATCATCAAAGTCGAACGGCGCCCTCAGCGCCGGCCCGAAGGCGACGAGGCCAAGCACGGCGAAAAGAAACGACGCCTTTGACGAAGGTCGCATTGTCGAGGGCAACTAGCGTAACCAGCCAGTGATCACCAGGCCGACCGCCAGGGCGGCGCCAACCAACCACGCCGAATTTACGCGATAGCGCAGCAGCAGGAGGAGCGAGATACTCGCGATTGTCCAGGTGACGACGTCGGGCAGGGCGGCGCGTCCCAACTGCCATGTGACGACTGCCATCAGCGCCAGCGACGCGACGGTGACACCGTCGAGCGCCGCACCGGCTGTTGGCGACCGACGAAGACGCGGGACCAACGGTCCGCTCGCCGCGACGAACACGAACGCGGGGAGAAAGATGCCGACTGTCGCCACGACGGCGCCCTGCCAGCCGGCGATCACGCATCCGACGAACGTCGCGGTGGTGAACACCGGACCTGGCGTGATCTGCCCCACGACGATCGCATCTAGGAGCTGCCGATCGGTCAGCCAATGGAGGCGATCGACGAAGTCGGCGCGAAGGAACGCCAACAAGACGTAGCCGCTTCCGAACAACACGGCTCCGGTCTTTGCGAACAATGCGAAGATCGCGAGCAACGATGCCGGCGTTGTGGTTGCGCTCGCGATCACGACGGGCGAAAGCAGCAATGGCGCGGGGGCCACTGGTCGTGCCGGTCTCACCGCGGCCGCGGCGACCAAACCGCCGCCGATCAGGACAACCAACTCATTCGCGCCGAGCGCGGTCGCTACGACGGCGGCGGCGGCCGTCGCAGCCAGCATTCGCGATTTGATCGCCGTGCGGGAAAGCCGAATGAGCGCTTGCACGACAATCGCGATGACCACGGGCTTGAGTGTGTACAACACACCGCCGGCGATCGGCAGTTGACCGAACCTCACATACAGGTAGGCTATCGCGGTCACGATTATTGCCGCGGGCAGAATGAAGCACGCCCCCGCGATGACGAGACCAGCCGGACCGCCGCACAAATGGCCGATGTGAATTGCCAGCTCGGTCGAGTTCGGGCCGGGAATCAGGTTCGTCGCGCCCAGGTAGTCGAGGAATTGCTGGCGCGTGAGCCATTTCCGGCGCACCACGACTTCCTCTTCCATCATCGCGATGTGGGCGGCCGGTCCGCCGAAGGCGATCGTTCCGAGCTTCAGGAACACGCCAGCGATGTCACGACGCGAAATTCTGGCGCGCTCGGACGTCGTCACTCAGTGGATCTGGATTGCCATTGCCCGATCCAGCGGAACGCCGACCCGAAGATGTTGGGGACGCGCATGGTTTCAATTATCATAGGTCGACCTTCATTCCTCCAGATGATCGTTCCCGCACCCATCGCCGACATCCTGCATCGCCAGTACTTGGGCAACCAAGTCGAGGCGTGGCTCACGGCATTGCTGACCGCGACGATTCTGTTCCTCGTCCTCCTCATCACGCGGAAGCTTCTCGTGTCGCGCTTGGGCACACTCGCCGCGCGGACGACGAATCAGATCGACGACATGATCGTCGCGCTCATTGGCGAGACGCGTGCCTGGGTGCTGCTCGCGCTCGCGCTGTACATCGGATTCTCTCCGCTCAAGTTCCCGCCCCGAATCGAAGGGTACCTGCCGCCCGCGGCGAAGCTCGTGCTCTTGTGGCAGGCGGCGGTCTGGGGCGTGGGCGCGATCACATTCTGGGTCAAGCACCACCTCGAGCACCGCACGGGCACGGCCGATCGAGCCGGCATCGCGATGATCAACGCGGTCGGCGTCGGTGGCAAAGTACTGCTGTGGATTCTCATCGGGATCACGGCACTCAAGTCCGTGTTCGAGATCGAGATCACACCGCTCATCACCGGGCTCGGCGTGAGCGGCATTGCCGTCGCGCTGGCGGTACAGAACATCCTCGGCGACCTCTTGGCCGCGCTGGCGATCGTCTTCGACAAGCCGTTCGATGTCGGCGACACCATCGGCGTCGATTCGATCACCGGCACGGTCGAACACATTGGGCTCAAGACGACTCGCATCCGCAGCATCACGGGCGAGCAGATCATCATCGGCAACGGCGATCTACTCAAGAGCCGCCTGCGCAACTTCCGTCGGATGTATCAACGCCGAGTTCTGTTCAACCTCGACGTGACGTTCGATACACCGTCCGAGGCACTCGCACGATTGCCCGCTATGATCGAGCGGATCGTGTCGGCGCAAAGTCCGGTGAAGTTCGACCGCTCGCATGTGTCGAGCTTCAGCGAGTCGGCGATTCGGATCGAGACCGTGTACTACGTGCTCGATCCGGATTACAAGACGTACATGAACGTCCAGCAGGCGATCAATCTCGAGGTGCTTCGACAATTCGCCGCGGCGCGCGTCAAGTTCGCGTTCCCCAGTCGGACCGTGTACCACGAAGGTCCGATCCTCAAGGACTTGGACGTCGGCAGACAGCCGCAGTCTTCAGAGGGTTGAGCGGCGCCGTTCTACAACAGTGACTTGATCCACCCGCCGTCGACGGCGATCGACTGGCCTGTGATGTAGCTGGCGCGATTCGACGCGAGAAACGCGGCAAGCGCGGCGAATTCCTCCGGCTCGGCGAGCCGGCGCATCGGGATTTGCTGCTCGAATCGCGCCACGATGTCCTTGGGCGTGAGACCTTCTTTCTTCGCCGTCGTGTCGGCAAGCTGTTCGACGCGTTCGGTGCGCGTGTAGCCGGGCAAGATGTTGTTGACGGTGATGCCGTCGGTCGCCACCTCGTTGGCGAGCGTGCGCGCGAATCCGGTGACCGCTGAGCGAATGCTGTTCGACAGAATCAGGTTGTCGACCGGTTGTTTGGCCGCGATCGACGAGACGTTGATGATGCGGCCCCATTTTCTGGCACGCATTTCAGGCAGAACCGCGCGCGTCAGCTCGACGGCGCTCCGCAGCGTGAGATTGATGGCGCGCTCCCACGCGTCCCATCCGTGCGTTTCGAAGGCGCCGGCCGGAGGACCGCCGGCGTTCGTCACGAGAATGTCGACCTGCCCAAACGCACTCATCGCGCTCGCGGCGAACCGCTCGAGTTGTGCCCGGTCGGAGAGGTCGGCGGCTAGGGCGAGCACTTCCGCTCCTGTGCGCGTCGCGATGTCCGCCCGAGCCGCCTCCAGATCGTCGGCGCCCCGGGCGCAGAGGACGAGCCTCGCACCCTCGTTCGCCAGTTCGAACGCGACCGCGCGACCGAGACCGCGACTCGCCGCGGCGACGAGCGCGACCTTCCCACGAAGACCGAGATCCATGGCTATTTCCGTAGATACGCGTCGGTCTTATTGAGCCAATCCTGACGGGGCGGGTCGAAGATGTCGACGTCGAGCGTGTCTTCGACCGCTTCGGCCTTGTGCGGGATGTTGGACGGGATGTGCAGCACTTCGCCAGCGCGCACCATCACTGTTTCCGATTCGTCGTCGCCAATCCAGAACTTGAGCGCTCCTCGCAGGATGTAGGTGATTTGCTCGTTCTCATGTGAGTGTTTTGGAACGATACATCCTTTCTTCAAGTAGACGTGCGCGAGCATCATGCGGTCGCCGGTAATGAGGCGGCGATCGAGCATCGGAGACACCGTTTCGAGCGGAACCTCGTCCACTTTGTGCCAGGTCACGCTACGAGTGTTTGATGTGGTCATGGTCGTTGAGTGAGGGGTGATCGAGAAGTACTTCGCCTAGGCCAAGGTCGCGGTCAATTGGAGATCGACATTGCCCTTGAGTGCTCTGGACACTGGACACCCGGTCCTCGTCTCGTCCGCGATGCGCTGAAACGTCGCGTCGTCGACGTTGGGCACTTTGGCGCGTACATCGAGCTGGATTTTCGTGATCGTCCACGCCTCATTGACGCGTTCGACCGTGCACTGCGCCGTCGTATCGATGCTCGTCGGCGGCGTCCCATTCTTCTCGAGCGAACCGCTCAGCGCCATACTAAAGCACGCCGCCTCGGCAGCGGCGAGCAATTCCTCGGGATTCGTCCCGTTGCCGTTCTCGAAGCGCGAGGTGAACGAGTACTCGCCGCCCGCCCACACGAGCCCACTGATGCTCCCTCGCCCGCCCTTGAGACCTCCCTCCCACCTCGCACTCGCACTCCGTGTCGGCATTGTACGGCTCCTCGAATGGTGAACAATCGGTTCATGACTTGACGCCGCCGAACGCGCTCACTTGAATCCACGAATGAACGACGCGACGTCAACTACGCAAACACCTCTCCCACCAACCATCGCGCGCGTGCTGTCGCGGTTTCAGGCCATGGGACGTGAGGAAAAGATGCAGGCACTGGTGCACTACTCCAAGAAGCTCGAGCCGGTGCCCGAACGGTTCGCCGAAGTCGACCGTGGCAAGTTCGCGGTCCCGGAGTGCCAGACACGCGTCGATGTCTTCCCGGAGTATCGTGACGGGAAGATGCACTTCTTTGCCGATCTCAACGTCAGGCAGTCGCCGACGATCGCCGCGTTTCTCGCTATCCTTTTCGCGGCGATCAACGACCAACCGCCGGCGACGACCCTCGCCATCCCGAGCGACTTCGTGCATCGAATCATGGAAGGCATTGGCTTGTCGGGTCGCGAGGTCGGATTGAACGCAATGGTCGGTCGCATTCGGGAGTACGCGCGGCGCGCCGCGCACGAGGCGTAACGTCGCGTGGCCATGCGGCTGCGCGTTCTCGGCGCATCGGACATCGACCGAGCGATCGACATGACTGGCGCGATCGACGTCATGTCCAGCGCATTCGGGCAGATCGCCCGGGGTCGAGCCAATGTCCCTCAGCGCCTTGGGCTCGAGACCGATGCAGGGCTGCTGCTGGCGATGCCCGGATCCCTGCCCGACGACCAGGCGCTGGCGATCAAGATCGTCACCGTGTTTCCCGGCAACTCACGCCGCGAGCTTCCGTCGATCTTCGGCTTGGTTGTCGTGCTCGACGCGTCGACCGGTGCGCCGCTCGCCCTGGTCGAGGGTGGTCGACTCACCGCGTTGCGCACCGGCGCCGCGTCCGGGTTGGCGACAAAGTTCATGGCGCGCGCCGACGCGCGAACGGTCGCGTTGTTCGGCGCCGGCGTGCAGGCGCGAACGCAGCTCGCGGCCGTGCGTGCTGTGCGCGATATCCAAGCAGTCCGCATCGTGTCGCGCCGCGCCGAGTCGGCGGAACGGCTCGTGAGCGAGCTTGTCGGACTGGACGCGCGCGTGACGCACGATCCGGCGCACGCGATTCGTGGCGCCGACATCGTCATCACGGCGACCACGAGCTCGACACCGCTCTTCCACGGACACGACCTCGAGCCAGGCACGCACGTCAACGCGATCGGCGCCTACGCTGCGAGCATGCGCGAGGTCGACTCGGTCGCCGTCCGCCGATCACGGGTCGTCGTCGACACGCGACAAGGCGCGCTGGCCGAGGCGGGCGATCTCATCGTCCCGATTCGCGAGGGCGCGATCAGCGCGGACCACATCGTCGCCGAGTTGGGCGAAGTCGTGAGCGGCGCGGTTCCCGGTCGGACGTCGGACGACGAGATCACGCTGTTCAAATCCGTCGGACACGCGGCCCAAGACGTTGCGCTGGCCCACCGCGTTCTCGACATCGCGATCGCGCACGACATCGGCGTCACGGTGTCGCTGTGAGCACAACGGCCGACGTCGTGATCATTGGCGGCGGCATCATGGGAGTGAGCACGGCGTACCACCTCGCCAAGGGCGGCTGCCGCAATGTGGTCGTCCTCGAGAGCGGCGAAATGTTCGGACTCGGCTCGACGGGCCTCAACGCCGGCGGCGTCCGGTACCAGTTCTCGACGGCGGTGAATATCGAGCTCTCCAACCTGAGCATCGGCATGATGGAGCGCTTCGCCGATGACATGGGCGAGCCCGTGGCGCTGCGACGCTGTGGCTATCTGTTCCTGCTCGACTCGGAAGACGATCTGCGACGCTTTCGCGCCAATGTGGAATTACAGAATCAGCATGGCGTGCCAAGTCAGGTCCTCGGTCCCGACGCGATCGGCGCGCTGGCGCCGGAGGTTGATCTGACCGGCATCATCGGCGGCACGTGGTGTCCTCGCGACGGGTTGGTCGACCCGCACGGGCTTCTCCAAGGCTACATCTCCTGCGCCCGCAGAATGGGCGTGAGGTTGGAGACTCGCGCTCCGGCAACAGCGACCGACGTAACGGGCGGACGCGTCCGCCGAGTGTCGACGCCAACGGGCGACTTCGAGACGCGCGCGGTCGTCATCGCCGCCGGACCGTGGTCGGCGCAGGTCGGGATGCTTGCCGGGGTCGATGTGCCCATTCAACCGATCCGGCGCCAAATCGCGGTCACCAACCCGGTGCCGGGACTGCGCGCGGATTTCCCGTTCGTGATCGATTTCTCACGCGCGCTCTACTTTCATCGGGAGGGCGAGGGCATTCTCACCGGGATGTCCAACCGCGATGAGCGGCCCGGCTTCGACACGACGGTCGACGAAGATTGGCGTCTCACCCACCTCGAGAACGCGGTCGCGCGCCTCCCCATGCTCGGCGACGCGCAGCTGCTCGCTGAATGGGCCGGTCTCTACGAGGTTACGCCCGACGACCAACCAATTCTCGGACGATTGCCGCACGCCGATGGGCTGTACATCTGCGCGGGCTTCAGCGGTCACGGACTCATGCACGGACCGGGTGCCGGGTTGCTCATGGCCGAGGAGATTCTCGACGGTCGCGCCCACACGATCGACATCGATCCGCTGCGATGGGACCGATTCGCCAGGGGCACGAGCGCTGGGGAGTTCAATGTTGTGTAATGATGTCGCGCCTCACGCTGGCATCCTGAGCGAAGCTGCTGTCATCCTGAGCGAAGCGAAGGATCTGCCGCCGTCGTCTTGTCGCGTTTTCCGTTTTCCGTTCTCCGAACTCGGCGTCTTCCGTTCTCCGTTGTGAGTTGTCAGTTGTCCAGTGACTGATGGACCGCGACGGGTCGTGAACGTTCACGGAGCCACCCAATAAAAACGCGCGGCCGCGGAGGCTGGCGTTATCGAGACCCGTCCCGGAGCCGCGCGACTGAGTACTGGACACTCAACATGGAGAACGGAGAGTGCGGAAAACTGAAGCTGAAAACGCGTGCTGGCTACCACTGCTAGCCGTTCCAGAGTTCCACGGCTTTACATTGCTCCAGTATGCCGGCTTCCATCACGAACGAGATCGAGCTCGATGATCTCCTTTCGACCCCGCGGCGCGAAACGGTCGCCGCGCTCGACGCGTGTCCGGGTGACATCGTTATCCTCGGCGCCGGCGGCAAGATGGGACCGACGCTGGCAAGAATGGCCGCGCGTGCGACGAATGGGTCGCGGAGGATCATCGCAGTTTCGCGTTGGTCGTCCCGCGACGCCGAACGTGCGCTGAGCGACGTGGGCGTCGAGACCGTTCCGTGTGATTTGCTCGACCGCAACGCCGTGGCCCGTCTGCCCGATGCGCCGAACGTCGTCTTCATGGCCGGCCAGAAGTTCGGCACCACTGGAGCGCCGGCAATGACATGGGCAATGAACACGCTCGTGCCGGCGACCTGCGCCGAGCGATATAAGAGTTCTCGAATCGTCGCGTTCTCGACGGGCAATGTCTACCCGCTCACGCCGCTCGGAACCGGCGGCTCGCGGGAAGCCGACGCGCTCGGGCCAATCGGCGAATACGCTGCGTCCTGCGTTGGCCGGGAACGGATGTTCGAGCTCTATGCGGAGCGATTCGGAGCGCGCGTGGCGATTGTTCGCCTCAATTACGCGATCGACCTCCGCTACGGAGTGCTCGTCGACCTCGCGCTCCGCGTCTACCGTGGCGAGCCGATCGCTCTGGACATGGGATACGTGAACGTCATTTGGCAGGGCGACGCGAACCGAATCGCGCTCGAATGCCTACCGCGTGCGAGCTCGCCGCCGTTCGTGCTCAACGTCACCGGGCCCGACGTCCTATCGGTACGATCGGTCGCCGAATGGTTTGGATTGCGATTCGGGAAGTCCGTCACGTTCAGCGGCACGGAACGTCCCGATGCCCTCTTGAGCAACACCACGCGCATGCACTCTGCCTTCGCGGCGCCCGAGGTGACGCTCGACCAGATGCGCGAGTGGATCGCTGATTGGATCGAGGGAGGCGGCGCGTTGCTCGGCAAACCGACGAAATTCGAGGCTCGCGATGGAAAGTTCTGAGCAGCGTAGCGTGCGCCAGCACCTTCGCGCGGGCGAAGTCATCCCCGCGCATCCACTCGCGCTCGACGAATCGCGGCGACTCGACGAACGGCGGCAGCGTGGACTCACCCGCTACTACATCGAGGCCGGAGCCGGCGGCGTCGCGGTTGGAGTGCACACCACGCAATTCGGAATTCGCGATTCGAACATCGGCCTCTATCGTCCCGTCCTGGAGCTGGCGATCGACGAGGCGCGCTCGATCCTCGCCGGTTCACCTCGCACGTTCGCGATGATCGCCGGACTCTGTGGACACACCGCGCAGGCGCGCGGCGAAGCTGAGGTCGCGGTGGCGATCGGCTACGACGCCGGTCTCCTCAGCCTGGGCGACTGGCGCAGCGAGAGCGAGCCGGAATTGCTCGACCACTGCCGCGTCATCGCCGACGTCATTCCGCTGTTCGGATTCTATCTCCAGCCCGCGGTCGGCGGACGCGTGCTCTCATACCGGTTCTGGCGCGAGTTCGCCGAGATTCCGAATGTGTGGGCGATCAAGATCGCGCCGTTCAATCGCTATCAAACGATCGACGTTGTCCGCGCCGTGGTCGAAGCCGGTCGCGACGACATTGCGCTCTACACCGGCAACGATGACAACATCGTCGCCGATTTGCTCACGCCGTTCCCAATTACCGTCGGCGGTGTGACGACCGTACGTTGGATCGACGGCGGCCTGCTCGGCCAGTGGGCCGTGTGGACGCGGGCCGCGGTCGCCCTACTCGCCACCATCAAGGCCGCCCGCGCTCGCGACGCGATCGATCGCGATTTGCTGTCGCTTGGCGTCGCGCTCACTGACGCGAACGCCGCCGTCTTCGATGCGGCACACGGATTTCGCGGCTGCATTCCAGGAATTCACGAAGTGCTGCGACGCGACGGTTTGCTCGACGGGATCTGGTGTCTCGATCCGGACGAGACGTTGTCACCGGGGCAGGCGGACGAGATCTCGCGTGTGGAGCGGAGCTATGCCGCGGTGACGGATCGCGGGGCGGCGTGAGGGCTCCATCGTTCGCGGTGAGACGGTGTCGCTCCCACCCTAAAAAAACCGAGCCGTCCAACTCCGACCCGCTGGCTGCTCGAACCGCGTCCGCCATTTCGCCGCGTCAGTCAAGCTCGTATCGAACACCGGCGTCTCCCGCGCGACGTCGCCGCGTTTTACGCGTTCGCTGAATTCTTCCGGCGTCGCCCGCTCGATCCCCGATTTCGTCCGATAAAACACCCGGCCGCCTCCGACGAGGCGCGAGCCGATCGTCTTTTCGAGTTGTTGCAGCGTGCGAAACAATCCGTCGATCGAGCAGCCCGAAGCGTTCTCGGCCGTGACGTCGACGCCGATGGCGAGAAAGCGACCGTCCCGCCACTCGCGCGCGCAGCGGAGCGGGACGCCGTGTGCTTTCCAGTCAGCGAGGAATTGGTCGACCGCGGCCAGCAGCGTGTCGGCGGACGCCCCGAGGAGCGGATGATCGCTCGCGAACACCCAAATTCGGGCCGAATCCGGTAGCGTCTCGAACGGAACGATTGGCATACGCGAAAGATAATTCGCGTACCAATCGGTCGGCCCCTCAGACCCCCTACCCGAACGTTAGCTCCGGGTCGACCGGTCGAGTCGGGAGGTACGATGGTGTCTTTCGACCAAAGCGGCGATCGACTTCGGCGATCAGTGCCGCGGGAGAGATTGGCTTTGCCAGATAGCCATCGCACCCGGCTTTGCGACTTCGCTCGGCGTCGTCGGGCAGCGCGTGCGCCGTGACGGCGATGATCGGAATGTGCTTGGTCACGGGGTCGGCTTTGAGGATCGCCGTCGCCTCCCAGCCGTCGAGCTCGGGAACCGAGATGTCCATGAGGATCAAATCGGGCGCGCTATCGCGGGCCTGTCGTACGCCCTGGGTGCCGGTGATCGCCTCCAAGACATCATAGCCGGAATAACGAAGTGCCGTCGCGTAGATGATCCGGTTGTCCTCGTTGTCTTCGACGAGCAGGACGGTCTTCGACGCGATAGTCACATGAACCTCGTTGTCCGGTGTGAGTCGTCTGCCCAACATAATCCGACCATGCCCGTTACTCTGCAAGATGCGGACGCCCGGCCTTTATTCTCGGCGACCCCCGCTGAGGGCTGGAACTGTTTGGGCCCTCAGCGCATTTTGATGTCGATGCGTCAGAAGCGCTGGTTCCGTGCGGTAGCGACCGTGCTCGCGGTCTGGTTCCCACTCATCGTGGGCGAACCGGGCGTGGTGCACGCCTGTCCCGCCCACGGCGGTGTCGCGGTGTCGACGCCGGCGCCGACGGCGCATCATCACGGCGCGTCGCACGGCTCCCAGCCCGGACATGACCACCACGACTGCAGCTGCATTAGCTGTTGCGTAGGCAGCGTCGTCGCGGCGCCGGCCCCTGCTGGGCCGACGACCGCGTTCGTCGTCGCGATTCGCGACGCTGACACCGGCCGCTCCACCGCCCCGTCGCGTCCACGCCAGGCGCCAGACTATTCGCGCCCGTACACGACCGGGCCGCCTCGCGCCTAGCGCGCCAACGGCTGTCTCGCCGTTGGTAGGTCCCAACAACTGACGAGGCCTCGTCGGAGCACTCAGCTCCGGCGCCCGGCGTTGTCCGTGGTCATCCACAAAAACTCATCTTCTGCCGAGAGGCAAGAATGTATTTCGCTATGTGCGTCGCGACGCGTCGACTCGTCGCGTGCGCGGTAACACTTATGATCGGCGTGCCGATCGCCGTCGGCGGGCAAGACACGACGCGATCGAGCCGGCGCGACGCGACGCGCGCCGACTCGGTCGCCCGACTCAAGGTGCTCACGATCGTCGCAACCCCGGTCGAGCGTGCCCAGCCCGTGGCGGCGACCCACGTCGACGCGACGACGATTCGCTTGACACCGGCGAATTCCCCGTACGAGCTGCTGCGTCAGACCACCGGGATGGAGGTTCATGAGCAGGGACAAGGACCCGGCTTCGCGGCGAACGCGTCGCTTCGTGGCTTCTCCTCCGATCACTCGACCGATCTGGCCCTGTGGATCGACGGCGTGCCGATCAACGAACCGATGAACGGCCACTCCGAGGGATATAACGATTGGTCGCTGCTGTTCCCTGGAGGCGTTCAAGACATCGACGTGGTTCGAGGCCCGACGAGCGCGCTGTTCGGCAATTTCGCGCTCGCCGGCGTCGTGAACGTGCGAACGCTCGAGCGCATGCGCGGCAGCGAGTTCACCGCATCGGGTGGATCCTTCGGCCGTGCCGATGCGATGCTGCTTACGGGGTTCGATCATGGCCCTCGGGGCGGCGGTGTTTTGGGCGCCCGCTATGAGCGCGATGACGGCTTTCGTCCCAATTCTCACTACGATATCGGCCAAGGTCATGCGCGTGTCGTCCACGATCTTCGCCCCGGCGTTGCGATCGATGCCGGAGCGGAGCTCTACGGCGGAAACTGGAATTCACCGGGCTTCCTGAGCGCCGACGAGTTCGCGAACCATGACTACGCGGTGGTGTCGAACTCCACGGATGGCGGCTACAAGCGTCGAGCGCAGGAGCGCGTCAGTCTCCGCGTGCTCACCGGAAACATGCTCTGGCGAACCACAGCGTACGCGACGCAAGGACGCTGGCAACTCTTTCTCACGATTCCGCCGGCCGGCGGTCGGTTCGAAGGCTCGGGAAGTCAGACCGAAGAAGAAGATTCTCGAGCGGGAGCCGGCGCGACGACAGCCGTGACGTGGTCGCTCGGACGCGGCGAAATCACCGTCGGCGGCGAGAGTCGATGGGACCGATCGCGTTACGACAACTTCTTCACCACGTCGCGCGCGCGCGACTCCGTCGCCGAGCAGGTGATCGGACGCGAGCTCTCCGCTGCCCCGTTCATTCAGTCGTACCTCAATCTCTCGGACGCATTCCGCGTCGACCTGGGCGTCCGCTACGACGCGCTCGCGACGCGGTCGTCGCCCGAGGGCGAGTCGGCGGCACGCGCGACGCATGGCGTAGTGTCCCCGAAGATCGGCGCGTTCGTCCATCTGGCGCCGACGTTCGGACTGTACGGCAACGTGTCGCGCGGATTCCGCTCCGCCGACGGCGTGATCAGCGATCCAACGCTCGCCCCAATCACGGCGTGGGCGTATGAGACTGGCGTCAAGCTCGACAAGGGCGCAACGAGTCTTTCGGCCGCGCTGTTTCGGATGGACGTGAGCAATGAGCAAACCTTTAACCCGATCACGCTCGATGTCTCGAGCGGTGGCGCGAGCCGTCGCCAGGGAGCCGAGCTGGAATGGCGAGCGCCTGTCGTGCCGGGCCGCGCGGTGATCTCGGGCGACTGGACGTTCAACGACGCGCGATATCACAGCCTCGTCGCCGTGCCGGAAGAGGGAAACGGCGCGCCAGTCGTGTTGAATGGGTTGCGCGTCTACAACACGTCGAAATACGTCGGCACGGCAGCACTCGATCTTGTGCCGGGCGCGCCATCGTGGCGAATACGGTTGAGCGGCAATTGGGTCGGGCCATACTCGCCGTTCGACGAACCCGGCGTGGTCCTCGGCTCCTACGGCCTCGCGCACGTGAGCGCCGCTTGGACCGTTGGCGCGTTCGAGGCCGATGTCGGCGTTCGAAACGTTTTCGATCGCGCGTATCCGGAACTCGTCGCCGGAGAGATCGTCGCACCGGGACAACCGCGAACTATCTACGTCTCGTTGCACTCGCGGATGAATCGCTAAGCCGGCACGCACGTTCCCTCCACCCTCGACCCTCGACCCTCC
>Ga0070708_100000016_pt1 | contig 124870 bp, 108 predicted proteins | sample KBSK5503metaG_FD_65469 | JGI IMG/M metagenome (GOLD analysis project Ga0070708, IMG submission 65469) | Corn, switchgrass and miscanthus rhizosphere microbial communities from Kellogg Biological Station, Michigan, USA - KBS K5-50-3 metaG | ecosystem: Host-associated > Plants > Roots >... | reverse complement strand
CGAAACCGACGTAGACGAAGACGTACGTCGCCATCACCCGACCGCGCAGCTCGTCGGGCACCACTGATTGAAGGATCCCGTTCGCCAGCGCACCGTTGATCAGCATCGCCAGGCCGAGGAAAAGCAGCACGACTGCGGCGAGATGCACTGAACGCATCAGCGAGAAGAGCATCGTCAGTCCCGCAAATGCGTACGCCGTCGAGTTGAAGAGTCGGCCGCGCCGAATTCGCGCGCCCAGTCCCGCCAAGGAAAGAGCGCCCGTCAGCGCGCCGATCCCCACAAATGTCAAAAGCAAGCCGTAGCCGCTTGCTCCGGTGTGCAGTACATCGCGGGCCACTACCGGCATCATCGACAAATATTGAAATCCGAAGATGGAGAAGACGGCGATCACTCCCATCAAACCCGAGACGGAGCGCGAGCTGCGGATGTACTGGAGCCCGTGCTTCAACTGCTCGAACGGCGACACCAGATACTCGACCGGCATCCAGCGCGGCAATCGCACCTGCGACAGACTGGCTAGCACCGCCAGATAACTGAGGGCGTTGATGCCAAAGCACCAGGCGAGACCGAACCTGGCCAGTATGATCGCTGCGATCGATGGGCCGACGATGCGCGCGAGGTTGAATCCACCCGAGTTGAGAGCGATCGCGTCGACGAGATCTTCGCGTGTTACCAGCTCCACGATCATCGCCTGACGCGCTGGAATCTCGAAAGCAGAGATGATGCCGGCGAGCGTCGTCAAGATCAGCAACCAGTGGATGTTGATGCGCCCGCTCCACGTGAACCACCACAACGCCGCGGCTTCGGTTAGCAGCAGCGCCTGGCAGATAATCACGATGCGGAGCTTGCTGCGGCGATCGGCGATTACTCCGCCATAGAGAGACAGCAGCAGCACAGGAAAACTTCCCGCGGCGCTGACGACGCCGACCAGAAACGCGCTGTTGGTCAGCTCGAGCGCCAGCCAGCCCTGCCCTACCGTCTGCATCCACGTGCCAATCAGCGAGACGGTTTGCCCGATCCAGAAGAGTCGGAAGTTGCGGTGGACCTGGAGCGCCCGGAACGGGTTGATGGGCTTTCTGAGGGCGCGCGACGGCGTGGGATGAGCCATTTCCGCAGGGGAATTATACACGCGCCGTGCCCCGATTGTATGTTAGAGACATGCGCTTCCACACTTACTCGAAGTTCAGCCCGGAAGCCGCTGACGCAGTCGATCTCCAGGCGCTGCTCGACAAGCTCGCCGATTTTCTGCTGCAATCGGGGTTCGCGGGCGGCCAGAGCTTCAATCCGTACTTCGACGATTTCGATTCGGAGCCGGATCGCTCACTGGAAGCACTGCGTCAGGCAATCCTCGACGCGCTGATCGAGAGCGGTCAGTTCACGCCGGATCTGCTCGAAGCGCTCCGTGGCGACGGCAACAAGGAATCGCAGCAGAAGCTGAGCGAGCTGCTCGACCAGCTGATCCAGAAACTGGCCGCGGAAGGCTACCTGAATCTTCAGGCCCCACCTCAGATGCCGGCTGGCCACCAGCCGGTTACCGGCAAGGGGAGCCTGGCACAGGCGGCGTCGAAAAGCGTCCAGTTCAATCTCACCGACAAGGGCATCGACTTCCTCGGCTACAAGAGTCTGCGTCACATCCTGAGCTCGCTCGGCAAGTCGAGCTTCGGATCGCACGACACGCCGCACTTGGCGACGGGCATCGAGGCCGACGGGTACAGCAAGGAGTACGAGTTCGGTGACGTGCTCAACATGGACGTAAACGAGACGCTCAAGAATTCCCTATTGAGAACGGGCTCGCTCGATATGCCGCTGGACATCGATTACAAGGACCTGATGGTGCGACAGGCCGAGTACCGATCGTCGTGCGCGACGGTGCTAATGCTCGACACTTCGCACTCGATGATTCTCTACGGCGAGGATCGGTTCACGCCGGCCAAGAAAGTCGCGCTGGCACTGACTCATCTCATTCGCACCCAGTTCCCCGGCGACACGCTGCAAGTGGTGCTATTCCACGATTCGGCGGAGGAGATCCCGCTCTCGACGCTGCCGCAGGCGCAGGTTGGTCCGTATCACACCAACACCGCCGAGGGTCTCAAGCTGTCGCGTCGGCTGCTGATGTCGCAGAAGAAGGACATGCGGCAGATCGTGATGATCACTGACGGCAAGCCGAGTGCGATGACGATGCCCAACGGGCAGATCTACAAGAACTCGATGGGCCTCGACAGCACCGTCATCGCGACAACCCTGCGAGAGGTCGCCAACTGCCGGCGCGCCGGGATCCTGATCAACACCTTCATGCTCGCGCGCGATCGGGCGCTGGTGGAGTTTGTGAAGCGGGTTTCTGAGATTAGTAAGGGGAAAGCCTACTTCACCAACACGATGACGCTAGGCCAATTCATTCTGATGGACTTCCTGCGTAAGAAGACCCAAAAGATCTCGTAGCTTTAACTGCAACATACGACTACCGGCTGGGATTGAACTCCAACGTACGACTACCGGCTAGGGGCGGTGGGCGGAGCGGCTGGGGGCTACGGGTTAACAACACAACTCAACACACAACCACGAATGCGAATCACGAGAGTTCTCTACACTCTGGCGATCACACTCACGGTGGCTTGCGCGTCAGTGCCGCGCGGGCCGCCGGCTACGCGGTACGACGTTCTCATCACCAATGCGCGGATCGTCGATGGCACCGGCAATCCATGGTATAGAGGAAGCGTCGCGACGATTGGGGATCGGATCGCGTACGTCGGGCCGTCGGTTCCCGGATTGACGGCGAAGCGGGTGATAGACGCTAACGAGCAAATCGTAGCGCCGGGATTCATCGACATGCTCGGCCACTCCGAGTTCGCCGTTCTGCGCGGCCCGCACGCGATTTCGAAGATCACCCAGGGAATCACCAGCGAGATCACCGGCGAGGTATCGTCGGCGTGGCCCAACGTCGCGCTGGGCAGGCAGCCAAATCCACGGTATCCGTGGCGATCGCTGGGAGAGTATTTCGCGTTCCTCGAGAAAAGCGGCATCGCCATCAATCTCGGGACATACGTCGGCACCAGCTCAGTGCGTGAAGCGGTGATGGGGGACGCAACGCGGCATCCGACAGACGCCGAGATGCGGCAGATGGGCGCTCTCATCGATTCGGCGATGCGCGACGGCGCAATGGGAGTCGGCACCGGCTTGATCTATCTGCCGAGCACTTTCTTCTCAACCGACGAGCTAGTCGCGCTGACGAAGTACGCGACGCCGTACAAGGGCGGCTACGCGGCGCACATCAGAAGCGAGGGCACCCGACTGCTCGACGCAATTCGCGAAACGATCCAGATCGCCGCGGGCGCCGGAACGTGGGCCGAGATCCGGCACATCAAGTCGCGCTCGCTCGAGCAGATGCAGCAGGCGGTCGCGCTGATCGATTCAGCACGTCGTGCCGGCATCGACATCACCGCCGATCAGTACCCGTACATCGCCAGCGGAACGGGACTTCAGGCGATGCTCAACACGTGGGTGCAGGAAGGCGGCGATGATAGTCTGGTGAAGCGCCTGAGGGATCCCGCTGTGCGGGCGCGGCTAAAGCAGGAGCTCGGCGCCGACAGCGCGCAGGGTATTCGCACGGCGGCGCGAACGATGGTGAACGAGGTCGTTACCGACTCCCTCAAGCAGTACCAGGGCAAGTTCCTGACGGAAATCGGCAAAATGCGCGGCCAGGACGCGTACGACGCTGCCTTCGACATTCTCGTCGGCGACAGCGCGCGCACAAGCGCCATCTACTTCTCGTTCAACGAGGACGCGCTGCGCTACGTGATGAAGCAGCCGTGGGTCTCGGTCGGCCAGGACGCCGGAGCGGTGAGCCCTGACTCGACAGGCAAGTGGCGTGAGCGTGGGCATCCACGCGGGTTCGGAACGTTTCCGCGCATCCTCGGTCGCTACGTCCGTCAGGATTCGGTGATCACCCTCGAGTTCGCCATTCGCAAGATGACGTCGCTGGCGGCCCAGCGCGTCGGTATCAACGACCGTGGCCTGCTCAAGCCGGGAATGTTCGCTGACGTCACCGTCTTCGACCCCAACACCATCATCGATAACTCGACCTTTGAGAATCCGTCGCAGATCGCGACGGGGGTGAGCTACGTACTGGTGAACGGAGTTCCGGTCGTCGACGGTGGTTCGGTGACGGCGGCATTACCCGGTCGTGCGCTGAGGGGCCCAGGCTATCGGCCCCATTAGTCACACTCAGTCTGGCTGCCGAAACGCTGGAGCGTAGGTTCTGTCGCATCCACCATGAGACCTCCTTCCACTGTTAACGTCCACAAGTTCGGCGGTGCGGCGCTCGCCGACGCCGCTGCAATTCGTCGCGTCACGACAATTGTCGCTGATGATCCCGTGCGGCAGAAAGTCGTGGTCGCCTCCGCCATGCTCGGCGTCACCGACGAGTTGCTCGCGGTCGCGCATGGTGCCGCGGAGGGGGACCGCGATACGACGACTATCGACGCTCTGCGGGAGCGACACCTGAATGCCGCCCGCTCCCTGGGCATCGATGGTCATGATGGTGGCGCGCTAGAAAAAGAGATCGGCTCGACATTCGATGAGATGCAGCGAATGCTGGTGGAAATCGCCGAGCGTGGCGAGTTGACGCCGGTGGCGAGCGACCATTTCGTCTCGCACGGCGACCGACTTGCTGCCAGACTCCTCGCCGGAGCATTGGCTACAACGGGTATCGCCGCCGATTTCGTCGATGCGACTGACGTTGTCTGCGCGATTGGTCCCCACGGAAATGCGAGCGCCGATCTCGAGCAGACCGCGCGCGCAGCAGACCGTGTTCTGCGGCCAATCCTTGATCGCGGTGCGGTGCCAGTCGTTCCGGGCTTCATCGGTCGCTCGCCCGGCGGAGAAGTCATCACCCTCGGACGCGGTGGCTCCGACCTCACCGCGACGGTTCTCGGCCGCGCGCTCGCCGCCCGCGACGTCATTCTCTGGAAGGACGTCCCGGGTCTGTTAACGGCGGACCCACGAGTCGTTCCCGATGCGCGCTTGATTCCAGTGCTACATGTGCGCGAAGCATCCGAGCTCGCGTACTACGGCGCCAAGGTACTGCATCCGCGTTCACTAATTGCGCTCCAGAGCGGGACACGACTCATCATCCGTCCGTACGCAGATCCTACGGCGCATGGCACGGAGATCGTCGTCGAGCGGGAGCGCAAACCCGCCGCCGGCCGCGCGCGTCGACCAGTAAAAGCGCTGACGGCGATCGCCGACCAGACACTGCTCACGATCGCCGGAAACGGAATGGTTGGCGTTCCCGGTGTCGCCGCGCGCGCATTCGGCGCGCTCCAACGCGCTGGTGTTTCGGTGTCGCTCATTTCGCAGGCGTCGTCAGAGCACTCCATCTGCATGGGCATTCCCAGCGGCGTGGCGACTGCAGCGGCAGCAGCGTTGCGCGAGGCGTTCGCCCCCGAGCTGGAGCGCCGCGAGATCGACGCGATTGAGGTGCGGCCGGATCTGGCCACGATCGCGGTGGTCGGACTCGGAATGGCGGGAACTCCGGGCGTCGCCGCACGTCTGTTCGGTGCGCTCGCCGACGGCGGAGTCAACGTCGTGGCGATCGCTCAGGGCGCCAGCGAGCTCAACATTTCAGTAGTCGTGGAAGGCAGTGATGCTGCTGCTGCGCAGCGCGCGATTCATAGCGCGTTCCGACTCGGCAAAATCGGAGGCGGTGCCGCGGTCCATCCCGAGCACGCCGACGTGGTCATTCTCGGTTTCGGTCTGATCGGCCGTGAGCTGGCGATGCAGATGGCAAGTCGCTCTGCGCGCGACGGGCAGGATGAGGTAAGGGTAGTGGCTGTCATCGATCGAAGCGGCTACGTCTTTGACGCGCGCGGATTGTCGCCCAAGAAACTGGAGACACTGGCGACCGCGAAGTTGGCGCGGACACCGCTCTCGCGAGTACGCCGCGGTGTTCACGCCACCGCCGAGGAAGCGATCGCAGCCATCACCGCACACGCGCTGTCGCGTCCGATTCTCGTCGACGTGACTGCGGCAGATACGGTGCCGGTACTCGAGGAAGCATTGTCGCGCGGGATGGATCTGGTGCTGGCGAACAAGCGCCCTCTGGCCGGCCCGGAGAAGGATGCGAAGTCGCTGGCGCGAGCGGCAACCGCGCAGGGTCGACGCGTCTTGCACGAAGCAACCGTAGGAGCGGGGCTCCCCATCATCGACACCATTCAGAAGCTCACCGAATCCGGCGATCATGTGCTGCGCATCGAGGGTTGTCCGTCGGGGACTCTTGGATACCTGCTCGGTGAGATGGGACGCGAGACACCTTTCTCCACCGCTCTGCGCTCGGCGATGAAGCACGGTTACACCGAGCCCGACCCGCGTGACGATTTGTCGGGCATGGACGTCGCGCGCAAAGCGCTCATACTCGGCCGACTGATCGGATTCTCTGGCGAGCTCGCCGACGTGCAGGTCGAGTCGCTGGTTCCCGACACGTTGCGCGAGGTTCCACTCGATGTCTTCCTCACACGCTTGACTGAAGAGGATGAGAAGTGGGCGCAGCGTGTGCGGCAGGCGCGCGAACGCGGAACCGTACTTCGCTACCGCGCCACGGTGACCAAACGCGAAGCGCGGGTCGGAATAGTTGCAGTCGATGCCTCGAGCTCGCTGGCCTCCCTCGCGGGAACGGATAACCATTTCTCCTTCACCACCCGACGCTATCGCGCCAACCCGCTGGTGATCACGGGCCCGGGAGCAGGCGCGGCGGTGACCGCGGCCGGCGTACTCAACGATGTGCTGAAGCTGGCGGGCGCTCGTTGACCGAGCGCAGAAACCTGTTGCGTTGCGAGTCGTGCGGCACCGAGCTGGACGAGCTCGATCCTCGCACGAGCTGCCCAAAGTGTGGCGGGCTGCTGTCGCTCGAGATCGGAATGCCGTCGGAGCGAGGTGCTGCGCTTCGTGCGCTTTTTGATGACAGACTTTCTGTCGCTGCGCGCGCCGAACGGAGCGACATAGGGGCGTCGGGCGTGTGGCGGTTTCGCGAATTGGTGCTGCCGCATATCGCTGACAAGAACCTGGTGACGCAGTGGGAGGGGAACACTCCCCTGCTGTGGCGCGAATCGGTCGCGCACTGGGCGAGCGTGCCCGAGCTCCTCCTCAAGCACGAAGGACACAACCCGACCGGTTCCTTCAAGGACCGCGGGATGACCGTCGCCGTCAGTCAGGCCGTGCGCATTGGCGCGAGCGCGGTGTCGTGCGCATCGACGGGCAACACCTCGGCATCTCTCGCTGCCTACGCGCCGCTGGCTGGAATTCCCGCGATCGTGCTGGTGCCAGCCGGACAGGTGGCGCTGGGCAAGCTCGCGCAGACGCTCGCTTACGGCGCGAGGACGCTGATGGTGCGCGGGGACTTCGACGATTGTCTCCGTCTCGCTCGGGAATCTTCCGAGCGACTCGGCGTCTACCTCGCCAACTCGATCAACCCGTTCCGCATTGCCGGTCAGACCACAATAGTCCTCGAGCTTCTGCAGCAGCTCGGTTGGCACGCGCCGGACTGGATCGTTCTGCCGGCGGGAAATCTTGGCAACACCGCAGCGTTCGGTGCTGCGCTGCGAATGGCAAGCGCCACAGGACTAATCGACTCATCGCCCCGACTGGCAGCAGTCCAGGCAGAAGGAGCAGCTCCATTTGCGCGCAGCTTTCGCAGCGGGTTCGCCGAGCGCAATGCCGTGCGCGCTGAGACGGTAGCAACGGCGATCAAGATCGGTGACCCCGCGTCGTACGAGCGTGGCGTGCGTGCAATTCGCGAGACTGACGGAGTGGTGATCGAGGTCAGCGACGCGGAGATCCTGGAAGCGAAGGCGGTGATCGACGCCAGCGGAGTCGGTTGCGAGCCGGCGAGCGCGGCGAGCGTCGCTGGTGCGCGGCGGCTGGCGAAGGATGGCACCATCTCGCGCGGAGATCGCGTCGTCGCGGTGCTGACCGGGCACATTCTGAAGGATCCAGGTATCCTGCTCGACTACCATAAGGATGCGGGCAGGCCAATGGCCAACACTCCAATCGAGATCGACGCCGAGATATCGGCGGTAGAGCGGGTGCTTAAGGACGCGGTTTCGACCTCAGCATCGCGATGAGGACAACACGCGAGGTGAAGGCGACCGTTCGCGTGCCGGCGAGCACCTCAAATCTGGGCGGCGGATTCGATTGCCTCGGCATCGCCGTCGACCGGTGGCTGGCGGCGTCCGTCGTGGTGCGAGAGGCCGAAAGGGCTCGCGCCGTCACAATCCAACGTTTCGGAGCATTGGCGAATCTCACGCACGCAGCCGAGGAAGATTTGGTTCACGTGGGCTACACGCTGGCGTGCGAGGTGCGCAGACACCCGGTGCCCGGCAACATCAATTATGAGGTGAGCTCGACGATTCCAGTGGCGCGTGGGCTTGGTGCTTCTGCCGCTGCCCTGGTCGCGGGAGCATTTCTCGCCCGCGATTCACTCGGACTGGATCTCACTCGCGAGGACATCGCCGAGATTTGCGCGCAGGAGGAGGGGCATCCCGACAATGCCGGCCCGGCGGTTTTCGGCGGCGCAGTGCTGGGCGTTAACGGCGGCGATCGAGCGGAGCGCCGTTACGCATTCTCGCCGCTAACGGTTCACCCGGAGATCGCACTGGTTTTTGCAGTTCCCGAATTGGAGATCGCGACATCCGACGCGCGAGCAGTATTGCCAAAATCTTTACCGTTCACGACCGCCGTCGCAGCTATTGCGAAAGCGGCTGCTATTGTCGAGGGACTGCGAACTGGAGATCCGAGACTACTCGCGTACGCGCTGGATGATGTCGTCCATGTTCCGTTCCGGCGCCAGTTGCTTCCCGGCTATGACTCGGTCGTGAATGCAGCAGTGAAGGCGGGCGCATTCGGGGCAACGTTGAGCGGCTCGGGGTCGACGATCGTAGCGGTGGCGTCTAAAAAAACTGCGTCGCGCGTCGGGGCAGCGATGCAGACAGCATGGCGAGAGATGGGTAAGACAGCGGAGATAATCCTCGGAACGGAGCCCGTGCGGAGTGCAGTCGCCAAATCGACGGCGAGGAAGGAGAAGCGAAAATAAAAAACCCGGGATAACCCGGGCTTTTTATTTCCAACGCTTCAGTTGGTCCAAAGAATCAGGCGCAGGTGATCACACCGTTGATCATCTGGCAAGTCTTCGCCGACTGCGTGTGAGTCGCGGTGGCGCTCCACGACGGAGGCGGACCAGCAACTGCAGTCACGACGACGGTGACGTTCTGCGACGGGCTGAAACCCTGGAGGGGAGCGGCAGTCGTCGCGGTTCCAGAGAAGTAGGCACCACCGTTGTCGGCAGCGTACTGCTCTTCGTAGGTCGCCATGTTGCGAAGGTCAGACTTCATCGCGGCGACGTACGCCTTGTCCTTCGTGTTCGCAAACTTCGGAATCGCGATCGCGGCAAGAATGCCGATGATGACGACCACGATAAGAAGCTCGATGAGAGTAAAACCTTTCTTGTTGCGCACCATTTGATGCTTCTCCAGCAGCGGTTGGGAAGGCTTGTGGGCAGCCGGGCGGCGGCCTCGTTTATTAAAGACGTCCGTGTTTCCCCCTACGCAACGTGTTTAAACGGTGTTTGCTCGCTCTTCCTTACAGCCAGATTACAGGTTTGGAGGATGGAAAGATTGCGCCTCGCGGTAGCTTCCCGGTGAAAATGCGCGCGATGGTTCTCCGCCAGCCCGGCAAATACTCAAGCAACGCCTCGTTGCTCGAGGTGACCGATGTTGAGGCGCCAAGCGCGGGCGATGGAGAGCTCCTGGTGCGCGTCTCGGTCTGTGCAGTTTGCAGAACGGATCTCGACGTGGTCGAAGGGCGCGTTGTTGCGCCGCGGTATCCCGTCGTCCCAGGCCATCAGGTCGTCGGACGCGTAGCGGGCATCGGTCGCGGAGTCTCCGGCTTTCGGGAGGGCGATCGTGTCGGTGTGGCGTGGATCAACTCCGCCGACCGTACCTGTCGCTGGTGCCGGGCAGGAACGGAGAATTTATGCCCGCAGTTCCGATCGACTGGTTGCGACGTCGACGGTGGCTACGCCGAGTACCTGGTCGTGCCCGCGGCCTTTGCTCATGCTATTCCGAACGAGCTGACAGATACGGAGGCTGCGCCTTTGCTGTGTGCCGGCGCAGTCGGCTGGCGATCGTTGCGACTTACGCGATTGGTTGATGGCGAGCGCCTTGGGTTGTCCGGCTTCGGAGCATCGGCGCATCTGGTCCTGCAAATGGCGCGGCTGCGCTATCCCAAGTCGCCGATCTACGTGTTCGCGCGCGACGAGGGGGAGCGCGCGTTCGCTATGGAGCTTGGTGCGATGTGGGCTGGTAATTTCACAGACCCGCCGCCAGAGCTGCTCGATGCTATGATCGACACGACGCCGGTGTGGAAGCCGATGGTCGAGCTGCTGCCACGACTGTCGCCGGGTGGGCGTTTCGTGATCAACGCGATTCGAAAATCATCGACCGATCAGAGCGAGCTGCTCCGTCTCGACTACGCATCCCATCTCTGGATGGAGCGCGAGATCAAGAGCGTCGCCAACGTGACGCGCGAAGATGTGAGACAGTTGCTGGCGCTGGCAGCGGAGACGGGCCTCCGTCCAACCGTCGAAGTGTTGCCCCTCGAGCGCGCGAATGAAGCGTTGGCACGTCTCAGCAGCGGTGCAAGAATGCGTGGCGCGATTGTGCTCAACGTCTTGCAGTCGTAACCCTAGTCCGTCAACAAACCAATCTTGAGGGCGAAATCGACGTAGTCGCTACGGTGCGTCAGCCCAAGCTTTTCGTTGATACGCTGCTTATAGGTATCGACGGTCTTCGGACTGATGAAGAGCTTTTCCCCGATCTCCGGCGCGCTGTAGCCACGAGCGACGAATTTGAGAACGTTTTGTTCGCGCTCAGTGAGCTTTTCGAACTTGGTACGCTCATCGGCATGCTCCGCTCTGCGCTGGATGCGCCGCGCCAGTGCGCGAGCGGCCGACGGCTGCATGTAGACATCGCCGTGCGCGACGGCTCTCACGGCATCGATTAGTTCGCGATCGGCGGCGCTTTTTACCAGATACCCACTGGCTCCTGCCTCCAGTAATGGAACCAGATACGAGTCCTCGGCGTGCATGGTAAGAATGAGCACCTTGGAGCGTGCCTTCTTTCCGACAAGCTCCTTGGTGGCTTCGGCACCGTCCATCTCTCCCATCGAGAGATCCATTACGATCACATCAGGATCGAGCCGCTCGGCGAGTGAGATGGCGTCTTTTCCGGTTGAGCCCTCACCAATGACCTGTATGTCCTTCGCACTGCCGAGCACCGCTTTCAAACCTGCGCGCACGACGGCGTGGTCGTCGACGAGCACTACCTTGATGATATCGTCTTTCAGGCTGCCTCCGTGGACATTCCTACCCAGGCTCTGACCCGAGTACCGCGTCCCGTTGTACTATCGACATTGAGGTCACCGCCAGCAAGTGAGAGGCGCTCCCGCATCTTGGCGAACCTGGCGTCGGCGCGCTTCTTCTCCAATGGTCCATCAAGCCCGCGACCGTCGTCGGTGACCTCGAGCTCGACGTATCCTGGCACGGCGAATAGTGTCAGGGTGGCACTGCCGGCATCGGCATGTCTTTCGACATTTCGTAGCGCCTCCTGGGCAATGCGGTACATGGTCGACGACAGGGCCGGTGGAATCACGGCGCCCGATACATCGAACTTGGTTGTCACGTCGATGAGCGAGCGCTGACGCGTCGCATCAGCGAGCGCCTCGAGCGCGCTCGGCAAGCCGAGATCGGTAGTCACGCGCGGATGAAGTGATCGGGAAACGTTGCGGATGTCCTCTATTGCGCTGCGTAGCAGCTGTCGCACTTCTGCTATCCGCGGCGATGCCTCGTGATCGCCGATCTCGTACGCAATCGCCGCCGCCTGAAAACTTGCCGCCGCCAGCGTCTGGCCCACTGACTCGTGGAGCTCGCGCGCGACAAGCACACGCTCCTTTTCCTCGGCGTAGACGACCTCGGCGCCGAGCTTTCGCATCCGCTCGCGGCCAGCGGCCAGCTTATCGAGCATGTCGTTGATCGTCGTCGAAAGCTGCGCCAGATCCCGGTCAGCGACGATTGACGCCGGCACTCGCTCCGCAAGGCGTCCCTCCGATACACGACGCGCTACATACTCGAGCGTCATGATCGGGCGCAGTGCCAGCCTCACCAGCGCGAAATTCGCGAGCGCACCGACGGATAGGGCAGTCACCACGACGAGGACGTCGGTCAAACGTCCAGGGTGGAGGTGAACGGGACCGAACAGCACCAACACAGCGACGGCGAGGATTACAAGATTTGCTCCGAGCAATTTCAGCTCGAGCGGAATCCCGAGGATCGCGTGCAGCCAGCGCGGAATCGCCCGCCCTCCCTTCCGGGAGAATCCCTTTCGTCTTAATGAGACAGTCCGCGAGATGCGAATCATTGGAGGATCAGTTCACAATGAGAGCGGTGACCATGCCGAACATTCCGTGGTCGGATTCGGCATGAGGCAGGATGTGGCAATGGAATGCCCAGGTTCCTACGTTGTTGCAGTTGACGATCACATCCCACCTCTCGCCGGGCGCGACGTTAAGAGTGTCACACTTCCAGGGAGCGGGTTGCGCCCACCCGTCCTTTGCAATCACGGTCATGTGCATACCGTGAAGGTGCATGGGATGGATCATCATGCCCTCGTTCATGAAGCGGATCCGCAGCTTCTGCCCTTTTTTCGCGACGATCGGCTCGGTGGCGGGAAAGCTCTTGCCATTGAAGGTGTAGCCATGCGCGCCGTCATTGAGCACGAGTACATAATCGACATCTGCCTTCTCTATGGGCAGCGGATCCTTCGGCTCGACGATGAATGCGCCGAGGAGACCGAGTCCGACCTGCGTCGCCGCGTTATGGTGCGAGTGGTACATGTGCGAGCCGGCGTTCGGGACCGTGAACTCGTAAGAATAGGTCTGACCTGGTTTGATCGGTGGCTGAGTGATGAACGGAACGCCGTCCTGATCATTGGGCAACTCCAGCCCGTGAAAGTGAATTGCCGTCGATTCGGTGAGCTCGTTCTTGATGGTAAGGCGGACGCGATCGCCTTCTCTAACGCGAATCTGCGGACCGGGCACCTGGTCGTTGTACGCCCACGCCTCGACGGTTTGTCCAGGCGCGGTCTCCCAACGGATCTTCTTCGCGGTCAATTCAAAGATCTTCACACCATTCTGAATTCGTGGCTGGAGGAGCTGATTCCCCTTGCCGGCGGTCTTTGCCGGAAAGGCTTTGATACCGGCTTCGTGCATCCTGTCCATGGCTTCGGCAGCCGCGGCTGGAGAGACCGGAGCCGGATTCGGCGCCGTTGTGCTACCGCTATGGTCCTCGGCGGACTGCTTAACGGCCTGCGCGCCCGATTCGGCGGTTGAGCAAGCAGCGAGAGCAGTGCTGGCGAGGGCAGTGACGGCAGTATTTCGAAGGAAGTCCCGACGCGAGCCCTTTTTACTGAGTAGGGCGGCGGGCATCTTTAACTGCTCTTTTTCATTCATGATCTCACTCTGGCTAGTGATGGGTCTGACACCTGCCCAAACTACGATTCAAGCGATAGCGCATCTGTCGTGGGTTGGAGGATTGTTCAGAGGGAAACGACCGTCGCCATGTAGGGGATAATCCGACACGCATGCCCGATCGGATAACGCACGACATTCTGGCAGAGATCGTCGAGATCGCGGCCGACGCTGTGATTTGCATGGACGCGTTTCAGCGCATCACGTTCTTCAACAAAGGCGCTGAGGCGATCTTCGGTTACACGTCCGAAGAAATGATCGGGCAACGCATCGAGACTTTGATTCCAGAGCGGTATCGCGCCAACCACCCGCGTCAAGTTGCCGAGTTTGGTCGTTCCAAGGTGAAGGCGCGGCGAATGGGCGAACGCCGTGAGATCGCCGGCCTTAGGAAGAACGGCGAGGAATTTCCCGCCGAGGCAGCGATCTCACAGGTTCATCACGGCGGCGATGTGATCTACGCCGTGGTGCTCCGCGACGTGACGATCCGCAAGCGGTTCGAACAACGGGAGAAGTTTCTGGCCACAGCCGGCGAGAAGCTGGCGGCGTCCTTCGGATCAACAGAGACTTTGACTGAGGTTGCCCGCCTGGCGATTCCGACCATTGCCGACGGATGCATCCTTGAAAATCGCGTTCCTAACGGTTTCCTCGCCGGCGCAACAGCTCACGTTGATCCAGCGATCGAGGAAATACTCGATGACGTCAGCCTGGCAGGAATACGCCTTCCACCCAAGAGCCATCCCCTGATCGAGGTCCTGGAACGGCGGGCGCCGGTTCTGCTGCAGTCCAATGCCGCAGCGCGTCTTCTCGAGGCCAGCACGCTGCCCGCCTACCTGGCCGCCATGAAGGCGATGAAGCCGGAGTCTGCACTCTTTCTACCGCTCGTGGCGCGGGAGCAACTCATTGGCGCGCTGACGCTTTTCAGAGGCGCTGAAAGGAGTGGGTTCGACGGCGACGATCTCCAATTCGCTGAGGATCTCGCCCGCCTGGCCGCACTTGCCCTGGACAACGCGCGACTGCACGACACCGTGCGCGCCGGTCTGCGGGCGCGCGACGAGATGGTCGGCGTCGTCTCCCACGATCTCAGGAATCCGGTCGCCGCCGTGAAGATGCTGAGTCGTACACTGCTACGGGCTGACAGAAATGATGAAAAGGACTCCCGCAACTCCCTTGAGCTGATCGCGCAGGCAGCCGAGCAAATGGACGCGCTGATCAGAGACCTACTCGACGTAAATCAGCTGGACGCCGGCAAGCTGGCGATTACGCCAGTCGCAGTGGACCCGTCCGCGTTGCTCAGCGCGTCGCTTCAGACTTTGCGGCCCATCGTCGATGAGAAGGGTATCCAACTCGATATGCAGATCGAGAGCGGCTTGCCGAAGGTGATGGCCGACCGCGAGCGAATCCAGCAGACGCTGTCGAACCTCGTCGGCAATGCCATCAAGTTTTCACCAAGCGGCAGCAAAATCCTGGTACTGGCCCGGCATGACTCTGATGGAGTCGTTTTCTCGGTGCTCGACAGCGGCAAGGGGATATCGGCGGATCAACTGCCCAGAGTTTTTGATCGATACTGGCAGTCCTCGCGCACCGATCGTCAGGGCGCCGGGCTGGGTCTCGCAATCGCAAAGGGAATCATCGAGACGCACGGTGGAAAGATCTGGATCGAGAGCAAGCCAGGGACAGGCACGACCGCGTCGTTCACCCTGCCGCTGGCTTAAGCTTTCAGGGGTCGTTTCGCTGCGGCACCCTCGGTGCAGCTTCTCTTCCGCGGACATCGCTGACCGCGATGCGGAATAGCGTCTGACGGAATCCGACCGGATCGTGCTCTGTCAACGCGCCGGGAACAATCCTGCTCACGAGCTCGGCGGCCTTGCTCCACAGCTCCTCCGCGCGCGGACTGCCCCGCGGATGGATGAACCAGAAGCTGCCGTGAATGACGATGCTTCTCCAGTCGAAGGTGTCGGTTACTTCGTCCACCTCGAACGCGACCCACTGATTGTGCTTCAGCGTGGCGAGCTTCTCGCCCTCTGAAGTCCGGCCGTAGATCCAGCCACGCTCGTACACGTAGTGAATGGGCTGGATGTCGACCCGGTCGTGAAAAGAGAAGGCCACCCGACCGACCTTGTTGCGCAGCAACAATGCTTCAATCTCGTCGCGAGACAGGTCGCGAAAGGTGACCTCTCCAATCCGTGGGGCCGGGTACGAACCGGCAACTTCCATTTCCCGCGCCGTCTCTTTTTTCTCCGAGACTCTTCTCATCGGGCCCTCCTCTTTGCCCACTTGCATCCGGCTCAAGCCTGTGCGAGAGCCTGAATGCCGGCGTCCACGTCGATCTTCTCGCTAATCTTCGTACTTTCCGGATGGAAGACCAGAAGAGATGTGTGCGATTGGCGCGTCACCTGATCAGCTACGGCTCCGAAGACGAAGCGACTCATTCCGCCGGCGCCGCTTGTTGCGATCGCGATCAGGTCAGCGCTGTTTCGTTTCGCGTAGTCGAGAATTGCGTTCGTTATGTCATCGCTCAGAATTACGTCCTTAGTTACGGTCAAGCCGCTTTCCGCAAGACGGCTCGCCGCTGCCGCGAGGTATTCGTCGGCGATCGCGATATCGGTGTCCCACCATGGCAGACCCGGCTGCATGATCTGCTTTTGGGCGTACGTCTGAGGCGTCAGCACCTGAAGAAGATTGACACTCGCATTCAGTTGAGTCCCGAGAGCAGCTACCTGGGGCAGAATCTGCTCGGCCAGTGACGAGCCATCTAGCGGGACCACTATTCTCGCGAACGTCTCTTGCGGCGTTGCACCGAGGAACGAGATCGGCGGTTTCACCACCAGCACAGGAATGTTGGTGTGTCGAATCAGATAGTCCGTCACGCTTCCGAGTGTCAGTCGTTTTATTCCTCCGCGGGAGTGACTCGACATCACGATTAGATCGACGTTGAACTTTTCGGCGTAATGCCTGAGAGTGGATGCCACCGGGCCGTCCTCCAGCGCCGTCATGACGCGAATCTCACCCAGCGCGCGACACTGCGTTCCGAGGCTTTCGAGCTTGCGCAAACGTGCCAGACGTTCCTCACGCAGCGTTTCCTCGGTTATCGCGAGCACTGGCGCACGCGGAAGTGGCTCGATGACGATCGGCGTCGTCTGCACTCGAACCAGCCTCAGGTCGGCTTCAAATCTTTGCGCCAGTTTTACAGCCACTGCTATCGCTGCCTTTTCGCTGTCAGACCCTTCAGTGGGCGCCATTATCACCTTATACATCGTTCCTCCATTCGCAGCTGTCACGACCAGCTCGCGCGTAAAGCGTTCAAGATTACCGCGACGTCGATTCCCTCTTGAATGAGGGCTCCCTCCGTCGGCGGAATGAGTCCAAAAGCAGCGAAGATCATCGCCACACCACTAAGAACGAGACCTGTCACGATACTTTGGCGCGCCAGCCGCATCGTCCGTCGGCTGATTGCGACCGCTTCGCCGACTTTGGCGAGGTCATCGACCAGAACGACCACGTCAGCCGCTTCGGACGTGACGCCGCCGCCGTGGCCAGCCAGCGCGACTCCGACATCCGCTGCCGACAGCGCGGGCGCATCGTTGGTTCCGTCTCCGACCATCAGCACAACGTCCCCGCGAGCCCGAAAGCGCGACACCATGGTCGCCTTGTCCGCCGGCAGGAGCTCGCCATGGACTTCTCTTATGCCGGCGGCAAGTCCAACAGCTTTCGCGTTTGCTGCGCGGTCTCCGGATAGCAGGACTGTTCGAGAAAGTCCGAGATCCGCAATTCTGGCGAGAAAACTCTTCAGCTCCGGGCGCAACGAATCAGCGTACTCGATTATTCCCGCGGGGTTACCAGCAATGAGAACATAGGCCCGCAGTCCAGTGTCGCCGTTCTCGGCGATGTCAAATTCATCGAGAGGTGCGCTCGCATGTCTGGCGACGAAAGCGCGGCTCCCGACCACCACTTCGGTACCGCCTATTACGCCTGTCATTCCCTCGCCCGGCCACTCCCGATGCTGCCTGGATTGTGGGAGGTTACCGAAGCGCTTCTCAGCCTCCTCCGTGACCACGCGAGCCAGCAGGTGGCTCGAACCGTGCTCAACCGCGCCAGCGTTGCGGAGAACCGCGCGCTCTGTGAATCCGGGCAGCGGGATCACCATCTTCACCGCCGGCTTGCCAATGGTGAGGGTGCCCGTTTTGTCGAAGACGGCCAGCGTAGCATCGCTCAGCATCTCGAGCGCTGCACCGTGACGCATCACGATCTTCTCGCGCGCGGCACGATTGATCCCGCCAATGAGCGCAACAGGCGTGGCGAGGATGAGCGGACATGGAGTCGAGACTACGAGTACCGATAACACGCTCGTCCAGTTTCTGGTGAACGCGAACGTGACGACACAGACGATGAGCGTGGTTGGCGTAAACCAGATCGCATACCGATCGGCCAGGCGCTGCAACGGCGACTTCGTCGCCTGTGCCTCTCGAACAAGCTCGACGATCTTCGAATACTGACTCTCAGCGGCCAGGGTTGTTGCACGGATGCTCAGCACACCGTGCGCGTTTAGCGAGCCGCTCATGACTCTCGTCCCTTGCTGCGCTGGAACGGGTATCGCCTCGCCGGTGAGCTGCGATGCGTCAATTTCCGAGATCCCGCTGAGCACAATTCCATCGCACGGTACCAGCTCGCCCGGCCGCACCAGAAAGACGTCGCCAACCTTGAGCTGGCCGACCGGAACGTCGAGGAGACCGCGAGTGCCAGTGATCAGATGCGCAATTCGTGGCGCCGCATTCTCCAACTCGCGGACCGCCGCTGACGCGCGGCGCTCGGCGAATCTCTCGAGTGCTTCGCCACCAGTTTGCATCAGCACTATTACCAATCCGGCGAGAGGCTGGCCGATGATGGCGGCGGTTACAATCGATAGTGAGGCAACGACATCGGTCGCGTAGTTCCCATTGCGCGCAGCGCGTAGCGTGCGCCATACGACCGGAAAACCCGCTCCGATGAGCGAGATCGTCCACAGAGCATGGGCGAACAGCGGAAGATTGAAGATGACTTGCTCGACGCCGCCCAGCAGGATTCCCGCAATCGCAAACAGCGGTGACACCGGTAAGAGAGGCTGCTTGCGTACCTCGGCTTTTTTCAGGCGCTTGGTGCCCGGCCGGGCCTTCCTCACGCGAGCGTTGGGCGCCGCGGCTAGGTCGCAAAGAGGAACCGACATGCCGGCGCTACTCTTTCGTCCCCTCGAGGGACGGTGATTCCTGGCTTCGCTGCGCTCCATTTTCATGCAGCGGCGGATCGATTCTCTGGAATGCGGCGGCGTGCGGCAAAACCAACACTGAGCGCCGCGCGCCCCGAACGAGCTTCGCAACGGTCTCGCCGCCGAGCACTCGCGCCAGGAAGGCGCGTCCGTGCGTTCCGGCGACGATCAAATCCGCATTGAGGTCCTCGGCGCAAGTCACAATGCACGACCAGGGCTTCCCATACAGAACCCTCTGGTGAATCCGGCACTTGTCGCCGTGATCCAGCCAGCCGGCGACGCGCTTAAGCTGGCTCGCGATATAGGTCTCGTGCTCTCGGAACCAGTGCTCAGGGACGTAATCTTTCCGCTCCCAGGGCACGGCGTGGACGAGTGTAAGCGTTGCTCCAGGTGCGGCAATGTCGATGGCAAGCCGCGCAGCTTCGATGCTCGCCTCACTGAAATCCATCGCGACGACTATGCGGCTTGGGAGACCTCGCATCCTTGTGTCGACCGCCAGCACGGGTGTCTGGCTCATTCGCATCAGCCGCAGCGCGGTCTCGTTTCCGAAGAATCTTGCTGCGGGTCCGTGTCCGCCGAGACCGACCACCAATAACCGTGCGCCTGATTCCTTGGCGAGGTTGGCGATGGTCGTGGTAGGATCGCCGGTGCGGACCTCGATTGTCCACTTCTTGTTTCCGAACCGCGCGACTTGTGCCGTCACTTTCGCCTTCGCTTCAAGCAACTGGCCGCGCTCGTAGTCGAGCACCACTGACGCCTCGACCGCGCCCCAGGGAATGGGCGCGCGGTCGACGACTGTGAGCGCGATCACATCACTCCGATCCTTGAGCGAAAGCAGATACGCGAACGCGATTGCGGCGTCCGATTGCGAGGTGCCATCTGTGGCTAGGAGCAGCGCCGCGGAGCGCAGGCCAACTGCCTGCTCCACTTCAGTGCTCGAGCTCCGATCTACAATTGTATTGGTCACATCATCTCCAATTCATCTCAGCCACTGACAACCTGTGCGGTCACTGGACCGAGGATGCGCAGCTTGTCGATCACGCCACGCGCACCTTTGACGGTGCGAAGCCGACGTAGGACGTCGTCGCGAGTCTTTCGTGAATTCGCGAATCCCTCGAGGCGGAGCCAGCCGTGCTCCTCAACGATTTTTATCCCCGGATCGGTGATGTGCGGCGACACATTCAGCTGTCGAAGAGCCTCGCGCGCGATCTCGGCTGGCGCTGGCTGCTCGTGCGGGGGAAAAACAGTCTCCAGCTGCTGCACCAGCGCCTGCACTCCGGGCACCCCAAGAACCGCAGCCTCGACGGCAGCCCGCTCGCCCGCATCCTCTGTGAGTCCCGTCAGCGCTATCACACCATCGAACGCGTCGACGTGCACCCGCGAACGCGTGGACGGGCTGAGGTCCGCTAGTTTGGCCTCGACTCGATTGCAAAGAACTGCATCAGACTCCGGGTCGCCGGGTTCGGGAACGATCCAATCGGATCTCGCGACAGGAATTTTCCCCCCCGTGGGTCCGGAGGCACGCCCCGAAATTTCGGCCGCGCGAATACGAAAGAGCTGATCGCGGAAAGGCACCGGATCGGCATCGGTCAAGGCCGTCGGCATGAGCTCGCGAATGAGGGAAACTGCCCGTGCATACAGTTTGCGATCCGCGGCTCCAGTTCCCGGCCTGATTAGATAGAACGGCCCGTGCACTACGACACTTCGCCACTCAAACAGCTGCCAGTGTTCGTCAACCTCGAACGCGATCCGACGGTTGCGAAGAATCTCGCGCAGCTTGCCCGCGCCTGCAGTGCGACCATAAATCCAGCCGCTGGCGTAGACGTAATGGATTGGAACTATGTTCACCCTGTCGTGCAAAGCAAACGCGATCCGTCCAACGCTGTTGCGCGAGAGGATCGCTTCGCATGCTTTTCTGTCGAGTTGGCTGAAGAGTGGAGAGTCTTCGCGGGTGACAGAAGGTTTCAGAGTTGGGATGGTGGTGTCGATCATTGGTACCTCGGTGAAGAACGACTGCGGGTGAAGCAACTGCATGGCGCCGCGCTGTTTCCAGCGCGACGCCGTGCAGTGCGGTCAGAAGGCCACAACACCTTCGACCATGAATCCCTTGAACTTCCCGCCATTCCGGATGTCGGTCGTCGGGAAGTCGAGGTACTTCTGGCTCACGAACTCGAGCTTGGTCAGGACGTTCGGGGTAAGGAACCATCCACCACCGACCTGACTGCGCTTCACGGTCACGTCGGGCGTGCCGACGGTGAGCTGTCCCTTGACCGTGTTGTAGCGAGCCGCTACGAACAGCCGTTGATCGGGGAGGAAGCGATACACCACTTCGCCGACGCTCTGCTTCCAGGTGCGGTTGTCGGTCTCGCTAGCAGCACGACCCTTCGCTGTCTCGATGTTGCCGAACAGCTCGAGGCCCTTGAACTCCAGGAATGGGTTCACGACCCAGGAGTGAATGCTGTTCTTGAGACCCGGCTGGATCGCACCTGACCACGCCTGCGCGGTCTCGGTGGAGCTTGTGTTCTCGAGCACGTCATAGTACCTCGACCCCGCCCTGTCGCCGCTGAACAGGGTGTTGCTGACCGAGCTCGCGGTTGCATACTCGGACGCGGTGAGGCGGAAGCGCAGCGCATCGCCGAAAGTCTTGTCGAAGCCTGCCTTCATCAGGTAACTCGGGGAACGCTTGTCCGGATTGGTGACCATGCCGCGGCTTTCGCCACCAGTGACGCCACCCATTGCCATGAAGCCGTTGGCGCGGACGTAGATCTCGCCGCCGACTTCAGTGGTGAAGGCATCCATGATGTAGTTGCCGACGAGCGCGTTACGGACTGCGTTGCCGTTGTCGCTGCGGCGGAAGTGCGCATCGCCGTAGTTGATCTCGAAGTGACCGGCGCGGATCGTCACGTACTTCATGATGTCGTTGAGCGGCTTCCAGTCGATCGGTGAAGCATCGAGCAGAAGGTAGCCGTCCTTGACCCACGTCTCCTGGTGGTGCCGCGCTGACGAATACGTCGTCATGGCGACGCGGATTCCCTTCGCCAGCTGCCCATTCAGATAAATGTTCGCAGTGGCGTTGTTGGGTCCGTGTCCGATGCGGATCAACTTATTGGCATCCGTCGTAACACCATTGGTCGTGACGAGACGCGGTGCGGCGGTGTTGCTGTGATCGAGTCCCTGAAACTGCTGCGTGAACGCAGCGCCCCACTGGAGCTTGAATCCGTCGTAGGCGACCGATTCATCCTTCGGCGCCTCGAACACGTTGATGCCGCGCTTGTCTTCGGGGCGATAGTTCTGGATCTCGACTTTCGGCGCCATCGCCATGAAAGCGCTCGGCTTCTTCGCTTCCTTGACTCCGGCGATCTTCTTCACCGTATCGAGGGTTGCCGATTCCGGCAGTGCAATTTCGACCTGCAGCGTGGCCGTATCAGCTTGTGAAGCCACCAGCACGGCGGCACCGGTTGTCATCTTGGGTGTTGTTCCCTGTGCGCTCGAGCGCGGCGCTACGGCAAACAGCGCGAACGCGGCAGTGAGAACGGTAAATGTGGTTTTCATGGTCGTCTCCCTTTTATGAATTCGTTGTGGCCTGGTTACTCGTTTCTCTTTTTCGAACGCTTACTGTCCGACGCGGGTGAATGCGGCGGCGAGTTGCGCCAGAAGCTCCGGCCCAGCCTTGAGATTGAACTTCACTTTGATCTGATCACCGACCTTCAGCCGGCCGAACATGAAACTCGGCGGCTCGATGCCGAAGTCGCTCATACGAAGCGTCTGCTCGCCCTGCGCGATCGCCTTGCCATCGTTGGTACGCTCGGCGCTGATCTTCATCGCGATGGGCCTTTCCTGGCCGGCGACCACTAGCGTGCCATTGGTATTTGCGACGAATGACGACGGTGATGCAGTGCCGCCGAGAATGTCGTATCCCGAGAGCGTATACTTGATTAACTGGTTCTCGTCGGCTTTGAGCGTGCCGTACATGTTGCGGTCCATCTGACCGTTGCCGCACGTCAGCGTCTTGACGACGATGTTCACCTTCACCGCTGCGATCGGACGCGAAACCTTGGTGAGATCCTTGGTGTAGGCGGGATCGACATCCACGTAGGCGTTGATCTTGTTGGTTTTGCAGTGAAAGTCGTGGAGCGTTGAAGTCCCCTCGATAGTCAGCTCGCTGGCTGGATCGAGGCGGAGTCGAATCGCGCTCGCGCTTTGCGCGCCCGCCGTTGCGGTCGCCGCCATCAGCGCTGAGACTGTCAAAAATGTCGTTCTCATTCGTCGTATCCTCTGTGCGTGAGTACCGATTGCTTCGTTACGCACTCAGGATACGAGTCAGTGGAGACCCCAACTGTCGGACTTCACCTCAATTTTCCGGGGCAGGTGACTGAACTTTCGGAGTGGATTCCGGACCTCTTTCTGAGGGAATCCCTTACAAGCTTCGTGGCAGCCAGCTCGGTTGGGGATTCAACGGCGGTTTGTTACGCGCCGGAGAAGTGCGACAAAAATCGCGCTTGCCCAGAGTCAGTTGGCGGTCAGGCCGAAGGCTGACGAACCAAGCGGAGGTGGAACGCCGTAAAGACCATACTATCGGCTCCGCCAAACATTGAACCGCTGCTGTGAAGTGAGCCGGTAAATGCGGTCCCGTCCCAGTTTAGCGGCATCTTGACTGCATCGCGTTGTATGTGCTCAGCTGCGATTAGCGGTGCCTCGAGCTTGCCCGAGACGATGTAATCGGTTTTGATGTGGAGAAAACGTCCGATCGGCCCACGATTGGTGGTAATACGAGCGCCGGTGAGATACGCATCTCCCACGCGACCGCTGACACTTCCGTCGGCCTGGATGACGAGCGTTACATGAATTGACGGTTGGTCCGTCCAGTTGACTACGATTTGTCCATCTCCACTCCAGTTCCCGACCATGCCCCTGTCAGGCACCTGTCCGCCCAAAGCGGTCGCTGACAAGAGCATCGTTGCGATCCAATGGCCACGAGACATGCTCATCCCGCTCGCGCCATGCTGGTGCGGTCACCCTTCCACGCCAGCAGACGACCAATGATCGCGCATGGAATGACGAGCAGGACGGCAGTGACGCCATACCACGACGATCCATTGCTCCAGAACTCGCGAATGAGACCGAATCCGAAGAACGCTTGAGCCACCACGAAACCGCTACTCGTCGCGGAAGAATCGTTGATCCTGGCGGCGACGTAGGCGCCGACGACGATTGCGGCTCCCGTATAGACCAGCGCAACGAGCGTCGCCACGAGAGTCGGCGTGTAGTATGCCCCGCGAATTGTCGGTGCGGTGAGCGTGGTCAAGGCCCAACCACCGCCAATGATCAATGCGCTGGACGTCAGAAACCCATATAAAACGGCTCTTAGGGATTGCATGGTATCACTTCCGAAAACGTTCCGCGGCATCACAACTCTTATCCTGAGCATAGGCCCCCCGGAAAAAGCGAACAGCTAGCTGGAGCGAACGACGCCAGCGGATGGGCATCCACCCACCGCGTTAGCGCAAGATGCGGCGAGGGGCGTTCGCTGCCACGTGGACCAATCTCGGCAGCAGTGGCAGGCATGCCGCAGAATGTTCCGTGGTAGGAGGAGAGCATCTCGTCCTCGGCGAGCTCGGACGGGTTGCGATGTCCGTGTGGCGGTCCTTCCTGACAGTATCCCATGGCTGGCAAGGTGTGCGAAGCCGCAACGAGTATCCGTCAGCGATACGCGGTTTTTTTGTGAGCGTTTCCCTCACGGTAGCGCGGTTGATCTACTCAAGAATTCGCTGCTCCTACCCGACATTCACGCTTGCGCAGCCGCCACATCTTGAAGCATGACACTCCATTCCCCTTCCCCGTCCCGCGGCCTTTACCGGCGTGCGCGCTTCGCGGCTCTCGTCAGACAGCCGGGTTTGATCGCGGTCGCCGCAATCGGCGTCTGCGCAAGCCAGCCGCCAGCCGACGAAGCCCTGCAGCCATTCTCGGTTGGTGAGAAGCTCACTTACGAGGTACGCATCGCGAACGGCACGAAAGTGGGGAACGCGACGATGTGGGTTGAGGGACCGGTGGACGTGCGCGGCACCAGAACGTACCTGCTGCGCTTTGACTCGAGAATCCGCTTTCTATTTCTGCCTGCTGTTAGCCGCAGCTCTTCGTGGTTCGATCCGGTGCGTGGTAGATCGCTGCGCTTCTTCAAGCACGAGCGAAATCCGTTATCGCATGAAGACGACTCCGTCGATCTATTCCCGGACGAGAAACGATGGACATCCGCCGATGGCGACACCGGACAGAGCGTGAGCAACACTCCACTCGATGAGTTGTCGTTCATGTACTTCATCCGTACGCTGCCAATGACTCCGGGCGCGACCTATAGCTTCGACCGCTATTTCGATACCGCACGCAACCCAACAACGGTAAAAGTGATCCGGCGCGAGGTGATTCCAACACCAATGGGCGAGTTGCACGTGATCCGAGTGGAAATGCTGGTTCGTGATCCGCGGCATTACGAGGGCGAGGGACTTATCCGCATTCATCTGACGGATGACGCGTGCAGACTGCCGGCGAGAATCGAGAGTACGATGCCGGTTATCGGAACCGCGGTTCTAACCATCGCTTCTGAAAAAAGCCGGTGCACCCCACAATAGCAGGGCAACGCGAGGAGGTTGGTATGTACAATGTCATCATGGTTCCGACGGATGGCTCGGGATTCGACCGCGAAGCAATTCGGGTCGCGCTTCGAATAGCCGAAAAGAGTGAGGCGAAGGTGAGGCTGGTGCGGGTGCTGGCGACGGGGTCGTTCTTCGGGATGGCTGCGGCAGCCGAGGGGACGGCGATCGCCGCTGAGGTAGTGCGCAGCGAACGCGACAGAGCCCTGAGCGAGCTCTACGCGCTGGCCGCCGAGTGTCGAGCGACTGCCAACGCAGACATAACTGTGGATCTACATGCCGGGCCGGTGGCGGATGTCCTCCAGGGATATGCGACACGCCACGAAGTCGATTTGATCGTCATCAGCACCCACGGGCGCAGCGGCATTTCACGCATGTCGCTTGGCAGCGTGACCGACTCGCTCATTCGTCACACTTCGATTCCGGTTCTCGTGGTAAAGCCGCCGACGAGCTACCTCAACCCACAGGCTGGCGATGCATTCAAGAGTCTGGTCGTTCCACTCGACGGGTCGACTCTCGCCGAGCAGATTCTGCCGCGTGTGATGACACTGGCGACGTTGGAAGAAGCCGAGATCACACTTCTCCACGTCCTCACTTCGCAGTCGCACTCGCAGAATGGCGCGGACCCTGACGCGACGTGGTCGGCCAAGGACTCACCCGCTCAGGAATATCTCTTCCGCATCGCTAAGAAGCTTCGCCGGGGCGGTACGCCTGTGAGAACGGAGATCGTCGTCAGCGAGAACGTCGCGGATGCTATTGCCTGCTTTGCGGCTCGCGAGAACGCCGATTTGATCGCGATCGCCACGCATGGCCGCGGCGGCCTCGCGCGGATGCTTCGCGGCAGTGTTGCCGATGCTGTGATGCACTCGGGAAAAACGTCCATGCTGGTCTTCAAACCGGAAAATTCTGGCAAGAAGGAAGAATCCATTTCGGCATCTCAGGTGGACGTGGATCTCATTCCGGCGTGATTGTCAGCTTCGCGCAAGGTTGACGACCGCTCGTGAAATCAGCGTTTCCCTGACAGAGGGCGAGTGTCGTGCGCGCTATGTTAGCCCGCTATTGCATTTGCGCGTAGTGAGTCACGTAGTCGTCCCACGTGGAGGCTTTCATGTGCATTCAGCGGATGCGTGGCAGTCTCGGCGCGAGCGTCGTTTGCGCGATTCTCGCGCTGGTTCTTATTTCGGGTAGCTCTGCTGCCGTTCCAATCGGTTCGAGCTCACATCCAAGCCAGACGCGGGAATCAAGGTGCGCAGACCGAGCCCTCGGCGTGCCCGCAAACTACGCGGTAGCTCCGGCAACTCTCTACGCGGCTCTGGCGACTCTGTACGTTCCGAGTTTTACCCGGCAAACGGGGTTGGCGTGCAGCGCCTGCCATTATCAGTTTCCGCAACTGACTCCGTTCGGACGGCTCTTCAAGCTCAATGGCTACACACTCACGTCGCTGCCGACAATCGGTCAGCCGGGCGATACGGCCCGCGAGTCACTCAAGCTGTCGACCATTCCTCCGGTGGCGGCAATGCTCGTTACTGGAGTGACGCAAACCGCCAAAGCGCAGCCCGCGACGCAGAACGGGACGGCAAGCTTTCCGCAGCAACTCAGCGTGTTTCTGGCGGGGCAGATCACGTCTCACATCGGGATATTCACGCAGCTCACCTACGCCGCCGCCGACGCTGCGATCGGAATTGACAATGTCGACCTGCGCTGGGCGAGGCATGCATCCGTAGCAGACCGGGACATGCTCTTCGGTGTCACGCTGCACAACAATCCAACCGTCCAGGATGTCTGGAACACCGCGCCCGCGTGGAGCTTTCCTTTCATGAGCTCTGATGTCGCTCCGAGTCCGGCTGCGAGTACGCTGATCGATGGCGCCCTCGGACAGCAAGTGGCCGGACTAGGCGCCTACTCGTTGTATGACAACACGCTCTATACCGAATTCACCGCTTACCGATCCGCGCCGCAAGGGAGTAAGGAGCCGCTCGATGCGACCGCGACGAATACGACGAAGGGTGTCATTCCATACTGGCGCCTGGCACTCCAGCACGCGTGGCCGTCCACCTATGGGATGATCGGTACCTACGGTTTCGCAGCGCATCTCTATCCAACGGGAATAACCGGGCCGACGAACAATTACACTGACGCCGCGCTTGACGCGCAAATCGAGCATCGCTCCGGATTTGGCACGTGGATCGGGAGAGCAGCCTTCATTCATGAGCGGGAGACTCTTGCCGCTTTCACCGCCGCCGCGCCGCCCGAGGCCGCTAATCTTCACGAGACTTTGTCGACGCTGCGGACGAATCTCACATTCGAGCCAAGTTTTCATTACGGCCTGACCGCGGGCTACTTTCAGACGACAGGCACAAGCGACGCCATCTTGTTTGCACCGGCATCAATCACGGGGAGCCGCACCGGAAGTCCCAACTCGCGGGGAGCCATCGGAGAGCTTACCGTGAATCCGTGGCAAAATACCCGTTTCGGGTTGCAGTACGTGTTCTACACTCTCTTCAACGGCTCATCGAACGACTACGACGCAGCTGGTCGCAAGGCGGCGGACAACAATACGCTCTTCGTCTACCTCTGGCTGGCGTTTTGAAGTCTTGAAGCTTTGATGACCGACGCACACCCAACGATGGGACCAGCCGGAATGAATCAACTCCTCTCCCGCCTCGCAAAATGGGGGATGCTTCCACTGCGAGTGGTGGTGGGACTCGTGTTCCTCATGCACGGCGGGCAGAAGCTCTTCGTGTTTGGTCTGTCAGGAACGGCGGACATCATGGGTAAGCTTGGCCTTCCACTGCCCTCGCTCTGCGCGGCGATCGTGATCACCGTCGAGCTGCTTGGAGGGCTGGCAATTCTGCTCGGGATGTTCACGCGATTGGCGGGAGCCCTGCTCGCCTTCGAGATGGTCGTTGCGATAGTGGTCGCGCGATTGCACGGCGGGTTCTTCGCGCCGTATGGCTATGAGTTCGAGCTCACGCTGCTTGGCGCGTGTCTCACTTTCGCGCTGATGGGACCCGGGCAAATATCGCTCGAAGAATTATGGCGCCGGTCGTCAATGGCGTGATACCGGCCGAGTCTAATCAACGGCACTTCCACTGGGGTCTGAGACTGGTGCTTTCTGCCCTGGCGATGGTGATGTTCGCCGGCGCGAGCGCATTGGCGCTCCATCAGCCGACCGCGGGCAGGCAGGGTCCAGCGCAGCCCGACACGAGCGCGATCACGCCGGCGATGGTGGATCTCGGTCGAGCGATCTTTCACGGTCAGGGGACCTGTTTTGCGTGCCATGGCCAAAAGCTCGAGGGCTCGCAAATCGCGCCGACTTTGATGCCGCACGCGTGGCGAGACGCCAAGAACGGAGATTTTGCGGCGATCTATTACGTGGCGACTCACGGCGTGCCTTCCACTCTGATGGTTGCGTACCCCGGAGGGATCACGCCTGCTCAGGCGCTGGCGGTAGCTTCCTACGTCTGGTCCGTGAGCAAGGGCAAAGAGAAGCCCTAAGGTCCAGTCCGCCTACCTGTCGGCTATTGAAGGCCTCGAACAGGGAAAAACCGACAAAAAATCAGACATCCTCCGACTGAGACGCGCTCAGGGGACACCGAGATTACGGGCACAGAGGTGGACCCGCCTCGAATCGCGAGCGGGAATACGAGGAGGTTGTATGTATAAGAACATCATGGTCCCGACGGACGGCTCGGGATTCGACCGGGAAGCAATTCTCGTTGCGCTGCGCGTCGCCGAGCGCTGCCAGGCGAAAGTGCGCCTGGTCCGCGTTATTACACTAGGCGCCTACTTCGGCACGGGAGCAACGCCTGAAGCGGTGATCGTCACACCGGAAACCTTGCGCGTCGAACAGGATGCAGCACTCGGCGAGCTTTACGCCCTGGCCGCTGAGTGCCGGAGTACAAGCAGCGCGGAGATTACCGCCGACCTGGAGCAGGGTCCAATCGCCGACGTGCTCGCCGGATATGCAAAGCGAAATGACGTCGATCTGATCGTCATCAGCAGCCACGGCAGGCACGGAATTGCCAGGCTCTCGCTGGGGAGCGTGACAGACTCTCTGATCAGAGGAACCACCATTCCCGTTCTCGTCGTCAAGCCAAAGGCTAGCTATCTGATGCCGGAGGCGAGCAAGGAGTTCCATCACATCGTAGTCCCGCTCGACGGGTCTGGACTCGCCGAGCAGATACTCGGGAAGGTCGTTCCGCTGGCAAAGTTGGAGGAAGCCGAGATCACGCTCCTGCACGTCCTCACGCAATCGGAAGACGCGTACGAGAACGGTGCAGATCGAAAGCTTCCGTGGTGGGAAAAGAGCGTCGCTGGTGCCCAGGCCTATCTATCACGTCGCGCGGCGGCAATTCGTGCGGACGGTGTCACCGCCACGATTGATATCGTGGTGGGTGAAAAAGTCGCAGACGCCGTCACCGACTATGCTCGCAGGGAAGGCGCAGATCTCATCGCGATTGCAACCCACGGACGCGGCGGACTCATGCGAATCATTCGCGGGAGCGTCGCCGATGGCGTGACGAAGTCGGCGATGAGCTCGATTCTGGTCTTTCACCCTGACATGACAACGGAGAAAGGTCTCACCAGGGACGGAGTGGAGAAAGCGCGCGAGGATGAAGCAGCATTCGTTTAGACGATGCCGTTGACCCCGCACGTCGAGAAACACTTCACTGCCGGCGACACCGTTCGCGACATCGTCATTGGGATGTCGGATGGGTTGACCGTGCCGTTCGCGCTCGCGGCCGGGCTCACGGGCGCAATCACCCAATCCCGCCTGATCATCACTGCTGGTTTCGCCGAGATCGCGGCGGGATCGATCGCAATGGGATTGGGAGGCTATCTCGCCGCGCGAGGGGACGCGGAGCACTACAGGCATGAGCTGGCGCGTGAGCGGGACGAGGTTCAGCGGATCCCTGACGCGGAATCGCAGGAAGTCTCCGATATTTTCCTAACGTACGGCCTGTCTGATACCGAGAGCGCATCGGTCGTCCAGTCACTTCGCCAACGCCCCAAGGACTGGGTGGCGTTCATGATGCGCTTCGAGCTCGGCCTCGAGGAACCGAATCCCGCGCGCGCGTGGAAGAGCGCGCTCGCGATCGCGTTGGCTTACGTGGTAGGTGGGATGATCCCCCTCAGCGCGTACTTGTTGTTGCCGGAGGCGCGAGCTGCGCTGCGGCTGTCGGTGATCGTCACCCTCGTCGCCCTTGCCATCTTCGGCGGCGTGAAAGGAAAGTTCACCGGCGTCCCCGTTATCCGTAGTGCGCTGCAAACGATGGTCATTGGAGGTATTGCAGCCGCCGCTGCATTCATGATCGCGCGCTCGATTTCCTGACAGAACGATGGTCAGACTCGGGTTCTGGGCGGCGTTGATCCTTTTCCTTGGCGGTCTCGCGTATGCCGCAGCGGTCGCTGTCGGTATGGTTTGGTATGGACTGCATCGGCCGATCGGCGATCCGGTGCTCGCGGTGATGGAGATTCTCACACTGCTGCTGGCGCCACTCACCATCGTTATGATGGTCGCGATTCACACAGACGCGCTACCAGAGCACAAGACCAATACCCTAATTGCCGTCGCCTTTGCTGTGTTGCTCACCGGGGTGACTACTACCGTGCATTTCGTGGAATTGACGGCGCTTCGCCAGCTCGGATCGGCGAGTCTGGCTTGGCCGTCGCCCCTTTACGCCGCGGAGCTGCTGGCTTGGGATGTCTTCCTCGGCCTATCCCTCCTTTTCGCAGCCCCGGCGTTCAAAGGCGATAGGCTCCGAAACACTGTACGAAGAACGATGATCTTCAGCGGATCAATGTGCGTCCTCGGCGTTCTCGGCCCATTCACAGGAGATTTGAGATACCAGTTTATCGCCGTCGTTGGATACGGGATCGTCTTCCCCGCTGTGTGTTTATTTCTCGCCCTGCTTTTTGGAAGATCCCATACCATACGTCCAGCGCGCACAGCCTAAGAAGGCGGCCGATTACCGCGTTAACCGCTGGCGGTTATCGGAGGTACCGCAGATACTCGTAGGCGACGGTGTTGGTGCTGTCGCTGGCGAGCGCTTTACGGAAATTCTCCACCGCCCGCGATTTGTCAGCCGACATGAGGTACGCCTCCCCGAGGCCTGCGTACGCCCACGAGGCGTTGGGGTGGAGGTCTATAGCCAGCCTGTACGCGTCGATTGCATCCGCGTACTGTGCGCGGTGCATCAGCTTCACGGTCACTGCCATCAGGATCCCGTCGCTGATCTTGCCGAGCGACGACGTCGTGTCCGATGCTACCGCGCGAAACTCGCTGAGTACGGTCTTCAAACCTTTCGTCTGCGCTGCTGCCAACAGAGAGTCCCCTTTCGGCGTCGTCCAGCGCTCCACCTGATTCACTTCCCCTTCGAGGGTAAGATCGATGTCCACGTTGTCGGAGATCGACATCTTGCCTGGGTCGTACTCCGAGTTCCAGAACTTGGTGCCCAGAATCCCGTACGCCTTACGGCTCAAAGACGTGTGGCCGAAGAAGCCGACACGCTTGTTGCCCCAGGCGTCGGCGGACACCGGATGGATCTGAGTGAACTCTATTGCCACCGGGTGGGTCACACCGTGCATCGTCAGTGGTCCGCGCGCGACAAAGCCGTTTGGTGATTTTTCGATTTTCTCGCTGTGAAAGGTTATCAGCGGGTACTTCTCCGCGTCGAAGAAGTTCTCGCTCTTCAGATCCCGATCGCGCGCGGCGACGTTGGTGTTGATGCTGTTCGTCTGAATGACGACCGACACCGACGATTGAGGAATCGACGTCGGGTTGTACATGAGAGTTCCGCCGAAATTCGCAAAAGCTCCCCTGACGGTTGAAAGAGCCATGAACCGGACCGCGAACTCCACAGCGGAGTGGGGCCAGTCGATGTCGAACCGCTGAACGGGAAGCCCTGTCTTGCCGTTGAGGGAAGCGAAAGTGGCACTTTGTGCGGCGACTGAGTGCGTCAGAATGATCGCCGGGGCGACGACCAGAATGCGAGCTGAGATTGTCATGGCCGCAACGTTCAGGCGGTCATCGAGCGCCTCAAGCCGAATGTGGCGAAGCGACGCTAGTGCGGGGTGAGTGGAGTCTCCATGGCAGCAACGACCCGCTTCCGATAAGCTCGGCTCACACGCAGCTGTGTTCCGTTTATGAGGATCACCGCGTAGCGATCTGAAGCCATGCGCTTGAGCCTGGCGATCCTTGGCACACTCACCATCGCCGAACGATGTATGCGCACGAAATCTTGTGCGCCCAGCCGCTTTTCCAGAGCGCTCAGCGTCGTTCGCAGCAGGTGCGAGTGTCCAGCTGCGTGCAGTCGAACGTAATTGTCTTCCGCCTGCAGCCAATCGATCGACTTAACAGGAACTCTCAGCACCCCATCGCGGGCCGGTACGGCGAGGCTGTCGGCCCGATCAGACTCGGCTGTGGCAAACGCGATCTGCCGCTGGCGCGCTTCGGTTGCGTAGATGTACGCATAGAACACGGCCGCTACCATGAAATAGATGAGTGTTTCAAAGGCGATCGCGCTGGCGAGTCGCCCGGCGAACATGTCTCTGATCGGGGCAAACGACGGCCGCCAGATGAAGAGAGGAGTTATGGTGGCGACAAGGAGCGAATGCACCAACCCGACTCCGACACCGATTGGCACGTGAAGCATTGCCCGCCAAGGGTTCTCCGAAGCGAGCGGCAGCCGCCGGACGGCGAAGACGATTACCGGCGTAAGGATCGCCCAGCCGCCCCAGGTAACGGTCATCTCCAGAGCGAGGCGATCCCAAGCGAGATCAGCGCCCTTTGATGCGAAACCGTAAATCCGCTGGAGGGAGAAAAGCGCGGCGATACCCGTCCACGCCGCCAGTGTAATTCCAATTGTGCGCAGCCGCGCGAGCTGGGACTCGGCAATTACCCACCTGACACTGCGCACAGCTCTCTGCCCTAGGCTATTCCGGCGCGAGAAAGCTTGCTGCGGAACTGTCTTTCAGTCGGCCCGATGTATATCTGTCGTGGACGTGCGATCTTCTGCTCCTTGTCGAGCAGCATCTCCTCCCATTGCGCGAGCCAGCCGGCCATCCGCGCAATGGCGAAGAGGACGGTGAAGAAGTCCATCGGAAAAGCCATCGACCGATAGATCAGCCCGGTGTAGAAATCGACGTTCGGGTACAGCTTGCGCGAGGTGAAGTACTCTTCGGATAGCGCGATGCGCTCCAGCTCCAGCGCGATCTCCAGATCCTTGTCGACTCCGACGACCTTGAACACTTCGTCGGCCAGCTTCTTCACGATTTTGGCGCGCGGGTCGTAGCTCTTGTAGACGCGGTGGCCGAATCCCATCAGGCGGCCGCCCTGCCCGCTCTTCACGCTCTCGATGAACTTGGGCACGTTCCTGACGTTGCCGATCTCGGTGATCATGCGCAGCACTTGCTCGTTCGCGCCGCCGTGCAGCGGCCCGAACAGCGCGGCAACGCCGGCGGAGACGGCCGAGAACGGATCGACGTGCGATGATCCGACGGAGCGGACGGCGTTGGTCGAAGCATTCTGCTCGTGGTCGGCGTGGAGAATGAACAGGATCTCCAGCGCGCGCGTAAAAATCGGATTTGCCTCGTACTTCGACTCGCTCATCCGCGCGATCATCGACAGGAAATTCTCGACGTAGGACAGCCGGTTGTCGGGATAGACGAAGGGTAGTCCCTTAACGTGTCGGTACGAGAACGCAGCGATCGTCGGCGTCTTGGCCAGCAGACGAATGATCGAGATGTTGCGCTCGGTCTCGTCGAAGATGTTGCGCGAAGTCGGATAGAACGACGCCAGTCCAGCGATGGAGCTATTGAGCATTGCCATCGGGTGCGCGTCGTAGCGGAAACCCTCAAGGAATTTCCGGAAATTCTCGTGCACGTAGGTGTGGTACGTCACGTCGTGCACGAACTGGTCGTACTCCTGTTGCGTCGGGAGCTCGCCGTGTCGCAGCAGCCAGGCGACCTCGAGAAATGTGGCGCCTTCCGCCAGCTGCTCGATCGGATATCCCCGATAACGCAGAATCCCCTTGTCGCCATCGATGAAGGTGATGGCACTACGGCACGAAGCCGTGTTGAGGAAAGCTGGATCGTAGCTTACAAGACCCAGATCGTCAGGGTCGTCTGTCTTTATTTTCTTGAGGTCCGGCGCGCGAATGGCGTCGTCGGTAATCGGAACCGTGTAGGTCTTATTGGTGCGGGTGTCCTTTATCTCGAGCGCACTGCCTGAGGGTGCAGCGGCGGGAGTGGCAGGCGCGGCGGGCGCAGAAGGCTTGGAGGAATTCTTGGTTGCTGAGGAAGTGCCTGCTGATTTGGTGGGGTTCTTTCTGGGTGGTGCAGTCGTACCAGACTTGGGCATGCGGTTCTCCGGGTGATAATCAAATTTAGCGCAACGCTAAGCCCGGCGATAACCATATTGAAGGCGACAGGGAGAGCCTAATGGCGTTTTATCGCAGGGTAACGGGCGCATTGCCCGATCCTGAAATCATGATGCTGCCGATACCATCGCGCCGCGTTTTCGTGCTCCGGATGGTGCGCAGCACTGCCGTCGCGTTCGGCGTGATCGCCGCCGGAGTGTTCATCGGCATGATCGGCTATCACTGGATCGGCCGACTCAGTTGGGAAGAATCGTTCTACTACGCCTCGATGATTCTCTCCGGCGAGGGGCCGCCGCCGGATCCAACGCTCGCCGCCGCGCAGTTGGTGCGTCTACACATCTTCGCCGGTTTCTACGCGTTATTCAGCGGCGTGACTTTCATCACCATGGTGGGCGTCTTGTTGGGACCGGCGATCCATCGCTTCCTGCATCGGTTCCATTTGGAGATCGCGGTACACGACGAGCCCGACAAATCCGAGTGAGGGTTACAGCTTCTTCACCCTCGTCACCCTCCAGGTGCCGCTGGTGATGCTACTCCCCGCCCTGGACGGAACCGTCGTGAACGTTCCCTGAATCGTGCTCGCGTCGACGAACGACCCCTGAAAGGTGGTGGTGACCATGCAGTCGCAATCGGGAGCGCGATAGGGATCGAGCGTTCCGCTCAGATTGCCCCCTTGCTTTCTGATGAAATGAATGGAGAGCACCGACCGACCTGTCGGAGGCACGTCGCTTACCAGCTCGCGCTCCTCGGGCGTAAGAAGCGAGTCGGCCTTGGGGATCATCACGACGTTGCCCGACGCAAATGACTCCCCCGCTCGCAGCGAGAAGGCGATCGTACCATTCCTTCCCGCTTGCGGATTGCTGTACGCTCCCCGCCAGACACCGACGAGGGGTTGAAGATCGAAGTCGCTCGAGGTCAGCTCGATCCCGGGCGGCTTGGTCGCGCAAGCAATGGTCGAAGCAGCAAAAGCTGCCATGATTAGCGTGGCGCGTTGCATCGCTTTCTCCGGTTGGGGATTCCTAACCAGAGATTGGCAGCAATTCGCGCCCCGATCAAGCTGTTGTGCAGTCGTTTAGCTCGCCGCCGTGGCCGGTCGGAATCCCTTGCGCTCCATCGTTCCCCATTCCTTCCTGCCGCGCAGGAATTTCCAGAGCCCGCGCAGTCGCCAATAAACCGTCAGCTGGCGATAACCCATGTTCTCCAGCAGCGCCCACCAGAACAGAAGCGCGCGATCGCGAAACGTGTTATAGCGGTGAAAGCTGAGGTCCTCGAGAATCAGCGTGAACGCAGTCAGCGCGGTGCCCAGTCCATAGGCGGTCAGATAGAACAGACCGGCGAAGTTCCAATCGACGACACCAAGGGCCAGCCCGAGCACGAGGCTCACCAGTCCCACCGCTTCTATCACCGGCGCCAGCAGCTCGACGAACGCGTAGTAGGGGTAAACGAACAGTCCGGTCACTCCATAGCGCGGATTGAACAACATCCCCCGATGTCTCCACAGGACATCAGCCAAACCGCGATGCCAGCGATCGCGCTGTCGTCCCAGTACTTTCGTCGTCTCCGGAACTTCCGTCCAGGCAACGGGATCCGGAACGAAGGCGATCTTCCCCGGCCCGCCGCGCTCGTACGACAATCTCTTGAGTCTCACCACCAGCTCCATGTCCTCGCCGACGGTGTCGTGCAGGTAACCGCCCGCCTGGAGTACCGCTTCACGCTGAAAGAGTCCGAACGCGCCGGAGATGATGATGTTGCCACCAAGCCTGTTCCAGCCGAGTCGGCCGAAGAGAAACGCCCGCAGATACTCGACGACCTGAATACCGGCCAGCAGGTGCGACGGTACGGCTGTCTTCTCGACGCGACCGTGCTTCACTTGCGAGCCGTTGACGACGCGAATGGTCCCGCCGGTCGCAACAACGTCGGTGGCGTAGAGAAACGGACGCACCATGCGCTGCAGACCGTCGGCTTCGATGAGCGTGTCGGCATCCATCGCGCACACCAGCTCGCCGCGAGCGAAGCTCAGACCCACGTTCAGCGCATCGGCCTTGCCGCCGTTTTCCTTGTCGACGACAACCAGGCCAGGATAAGTCGAAGAGCGGTACAGCGATCGAACAAGCTTCGTCTTGATGTTCCGCTCGTAGATCGTCTTCACCGGAACGAGATCGAACTTCTCGATGAGGACCTGGACTGTCCGGTCCTTCGACCCGTCGCTGATGACGATCACTTCGAGATTCGGATAGTGCAACGCCAGCAGCGCCCGCAGGCTCGTTTCGATAGTCGCCTCCTCATTGTACGCAGGCGCCAGAATCGAGATCGTTGGCGAGAGCGTCGAGCTCAATAGCAGATGTCGGCTTTCGTCGGCAATCAGCAGCATGTGACGTCGCAGCTCCAGCAGCGAGCTGACCAGCAATACCAGGTACCATCCGTTGACCGCCAGGAAGTACAAGAGCACGGCGAACTGGCCCTTGACCAGGAACTGGGTGACGAACAGTGCGACGATCTCCCTCATCCTGCAGCCGCCTCGGGGAGATCGAGCACCTGCTGCGCCATGTCGGCGGCGAACCGATCGTCGCCCTTGAGCGCGCGGCGCAGAAGCAGCGTTCCCGGCGCGCCAATCGCGCGCAGAGCCAGACCAGCCTCGCGCCTGACGTGCCATCTCTGGTCGCGCAGACGCTCGGCGAGCTGGGATCCGGCCTGCCAGTAGTGCATGCGTCCCAACGCGCTGGCGGCAGCGGCTCGCACGTGAGAGTCACCGTCGGCGAGCATTTCCACGAGCCGCGCCGCCGGTTCGGCGCCAGCGATTGCTCCAAGGAGTTTCGCGGCCGCTTCGCGAACTCCGATGTTCTCGGCGCGTGACAGCCGGAGGGCAGACGCGAGGAACCTCGGCTCGGCGACCGACTCCGCCACTCGCAGGCCCGCCTCGGCGGCGCGATCGGAATGGGTCTCCAGAAAAGTCGACAGCGGACCGGCGATTACGTTGCCCATCCGCAGCAACGCATTCTGGACCGCGAACCGGGCCTGCGTTGCGGGATCAGCGAGCAGCTCGAGCATCGCCGAAATGACCTCGACAGACGGCTGCGCTGCCGCCCACTCTGCTGCCTGCGCGCGCACCGCCGGATGCGGATCGGCCAGCAGCTTGAGCACGAGTGGATCGGGCACGTCTAGCCGAGAGAGAATGCGGGCCCCACGCAGTCGGCGCGCCCACCGCTGCTGCTGGCACAAGGCGCGCGCGCGATCGATGACTCCAATCTGCTGTGCCACGAATCGCAATCGCTCCTTGCCGGTTCCACTGAGACTGCGCGAGATCTCGAGAGCAGTGATGTTCTGGACATCGGGAGGGAGGTTCTTCAGCACCTCGACGTCCTCGACGTTGACGATTCCCCGCGTAGCGAGCCGTGCCAGCGATTCGCGTCCTATTTTCGACAACTTTTCCATGCGCCGGGCAGTCAGCTGGAGCCATACGCCATGGAGGAAGAACAGGCTGACGGCGAGCGCGAGGAGCGCGACCTCGACCAGCATGATGACGTCGAGGAGGCGCTCGCTTACCATTGCTGCGCCTGCTTGAGCGCGGTTCGCACTTTGTGCATCAGCACCGGAACGCTGAACGGCTTGGCGATATGATCGGTGGCGCCCAGCTCCAGTGCGGTGAGAACGTCGCGCTCGCCAGTGCGTGCCGTGAGCATGACGACGCTGCTCAATCTGCTGATGTCTCCCGACTTTAACCGACGCAGCACGTCCAGCCCGTTGAGCGCGGGAAGATCGACATCGAGGAGGATGACGGACGCCTGGACCTCCGGGTCAACGCCGGTGAGAGCCGCCATCGCCGCTTCACCGTCGGCGTAAGTCGCGACGCGCATGCTGCGGCTCTCCATGGCGTGCTGCAGCAGAGCGACGAGTACGGGATCGTCATCGACGATCGCGACATCGACGCGGCGGGTCATGGCACCGGTGGCTTTCACGCCGGAAACCCCGACCGGATTCCCGCCGGTCTCTCTCGCCTTCTCCAGCGACTTTAGCGCTTGCTGGCGCAAGGCCTCGACGGTCTCACCGTCGGCTTGGTACTGCGCGACTCCGCCGCTGCAGGCGACGTGAACGCGGCGTCCATCCTCGGCGAGAAAATTTAGCTCGGCGACTTTGGCGCATATCTGACCGAGCTTGATAGCCGCGTGCTCCTTGCTGCTCCCGTACATCCCGATGGTGAAGTCGGGACCGCCCCACCATCCAGGCACGTCTTCGGCTCGGAACGATTTTGGGAGGAGCCCGCCGATTCCACGCAGCACGGAATCCGTCATGGCGCGGCCGAAGTTGGACGCCAGACTGGCAAAAGCATCGATCTGCAGTACGGCAATCGAGTAGGGATCAGACTTTCGACGCGCCAGTCTGAGGAACCGGTCGATCAGCTCGGTCGCTTTAAGTGCAGTAGCCAGACCGGTAAGTGGGTCAGTTTCGACCGGTGCCTTCCTCGCCTTGACGCCGCTGAGTCGGCTTTCGATGCGCATCATCAGCTCGGCGGGCACGAACGGTTTGCCGACATAGTCGTCCGCGCCGGCGGCGAACACTCGCTGGATGCTCGCCTGATCAGTGTGCCCCGTAAGGAAGATCACCGGCAGCTCACTCCAACGACGGTCGTTTCGTACGACGCGACACAACTCGGTACCGCTGATCCTGGGCATTTCCAGGTCGAGCAGAATCAAATTCGGCTTCGTTTCCTCGAGCACGTTCCAGAACCGAAGCGGATCGTTCAGCGCAATCACCGCCATGCCGCGGCGGGAGAGAAGCGAACTGAGTCCGCGAGAAACCATTGGCTCGTCGTCGACGACGAGAACGCGGCGCCCCTCGAGCGGCGACTCCGCTAATGGATCCGCCGCACTGGGGGTGGCAAGGCGAGATTTTTCAGCCGCCGGCGTAGCGGGGCGCGGCGCTGATGGCGGTCCGAGGAGATTGTCGCGCAAAGAGAGGAGCTGCTCCGAGATCGACACTCCATCGACGGCCGAAAGCGACTGACTGGCCAGTCGCTCGGCGAGATCCCTGGCAACGCGCGCGCCTTTCTGGAAGCCAAATTTCTCGACCGTCTCGGCGATACTTTTTGCGTCGAGCTCCGCAGCGGCTTTGAGGTCAGGCGAAAGATTGTTGTCCAGCAACGCAATCGCCGCGTCATCGAGCTTGTCGATCTTCTGGAAGGTCTGAGGTTTGGCACGATCCCACGCCTCGAACACCGCCGCGGCGATGTGCTCCCCGTGCGAAGCGTTGGGCGGAATGACTTCGACGCGGCACATCTTCGCCAGCTCAAGCAGCATCTCTTCCTTATCGACCGGCGCCAGAAAGAACCGGTCGACGTGAATGTCCTTCACGGCAACGAGCGCATTCTCGGCCTGCTGCATCGAGATACAGAAGGCGATTCGCATTTCGTCGCTGGCGTCTTTGGCGCGACGAGCCACATAGATGGCGTCTTCGGTGGGAAGCGCATCGCTGAGGATTACGAGGCCCGTTTCAGCGTGCGCCGCGGCACGGCCCATCTGCTGGGGGTTATCGAACTCGCTGACGGCGACGTCACGCAAGCGAAGTCCGATCTCGCGGACCGTTTCCGCGGGTAGGCCCGCCACCAGAATTTTGACGGGTGCCGCCATCGTCTTACGAGAGGGGGATGTACGACTCCAGGCCGAATTGGGCGGCGGCCGCGTCGACGAGCGCACACAAAACGCAAGATGTTCCTACTATTAATGCAAGGAGGCCACGGGTCATAGAAGAGGGAAGAACGACCGGGGCGTCAGGTAACACCCGTACTCTGGAACTGCAACATGCCTTTGTTAGCTGTCGGGCTCGCCCCTCTTGGCCAGAGCGAGCACAGCGTTCCACTCGGCAGCCCCGACCTTCTGGACGGAGAGCCGGTTTCCCTTCTGAAGCAATGGCATCGAGGCCAGCTCCGGTCGGGTTCGCATCTCGCTGAGCGTAACCGGTCGCGGCAGCCGCTCGATGGCGCGAATGTCCACCATCGACCACGGTGTTTCGCCACCCTTGCTGCGCGGATCGTAGTGCGGGTCCTTCGGGTCCAATGCAGTGGTGTCCGGGTACCCCTCGCGCACGATCTCGGCGATGCCGAGGATGGCCGGATCTTCCCCGCCAGAGTGGTAGAAGAAAGCGAGATCGCCTTTCTTCATTTCGTCGCGCATGTAGTTTCTCGCCTGGAAATTCCGCACGCCGTCCCAGTGGGTGGTTCGGTTGGGCGCGTTCCAGAGGTCGTCGAAGCCGAACGTCTCAGGATCCGACTTGAGGAGCCAGTACTGTCTGTCCTTTTGTGCTGATTGCGTGACCTTAGGCATCCAGTTCACCATCGCCAGGTAGAGGTGGTGCCAGTGGAACCTAACTGCCGAAGCGCCGTAGATTGAGTACATCCTAACCATTCAGCCTCGTAGGTCGGTCCCCATGTATCGGCACGCTTTCCGGACGTTCCGCTCTCACGCGTCCATCGCTTCTCTTTTGTTCGTCGCGGGAACCCTCAGCGCCCAGACGACAACAACACTTACTTATCCCGCTGCGGCGCGCGGAACGCAGGTAGACATCTATCACGGCGTCAGCATCGCCGATCCTTATCGCTGGCTGGAGGATGTCGACTCGCCGGCGACCAAGGAATGGGTGGCAGCGGAGAACAAGCTCACCGACTCTTTTCTGGGGTCGATCCCGCAGCGGCAGGCCATACGGACGCGCCTGACGCAGCTCTGGAACTACGAGCGTTATTCGGCGCCGTTCAAGGAAAACGGTCGCTACTTCTACTTCCAAAACACCGGCTTGCAGAACCAGAACGTGCTCTACGTGCAGGACGACAGAAACGAGACTCCACGACTGCTGCTAGACCCCAACCTCCTCTCGAGTGACGGCACCGTAGCGCTTTCGGGTACAGCCGTGTCGGATGATGGACGGCTTCTCGCCTACAGTCTCTCCACCAGCGGGTCCGACTGGCAGGAGCTACACGTGCGCGACGTCGACACGGGCAAGGATCTCTCTGACGTCGTCAAGTGGGTGAAGTTCTCCGACATCTCGTGGACGCACGACAACAAGGGCTTTTTCTACTCGCGTTACGACGAGCCGACGTCGGGCAACAAGATGACCAACGCCAACAAGAACCATAAGCTCTATTACCATCGCGTCGGTCAGCCGCAATCACGCGACGAGTTGATTTACGATCGGCCGGATCAACCAGACTGGCTGTTCGACGGCAGCGTGACCGACGATGGCCAGTACCTGGTCATCACCGTCTCGCAAGGGACGGATGTGCGGAACCGGCTCTACTTCATAGATCTCGACAATCCGGGCAAGCCGGAAATCGACAACCCGGTCGTGCGACTCATCGACAAGCTCGACGCCGACTACTCGTTCGTCGGCAATCGGGGTACGCTGTTTTACGTGCGCACCGATCGAAACGCACCGAAGGGGCGAATCGTAGCGATCAGCATCGACAATCCTCGAGAAGAGCGCTGGAACACGATAATCCCCGAGAACAAGGATGCGCTGGAGAACGCGACAATGGCGGGCGACGACATTGTCGCTAATTACCTGCAGGACGCCCATTCGAGTGTTCGTTTCTTCACCGCCGGGCGTGACGATCGTCGCGACCAGCGGGGTCCGCGCCCCGGGCAACAGCCGCAGCAACCGCCGAAGCCTCCCGGCAACATTTACGACGACACCAGCACCGCTCCGATCGTGATGCGCGAACGAGGTCAGGCGCTTGGCGGCGGCTTCACGATGCGCGGCGAGCTCCCGCTTCCCGGCATCGGAACCGTGGGCGAAATCCACGGCCGCCAGGGTGACAATGAGCTGTTCTACAGCTTCACGTCGTTTCTGTATCCGACGACGATCTACCGCTACGACCTGAAGTCGCGGCAGAATGAGGTATTCCGGTCACCGAAAGTGGGGTTCGACCCGACGGCGTACGAGACGCGGCAGGTGTTCTACACCAGCAAAGACGGAACACGGGTGCCGATGTTCATTACGGCGAAGAAGGGAATCCAGCTCGATGGCAGGAACCCGACGCTGCTCTACGCTTACGGCGGATTCGATATCTCGGTGACTCCGTCGTTCTCGGCGGCCAATCTTGCCTGGCTGGAGATGGGCGGCATCTACGCTCTCGCCAATCTCCGTGGTGGCGGCGAGTACGGGAAGGCGTGGCACGAGGGCGGGATGCTATCGAAGAAGCAGAACGTTTTCGACGATTTCATTGCCGCAGCGCAGTACCTGATTCAACAGAAGTACACGTCTACCGCAAAGCTCGCGGTTCGTGGCGGGTCCAACGGCGGCCTGCTCATTGGAGCGGTCGAGAATCAGCGACCTGACTTGTTTGGCGCCACGCTGCCGGAAGTGGGGGTAATGGATATGCTGCGCTTCCAGAAGTTCACCATCGGCTGGGCGTGGACGTCGGATTACGGATCGTCGGACGACTCGACACAGTTCCAGTACCTGCGCGCGTACTCTCCGCTGCACAACATCAAGCCGGGCACCTGCTACCCGCCGACGCTGGCATTCACTGCCGATCATGATGACCGTGTCGTACCCGGTCACACCTTCAAGTACGTCGCGACGCTGCAGGCGGCGCAGAGCTGCCCCAATCCCATTCTGGTGAGAATAGAGACGAAGTCCGGACACGGGGCGGGGCGGCCGACGACCAAGCTGATCGACGAAGCAGCTGATAGATTTGCGTTCCTGGTGAAGGAGCTGCGCATGAATCCCACACTGCAGTAGATGGAGACATTTCTCTCCGGCGCGGACACGGTAATCGCAGTACTGCGTACCGCGCTGCTGTCGATAGCAGTCGTGTTCGGCGTGATCTGCGTGCTCGACTGGGCGGTCCGCACCAGAAAAATCAGTCCCTTCAACGCCGTCGCTCGCTTCTGCCGTTCGACGGTCGACCCGATCATAGCCCCGATCGAGCGCAGAGTCGTGCGCGCCGGTGGCTCACCAGCCTCGGCCGCGTTATGGGCGTTGGTCGCGGTTGTAATCGGCGGAATCCTGCTGCTGACGCTGCTGGACATCATCAGGCTCGAGGTGGTGAGATCGATCATCGCCAGCCAGGAAGGGTCGGCGGGAATCTTCCACCTGCTGGTGAGCTGGACCTTCACCATCCTGAAGGCGGCGATCGTGGTGCGCGTGATCAGCTCGTGGCTGCCGATATCTCCGTATTCTCGCTGGGTCAGCTGGAGCTACCGGCTGAGTGAGCCGCTTCTCCAACCTCTGCGGCGCGTGGTTCCTGTTCTGGGTGGACTCGACATAACGCCAATCGTGGCGTACATCCTTCTCAATGTCATCGAGTCCCTCATCTTCCGGCTGATGTGAGCGGTTTTGACGCGCGGGTGAGCGGAGATGCAGTGCGCTTTTCTGTTCGGCTACAACCACGCTCATCAAGAAACGAGATCATCGGGGTGCAGGGAGTTTCGTTGAAGGTGCGGGTCACGGCTCCACCGGTGGAGGGAATGGCGAACGAGGCATTAATCGATTTGCTTTCTCATTCCCTGAGAACTTCGCGGCGCAATGTGTGCATCGTGTCCGGCCTCTCCTCGCGAACCAAAATGATCGAAGTGCGAGGCGTCGACCTGGAGTCGGTTCAACACCTGGCTGAGTGAGGGAAACTCCGTAGTGGCAAAAGTGATTCTCGTCGGCACTGATGTCGCCCTGCTGGAAGGGCTCGCGCAGACACTGATTGGGTTCGGACACGAAGTTTTGTTTGCAGCAACCGTTGGTGAGGTAGCGGGTGCGCTCAACGAAGATCGACCGGCAATCGCGGTCGTCTCTTCGGAGGCGCTCGAGGACGAAGGGCTCGGCACCACTCTGCCCATCACGCCGGGCGGCGCGATCATCGTCTACGGAAAATCGCACACTGACAAGCCGTTCCTCCCGCCGAAGCTCCAGCGCGCGACATTGGCGCACCTCGTTCTTCCACTCGAGCGACAGAGACTCCTCGCGCTCGTTCAGTCGTTCGATAGCCGTTCCCGGACGACCGGCCGATCCAGACGCGAAGAGGCAGCAGAAGACTCCGAGCTGCAGTTCTGACAATTGATGCGCGATCTCGACCAGATCAGCGCTATAATCGATCAGGGTTGGCGTCGCGTCTGGGCGACGACTGGGTATCTGTCGGAGCGCGAGGCGCGCTTCATCATGGCGGCCGCCGCGCTCGCGCCAGCATCGGGAAAGAATCTGGAGATCGGCAGCTTCAAGGGCCGCTCCACCGTCGGCATTGCTTTCGTCACCCGCGAGCTGGGGCTCGGCACGGTCGTCGCCGTCGATCCCCACACCTCGCCGGCGAGCACTGATCCGGATCTCCGACGCAGCGGCCAGACCACGTCGTACGACGATTTCGTCACCAACCTCAAATCCGCCGGCCTCTTCGATCGGGTCGAGATCAAGCGCGCCTACTCGTATGATCTGGCGCGCGAGTGGAAGGATCCGATTCGTTTTTTGTGGATCGACGGCGATCACACTTACGAAGGTGCCAAAGCCGACCTGGAGATGTTCAAGCCGTTCCTGGTCGACGGCGCCATCGTGGCGATGCACGACGTACTCGGCACTTTCGAGGGCGCACTGCGCGTCTTCGTCGAGGAAGTTCTCGATCGCGACGATTTCGGGCCGGCAGGATTCAGCGGATCAATCGGCTGGGCGCAGTATCGTCCAGGTGATGGAGTCCGATTCCGTTGGCGCCGACGGTTGTTGGCGATCCCATCGCGGAAATTGATTCCGGTGGCGCGGCGGGCCGACAAAGGGCTTCATGGATGGAACAAGTTCCTCTATAAGTTCTGGAGGCCCCTCGCTCCTCACGGTTCTGTCAGCGTTCGACGGCTCCGGAAACTGCTGCGGACTGCGGACTAACGGCTACGCATTGCGCACCAACGGCACTGCTGACTGCTGACTAATTGCGGATTGGGAGACCTACTGCGGATTGATGACTGCCCCGGACTGCGGACTGCGAGACTAGTCCGAAGTCCGCAACTCGCAGGGTCACGAATCCGCAGTTGGTCCCCAAATCCGTAGTTAGTCAGCAATCCGAAACGCCGTTAGTCCGAAATGCGCAGTTTCCTAACCTTGCAGTCGAGCCTGCCTCGCACTACTATAGTGAAGACATACAACGAAACTTCGTGGCGATTTAAGGCAACTTGCGGCCACGTTAAACAATCCGCTAAAGCGCTCGCCTGGCGCTTCCGCGCGGGCTTTTTTGTTATCGCTCGCAACGAGCGTGGGCGAGCTGAGTACGCATGACTGATAGACAGATTCAATCGCGTTACCTGGACGAGATCAAGCGCCGCGTGCTGGTTTACGATGGCGCGATGGGAACGAACATCCAGCGCCACAATCTCTCCGCTGAGGATTTCGGCGGAAAAGCGCTCGAAGGATGCAACGATCATCTCGTCCTGACGCGTCCCGACGTCATTCAGGAAATCCACGAGTCGTTCCTGGCGGTTGGATGCGATGTCGTCGAGACTTGCACCTTCCAGTCGACTCCCCGCCGTCTCCATGAATGGGGACTCGGCGACAAGGTCCGCGACATCAACATCGCCGCCGCGAAAATTGCGCGTGCCGCGTGCCAGAAGTTCGAGACGCCGGATCGGCCCCGGTTCGTCGCCGCTTCGATGGGCCCGACCGGGATGCTGCCCTCCAGCTCCGATCCGGTACTGTCAAAAATCTCTTACGACGAGCTCGCCGCCAACTACTACGAGCAGGCGAAGTATCTCGTCGAAGGGGGAGTCGATCTGCTGCTGATCGAAACCTCCCAGGACATTCTCGAGGTCAAGGCTGCCGTTGCCGGCATCGAGAAACTGTTCGCCGAGCTCGGCCGACGCATCCCGATCCAGACCCAGGTCACGCTCGACGTCAGCGGCCGTATGCTGCTTGGCACCGACATTGCCAGCGCGATGACGACGCTCGAGGCACTCAAGGTCGATGTCATCGGACTGAATTGCTCGACCGGTCCGGAGCATATGCGCGAGCCGGTGCGCTATCTGTCCGAGCACGCTACACTGCCGCTGTCGGTGATTCCCAACGCGGGACTGCCGCTCAACACGGGAGTGGGGGAAGCAGTTTATCCGCTGGAGCCGGAGCCGATGGCGACCGCGCTTTCGGAATTCGTGCGCGACTTCGGTGTGCGCGTCGTCGGCGGATGTTGCGGGACGACCCCCGCACATCTTTCCGCGATAGTCAACGCCGTCCGCGCCGCCGAGCCGGAAGCCAAGCCAGCTCACCCAAGCCACGTGCCGCGCGTCAGCTCGGCCATGCGCGCCATCACGCTGCACCAGGATCCGCCGCCGCTTCTCGTCGGCGAGCGTGTCAATTCCCAGGGCTCACGCAAGGTGAAGCGCCTGCTGCTCGCCGACGACTACGAGGGAATCCTCGAGGTCGCGCGCGACCAGGTCGACTCCGGCGCGCACGTGCTCGACGTCTGCGTCGCTCTCACCGAGCGCGCCGACGAAGCCGAGCAGATGTCGAAGGTCGTGAAGCTGCTCTCGATGAGCGTCGAGACTCCGCTCGTTATCGACTCCACCGAAGCCAACGTCATCGAGTCCGCCCTCGAGCACATCCCGGGTCGCGGCATCGTCAACTCCATCAACATGGAGAACGGCCGCAAGCGCATCGACGCCGTCGTGCCGCTCGTCAAGAAGCACGGTGCCGCGGTAATCGCGCTCACCATCGACGAGATCGGCATGGCAAAGACGCGCGAGCGGAAGCTCGAGGTCGCCAGGAAGATCTACGACATCGTCGTCGGCGAGTACGGACTGGCACCCGAAGATCTGATCTACGACGCGCTCACGTTCACCCTGGCGACCGGTGACGCGGAATGGATCGAGTCGGGAAAGGAGACGATCGAAGGCATCCGACTTATCAAGCGCGAGCTTCCGGGCGTATCGACCATACTCGGCGTCTCGAACGTCAGCTTTGGTTTAACGCTCGAAGCCCGCGCCGTTCTCAACTCGGTGTTCCTGCACCATTGTGTGCAGGCAGGACTTGATGCGGCGATTGTCAACCCGGCGCACATCCACCCGTACGCCGAGATCTCCGCCGAGGAGCGCGAGCTCGCGGACGATCTGGTATTCAACAAGCGACCCGACGCACTGCAGCGGTTTATCGAGCATTTCTCCAGTGCGACGGCCGGCGCGGCCGCGGCTCAAACCGAAAAAGAAGATCCAACGGCCGGCATGAGTCCCGATCAGAGAATCCACTGGATGATTCTCCACCGCAAGAAGGAAGGCATCGAAGACCAGCTCGACGCCGCCGGCGTCCGCCAGAATCCCGTGCGGGTGCTCAACGAAGTGCTGCTCCCAGCGATGAAGGAAGTCGGTGACAAGTTCGGCGCCGGCGAGCTGATTCTTCCCTTCGTGCTGCAGTCCGCCGAGGTCATGAAGAAGGCGGTCAAGCACCTCGAGCAGTTCCTCGAGAAAGCAGAGGGATTCACCAAGGGCAAGGTCGTGTTGGCCACTGTTTACGGCGACGTGCACGACATCGGCAAATCGCTCGTCAACACCATTCTCTCCAACAACGGCTATACCGTTTTCGACCTCGGTAAGCAGGTGCCCGTCAACACCATTCTCGACAAAGCGGTCGAGGTAGGCGCCGACGCAATTGGCTTGAGCGCGCTGCTCGTCTCCACGTCGAAGCAGATGCCGTTGTGCGTGCAGGAGCTCGACAAGCGCGGCATGCAGGTTCCCGTTCTCATCGGCGGCGCGGCGATCAACCGTCGCTTCGGGCGTCGCGCGTTGTTCGTCGAGGGCGAAAGGCCGTACGAGTCGGGGGTCTTTTACTGCAAGGACGCGTTCGAGGGGCTGGAGACGATGGACGTCCTGCAGAATCCAGACAAGCGGAAATTGTTCGTGGTCAAGAATCTGGACGACGCGCGCAACGACGTCTTCCTGCGCACGACGGTTGGAAAAGACATTGCGGTCGGCGATGCCGGTGGCGAGCGTAGTGACGTCGCGGCTAACAATCGTGTTCCCTCGCCGCCTTTCTGGGGAACTCGCGTAATTCGAGACATCCCGCTCGATGAAGTGTTCGCGCTGCTCGATCTCGTCGAGCTATACCGGCTGCAGTGGGGAGGGCGCGGGTCCGGTGATCAGTACAAGGCGACGGTGAAGAACGAGTTCGAGCCGACATTGGCGCGCCTCAAGAAGGACGCGAAGAAGAACGGCTGGATCAAGCCCGAGCTAGTGTACGGATATTTCCCGGCTCAGTCGCAGGGCAACGACGTCATCATCTACGATCCTGCCGCGTATGCGAGCGATGGCGGCTCGCTGCGCGAGATCGCCCGCTTCCATTTTCCGCGCATGGTCGGACGAGAGCGGCTCTGTCTCGCCGATTACGTGAGAAGCGTCGATTCGGGCGACGTCGATGTCGTTCCCCTGCAGATCGTCACCGTTGGCAGCGAAGCTACCAAGCAATTCGAGCAGCTGCAGGCTAAGAATGAATACACCGAGGCGTTCTACTCTCATGGACTATCGGTCGAATCGGCCGAGGCAGTAGCGGAGTGGGCGCACCGGCGCATCAAGAAGGAGCTGGGTGTGGCGACTGGCAAGCGTTACTCTTGGGGCTACGGAGCGTGTCCGGACCTCGATGATCACGCAACCGTGTTCAAGCTCCTGCCGGCAAGAGAAGCGCTGGGCATGGAGCTCACAGAGGCATTCCAGCTGATGCCCGAGCAGTCGACAGCCGCGGTGATCATCCACCATCCGGAAGCGAAGTACTACGCCGTTCGCGGCACGAGTCCGGGTGCTTCTGCGGAAGCGGAGGCCGCTGTTGCCTGAGAATCCACTGGTCAGCCGACTACTCGACCCGCAGCAAGTCATCGTCTTTGACGGTGCGATGGGGACGATGCTCTACAACAAGGGCGTCTTCATCAATCAGTGCTACGACGAATTGAACCTGCGCGCGCCCGATCTCGTGCGCGATGTACACAAGGCGTACAGAAAGGCGGGCGCTGAAGTTCTCGAGACGAACAGCTTCGGGGCGAATCGTATCAAGCTGGAGCAATACGGGCTGTCGGCACAGGTCGCGGATATCAATCGCGCTGCCGCCAGGATCGCCCGCGAGGTTGCGGAAGATGATCTTCTCGTTGCCGGCGCTGTGGGCCCGCTCGGTGTCCGCATCGAACCTTTGGGACCTACGAGTCTGGATGAAGCCCGCGCCGCTTTTCGCGAGCAGTTGCAGGCGCTCAAGGATGGCGGCTGCGACGTCTTCATCCTCGAGACTTTCGCCGATCTGCACGAGATCGAGCAGGGGATTCTCGCGGCCCGTGAGGTCGATCCCAACATTCCAGTCATCGCGCAGATGACGATCGGTGCCGACTGTCACACTCCGTACGGCTTGTCGGTTGAAGATCTGGCGCAATCGCTCGACGCGTTCGGTGCCGATGTCATCGGGCTGAACTGCTCGGTGGGACCGCAGATCATCCTCGATGCGATCGAGAAGATGGCGCCCAAGACGCGGCGCAAGCTCAGCGCACAGCCCAACGCCGGGATGCCCCGCGACGTGAGTGGTCGCAGCATGTACATGGCGAGTCCGGAGTACATGGGCACTTACGCGCATCACCTGGTGCAGGCGGGAGCAAAGATCGTCGGCGGCTGCTGCGGAACCACGCCGGAGCACATCGCGGCGATGGTTGAGGGAGTACGCCCGTTGTCACCGCGCCAGCCGCGGGTGCCGATGAAAGAGCGTCGTCACATCCACCCGGATCTGCCACCAGAGAATCCTGGTGTGCAGCCGATTCCGCTTGCTGAGCGTTCGAGGTGGGGCCGCAAGATTGCGCAGGGTGAATTCGTAACTTCGGTGGAGATTGTGCCGCCGCGCGGGGTCGATGCGTCGAAGATGCTCCGTGACACCGCAGCACTGCGCGATGCTGGCGTCGATGCTGTCAACGTCCCCGATGGACCGCGCGCACAAAGTCGCATGGGTGCTTTGCTCTGCAGCATCCTGATCGAACAGCAGATCGGCATCGAGACCGTCATCCATTATTGCTGTCGCGATCGCAACCTTCTCGGCATGCTGAGCGACCTGTTGGGAGCGTCGGCGGTTGGCTTGCGGAACATGCTGCTCATAACCGGCGATCCGCCGAAGATGGGGCCGTATCCGAATGCGACCGCGGTGTTCGACATCGATGCGATCGGACTCACCAATCTGGTGAGCAATCTGAATCGCGGGCTCGATCCCGGGGGCAACCCAATCGGTGAGCCGACGAGATTCACGATCGGCGTGGGAGTTAATCCCGCCGCGATCGATCCGGCGCAGGAGCTGAAACGGTTCGAGTGGAAAGTCGAAGCGGGCGCGGAGTACGCCATTACCCAGCCGGTGTTCGACGTCAAGCAACTGGAGAAATTCCTGGGCACCATCAATCACGTCCGCATTCCCATCGTCGCCGGGATCTGGCCATTGGTGTCGTTGCGCAACGCCGAATTTCTCGCCAACGAAGTGCCGGGAGTGGTGGTGCCGGCCAAGATCATCGAGAGGATGCGCATCGCCAGCGCGAAATCCAAAGAACACGGCGTGGCCGAAGGAATTGCGATTGCGCGCGAGATGCTCGAGCGCGTTCGTCCGCATGTGCAAGGCGTGCAAGTCTCGGCGCCGTTTGGAAAAATCGAGCTGGCGCTCCAAGTCTTCAGAGACACTCTCGCTGCCGCCGAGGCAAGAACGGCGTAATGACCGTCGGCGAGAATTTCGTCGCGCGCTCGCGGTACTGGCTGACCAAGGAGTACCCGATCAAGATCCGCCATTGTGTGTCGGCGTTACCGCGGGCAGTGATCTGGGCGCGTCCCAATCAGACGTCGAACAGCATCGGCAACCTGATCGTGCACTTAACCGGGAACGTAAGTGAATGGCTTCTCGGCGGTGTCGGCGGACGCTCGATCACCCGTTATCGGGCCGGCGAGTTCGCCCAGCGAGATGGTGCGGACGGGCTGAAGCTGCTCGACAATCTCGAATCAGTTCTCAAGGAAGCGGATTCGATTCTCGCCAGCCTCAGCGAGCAGGATCTTCAGCGACCGCTCGTCATTCAGGACCGCGACACGACCGTCCTTGCCGCCGTCTACCACGTAGTCGAGCACTTCGCGATGCACACCGGCCAGATCATCATGCTGACCAAAATGTATGCTCCTGGTAAAATCCATTTTTACGAGGATGCTGGCGGCCTTGCGCATCCCACCTGGCACCGCGGAACCGCCCTCGACGAGGCACCGCACTAGTCGGGCGGCGATTCCGCCGCCATTTTGCAGGATATGAAGGGAATTCTGATCGTCGATCACGGCTCGGTGAAAGCCGAGGCGAATGACATGCTCGTCTGCATGTCGAACCTGCTCCAGACAATGACCGGCCCCGAAGTAGTCGTGCGCCACGCTCACATGGAGCTGGCACAGCCGGACGTCGCGCGTGGCTTTAGCGATTGCGTAGAAGCCGGCGCGACTGACGTCACGGTTTTCCCATATATGCTCTCGCCTGGACGACACTCGACGAAAGACATTCCGCGAATGGTTGGTCAGGCGGCGAAGGCGTTCCCGCACGTGACGTTCAATGTCACGCCCGCTTTTGGGGTACACGAAAAACTGGCGGAGCTAATTCTGGATCGCGCGGGAATCGAACCGGTGAGGGCTTTCGCGGGCTCGGAAGCCGATCGGTGCTGGGATCCTGATTGCTCCGAAAAACTTTGTGGCGATGCGTGTCGTGCGAGGACAGCACGCCAGTCAGCTCTCCCTGGAGGACCTGCCTGATGTTCTCGCACCGACCTGCCCTTTTTTCGCTCACCCTGCTGCTAACCCTCGCGGCATCGCTCCGTGCACAAGCGCCCCTGCAAACTGTGCCGTTCGACCGCGCCAACCTCGATACGACCTGCGCGCCGTGCGAGGATTTCTACCAGTTCGCCAACGGCGGGTGGCTAAAGCGCGCGAAGATTCCCGGCGACTATCCCACCTACGGTGCGTTTGACCAGTTGTTCGATCAAAACCAGGAAGTTCTACGCCACGTTCTGGACACCGCCGTCATGCGAGTGAAATCCGGCCAGTACAAGCCGGGCACAGGTGAGTGGAAGGTCGGTGCGTTTTACGCGACGTGCGTGGACACTGTCGCCATCGAACGACTCGGGGCGGCACCCCTCAAGCCGGCGCTCGACCAAATCGCCGCCATCAACAGCATCGACGACTTGAAACGAGCACTCGGCACGCTTGAAAAGAGTTATGGACTGGCGCCGATCGCGGAAGGATCCACGCAGGATGCAAAGGATGCGGCGAATACAATAGCCGGTCTGTTCCAGGGCGGACTGTCGCTGCCGAACAATGAGTACTACACGAAGACGGACACGGCGTCGGCCAATCTGCGCGCGAAATTCACCGCCAGCGTCTCACGGATGTTTCAGCTGCTCGGCGATGCTCCGGCGAAGGCAAACGCAGAGGCGAGCACAGTGCTCGCTGTCGAGACGGAGTTCGCCAGAGGGTCGCGTACTCCGATCCAGCTCCGTGATGTCGTCAACAACTATCACGGCATGACGCTGCGTCAGGTTGACTCGCTGACGCCGCATTTTTCGTGGGAAGGGTTCTATTCGGAGCTCGGAGTTCCAGCGCCGGCGAAGATCAACGTCGGCCAGCCCGAATTCTTCCAGAATTTTGACCGCTTGCTAACCAGTGTCCCGCTTTCGGACTGGAAAACGCTTCTGAGGTGGCGACTGGTCAACGGCGCGGCGCCGTCCCTGAGCACACCGTTCGTGAAGGAGAACTTCGAGTTCAACAAGCTGTTCACCGGGGCAACCGAGATCAGCCCGCGCTGGAAGCGGTGCGTCAACGCCACCGACAACTATCTCGGTGAGCTGCTCGGCCAGGAATTCGTGGCGCGCAAGTTCTCGCCAGCCGCGAAGGCAAGAGCCGTAACAATTGTCGATAACCTCGTGCGCGAGCTGCGCGCGCGGATCGAGCAGCTGCAGTGGATGGGACGGGAGACGAAACAGCAGGCGCTGGTCAAGCTCGACGCATTCAATCGCAAGATCGGCTATCCCGACAAGTGGCGCGACTATTCGAAGTTGCAGATCAGTCCGAATGGATACTTCGCCAACGTGCTCGCCGGTCAGCAATGGGCATCAGCGCGTGACTGGGCAAAAATCGGCAAGCCGACGGACCGCACCGAATGGGGAATGACCCCTCCCACTGTCAACGCCTACGAGAACCCGCTTCTCAATGAGATCGTGTTCCCCGCTGGAATTCTGCAGCCGCCTTTCTACGACCCCAACGCCGACGACGCATTGAACTACGGAGCAATGGGCGCCGTCATCGGACACGAGATGTCGCACGCGTTCGATGACCAGGGCCGGCAGTTCGACAAGTTCGGCAACATGCGCGACTGGTGGACGAAGGAAGACGCGGCGAAATACGAGGCGGAAGCGAACAAGATCGTCACGCAATTCGACGCGTACACCGTGCTCGACACCGCGACGCACGTGCAGGGGAAGCTCACGCTCGGCGAGAACATTGGAGACTTTGGCGGATTGACTGTTGCGTATGCGGCAATGAAGCGCGCGCTGGCGGCGCGCCCGCAGCCAATCATCGACGGCTTTACTCCTGAGCAGCGCTTCTTCCTCGGCTGGGCGCAGGTGTGGCGCGAGCTGGATCGAGCCGAGTTCCTGAGATTCCTCGTCAGCTCCAACCCACATCCGCCGGCGAAGTGGCGGGTCAACGGACCGCTCAGCAACATGCCGGAATTCAAGGCGGCATGGGGATGCAGGGACGGAGATCCGATGGTGCGTCCGACCTCTCTGCAGCCGCGAATCTGGTAGACGGAATGCAGGCGGAGACCACCACACCTTCTGCGCTGACCCACCTCTCTGAAGAGGAGATAATGTTCCGCGACGCGGTGGCTGCGTTCGCGGAAGAGGAAGTGCGTCCGCGGGTGATGGAGATGGAGAAGGCGGGCAGGATCGATCCCGCGCTGCTGCCGAAGTACTTCGAGCTCGGGCTGATGGGAATCGAAGTTCCCGAGCAATACGGCGGCGCCGGCGGCACGCTGTTCATGGTGACGCTGGCCGTCGAGGAGATCAGCAAGATCGACGCATCGGCGGCGATTGTCTGCGACGTACAGAACACCCTGGTGAACTACCCGATTGTTCGCTACGGCAACGACGCGCAGAAAGCGAAGTATCTGCCACAGCTGACGTCGGAGATCGTCGGCGCTTATGCGCTGTCGGAATCCGGGTCGGGATCAGACGCGTTCGGACTCGCCACGCGCGCCGAGAAGCGCGGCGATAAGTGGGTTTTGAACGGACAGAAACTGTGGATCACCAACGGCGCCGAGGCGCGAGTGTTCGTGGTGTTCGCCAACGCCGATCCGTCGGCCGGATATCGCGGCATCACCGCGTTCCTCATCGAGCGGGACTTCAACGGATTCAAGGTCGGCAAGAAGGAGGACAAGCTCGGAATTCGCGCGTCGAGCACGACCGAACTGCTGCTCGACAACTGCGAGGTCGCCGAGGAGAATGTGCTCGGTCCTGTCGGTGAGGGCTACAAGATCGCCATCAACACGCTCAACGAGGGACGCATTGGAATTGGCGCGCAGATGATCGGCATCGCCGAGGGAGCGATCAACACCACGATCAAGTACGTGAACGAGCGCAAGCAATTTGGAAAGCCACTTGCTGATTTCCAGGCGATCCAGTTCCAGCTGGCGCAGGCGGCGACCGACCTCGAGGCGGCGCGGCTGATGGTTTACAACGCGGCGCGTCTCAAGGATGCGGGAAAGGACATCGCGCGAGAGGGGGCGATGGCGAAGCTGTTCTCGTCGCAGGTGTGCGAGCGCGTCACGTCGTTGTGCGTCGAGCTCTTTGGAGGTTACGGCTACACCAAAGACTATCCCGTGGAAAAGTTCTATCGCGACGCCAAGATCGGGACGATCTACGAAGGCGCATCCAATATTCAGTTGCAGACTATAGCGAAAGCAATCCTAAAGTAAAAGCGGATTGCGAATTGCAAACTGATTGCGATCTACGAACCTGCTGCGAGTTAAGAACCGAGTACGAATACAGAATTGAGAATTACTGCGAACTCACTTCGAGCCTCGCAGTCGGTTCGAACTTCGTAGCGGGTTCGTAATTCGCACTCAGTTTGCGATTCGCAATCCCCTTCCCGTCAGGGCGCTGTAGTGCCCTTCAGTATTCCTTCCCGGACGCGTTTAGCTTTCGCCGACGCTCTCGCGTCCTCGACCAGCCTCGACTCGATCCGCAACACGAAATGGAGATACGCGGTTAGCGTTTGCTCGACGGCGTTTCGTTTTATCACGACGGGCAGCGCCGCTCCCTCGGGTTGGCGGGCGTAGCGCGAGCGGAAATTCTCCGTCCAGTTGGGGTCCTCAGCACTGAAGCCGCCGACCGAAACGAGCTGATCGCCTGGCTGCACCCCGGCCGCGGCGGCGGAGCTCTCAGCGAGAACCTGCGTCACGTGCAAGCCGGTCGAGTCCTGGAGACTGGCAATTCCGAGTTGCGGGACACGAGTGGTATCTCGTGCGACGCGAAGTCCGGCTAGTGGGAAAATCTGATCGTACGGGAAAGGCTGGCGTCCATCGATGAAGCGCGCGTAGAAGTCACGAAAGGATTTTCCGTTCGCCAGCTTCGTCACCGTCGACCACCACTCGTCCGATGTAAAGCCGCGACCGCTCTTGTAGGCGGCGTTGTAGAGAGTGCGCATGACGTCGTCGAGGGAGCTGCGATTGTCGCTGGCGTCGCGGATCGCGATGTCGATCAGCAATCCGGCGAGCGACCCCTTCGGATAGTAGATGTACTCGGTGCCATCGCGCGGGTGGATCCACGTCGACAGCGACGCGTCCTCGAGCGCCGTCGGTGGCAACGCGTCCACCTGCGACATCTTGTCGCTCGTCAGCGCATAGAACCCCTTGGCATCGATAATCCCGCCGCGGACCTCGGCCAGGTCCGCGTAGTAGTCGGTGATTCCTTCGCTGATCCAGAGGAGGGTTGTCGGCTGCTCTGCATCGTACCTGTACGGCCACAAATCACTGGGTCGGAGCCGCTTGACGTTCCAGGCGTGGAAGATCTCGTGCGCATAGAGCGAGGGCAGCACCGTCGAGCCGATCATCCCCGGTCCGAGCACATCGACGTGGGAGTTCTGGTGCTCCAGTCCCGATCCGCCGCCATAGGAAGGATCCGAGATCTGCATCACGCTGTAGGTCGTCCACGGGACTTCGCCGAAGACCTTCACCTCGACGGGAATCACTCGCTTCAGCGCTTCCCAGACGGCGATGCGCGCCACGCCAGTAACGCTTCCCGCCGGATATGATGCAAATCGCACCCAGGTTCCTGAGATCTGGGTGCTGTCGACGTCGAACTGTCCGATGAAGAACGGCATGTCGACCAGATCGTGATAGTTCGACGCCGAGTAGCGGCGCGGGCCAGCCGACGTCATTCCGGTCACGACCTTCCAGCCGGCTTCGGTGCTCACCGTTACCGATGCCGGAAAATCGTATCCCCTTCCCTCTGCGTACGGAAAAAGGTTGGTGCCGTTGAAAAGCAGAAAATCCGAACGCGCCCAGGTATTGGCATTGTCGAGACTGTCGGCGAGATAGTCAAATCGCACCGTAACCTGGCCGACGCCGCGCGGCCGAATGCGCCAAGTGTCGGGATCGACCTTGTCCCAGCTGAGAGAAGTTCCCGACTCCTCAGCCGAAAAATTGGCAACGTTGCGCGCGAACTTGTCGATCTCGTAAGCCCCCGGAGTCCACTCGGGCAGCGAAAGCAGAACGGGCGCTGTGCCACCGACGGTGAACGTCATGGCAGATGTTACCTGACGCCGCTCGCCGTTCGCGCGCGTAAAGGTCACATCGTACCTGACGTCGGTGATTGGCGCGGAAGTAGCAAGACCTTGTGCGGACGCGCGTGATGCTGGAACCGCCGCGAGCACTGGTGCGAGCAGCAGGATGATTTTTTTTGTTCTCATTTGCGGTGAAATGCAGGAAGACCGCGCTTCTAGTAGCTATATTCGGGCCTAGACACCACCCGACCTGATGATCTCCTCTCAATCCCTCAAATTCCTCAAGAAGCTCCTCGACACTCCCGGACCGTCAGGGTTCGAAGCCGCGCCGGCAAATGTTTGGCGTGAACACGCGAAAAAATTCGCGAAAGTCAGCGGTGACGTCGCCGGCAACAGCCTCGCTGAGGTGAACAGCGAAGGCAAGCCGACGATCATGCTGGCGGGCCACATCGATGAGATCGGCGTGATCATCAACTACATCGACGACCAGGGCTATGCCTACATCCAGCCGATTGGAGGGTGGGACCCGCAGGTATTGATCGGGCAGCGCCTGAGATTCAGCGGACGCAATGGCGAGATCTTCGGCGTCGTCGGTAAAAAGCCGGTGCATCTCATCAAGCAGGAAGAGCGCGAGAAGGCTGCGAAGTTCACCGACTTGTGGGTCGACCTCGGCTTCAAGTCCAAGAAAGAAGCGGACGGGGCAGTATCGGTCGGCGATGCGGCCGTCATAGACTCGCGGACCATGGAATTCCCGAATGGCAGACTGGTTTCCCGGTCGATCGATGACCGAATCGGCGCTTTCGTCGTGCTCGAAGCGTTGCAGCGCTATGCCGAGAAACCGGGTGCGGCGCGAGTCGTCGCCGCGGCGACGACGCAGGAGGAAATCGGCTATCGCGGCGGTGGCGCCGGAATCTGCGCAACGTGTATCGGACCCCAGATGGCGATCGTCGTCGACGTGACCTTTGCCATCGATCATCCCGGCGTCGAGAAAAAGGAATACGGCGACGCGGCAATCGATTCGGGCCCGGTGCTGACGCGTGGCTCGATCATTTCACCGGTAGTCTTCGGGCTGCTGCGCAAAACCGCCGAAGACCGAAAGATTCCGTTCTCACTCCACGCCGCGGGTCGCGACACGAGTACCGATGCCGATGCGATTCACATTGCGCGAGAAGGAGTAGCGACTGCCCTCGTCTCAGTGCCAAATCGGTACATGCACTCGCCTAATGAGCTGGTGAGCATCCAGGATATCGACCACGCCGCCGAGCTGATCGCACAAACCTGCCGCGCGATCACGAACAAGACCGACTTCACCGCGCGCTGAGCGCGCTCGATGCCAAAACCTATCCCCGCGCCGCGCGAGGAAGGCTTCACCGCGACGACCACATCGCCGCTGTACTGGGTCAAATACGGTCGGTTGAATGCGCCGCGGCTGGTGGTTCTTCACGGTGGTCCGGGCGCGGACCATCAGTACCTGCTGCCACAGATGCTGCATCTGGGAGAGAAATACGATCTTCTCTTTTACGACCAGCGTGGCGGGGGCAGATCCAAAGCGGACGCTCGGATTCCGATCACCTGGCAGACGCACGTCGAAGATCTAGGCGCGGTTGTCATGGAGCTCGGGCTTGAGCCGCTCTCCATCGTTGGCTATTCATGGGGCGCGATGCTCGGACTGCTTTACGCGATCGAGCAGCGGAAAAACCAGCGGCTCCCGGCGATTTATAGATTGGCGCTCATCAACCCCGCACCGCTGACCAGAGAATATCGCCGCCAGTTCGAGGCGGAATTCGCGCGTCGTCAGGCGAGTCCTGAGATCCAAGAACTGCGCGACGAGCTCGCCGCCTCGGCGCTGCGGGAGCGGGATCCAGAGGCATATCGGCAACGCGCCTTCGAGCTGGGCGTCGCCGGCTACTTCTCCGACCCGCGCAAGGCGACCGACCTCACTCCCTTCAGGGTTGTCGCCAGGGTACAGCAGTCCGTGTGGGAAAGTCTGGGGGATTTCAACCTCATCCGGGACCTGGAGGGCATACGAATTCCATCAATTGTGATTTCCGGGCGTGACGATCCGATTCCATTAGCGTCTTCCAGTGAAGCTGCCCGTGCGCTCGGAACGACCCTCGTGGTTCTGGACGAGTGTGGGCATGTGCCGTACGTTGAACAACCGGCACGGCTATTCGCGGCACTGGACCCATTCCTGGAAGAGACAAATCCGCCCGTACGACGCTGAAATTCAGTAATGACATCAGACTCCGGCGTAACACAGCACGCGATCAGCTCGATCACGGTCGACGGCAAGGAATACAGGGTAGCGCTCCGTCTCGCGTACGACGGCGTTGAATACATTGGAAGGCTGTGGTTCAGCGATCCCAACAGCGATCAAATGGGAATCCCTGACCACGGTGCCGTCCCCGGCCGGACCATCGCCGAGGCGGTTGAAGTCGCCAGGAAGCTCACCCCTCAGGACCTCGAGCGCCGCTGCCACCGCGCTCTCGCCGACAAGAGACGCTACATCCGACTCCGTCGCGCGACCGAAGAGATCATCACCAAGATCAAGTACATGAACCGAGTAGCGGTGACGATGCGCCACGGCATGCTCGATAGCGAGGGCGCCAGCCAGGAGCTCGAGCTGATTCAGAAGCAGATCGAAGAGATCGTGAAGACTCTTCCCTTCCACGCCGGAGTAGAAGAAGCAACCTGATTCGCCGCCACCCCGCCCCCTTAAATTGGGGGAATGGATTCCCGCTCGGCAGCGCACGTTCTGTCCCAGATCGGCGCACTCCTCCAGGTAAAAGGCGAACAGAGATTCAAGGCACGCGCATACGCGGGTGCCGCGCGCGCGCTCATCGCGCTGGACACCGACGATCTCGCCCCCCTTCTCCGTTCTGGTGAGCTGGCGGACACCCCCGGCATCGGACCGGCGACGCTTTCGGTGGTCAAAGATCTGGTCGAAACCGGCGAGTCCCGGTATTTGAATCAGCTCAGCGAGGGCATGCCGGAGGGAATGCTCGATCTGATGGAAGTTCCCGGACTCACCGCCGCCCGGATCCAGCTGATTCACGAAAACCTCGGTGTGCAAACCCTCGAGGACCTCGAACGAGTCGCCAAAAACGGAGAGCTTGCCGAGCTACCCAAGTTCGGTAAGAAGACGGCTGAGAAGATCCTGCGCGGAATCGAGATCGTTCGGCGTGACGCGCACCTGCAGCGCTTTCCAGCCGCTGCGATCGAAGCCCACATGCTGCTCGCCAACGTGGTGCAACATCCCGACGTCACTCACGCTGAAGTCGCCGGATCGATTCGCCGCCATAACGAGCTTGTCTCCGACATTACCATCGTTGCTGAGTGCTCGAAAGACCCGGTGAAGGTAGCGGCGTCCTTCGCCCGGTCGCCCGGCGTGCGTGAGGCGAAGTCGAAGGCCAATCCCGGATCGGTGCACATTCGGTTCGTCGACGGGACACATCTCGACATGCACTGCGTCAGCAAAGAGGACTACCCGGTCGCGCTGTGGTGTGCGACGGGAAGCACCGCGCATGTCGAGGAGATGAACGTCCTGGCGCGGACGCGGGGTTTCGAGATCAGTGGCAATTCGCTGATCGGGAAAGATGGGAAACGGATCATGATCGCTGACGAGGATAGCTTCTTCAAAGCGCTCGACCTGCAGGTCATTCCTCCGGAGCTGCGCGAAGGGATGGGAGAGATCGAGGCCGCGGCGCGCCGAGAGTTGCCAAACCTCGTTGTGTACGAGGACTTGCGCGGAGTGCTGCACTGCCACACGCAGTACTCTGATGGACTTGCGTCGATCGAGGAGATGGCGAAGACGGCCCAAAAGCGTGGCTGGGACTATATCGGTATCTCCGATCACTCGGAGTCAGCCTTCTACGCCGGCGGGTTAAAACGCGACAAGCTGCAGCGACAGCTCGACGAAATTGACGAGCTCAACGAAGGCATGTCCGGGTTTCGGATTCTGAAAGGAATCGAAGCCGACATTCTGGGCGATGGACGCCTTGATTACGACGCCGAAACTCTGGAGCGATTCGACTACGTCATTGGGTCGATCCATTCCCGTTTCAGCATGGATGGGGATGCGATGACGAAGCGCGTGCTTACCGCGTTCGACGATCCGCATTTGACGATTCTGGCGCACCCAACCGGCAGGCTGCTGCTCTCGCGTGAGCCGTACGCGATCGACATCGAGGCAGTTCTGGAGAAAGCAGTGGGGGTTGGAGTAGCGGTCGAGTTGAATTGCGATCCACACCGGCTCGATCTGGACTGGCGTTATTGCCGGCAGGCAAAGGAGCTGGGCGTGACGATCGAGATCGGTCCTGATGCGCACTCGACACCGGCTCTGGACAATGTCCACTTCGGAATCGGACTGGCGCGCAAAGCGTGGCTGGAAGCGGGGGAAATTCTCAATACGCGGAGCGCGGATGATGTGATCGCGTTCGCGCATAAGCGGCGAAGCAAATGAAGAGGGCGATAGTGAAACTAAAGAAAGGCAAGCCGCGCGTCGTCAAAGGCAAGGCGACAGCGCGAGCCGCGCGAAAGCCGCGTCCGAAACCCGGCGATCTCAATTCGTACGCGCTGGAAGTTTTCTCGCGTCTTAAGAGGGCCTATCCCGACGCGCACACCGAGCTCGATCACGAAACGCCGCTCCAATTGCTGATTGCGACAATCCTCAGCGCGCAGTGCACCGACAAGCGCGTCAACATGGTGACGCCGCTCGTCTTCGAAACTTTTCCAACGGCACAATCACTCGCCGACGCCGATCCGGAAAAGCTCGAGGAGATGATCAAGAGCACCGGCTTCTTCCGCAACAAGACGAAAAGTCTGATCGCACTGGGAAAGGCGCTAGTCGAGCGGCATCAGGGTGAGGTGCCGGATTCGATGGATCTACTTGTCAAGCTTCCCGGCGTTGGTCGCAAAACCGCCAACGTCATCCTCGGCAATGCCTTCGGAAAAAATGAAGGCGTGGTGGTCGACACTCACGTCGGACGATTGAGCCTGCGCCTGGGTCTGACGAAACAGACTGATCCGGTGAAAGTCGAGCAGGACCTGATGAAGCTTTTTCCGCGCGACGATTGGGCGATGCTGGCGCACCTGCTTATCTTCCACGGCCGCAGGGTGTGCTTCGCAAAATCGCCGCAGTGCGCGATCTGCATCCTCAACGATATCTGCCCGTCGAGCACTGTTTAGTCGGAAGGTTCAGGAGGACGCATGAAGGTTGGAATCATCGGTGCCGGACACATCGGAGGCACACTCACCCGTCGATTCACCACGCTCGGCCACCAGGTGTTCGTCGCCAACTCACGCGGACCAGAAACGTTGGCTGATCTGGCACGCGAGACCGGCGCGACTCCAGTTGACGTCCGCGAAGCGGCGCGCTCGGGCGACGTAGTCATCGTCGCCATTCCAGTCAGGAACATCCCGAAACTTCCGCGCGATCTGTTCGCGAAAACATCCGCCAGCGTGGTGGTCGTCGACACCGGCAATTACTATCCGCGGCGCGACGGCCACATCGCAGAGATCGAAGCTGGAACGACCGAGACCAGATGGACTTCACAGCAGCTCGGCCGGCCGGCGGTGAAAGCGTTCAACAACATTTACGCCCAGCATCTCCTCGAGCTCGGAAAACCCGCTGGATCACCCGGACGAATTGCGCTGCCGGTTGCCGGCGACGACAAGCCGGCGAAGGCCGTGATCATAAAGCTCATCGACGAGCTCGGCTTCGACGGCGTCGACGCCGGGACGCTCGACGAATCGTGGAAGCAGCAGCCGGGCACGCCCGTGTACGGCACTGACATGGATGCTGCAGGGGTGCGCAGGGCACTGGCCGAGGCGAAACCCGAGCGGCAACCGGGATTCCGCGCGGCTCGTGCGCCGAAAGCAGCGCCACCGCGCTCCACGGGTGCTGATGCCGCACCCGGATCTACTGCGGTCTGATCGACTGCGGACTGGTTCTACTCGCATTCAACCGTAAAGCGTTGCGGGGTGCCTGTAGCGCGGTTGCCTGTTCCCGGTGACTACCGCAAGACCGTCCTACTGGCGTGATTGGTAAAGGCAAATGTTGCTTTCCCGTAGACGGCGGGCAGAAAGGTTCGCACCGTAGTTTACCGGCAACCGGGAACGGTGCTACTCGCAACCCGGAACGCGTTACGGTTGAACGCCGGTAGAAGCCGACGAAACCAAACGAACCCGATTAATTTCAGTGATCTCCACCCGCGCCAAACCCAACGATGACGAAGATTGCAACACTGGAAACCAACAAAGGAATGATGCGCGCCGAGCTTTTTGAGAAGGAGGCGCCCAACACCGTCGCGAACTTCGAGAAGCTGGCGAATTCCGGATTCTACGACGGAACGAAATTCCACCGCGTCATCAAGGACTTCGTCGTGCAGGGCGGCGATCCTTACTCGAAGGGCGGCGAGCACGCCAAAGGTCCGGTTGGAACCGGCGGCCCGGGCTACAAGATCGATTGCGAGACGAAGGGGAACCCGCACACCCACCAGGTCGGTGCACTATCGATGGCGCACGCCGGCAAGAACACCGGTGGCAGCCAGTTCTTCATCGTGCTCAATGAGCAGAACACCAAGCACCTGAACGGCGTGCACACCGTCTTTGGAAAAGTGATCGAGGGACTGGACGTAGTTCCGAAGATCAATCCGAACGACACCCTGTCGAAGGCCAGAGTCTCCAGCGGCCAAGGAGCGAAGTGATGGCAACGAAGAAGAAGACTGACCTGAGTGCCGCGCTCACCGGCTTCATCCTCGGCGCGGTGACGCTCTTCCTGTTGCTGACTTCGATCGTGCTGCTGACCAACGCCCGCTATCGCCACAAGGAGGCAGCGGAAGCGCCCCACCAAACCGCGACGCCGTAACGAAAGCGTAAAAGCAGCGCCAAGACGCAAGCGTAGTCATTGACTCATTGGGCGGTCAATAGTATCTTACTGACCGGTCAGTTACTATTTGTTTAGGCAATGACGCGCACCGCACCCGCACCTGCAAAATCGCCCAAGTGGCGTAGACGACCCGAGCACCGGCCGCAGCAAATCATCGACGCCGCCCTCGAGGTCTTTGGCGAATGCGGACTCGCCAAATCCAGACTCCAGGACATCGCCGACCGCGCCGGAGTCTCCAAGGGCACCATCTACCTCTACTTCCCCAACAAGGAAGAGCTCTTCCGCGAGATGGTCCGGCAGACGTCGGTCGCGGCAATCGCCGAGGGCGAGAAGGCCACCGCTGAGGGTACCCCTACCGAGCAGCTCTGCACCGCGATGCGAGCCTATTGGAAGTTCGTCCGGTCGTCCGAATTCAGCACGATCTACCGCCTCGTCTTGGGCGAACTTCACCAGTTCCCCGACCTGGCAAAGTTCTACGCCGACGAAGTCGTAGCGCGACTGCAGAAGATGTTGAGCGGAATAATTCGGCGCGGCGTCGAAAGCGGTGAGTTCCGCGACATCGACCCGATGGTCGCCGCGCGGATGCTGATGGCCCTGACTGTCATGAACGCCATCTGGCGCGACGAGCACACCGGAGTCCCACTCCTCTGCCACAAGAAGGACGAGGAGGTTTTTCGGGAGCTGGCCCACTTTTATCTCCACTCGCTCATGACCTCCGACAGCGCCCACGCTCAGGCGGATGGCGCGCCGTCGGATGCTGTTTCGCTCATCCCCTTCGACAATGATTGAAATCTTTTCCAGCACGCGTTTTCGCGCGCTAGCCACCATTGTGTCGATTGCATTCGCTTCGACCGCAGCCGCCGCACAACAGCCCGGGGGCACGCCCCCTCCCGGTCCGGCCGATCAGCCCGGCGCCGTGATCCCGTTATCGCTCGGGGACGCCGCCAGACTCGCCGCGCGCCAGAGCGCGGTCGCCCTTGGCGCGCGACTCCGCGCCGACGAAGCGCAAGCTCGCGTCCGGGAACGCCGCGCGGATCTCCTCCCCAATCTGAGCAGCTACGTTCAGCAAGCTGGTCGCACCTTCAACACATCCACGCTGGGCATCGACTTCCCGGCGCCACCGGGGCAGCCGCCGCTCTTCGATCCGAAGGGACAGGTGGAAGGTCCGGTCAACACGCTCGACGTTCGCGGCCGTATTCAGCAGAATCTGCTCGACTTCGGTGCGATCGGTCGTGTGCGCCAGGCACAGGCACAGGCGCGATCGTCAAACGCCGATGCCGATGCGACCGCCGAGCAAGCCGCTACCGTCGCCACGAATGCTTACGTGAGAGCGATGCGCGCCGATGCGGATCTGCGCGCGCGTCAGGCCGACACGCTCCTCGCGACCGACTTGCTCCGAATCGCCCAGTCGCAGCTACAGGCGGGAACCGGAGTCGGTCTCGATGTGACCCGCGCCCGGGCACAGCTCGCGGCAACGCGGGCCGCTCTGATAGCATCGCGCAACGCGCGTGATCACGCGCATCTCGATCTGCTGCGATCGCTGGCGCTTCCGCTTGGGACCGACGTCGCGCTCACGGATTCACTCTCTCCGGCAGCAACAGGCGAGGCAATTCCTGATGAAGCGACCCTCGTCGCCCAGGCACTCAGGAATCGGCCCGACCTCATTGCCGAAGAGCAGCGAATTCAGGCGGCGAAGCAAGGACTCTCGGCCATCAAGGCGGAACGACTGCCGTCGCTCGGGTTAGTTGCTGACGACGGTGTCATTGGTAAGAACGGCGCCAAGATGCTGAATACTTACACGTGGGGCTTACAGGTGACTCTCCCGATTTTCGACGGCTTCAAGCGCGAAGCACGCCTTCAGGAGCAGGAATCGGTGGTGAAAGAGGCCGAGATCCGTCGCCGCGATCTCGAGCAGCAGGCGCAGGTCGATGTGCGCGGTGCTTTGCTCGACATCGCCAATACTCGCGAGCAGGTCGATGCCGCCACCGAGCGACTCCGACTCGCCGAGCAGGAAGTGTCGCAGGCGAGGGACCGCTTCAACGCGGGAGTTGCGGGAAACGCGGACGTCGTGAACGCATCACTCGCTTTGACCTCTTCACGAACGCTGGTCAACGATGCCGAGACTGCGTATCAGCTGGCGCGCGTATCGCTCGCCCGCGCAATTGGCAGCGTTACAACGATTAGATGAACACGAAAACTTCTTTGACGTCAAACTAAGACAGGACCCAGGGACAGATTATGGCAACCGCAATTGAAACCGAACCAGTGACATCTCCTCCATCACGCAACGGGAAGTCGGCGGCTTCAGAAACCGAAAAGACTTCGTCGAAAAAGAAATTCGTGCTCCCCATCGCGGTACTCGCGGGATTGCTGATTCTTTTCTGGGTTTTCCAGAAAGTGAGCTACAGCCGCTCGCACCAGTCAACGGACAACGCCCAGGTCGACGGCCACATCGTGCCGGTGCTGGCGAAGGTTGGCGGGTACGTGAAGACGGTAAACGTCAACGAGAATGATCACGTCAACGCCGGGCAGCTGCTCGTCCAGCTCGACGACGCTGATTACGTGGTGAGACTGCAGCAGGCGCAGGCTGATCTCGCGGCAGCCGAAGCGACCGCCGGTGGTGGTGGCTACTCCGGACAGGCCGAGTCGCAGGTACAGAGCGCGGCCGGCCAGCGCGCTGCACTCGACGCGCAGATCGGAGCCGCTCGCGCCAACGCCAACAAGGCCGATGCCGATCTCGCCCGCGCCAGGGAGCTCGCTGCCAAGCAGATCATCTCCAAGCAGCAGCTCGACGCCGCGCAGGCATCGGCCGATGTCGCGCATGCAAATCTCATCGCGGCGGAGCGTCAGGCAGCTGCCGCTGGTGGAACCGTAAACACCGCCGAGGCAGGTGTCCGCGTTGCCAACGCGCGCACGCTCGCCGCACGCGCCCTGGCCGCCAACGCCCAGCTGCAGCTGGATTACACCCGCATCACGGCGCCTGCTTCCGGCGAAGTGTCCAGAAAGCAAGTCGAGGTCGGACAGCTCGTCGCCCCGGGTCAGCCTCTGCTCAGCATCGTTGCGGACACCGGCGTCTGGGTAACGGCCAACTTCAAGGAGACCCAGCTCTCCAAGATACGCGTCGGTCAGCCGGTCGAGTTCGAGATCGATGCTTATGGCGGCTGCGTCGCTGAAGGCAAAGTCGCCAGCCTCAGTGGAGCGACGGGAGCGAAGTTCGCACTGCTTCCGCCCGACAACGCGACCGGCAACTTCACCAAGGTCGTGCAGCGTGTGCCGGTGCGTATCGCAGTAACAAGGCCGTGCGGGGGAAACCGTCCGTTGCGTCCCGGGTTGTCGGCTAACGTCCACGTGGATACTCGGTGAGCACGGCTATACTACGGTCGTCGGGGATGGCCACATCCACCGAGGACCGCTACTCCCACAAGTACATCATCGCCGCCACGGTTACGATGGCGGCGATGCTGGAGCTGATCGACACCTCGATCGTCAACGTCGCCATCCCGCATATGATGGGGAACCTCGGCGCGACGCTCGACGAGATCGCCTGGGTATCGACCGCTTACATCATCGCCAACGTCATCGTCATCCCGATGTCCGGTTGGCTATCGGCGTACTTCGGCAGAAAACGATACTTCACCGGGTCGATCCTGCTCTTCACGGTTGCGTCTTTCTTCTGCGGCGCATCGTCTTCGCTGCTCGGGCTCATTTTCTGGCGAGTGATTCAGGGAATCGGCGGCGGGGCGCTGCTCTCGACCGCGCAGGCAACGCTCTACGAGTCGTTCCCACCAGAAGAAGCCGGAACGGGCATGGCGATTTTCGGCGTCGGCGTGATGGTCGGTCCGACGCTCGGGCCGACACTCGGCGGCTGGATCACCGACAATTACAACTGGCCGTGGATCTTCTACATCAACGTGCCGCTTGGAATCATCGCCGCGATTCTGACGATGACCTACATCAACGACGCCGAACACCAGGAGCGCGCGGACAAGATCGACTATCTGGGCATCGTCCTGCTGACGTTGTGCGTTGGATCGCTCCAGTGGATGCTGGAGCGCGGTGAGCGCTACGACTGGTGGGACTCGCGACTGGTGACGGCACTGGGCGTAACGGCGCTCCTCGCGGGAATCGCGCTTATCTGGCGCGAGCTGACCACCGACGAACCGGTGATCAACTTCCGGATTCTGAAGAGTCGACAGCTCGCCGCCGGCGTCAGCCTGGGTCTGCTGCTCGGATTTGCGCTATACGGGTCGGTGTTCATTCTGCCGGTCTTTCTGCAGCAGTTGCTGCAGATGACCGCCTGGCAGACTGGCAAAATCATTTTGCCCGGAGCCATCGCTTCGGCGATAACGATGGCAGTCGTCGGGCGAAACGCGATGCGACTCGACGCTCGCTACACAGTGCTGGCGGGAGCGTTCCTGTTTTTCTGGTCGATGCTCAAGCTGTCGCATCTGACCTCGGCCAGCGGACAACAGGATTTGTTCTGGCCTCTGATTTTGCGCGGCACGGGACTCGGCCTGATCTTTGTTCCGCTTACCAACGCGACGATGGCCGATCTGAAAGTGAAGGACCTCGCGCAGGGCACCGGCATGTTCAATCTGATGCGTCAGCTGGGTGGCTCGCTTGGCATCGCGGTAATGGCAACGCTTCTGGCCCGATTCATGTCGATTGAAAAATCAGTCCTGGTGGAGCACGTCGGCGCCAGCGATCCGGAGACCCTGAGCCGTCTGTCGATGATCGCGCGCGGGCTGATCGCGCGCGGGATCAACCCAATGATCGCCCAGCAACAGGCTCTGGCCATCCTCGATCGGCAAGTGACGGTACAATCAAGCATGCTCGCCTTCTCCACGATTTACCTGTACAGCGGCCTGGTTCTCATCTTCGGGTTGCCGCTGCTGCTGTTGTTCAGAACTGGTCGCGCGCGCGGCTCGATGGGACCGGTTCACTAGGAGAGCGCGCCTTGTCAAAGGGTGATGTGCCCAGCGCCGGCGAGGTTGTTCCGGCCGTATCTTACGGTCAGAGCCCGTCCCCGCCGCCGCCGTCAGCCCGTCAACAGTTGAACGCACCCATCCGTATTTCTGACGAGGAGCGAGAGCTCGTAAGTCTGGCCAAGCAGGGGGACGAGCGGGGTTTCGCCGGCCTCGTGCGTCTGCACCAGCGGCGCGCTTACATAGTGGCGCGGTCGATAGTTCTGACTCACGAGGACGCCGAAGACGCGGTGCAGGAAGGATTTCTGCGAGCGTACCAGGCGCTGGATCGGTTCGATCCCGCACAGACTTTCGGGGCCTGGCTGAATCGAATCGTCGCCAACGCCGCCCTCGATCTGGCCCGGCGACGCAAGGTCAGAAACGCGGACGAGCTATCAGAATCGATACCGACCGCTTTCCGGGATCCGGCGGAAGGCGGTGAGCTGCGGGAGCGGCTCGAGGATGCGCTGGCGGTGCTTCCGGATCGTGCGCGGGCGGTGATCGTCCTGCATGATGTCGAGGGCTTTACGCACGCGGAAATTGGAGAGATGTTGGGTATACCGGGCGGGACGGCCCGCTCGGATTTGCACCATGCACGACAGAAGTTGCGCGTTTTGTTGGGGAACCTGAGGGATTGACGATGGAAGATCGTACCGATTTGCGACTCGACGACGAAGGCGATCCGAAGCTCACGGAAATGCTCCGTGCTGCGTACGCAACGCCCGCCGAAGGCGCGTATTGGGATTCCCTCGAGATGCGCATTATGTCGTACATCAAGGCGCACAGGCAGGCTGTAATTCCCATCAACTGGTGGTCGGATCTGGCTGGCTGGGCGGGTCCGGGTCTGGCTGCGGCAGCGCTGCTGTTCATCGTTGCCGGCGCGATGTTGTCGCGACAGAAGGATGAAGATCTGCGGGCGAGTTATGAGGCGGTGACCGAGCCGCTGGCGTCCGACGTTCTCCCAGGTGCGGTGCAGGTCGTCACTGCTCCGCGTGATGGATCATCGCAGCGCGAAGCGACGTTCCGTTTCGTCTTGTCACACTGAGGTCAGCATGGAACGCTCGAAAGGCTACGCAATGATGTTTCTCCTCGGCGCATTCGTCGCCGGCGGCGCGCTTGGCTTTACCGCTGATCGGGTGATGGGCGCGCAGCACGGCCGCGAAATGCGTGGACCACGCGCTTATCGGCAACGGATGGCAGAAGAGCTCAAGCTGACTCCGCAGCAGCAGACAGCCATTGATTCGCTGATGGATCAGAAGCACCGGCAGATCGTTGCGCTGTACAAGCCGTTGAAGCCGCAGCTCGATTCAATTGCGGGTTTGACACGGACAGTCAGCGATAGCACGCACGCGCAGATCAAGCGGCTGCTGAATCCTGACCAACAGGTAAAGCTCGACCGAATCCGCGCAGCAGCGCGTAAGGAGCTCGCCGAGCGAAGGGGCGGTGATTCGGCGGGGCGTCCTCCGGGCCCGCCCCCGGGCGCCTCTCCCTACTAGGAGGCCCGATATACAAAACGCCGGTGCATGGCACCGGCGTTTTTTTGTCTGGAGAAAGGGCCTACGGGACGGGTATCGGCCTTGCAAAGGCTGCTGCGCTTGCGGAAATTCCGGGGTCAAAGCCGCCAGCTGTACGGTGGGCCTGAATACCCCTCTATAGGTCGCGCAAATCAGTACTCACCACGAGGCTCGTCCGAGCGGCCGCCGTCTCGCAAAACTTACACTCCTCGCGCTGGGCGTCGTTTATGGCGACATCGGCACCAGCCCCCTTTACGCGCTCCGTGAGTGCTTCAAGATCGAGCACGGGCTCACACCCGTTCCGACCAACGTCTACGGAGTTTTGTCGCTGATCGTCTGGTCGCTGATCATCATCGTCAGCATCAAGTACATCGTCTTCATCATGCGCGCGGACAACAACGGCGAGGGTGGAATACTCGCCCTGCTAGCGCTCATCCTCCAGAAGCAACGCCGCGACGCCGATTCGCTGCGCCGCAAAACCGTCATCGCGCTCGGCCTGATCGGCGCAGCTCTGCTCTACGGCGATGGCGTCATCACACCGGCCATTTCGGTGTTGAGCGCCGTGGAAGGCCTGGAAGTGGTGGCGCCCCAGTCACAGCACCTCGTCCTGCCCCTCACCGTGGCCATCCTCGCCGCGCTTTTCTTCTTTCAAAAGCACGGAACGGGGGGCGTTGGCAAAATCTTTGGACCGCTGATGGCAATCTGGTTCGTCGCCATCGGCGGGCTCGGACTGCGCGAGATAATGATGGCTCCCCAAATCCTCGCTGCGGCGAATCCGTTGTTCGGTGTCCAGTTTTTCGCGCATCATGGACGCGCCGCGTTCGTACTCCTCGGTGCAGTCGTGCTGGCGGTCACGGGCGCGGAAGCCCTTTACGCCGATATGGGGCACTTCGGCAAGCGCCCGATCAGACTAGCCTGGTTCGTGCTCGTACTGCCCGCGCTGCTGGCCAATTATTTCGGACAGGGCGCGTTGATCCTGCGGGACCCCGCTTCGTCGATCAATCCGTTCTACCTCCTGGCGCCCAGCGCGCTGCAATTTCCGCTGATAGTGCTGGCGACGATCGCGACGATCATCGCCTCGCAGGCATTGATCTCCGGCGCATTCTCGCTGACCCAGCAGTCGGTTCAGCTCGGCTACAGTCCTCGCGTTCAGATCATTCACACCTCGCACACCGACACGGGACAGATTTTCGTCCCGGAGATAAACCGGGCGCTCGGAATTGGATGCATTCTGATAGTGCTATTCTTCCGATCGTCGAGCGCACTGGCCGCTGCGTACGGCATCGCCGTCACCGGCACAATGGCAATCACCAGCATCCTCTTCTACGTATTGGCGCGCACGCAGTGGCAGTGGAGCATCTGGCGCGCTGGTTTGCTTTCGGGAGTGTTCTTGATCATCGATCTGGCGTTTTTCTCAGCCAACATGCTGAAGATCGTGCAGGGTGGTTGGGTTCCGCTCGCCATTGCAGCGGCGGTGTTCACGCTGATGACGACGTGGCACCGCGGCAGGATGATCGTGCGCGGCCTGCTAAGGGATGCGTCGATCCCGCTCGACGTCCTGCTCAGGGACCTTGGCGACGAGAATCCGGACAAGAGGTTCCGACCGGCGCGGGTTCCAGGAACCGCGGTCTTTCTAACGTCGGAGTCGAAGGACGCGCCACTGGTGCTGCTGCATCATCTCAAGCACAACAAAGTGCTGCATGACCACGTGGTGCTGCTCTCGATCGTCTCAGCGCAGGTGCCGGAAATTCCGATCACCGATCGGGTGGAAGTGACCGCCTTTCCGCACAACTTCGGACGCATCAAAGCGAAGTACGGCTTCATGCAAACGCCGAACGTGCCCGAGATCCTTTCGCTCGCCGCCGAGCGCGGAATCGTCGCCAAGCCAACCGAGACAACCTACTATCTTGGCAGAGAAAACCTGATTCCGACTGGAACGAAGCCGCTCGCGAACTGGCGCAAGCGGCTTTTCATTTTCATGTCCCGGAATGCGCGGCCAGCCACCGAATTTTTCGGGATTCCCCCAAATCGCGTCGTAGAGCTCGGCGCGCAAATGGAGTTTTAGGTCGAACTTCGCATTGCGGACCAACGGCATTGCGGACTGCTGACTAACTACGAATTGGGAGACCCACTCCGCACTGCGGACTAGCCTTTTGTTGGTCCGCAGTCAGTTCGCAAACAGTTCGTAGTAGTGAGCAATCCGCAGTAGGTCTCCCAATCATCAATTAGTCAGCAGTCCCGTAATGCCCTTGGTCCGCAATGCGAAGTCACCTAAAAACCTCGCCGCTTCAACCGCTCGATCTCGCGTCGATCTTTTTTGGTGGGCCTTCCTCGATCGTATCCCGGAACTGCCTGCGCGGCCTTGACCTGGATTTGCATCGCTTGTCTGGCCTTTTTCGCTTCTTCGCTCTCGGAGTAGAGTCCGGCAGCGACGGCGGCAGGACCGCGGCGCTCCGAAACGGCGCGCACTGTAACGACGTGATGATAGGGGCCGAGCCGAATTTGGAGCTCGTCGCCGACCTGTAGCTGCTTGGCGCGTTTGGCGCGCTCGCCATTCACTTCCACCTTGCCGGTCTCGATTGCAGTTACCGCCAGCGCCCGCGTTTTGAAGAAGCGCGCGGCCCAAAGCCACTTGTCGAGCCGGACCCGCACAATCTCGTCGGAACTCATCCTTGCGTTGCCCGCGAAGCGCCTTCCACGTCAGGAAGATAAGGGGAAATCCTTACGCAAACGGAGAATTGCGTGCCTCAGGACGATTGGTCAACACAACTAAAAAAGATCGAACGAGAGTGGGAGGGACTTCCGCCGGAGCCTTCGCCCGCGTTCAAAAAGATGCAGAGCGAGGAGCAGAAACGCGCCCAGGAGCGTGCGAAGCAGCGCACGGCGATGATCGGCGGCGGTGCGCGCCTCGTTCTCGTTGGCGCACTCGGCGTCGCCCTCGCATTCTGGCCGTATGAGAGTCAGTGCGGATCCGGGCTGTTCGGCTACCTCGCCGTCGAGCTCGTAATCATCGTCGGTGGACTGTGGGTCGCAATATCGACGTGGCGCGCCCGACTACCGAAGATGCACATCTTTTCGCTGTTGATCGCGCTCGCCGGCCTCGTGCTCGTCGCAATCGAGATTCTGCCGCGCGTTGGTTATGCAGCGGTCGATCCCAAGCATCCACCGCACTTCTCATGTCCAGAAACGCCGAACGCGCCGCTCCACACAACCGCAGTGGAGCAGCGCGTCGAATCAGCGAGGAGCTCGCTCGAGGCGCGCTGGAAGTCGCGCACCGAGGAGCTAGCTAGGCAATTCCAGCCGCAGCGAGACGCCTTAGCGCGAATTGAGCGTCCCGAGCTGCTGTCGCAGCGAGCTCCCGGAACACCTCGGGACTGACCGGCTCGATCTCGTTCTCGAACTCGAACGGCGCCTCGAGATCGAGAATGAACGAATCATCGAAATCCGCATCGTTCTCCAGGAAATCCGCATCATCCTCGAGGAAAAGGTCGTCGCCTTCATGCTCAAGCGACATGATGCCCGGCGCTTCAGCAGCATCCATCTCTACACCGCCCCGATCGACTCTGTAAATCCGTGGCGCGCGGACCGGCACAGCGGTTCTGATGCGCGGCAGCGTCCGCAGCTGAATCCTGTTGGGCAAATCTCTCAATCTTTCGCGCAGCAGCGGCTCGAGTTGCTCCCTGATCATCGGCATCCGCTCGCGCATCAGCTGCATGTCGGGACCAAACATCATCATCCCCGGTCCGCCAAACTCCATCATTCCGGCCCCGCCCGGCATTCCGAAGCGGAAGCGATTGCCGAGCCGCATCACATCGCTCGCCTTACCGGTCGTCACCTGCACGTCGCGGAATCGCCCCCCGGAGTAAATACGCAGCGTCACGCGAGTGCCCGGCGTCAGCTTCTGGACTTCACGCGTCAGGCGATGCGACGCCAGTCCATTCGCATAGTTGTCCTCGGTGTCAGCCGCGGAAGTGCGCAGGTCGACACCATTGATCGCAGCAATGCGATCGCCTTCCACGATGCCCGCCTCTTCCGCCGGACCTTTCGGCGTCACCGCTTCAACGAAGACTCCGAGCGTGTCTCGCTTCGTTCCCGTCGTGCGCAGCTCGAGACCGAGGGCAGCGCGCTTCTCCATCGTCGAGTCCATTCTGTATGTGAATCGGCGGAACGCTGAATCACCCACACCGCGGCGAATCACGCGACATTCGGTGCGGCCATCCGAATACTTGGTACAAGTCGAATCCGCCTTGCCCGGCGTAACCTGCGCGACCAGTCCAGTCACGAGCGAGACGCTCGCGACCGCTGAGAAAAGCAACACTGCTTTCATCATCACTCCCATTCAGTGGTTCTGTCGAATAGGACATCGTACGAAGCTCGAGGGTTGCCCAAGCGTGCAAAAGCGAGCATTGGGGGCGATATTGAGGGATGTCCACGACGCTGGAGCCGCACGCCGCTCCCCCTCCGCCGCCAACGCCGCCAACCCCCGCCGAGATAGACATCCACTCGTTCGAGCACCATTGGCAGGACGAAGCCGATGCCGCTTACCTGTATCGCATCCTCGCCGCGGCGGAACCGGATCCGAAAAAGAAAGACATCTACGCCAGGCTCGCCGACGTTGAGGATCGGCACGTCGTAGTATGGTCAGATCTCCTCGCCAAGCACGGACACCCACCGGCGAATTTCCGTCCCAGCGGACGCGCGCGACTGCTGGCGAGACTTGGCCGCTGGTTCGGTCCAGGATTTCTGCTGCCGATGCTGCTCGAGGAAGAGGGGCGTGAAGTCAAAGCGTACCTCGACATGCACCGCGAGACGCCGCGCGGTGCGCCCGGTGGTGCGGAAGCCCTTGTCCTCGCCCGCGAGTCAGCGGACCACGCAACCACACTCGGGGGAATAGCAGGCAAGGGTGCGGAGCCGTGGCACAGGACGGCATCGGGCGGATTCCTCCGCAACGTCGTGTACGGGTTCAACGATGGATTGACGGCGAACTTCGGCCTCGTCGCCGGCGTGATCGGCGCAGCGACTGTCAATCAGCATCAAGCCGTGGTGGTTGCGGGACTGGCAGGACTCATCGCCGATGCTTTGTCGATGGGCTCGAGCGGATATCTCGCCAGCAAGAGCGAGCGCGAAGTCTACGAGTACGAGATCGCGATGGAGAGAACCGAAGTCGATCTGATGCCCGAGATCGAGCGCGACGAGCTCGCCGTGATCTACGAAGCGAAGGGAATGGATCGCGATTCCGCGCACACGCTGGCGACGCAGATCATGGCCGATCCGCAGCGTATGCTGAAAGAGCAGGTGCAGGAAGAGCTCAAGATCGGCGAGTTCAGCATGTCACCGCTCAAGGAAGGGTGGCTGACGGGGCTTGCGACCGCGTTCGGGGCGGCAATTCCGGTTTTTCCATTTCTTTTGTGGCACGGGACGACGGCGATCGTCATTTCTTTTGGGGTGTCGATGCTCTCGCACTTTCTAGTTGGTGCGGCGAGATCGGTATTCACCGGCCGCGGAGTTTTCCGGTCAGGCTTCGACATGTTCGTGGTGGGAATGGGCGTCGCTCTCGTCGGGTATTTCGTCGGCGGTTGGGTGGGCAAGCTCATCTAGCGACGAAAAAAATTCTTGACGGCGTGGACGAACGTCGTATGTTTGCTGCGCTTTCGCGCCGTCCTCTTCATCGAACTGACCCCCGCGCGCAGCTGATGCCGCGGGTTTGTCATAGATAGGCCCCACCTCACGCTTCACCATCGACACTAGTCGATGGATTCGCCGGTCCACCCGGCATTCCTTTCCCGGGGGAGATTCATGAAGAGGTTTGTTCCACTTGCTGTGGCCGTCCTTGCCGCCGCTGCCTGTCAGGACGCATCCGGTCCCGCGTCTTACGCGCGTCCAGTTGCTCCGGCCAGCGTCAACGCCGCCAAGGGCGTCCCGATTCCTGGCGATTACATCATCACTCTTCGCGACAACGTCACCGATGTCGACGGCGTCGCCCGCTCCCTGTCGAGTCTTCACAAGGGAGCGCTGAAGCATCTATACAAGTCCGCGTTGAAGGGCTTTGCGGTTCAGAACATTTCCGATGCGGCGGCAGCGGCGATCGCCGCCGATCCACGCGTCGAGCGCGTCGAGGCCGATCAGGTGATGACCGCGGTTGGAACCCAGTCGCCGGCGACGTGGGGAATCGATCGGATCGATCAGAACGCGCTGCCCCTCGACAACACCTACAGCTACGCCAACGACGGCAGCAACGTCACCATCTACATCATCGACACTGGTATCAACTTCGGCCACGTCGATTTCGGTGGGCGTGCCATCACCGGCGTCGATGAGGTCACGATTGGGGGCAGCGCCGCCGACTGCAATGGTCACGGCACTCACGTGTCGGGCACCGTCGGTGGAACTACGTACGGTGTGGCGAAGAATGTGAAACTGGTCGCGGTTCGGGTGCTGAACTGCCAGGGCTCGGGTACGACATCAGGCGTGATCGCCGGCATCGATTGGGTCACGGCGAATCGCGTCCTCCCGGCTGCCGCTAACATGAGCCTCGGCGGTGGATTCTCGTCGACGCTGAACCAGGCGGTGGCGAATTCCGTGGCGTCGGGAGTCACTTTCGCTGTCGCGGCAGGCAATAGCACCGCGAATGCCTGCAACAGCTCGCCATCCAGCGAGCCCTCGGCGATCACCGTCGGTGCAACCGACGTCAACGATGGGTTCGCCTCCTTCTCGAACTTCGGCAGCTGCGTCGACATCAACGCCCCGGGCGTAAGCATCACGTCGGACTGGTATAGCTCGAACACCGCCACCAACACCATCAGCGGCACGTCCATGGCGACACCGCACGTGACGGGCGCTGCTGCGCTTTACCTCTCGGCGAACCCGACGGCGACTCCGGCCCAGGTTACTTCCGCGCTCACCACCAACGCGACGCAAGGCGCAATCAGCTCGGTGCCGGCAGGAACAGTGAACCTGTTGCTCTACACCGGCTTCATCGGAGGCGGTGCTCCACCGCCGCCACCGCCGCCGCCGCCATCACCATCAGCGGCTAGCTTCACGAAGACCTGCTCGGGAGTAGTGACATGCAGCTTCGACGCGAGTGCGTCCACCAACGCGACGTCATACGGCTGGGACTTTGGCGACGGTACAACCGGGAGCGGTGTGACAATTTCTCACAAGTTCGGGCGCAACCGGACTTATATGGTTACGCTGACGACGCAGCCGGCTTCTTCGAGCTCGACGGCCTCGACGACGGTTGCGTGCGGCCCGAAAACGTGCAGCTGACGCTGTCAGCGGCGAGGATCTTATTCGTGCGGCAATAGACTTCGCCTAATAGCGAGCAAAAGCGCCCGGTACTTCCAGTGCCGGGCGCTTTTTCTTGCTAAGCCAACTGCTGCTCGCGCACCGACCAGGCCGCCAGCAGAATCGCACCGAACCCGATGCAGCTGGCGATGAGAGTTACGACACCGCCGACCACCGGGACGATGTCTACCACCAGCAGAATCAGCGCGCCGAGGAAGAAATTCACGATCGCGTTCTGCCGGCCCAGCGGTGTGCGATCGTGAAGTATTCTTTCGCCCAGCCAGATAGCGGCCGGCACCAGACTCACCGCGGCGAAGAAGAGGAAGACGGTGGTGGTGATGATTGCCAGCGGAAGCCCAAGCACCGTGATGGCCGCCACGAAGATCGCGATTGGTGTTAGAATCCCGACGACGACCCCAACGATGATTGATCTGAGGGGACGCTGACCGAGTCGCTCAGCGGCTTCGGTGGTAAAGCGCGGGAGGAGCAGGACCACAACCGCGCCAGCGAGAAGACCACCGATCGTCCAGAACCAATGAAAGAGGCCGGGGCCCTTCGAGACCGGCAGCGCAGTAATTGTTCCGGAAACTTTTGCGGCGGGGTCGATGTGAACTTGGTCTTTCGAGACTCGATAGCGCAGGTTGCCCCCGATCTGGGCGCGCGGCCCGAGGCGCAATGACCCGCTGGCAACTTCGACGTCCTGACCGATTACACCGTTCAACGCGACGTTGCCACCAGTTGCGAGCAGGCCTCCGCGCACAGCTCCGTCGACCTTGATATTGCCCCCGATCAGGTAAGCGTTGTGCCCGATCACCGCCGCTGAATCGACGACGAGGTCGCCACCACCGATCGTCGCGTTTCGATCGACGATTGCTCTGATCTCGACGCGTCCGCCGGCCGCGCGCATTGACCCGTGAACTCGGCCTCTGACGTCCTGTTTTCCCCCGGCACCGACGTAATCCCCGCCCGTGGATCCGGAGAAGTTGATGTTACCGCCAGCAAGAATGGCATCGCCCGGAATGCTATCGTAAAGCAGACTCGGCGTTGAGCCGGAAGCGAGAACGTCCTCCCCGAGTCGCATTACCTGGTTTTCGGGTTTGGGCCGGACGCAGCCGAAAGTCGACAGGAGCACCACGCAACCCAACAAAGCAATGGCGAGACGAGCGCGAGCAAAGACCATCTTGCCTCCTAAGGCAAACGTCAGGCGACGGGAGTGAGGGAAATCGCGACGATTCGTGAATGTTGCGCCGCTTCTTGATCCCGGCAAGCGGAGATTCTACGGACACTGCGTCAGGCTTTTGCGGAGAGTGCTACTAGTGCGCGGCGCCACTGTTTTGCTACCATCATTGATGCCATCACGCCCGTTCGTACTCGCCGAAACGAATTGGAAGTCGCTCAAGGACACTCCCATCGAGGTCGCAATTCTTCCCTGGGGTGCGACCGAGCCACACAACTTCCATCTCCCCTACGGCACCGACGTCTACGAGACGACGGCACTCGCCGAGCGCTCGGCAGAGATCGCCTGGAAAAAGGGGGCGAAGGTGGTGACGCTGCCGACGGTGCCGTTCGGTGTGAACACGGGACAGCTCGATCTGCGTCTCGCCATCAACATGAATCCCAGCACCCAATTCACTCTACTGGTCGACATCGCATCGGCGCTGGCCGGTCAGGGTGTGAAGAAGCTGCTGATTCTGAACGGGCACGGCGGCAACGATTTCAAGCAGATGATCCGCGAGCTCTCAACCAAGGTCGATCTCTTCGTCTGTACGATCAACTGGTGGACGTGCGTTAAGAGCGCGGAATTTTTCGATGAGCCCGGTGATCATGCCGGCGAGATGGAGACGAGCATCATGATGTCGCTCCACCCCGACCTGCTCCGACCGTTACCCGAAGCGGGATCCGGGAAATCGAGGAAGTTTCGCATCGCCGGATTGCGCGACGGCTGGGCCTGGGCCCCGCGTCACTGGCGCGAAGTTACTGACGACACCGGCACTGGCGATCCGAAAGCCGCGACCGCCGAGAAGGGCGAGAAGTTTCTGCGGGCGGTGTCGGAAAGAATCGGGGGATTCTTGGTGGAGCTGGCCGCGGCGGATCTTAAGAAGTTGTACGAATAGAACAGGGAGGTTCTACTCGCATTCTACCGTAACGGGTTGCGTGATCTGGGTAGCACGGTTGCCTGTTCCCGGTGACTACCGCAAGACCGTCCTACTGGCGGGATGGCAAAGGCAACTGCAGTTGCTTTTCCAATGGACGGCGGATCAAAGGTTCGCACCGCAGTTTACCGGCAACAGGGAACGGTGCTACCCGCAACCCGCAACGCGTTACGGTAGAATGCGAGTAGAACCAGTCCGCAGCCCTACGCGACGATGTTCAGCAGCCGCCCCGGAACGAAAACGACTTTCTTCGGTGTCCCGCCCACGAACTTCGCCACCGCGGGCTCTGCCAGCGCGGCGACGACCGCCGCGGCCTCGGTGATGTCCGGCGAGACGTGGATCCTCCCGCGCACCTTCCCGTTCACCTGAACCACCAGCTCGATCGTATCCTCCTTCGCCAACGCCGGATCGAAGCTTGGCCAGGCTGAATCGAACACGCTCCCCGTGCCGCCGGTTTGCTCCCACAGCTCTTCGGCGATGTGGGGGGCAAACGGCGCAATTAGTGTAATTACGGGCAGGACTTCTTCGCGATGAGGTGTTCGCTCCCCTTTGCGGAGGACGTTGATGTACTCCATCATCGCCGCGATCGCGGTGTTGTAGCTCAGACGCGGAATGTCTTCACTGACTTTGCGGATCGTTTGATGGAGCTTCTTCATCACCGAGTGATCCGGCGCGCCCTCGCTCGACATCGTCTGCACTGAAGCGAATAGACGGTCCAGGAAACGTCGGGTGCCGGAGATGCTCGCATCCCTGAAGTCGCCACCCTGCTCGTAGGGCCCGAGGAACATCAGGTAGGTGCGGAACGCATCCGCGCCCCAGCTCTCGATGTACTCGTCGGGATTCACGATGTTGCCCTGGGTCTTGGACATCTTCGCCCCTTCGCGAATGATGTGACCATGCGCGCGGAATCGCGTGAACGGCTCCTCGAAATGAAGCTGTCCGGCATCGTGAAGCACCATCGTGATGAACCGCGAGTACAGCAGATGCAGCACCGCGTGCTCGTTGCCGCCGATGTACGACGTGACCGGCAGCCATTTCTTAGTGACTTTCTCCTCGAAGGGAACATCGTCGTGACCGACGCTCGGGTAGCGCAGGAAATACCACGAGTTGTCGAGGAAGTTGTCGGACACATCTGTCTCGCGTCGTCCAGTCTTGCCGCACTTGGGACACGCGACGCGATACCACTCCTCGTGACGAGCGAGCGGTGACACTCCGGAATCGTCCGGCTTGAAGTCCTCAATGAACGGCAATACAACCGGGAGATCCTTTTCCGGCACCGGCAGCGTTCCACAATCGTCGCAGTAGATGATCGGGATCGGCGGGCCCCAATACCGCTGGCGCGAGATGCACCAGTCGTGCAGGCGATAGTGGACGACTGGTTTGGCAGACCCGGCCTTCGACAGGAACTCTACGATTGCTTTCTTGGCTGCGTCGACGTCGTAACCATCGAACACGCCGGAATTCACCAGCGTTCCTGACTCACACTGCGTGTACGCCTCAGCGAGCGGTGCGTTCGCGTCCTCGCGCTCGCCGCATACGACGCGCACGATCGGCAGGTCGAACTTCTTCGCAAATTCGAAGTCGCGCTGATCGTGACCCGGCACGCCCATGATCGCGCCCGTTCCGTATTCCATCAGCACGTAATCGGAAATCCAGATCGGGACTTCCTTCTCTGTCGCCGGATTTATCGCGTACGAGCCAGTGAAGACACCGGTCTTGTCAGTGCTCGTCTTCCGCGCGACCAGATCCTGCTTCGTCGTCCTCTCTCGATAGGCTTCAACCTCTTTCTTTTCCTTCGCCGTCGTCAGCGACTCGACCAGCGGGTGCTCAGGCGCGAGCACCATGTACGTCGCGCCGAAGATCGTGTCCGGACGAGTCGTGAAGACGCGAATCTCGCACTCGTCGCCGCCGACTTTCTTGGTCTCGAACTCCAGCTCGGCGCCTTCCGACCGGCCAATCCAGTTCCGCTGCGCGGTCTTCGTCGTCTCCGACCAGTCGATGTGGTCGAGATTCTCCAATAGCCGCGGCGCGTAGTCGCTGATACGGAAGAACCACTGCTCGAGCAGACGCTGCTCTACCTCCGTCCCGCAGCGCTCGCAAAACCCGCCCGACACGACCTGCTCGTTTGCCAGGACGGTCTTGCAGCTGGGGCACCAATTGACGGCCGCCTTCTTTCGGTAGGCGAGCCCCTGCTCGAATAGCTGGAGGAAGAGCCACTGCGTCCACTTGTAATAATTGGGATCGGTGGTGGCGAGCGTGTACCGCCAGTCCACCATGAGTCCCGCGCTTTCCAGCTGTCGCTGGAAGTTGGCAATGTTGCGCGGGATCAGGTCCATCGGGTGCACTCCCACCTTCAGCGCGTAGTTCTCCGAATGAATCCCGAAGGCGTCGTAGCCGAGCGGCTCAAAGACATTGTGTCCCATGAGCCGCTGGAATCGTCCATAAATGTCGTTCCCCGTGAAGGCGAAGAGATTCCCGACGTGCAGCCCTTCTGCCGAGGGATAGGGGAACATCATCAGTGCATAGAACGGCCTTTGGGTGCGCTGCAGATCCGTGTGGTTGGTGCCACGCTCCTGCCAGATGCGCTGCCACTTTCGCTCGATGGTCTGCGGGTCGTACACGACCACCGGCGGCGTGAAAGGATCGTCCCGTGTTGCCGATTTGTCCATTCGTACAAACTAGCGGCTCAACGACGGAGTTTCATCTGTCGGCGCACCCAACCGAGTCGTTTCAAAATCGATTCTCCAGATGACAGCAACGCCGCTTCCGATCGCTCCTCGCTCCGCCTCCGGCTTCCTCAAGCCGGTGTTCAGCGCTATGCAGCGACGCGCGCTCAGAACGAGCATCGTGTTCGGTTCGGTGTTCCTGATCGGACTCATCGTCATCTGCTGGCAGATCTATCGACTGATTCCGGCCGGCACGCGCGCCGAGGTGCTCGACGTCGACGGTGTTGCCACCGCGTTGATCATTGCCTTTCTCTGGATCGGGGTCGCACTCAGCGCCACGGCGGCGGCAGCGCTCATTTTCGTTCGACAGCACGTCAGCGGACCCGCGGCGGAGCTCGCTCGCACGCACGAAGCGATCGCCAAAGGCGATCTCTCCAGCGTTTACAATCCGGGTGCATCGAACCGCGCGGTCGACCGGCTTACGCGCTCCACGATATCGATGCTCACCGAGCTACGCGGTGTCGCCGGTAAGATGCGCAACTCCGCCGACGAGAATCGACAACTCGCCTCTCAGCTCGCCAAATCGACTGTCACCGCCGCGGCTACTGCGCGTGAAGGTGCAACCAGCGCCAACAACCTGAGCCACGATGCGCTAGCTCGCGAGCGGGTCATCAAAGAGCTGACGAACGACGCCACGAAGCTGGTGGAGATCTCGGGAAATCTTCGCGAGGCCGCCCAGGAAGGCTTGCGACGCGACAAGGCATTGCGCCAGCTGGCGCGCGAGAACCGCATTCGACTGGAGCGCACCGCAACTTCCCTGCAATCACTTGCTTCCGATGCGCTGGAGAGCGCTGAGGGCATCGACGCGATGTCGGCCGCGGTCGACGAGATCGGCGCGTTCCTGGTGCTGGTCCAGAAGATCGCCCGTCAGTCCAAGCTCCTCGCCCTCAATGCAGCGATGGAAGCGGCGCGCGCCGGCGAGCACGGCCACGGGTTCGCCGTCGTCGCCAGCGAAGTTCGTCGACTGGCCAGCAGCTCCGCGGAAGCTGCACAACGCACTACTTCGTTGGTTCGGGAGATGCTGGACAGCGTCGCCCACTCCCGCGAATCGACCGGCCGCACGGTTGCAACTGTCGAGCAGGTTCTCAGCGCCACAACCGCCGGCCGTCAGTCGCTGGCGAAAGTCGAAGAAGGAACCGTCGAAGGCGAGGATCTGAGCGGACGCATCGAGCGATCGGTCCGCGACGCCAACGATATGATCTCGCACATGACTCAGCGTCTGGCCGAGGTGTCGCACGGCACGGCGGGCTTCTCCCGCGCGATGCATGGTGTCGCGGTGTCGAGCGAGCACCAGAGCAAGGCCATCGCCGAAATCGCCGCCGCGGCGAGCGCGATGACCGACGCCGCCGGTCGTATCTCGGAGCTGGTTGGAACCTTTAAGCTCGGCGGCAGCTGACCTCAGGCATCGTCGGGCGCTGTGCCCGCGAGTACTTGAAGGCCATCGGCACGAGCCGGGCACCGCTGGCATCGGCGACGGCAAATTGTCCGCCCTCGTATGCGGAAGCAGCTCCGAAACGTCCATCTTTCGCCAGCGCGTAGAACTCGAGATCGAATAGCGGTCGGCCGTTGCGATCGAGGAGTCGAGGCTCCGTCATCGCGACAACTCGCTCGATGGTGCGCAGGCACGCCTGCTCGGGCGCTATCCCCTGGCGCATGAACTCGACGATCAAGAACGCGCCGCAGACCTTGATGTTCGCTTCACCGCGCCCGGTCGAGCCGGCGGCGCCAACGGTGTTGTCGCAGTACTGACCGGCGCCGACGAGCGGTGAATCGCCGACTCTGCCCGGCAGCTTCCACGAGCGTCCGCTGGTCGTCGTCACCGACGAGATGTCGCCGCGCGAGTTGACCGCGTTCATGTTGATGGTGCCGGTGGTGAACTTCACGTGGATCGGATCGTCGTACGCGACTTTGCCCGCCGGCGGGGGGGTGCCGGGATTGTCGAGCCAGTTGTCGTTTGGGTTGAGGCACGCCTTCCAGCGCAGCCAGTCCTGCCGGCTTTTTTCGGTGAGAAGGTTTTGCTCCTTGAATCCCATCTCCAGCGCAAACTTTTTGGCGCCTGGCCCGACGAGCAGGATGTGATCGGTGTAGTCCATCACCGCCTTGGCGACATTCGACGGCGTGGCGATGTCCTGGAGCGCGGCGACGGCGCCGGCTCGTTTGGTGGGGCCGTGCATGCACGACGCGTCGAGCTCGACGACGCCTTCCTCGTTGGGCAATCCGCCGAGGCCGACCGCCTGATCGTCGGGGTCGAGCTCCTCGATGTTGACGCCGGCAATGATGGCGTCGAGGGTGTCCGCGTTCTGCTTCGTGATCATGTCATACGCGCGGGCGACGCCGCGGATGCCGTTGGCGGAGGCGATGACGACGGGCGGGCCGGCGAAGTCGGCGGCGCTTCCCCGGTTGCGGTCAATGACCTCCGCTCGCGCCTGGCGGTCGAGCGTGAGACCAGCGGCTGCTGCCGCACCGATGCCAACGAATTGCCGTCTCGAGATTGACACTATGATCCTCCAGTAAAAGACAACTACCCGCTGGGCGCTGACCGCTGCTATCGCTAAGCGCTAACCGCTGCCTACGACGGGACAGATCGCACGGATCTTAAGGAAACTGCAGCAGTTGCCTAGAGCACCAGGCAGATCTGTCTAGTCGTTTGCAGCGGTAAGCGCTTAGCGCAAAAGCGGTCAGCGCCCAGCAGGTAGTTGTCTTTGGTTTAGGAAAACAGCGTTCCTTTAATCCTTCTAAATCTTTACGGTGATCTCGTATCCGCTGCGCAGCGCAATCGTCAGTGTGTCGAGGATCACCATTAAGTACGTAGGCGCGGATACTGCTTGTGATTGAACGACAGAGGGAAGACAGAGCGACAGCCATAGGCAGGCGTGTGACTTCAATAAGGTATGCGGTCTTTATAGCTTCCCGCTACGCATGAAATCCTCACGCCCTTCCCGCCTTAGAAAGCTGCGTCTCGAAGCGGCGGAGGGGCCGCGCGTCGATCTGTCGGGACCGACGCGTCGGGAGCGCGACCTGCTCGGAGAGCGAGACGTTCCCGCCGGCGCTCTCTATGGAATCCAGACACTGCGCGCGATCGAGAATTTCTGCATCTCGGGAATCGAGCTCCGTGAATTCCCGACTCTGGTCGCCGCCCTCGCCACCGTGAAGGAAGCAGCCGCGCTGGCGAATCTCGAGATGAAGCTGATCGATCGCGAGATCGTCGATGCGATTTCGCAGGCGGCGGGCGAGATCAGAGACGGCCTGCACCACGACCATTTCCGCGTCGACATGATTCAGGGTGGAGCCGGCACTTCGTCCAACATGAACGCCAACGAAGTGATGGCCAACCGTGCGCTCGAGATCCTCGGCAAGGCGCGCGGCCAGTACGACATCGTCCATCCCAACAATCATCTCAATCTCAGTCAGTCGACGAACGACGTGTATCCGACGGCTGTGAAGCTCGCGCTTCATACCAGCATTTCTGATTTACAGCTGGCGATGATCTCCCTCGCGGCGGCGTTTCTCCACAAGGGCGAAGAGTTCGCGGCGTTCATCAAGATGGGACGCACCCAGCTTCAGGATGCCGTCCCGATGACTCTCGGTCAGGAGTTCAACGCCTTCGCGCATACCATCCTCGAGGACGTCGATCGACTCGGCGAGGCTCAGGCGCTGATCCGCGAGATCAACATGGGAGCGACCGCGATCGGCACTGGCATCAACGCTCCACCGGGATACGCCGAGAGCGTGAGACGACATCTGGAGCACATCACCGGGCTGCCGCTGGTGACGGCGCCCGATCTCGTCGAAGCGACGGCAGATACCGGCGCGTTCGTCCAGCTCTCCGGAGTCTTGAAGCGGTGCGCGGTGAAGCTGTCCAAGATCTGCAACGATTTGCGGCTACTCAGCTCCGGCCCGCGCGCTGGACTCGGTGAGATCAATCTGCCGCCGATGCAGCCCGGCTCCTCGATCATGCCCGGCAAAGTGAACCCGGTGATACCAGAAGTAGTGAATCAGGTCTGCTTCGACATCATCGGCGGCGATGTCACCGTGACGATGGCCGCCGAGGCGGGACAGCTCCAGCTCAACGTGTTCGAGCCGATCATCGCCTTCAGATTGTTGAGCGGAATGACCTACCTCGCGCGCGCCTGCAAGATCCTGCAGGATCGCTGCATCGAAGGAATCACTGCCAATCGGGAGCGGATGCAGAGCTTCGTCGAGCAATCTGTCGGCGTCATCACCGCGCTGGTGCCGGTCCTCGGCTACGAGACGACCAACGAGATCGCGAAAGAGGCACTTCAAAGCGGCCGAGATGTCTACGACATCGTTTGTGATCGTGGACTGATGACGAGAGACCAGCTCGACCGTCTGCTCAATCCCGAGACGATGACGGCACCGCGTCGCACGGAATAACCATTACGCGTCACTCGAAAAGCCCACGCGCGTGACGGAAATCGGGACGGTTCTTGCCCTCCCACATCGATTGCGTCAGAGTTAGTTTGTTGGTGCTTTGGCCCGTACCTGCTTCGCGCCGAACAATCCGTATGTGTTTCACCCGGCGAAGGTGAAACATTCCCAACACGACGAGACCAGGATTTCCTTCGCATGAAAGGTTCTCACCGCCTCCGGCGGCTTGCATCCTACGCCATGGTTGCCGCGCTCGCCGTCGCGGCAATCTCCTGCAACGAAGCACATCCCAACACCACCCTCGTCCCACACTCGGATTTCGGACGCGAGATCGATTTTCTGTGGGACCGACTGCTTCTGCTCGGCACGATTGTCTTCGTCCTGGTGGAGGGAGCCCTCATCTACGTCGTGTTCAGGTATCGTCGCAGAGAAAATCAGGGAACTCCGCCACAGACACACGGCAGCACCAAGCTCGAGATCGCCTGGACGCTCATACCGGCGGTTATTCTGGTTTTCATCGCGGTGCCGACGGTGAAGACGATCTTCATCACCCAGGCGCAGGCGGCGCCGGGCTCGCTGAACATTGACGTCACGGGACATCAATGGTGGTGGGAATTCAGATATCCCGAGTACGGGGTCACCACCGCAAACGAGATTTACATCCCGGTTGGACGCACCGTGAATTTCAGACTTCGCTCGGCCGACGTCATTCACTCATTCTGGACTCCGCAACTCGGCGGCAAGCGCGACGTCGTGACGAATCGGACGAACTACCTCTGGTATACGCCGGATTCTTCCACCGCCAGCAGCGTGTGGAACGGATTCTGTGTCGAGTACTGCGGCTCGTCTCACGCCAATATGCGGTTCCGTGTATTCACCGTAACGCAGCAGCAGTTTGATTCCTGGGTCGCCGGGCAGAAGATGCCGGCGAGATTCGGCGCGGTAGCAGGTCCGCCGGCACCCGCAGGCGGCCCGATTCCTCCGCCGAAGGAAGCGCCTGGTATGTCGACCCCCGCCGGAACGAATGCTCCAACGCAGGCAGCGCAAGGCGCCGCACAAAGAATCGCACAACAAAGCTCGGGTACTCAGGCACCGGGCGGCGCAAACCCCGTGATGCCGCGCCCGCAAACTCCCGCGGCGAATCCAGGCGCACAGACGAGTGTCCGTGGCGCAGCGCCCCCGAACGCGGCTCCAATCTTAGAAGCAATTCCAGCCGGCTACATCTTCCCGCGCGAGAAAGTCCCAGATTTTGCAATTCCGCACTCGCCGATTCCGGCGGATGTCAAATTCACAGCGGGCCTTACTGGAAACGCAGCCCGCGGCCTGAAGGTTTTCTCCGGCGCGGCTTGCATTGGCTGTCATTCGATCGCCGGTAATCCGGCGGCGATGGGTGTGGCTGGTCCCAATCTCACGCACATCGGATCGCGCCTGGCGATCGCCGCCGGCCGCTACCCGAACACCGCCGCATACCTCGCGCTCTGGATCAAGAACGCGCGCAAGATGAAACCCGATGTGTTGATGCCGACGCTCGGCATGGACGAATACGATCCTGTTCTCAAAGCGAAGGTCACGTCTGCCAACGGTGGACTCACCGATCAGCAGATCGCCGACATCGTTGCTTATCTCACTGCACTGAAGTAACCGGAGACCAGACTTGGCAACCACTGCAATCCGAACCCCGGCGTATGGCGCCGAGTATCCCGGTGAGCACGGCGGGCTTTATAGCTGGCTGGCCACCGTCGATCACAAGCGGATCGGCATCCTCTACCTCTACACCGCGCTCGGCTTCTTCATTTTCGGCGGGCTCGAAGCGGTGGTCATCCGCGCCCAGCTCGGCGCTCCCAATCAGCACCTCGTCTCGGCGGAGTTTTACAACCAGCTATTCACGATGCACGGGACGACCATGATCTTCCTCGCGATCATGCCGCTCTCGTCAGCGTTCTTCAATTTTCTGATCCCGCTGCAGATCGGCGCGCGCGACGTCGCGTTCCCGCGCCTCAATGCGTTCAGCTATTGGGTGTATCTGTTCGGCGGATTGTTCATCACGATCCCGATTTTCTTCGCCGTCGCGCCGAACGGAGGCTGGTTCGGCTACGCGCCACTCACCACCAAGCCCTATTCGCCCGGACTCAACATCGACTTCTGGGTGATCGGCCTCCAGATCCTGGGCGTATCGTCGCTGGCGGCAGCGTTCAACTTCCTGACGACGATCATCAATCTCCGCGCGCCCGGCATGACGCTCATGCGCATGCCGATGTTCACCTGGATGGCGTTCGTCGTTCAGGTGCTGCTGGTGCTGGCGTTCCCCGTCATCACGATCGCGCTGGTGTTCCTGCTGTTCGATCGATTCTTCGGCACCAACTTCTACAACACTGTCAGCGCGGGGGCTGACCCGCTGCTCTGGCAGCATCTCTTCTGGATCTTCGGACACCCCGAGGTCTACATCCTGGTTCTGCCGGCATTCGGCCTCGTGTCCGAGGTGATACCCGTCTACTCCAGGAAGCCGCTATTCGGATATCCGGTGATGGTCTATTCAGGAATCCTCATCGCGGTGCTCGGCTTCGGCGTCTGGGCCCACCACATGTTCGCTGTGGGAATGGGACCGATTGCTGACACGTTCTTCGGCCTGACTACCATGCTCATTGCCATTCCGACCGGAGTGAAGATCTTCAACTGGATCGCGACGATGGCCCAGGGCGCAGTCCGCTATACGACGGCAATGTTGTTCGGCATCTCGCTCGTCGGACTGTTCACGATCGGCGGCATCTCGGGGATCATGCACTCTTCGCCGCCCGCTGATTTGCAACAGACGGACACCTACTTCATCGTCGCCCACTTCCACTACGTGCTGTTCGGCGGCTCGATCATGGGAATCTTCGCCGGCATCTATCATTACTTCCCGAAGATCACCGGCAGAATGCTCGACGAGAAGCTGGGCAAATGGCATTTCTGGCTGATGTTCATTGCCATGAACCTGACCTTCTTCCCGATGCACTTCTCGGGGATGCTCGGCATGCCGCGCCGCATCTACACCTACGATGCCGGCCAGGGCTGGGACCTTTACAACGCGATGTCTACCATCGGCGCCATGATTTTCCCAATCGGCATGCTGTTCTTCATTTACAACTTCTTCAAGAGCCGGAAGAGCGGTGAGATTGCCGGCTCGAATCCGTGGGGAGCCGGGACTCTGGAGTGGAGCATTCCGAGTCCGCCACCCGAATACAACTTCGCCAAGATTCCAACCGTGACCACCCGCTATCCGCTGTGGGAGGGCAAGGAACCGGATCACGAGAGCGCGCGCATCAACGCGCAGGAAGGAAAGACCCCGCACGAGCTGGGGATCATCATTCCGTACAGCACCATGAAGCCGCTGTTGGTGGCGGCCGGCCTGATAATCATGTTCTGCGGATTGATCTGGTCGCATGTGCTCCTCGCTGTCGGTGCGGGAACATTGATTCTTTCTCTTTACAGCTGGCTCCTGAGCCCGCTCGAGCCGGAGCATTCCTAGAATGGCCGCCTCCATAGCGCACACCAGCGCGCCGACGCACCACCACTACACGACGCTCGGTCTCGACAGCCGGAAGGTCGCCATCTGGGCCTTCATCGGCTCGGAGTGCATGCTCTTCGTCTCACTGATTTCGACGTACCTGATTTACAAGGGACGGAGCGTCATCGGACCATTCCCGCACGAGTCGTGGACGGATCCGAGCACGGGTCAGGTGTTGAAACCGATTCTCAACATCCCTGTGACATCGGCATCCACCTTCGTGCTGCTGATGTCTTCGTTGTTCATGGTGCTGGCGCTGGCAGCAGTGCAGAACAAGGAGCTGCCGAAGCGCACGCGCGGCGAGCGGATCCTCGGCAACTCGAAGCTCTGGCTCTTCATGACGGCGTTAGCGGGAACGACCTTCCTCAGCTTCCAGGCGTTCGAATTCACGTCGTTCGTTCACGAAGGCCTGTCGATCAGGAGGAATCTGTTCGGATCGACATTCTTCACCCTCACCGGGTTCCACGGCGCGCACGTGACCGCGGGCGTGCTCTGGCTGGTCACGCTGCTGGCGATCGACTATCGCCGCGGGCTGGGCTCGCGCGATTCGCTGCTCGTCGACATTTGTGCGTTGTACTGGCATTTCGTCGACGTCGTCTGGATCGTGATCTTCACTCTCGTCTACCTACTCAAGTAACGGCGGAAAGATGGATACTCACGCCATGAACGTCCCCGATTCCGCGGAAGCGGCGCTCCACGCGCCGACCGGAGAGGTGGAGCACTCGCATCCGACGTGGTCCACCTACTGGAAAGTCGCGACCATCCTCACGCTGATCACCGTCGCCGAGGTCTGGGCCTATTACGTTCCGTCCTTCGTCGCCTCACGCGGCTTCGTTCCGACGCTGCTGATTCTGTCGGCACTCAAATTCACGATCGTGGTGATGTTCTACATGCACCTGAAGTACGATCACAGAATCTTCCGGGTGTTGTTCACCGGCCCTCTTCTCATCGCCGCGCTGACACTGGTGGCGCTGATGTTCCTCTTCGGACATCTGTACATCAAAGTCATGTAGGTATGTTGGTCCTGGCGCTGCTTCATCCGATAGCCAATCTGACCTGGTGGCGATGGTCCGTTCATCCGAGTACGGTCATCGGCATCGCAGCACTAGGCGGGCTCTACGTCTGGGCGTCCGCAAAACTTCGCCAGCAGCCAAGCACCGGTCAGAAGATCTATTTCCTCTCAGGGCTGGTGGTGATGTTCGCATCGCTGAATGGCCCCATTCACGATCTGAGCGACGATTACCTGTTCAGCGCCCACATGGTGCAGCACCTGCTCCTGACGCTCGCCGTCCCGCCACTCCTTCTCGCCGGCACACCGGGCTGGATGCTTCGGCGACCACTCGCGACTCGCTTCGTTGCACCGGCCGCGCGTTTTTTGACGCGCGCCCCAATAGCATTCGTCGCGTTCAACGTCACCATTGCCTTCTGGCACCTGCCGCCCTTCTACAACGCGGCGATGGCGCACCACAGCCTGCACATTCTCGAGCATCTGATGTTCATGACGGCGGCGGTTCTGATGTGGTGGCCACTACTCAGTCAGCTGCCGGAGTTTCCACGCCTCGCCTATCCCGGTCAGATGCTCTACAGCTTTTTGATGAGCATCCCGATGTCGATCATCGCAGTCTACATCGCGATGGCGGATCACGTTCTCTACCCCGCCTACAGCGCCGCTCCTCGTGTCCTGCCTCTCACCCCTCTCGAGGATCAGCTCCTCGGCGCGCTGATCATGTGGATTCCCGGCGGAATCATCTTCATGATCATCATGACGGTCGTGTTCTTCAAATGGAACGCCCGCGGCGAGGACTCGACCGCGGGCGCGCAGGTGGACTGGAAGCCGTCGACCGCCTAGTCGTCAGTTCCCTCTAGCGCTCGCTTCAGCTGATTATCGAGCTTCGGATGCTTGCGCCACAGATACCATAGCATCAGAGACGAGGCGAGCAGATTGGCGATGAAGATCTGCACCCAGGACATTTGTCCCAGAGCTGACTGCGCGAACACCGCTGCGATCATGTAGAAGCCGAGCGTCATCATCACGAAAGCGACGAGCAGTCCGGCCAGGATCCCCGGCGTCCGCTCAGCCTGATGAACGATGACGGTCAGCAGAATACCGACGATGAAGAACGCCACGTAATGGAACACAGTGTAGCCCAGCACCTGCGTGAACGCGGTGTCACCCATCATGTTCTTGCCGAGTATGCTGACGACGCCCTTGCCAAGGAAGATCGGCGTGTAGAATGGATGGCCAGCGATGGTGTCGACGATGAGGAACCACACTGCGATCGCCGTCGCGCCGATGAAACCGGTGATGATGCCCTCACGCAAAAAGTTGTGCGGCCGGTCAGCCATCGGTGTCCTCTCGCGCGGTGGGATGAAACTCTGCTTCCGGAAAATACCCAACCCGTCGATATATTCCAAGCGAACTTCCAACGCGGCGCGGGCTGTGAGTGCGTCGCAACCATGGCACCGTTCTCGCCATTCGATGCCGTTCCGCTCCGCTTATTCATTCAGGTTCAGACGCTCACCGCTCGATAATGTTCTCTCGTAGAATTCGCATCGCCATCCTCTGCGCGCTTACCGCTTGCGCTGCCACTCCTGCTATTCTCGAGTCACAGACTCCAAGGCGAACTACAACGAGACGGCGGGTGAGAAGGCCACATCGTAACCGGCCGCCGGTCGTTCCGGCGGTTGCCTACAGCACCACGCGCAGCACAGACGACCTCGCATCGACGCTGAGCAACCTGGCCGGCAGAATCAGAAGTGGAATGTGGGGAGGCATGGTGGTGTCGCTGACCCGCGGCGACACCCTTTACGCCTACAATGCCGGCGAAGAGATGTTGCCGGCGTCGACGATGAAGCTGCTGACGAGCGCCATCGCCCTGGACAGATTCGGCCCCAACTATCAGTTCAGCACCGATGCCCTGCGCGACGGAGTAGTCGGTCCGGATGGAACTCTGACAGGCAATCTCTACATCCGCGGCGACGGCGATCCCGCCCTATCCGGAAAATTTCTTCCCGGTGGTCCCTCGGCGCCCATGAATCGACTGGCCGACCTGGTGGCGCAGAAAGGAATCAGGCACATCACCGGCAACATCATCGGCGACGCGACCGGATTCGACGACCAGAAAGTTCCGGAAGGCTGGTTGTCCCGCTACCTCCAGGCGGGCTATGCAGCGCGAGTATCGGCGCTCTCGCTCAACGAGAATCTCGTTGCCGTGGCGGTCACGCCGACGACACCGGGAAAACCCGCGTTGGTTGCGCTCGAACCTTCCAGCAGCGCGATTCAGGTCGTCGCCAACGTCCGCACGGTTGCCGGCGGCGGCGCTCGACTTGGATTCCGGAAGCAGAGCAACGGGACGATCGTGGCGAACGGGTCAATCGGGTCGCGTACCGGAACGCGACGCTACGTCTATATCGTCGAGGATCCGGCGAGCTTCACGACGGGCGCCTTCAGAAACGCGCTGGTCGCACGCAGCATCAAAGTCGATGGCGACATCCAACTCGGAAAAACTCCCGCCAGCGCGGTAAAAGTTGCCAGCCTCGCTTCGCCCCCGCTCGCCAGCATGATCGCGGCGATGAACCGCGAGAGCATCAATCATTATGCTGAGCTGCTTTTCCGTAACGCCGCCCGCGGCCCCGATCGAAACATCACCGGCAGCGTCGCAACGGCCAGCGCGCTACTCGACCGATTTTTTGCCACGAAGGTCGGAGCCGATACGACGCGTCTCGTTTTTGCCGATGGCAGCGGTCTCTCCACTTTCGATCGGGTGACGCCCCGAGCTCAGGTGCAACTGCTGGGTTACGCCCACCGCGCGCCCTGGGGTCCGTGGCTCCATTCTTCCCTGCCGGTGGCGGGCGATTCCGAACTGCTGAGGCGCCGCATGCGAAACACCCCCGCCGAGGGAAACCTCCACGCCAAGACCGGCACCACCAACGACGTGATTGCGTTGGCGGGATACGTGACGGCGGTAAATGGTGAGGTGCTCGCCTTCTCCTTCCTCTACAATGGCCGGGACCGCTGGACCGCCAAGTCGATGATCGACGTCATGAGTGAAACTCTCGCGAGCTTTGGCAGGTAGATATATTTAAAGGGTAACCCCTTTGAAAACATATATTTAGCGTGTTAGGCAAGAGCCCTCAGTTGGCATTTTTCCTGCACGCCACCAATACGAACCGCGTGTGGAAACCGCGTGAGGTCATAGATATGTCTTACCGCACTTTCGTGGACAAAGACGGCTCCTACTGGCAGGTCTGGGACTCGCAGCCGACAAAGGTGGAGCGGCGGGTCGCGACCGAGGACCGACGACGTCCAAGGTTCTTATCCTGGCACGGTGAGGAACGTCGCCGGAGCCCGGATCGGCGCACGATGACTCAGCGCCGCATCACCCTCTCCGAAGGCTACGGCGCTGGTTGGCTGACCTTCGAATCCCTGAGCGAGAAACGCCGCCTGATTCCGATTCCTTCACACTGGGAAGATTCGTCGCAGGCTGAGCTCCGGAGCCTTTGCGAGAAGGCGAAGCGGATAGCGCGCACCGAGGGCATGAGCCCCGCCTAAAAACCACCCCCAGCCGACTCCTGGCGAGAAGAGCCGACTGGGGGCGCGAAGCGGATACGTTCTGGGTGCGCCGACGAGGTCCGCTTCTTAATCGTGACAGTCCACGCCCTCACCTACCAGCGAGAGCGTTCCAGTCTTCGTGGTGCCGTCCTGCGTAACGCTGATCTTAGCCGTGCTCGTTCCATCGAAGGTGATTACTTCGCGGCGTGAGGACGTCGTCGGAGTCTGACCACTCAGCGTCACCGTCGCCCGCATCGACCGCACTATCGTGCCCGCGGTGGGGAAAGTGGGTCTGCCATTCTGAAGCGGGATTATCACGCCGCTCACCGTATCGCCGGCGACACGAGTCGCAGTGAAGTGAACTCCATCCTCATTGGTGCCGACGGTGTTCTCGCTGCCGCTCGCAGTTCCGTTAACAGTTCGCTGCGTGCTCCCCGACGCGAGCCCGGCGACAGTGATGTCGCTCTTGCTGTTGACCGTGCTGGTGTCAGCGCCGTCGTGATGAACCCTCGTTCCGGTGACCGTCGTCTGCGCGTTGACGGTGTTGGTCTTCGCGGTGTCGAACGCCTGCTGTACGGCGCCCGAGGCATCCAGATACGAGAAGGAGCGTGTGATGGTGAGTCCGCGATGCGTCACGGCAGGGCAGTCGACCCGATTGTCGGTCGACGAGAATGTGCAGTTCGACCCGGCGCGAAGATCGCCGAAGGGACCTCTGCCGAAGCCGAGCCCGAATAGGATGCGACCCCTGAAGACGTCGGCGATCCCGCCGCCCATCAGACTGGTCCAGCCGGGTTCTCTGTGGTGCTCGCTATCCTCACCTTCAGACTGTGCGCCACCCGGAGCGAAACCGGAGTTCGTGTCAGAATTCCCGACGAAGCTCGTGTTGATCTGGTCGAAGCTGACGGGCGCGGTCGCCAGCGCGGATGCCGCCAGCGCTGATCTAACCGGTGTGGTAGTGCTATCGGAGCAGGCAGCGGCAATTATGCCGGCGCCGGCAACGAGAAGGAAACCAGGAATCTTTTTCATGTGCCTCTCCAAAATTTTGTTGCGAGCTCTAGCGGTTTTCGCAAACCGTTCTGGAAACGAGACACCCCTGATTCTCGATACCCTACACCTCCCCGCCCTGGCCGGCCTTAACGCCCCCAACCTGCCGCTTTCTGACGTTTCGAGGCAGCCACTGATCGAGTCGTTCCCGCAGCTCGGCCAGCGCCTGACCCATCCGCTTTTCGACAGTTTTTACCGAGATCTCCAGCGCGACGGCGATCTCAGCGTACTTGAGACCCTGGTCGCGGCTCAATAGAAACACCTCTCGGCATTTCTCCGGCAACCCATCGATTGCAGCGCGGACGGCCTGCTCCAACTCAGTCCCGAGCAGCTGGTCTTCGACAGACGGCGCGCTCGGCGAGTCGATCGCCGCGATTGCGGCCTCACGTGCGACGACGCGCTGGTGACGAACGTGATTGAGCGCTCGGTTGCGCGTGGACCGCAGCAGATAGGCGCGAAAGGTTTGCTCGAGCTGCAACGTCTCACGCCGGCGCCACAGCTCGAGCATCACTTCTTGCGCAACTTCCTCGGCCAGCGCGCGCTCACGGACGACCGACTCAGCCATTCGCACGAGGTGTGCGTAGTGGGATCGGAAGACAGTATCGAAAGCGCTTTCGTCTCCTGCCCGAATTCGCTCCTGTAGCGACCGCTCGCTAGCGTCGTTCGTGTCCAAGTAGGGTGGCGTTCGGTTCAGGTGTCTGTCTTATTAAATGAATATGTCGAAACCTGACGGGGGTTCCGCCAAGATCAGTCCCGACGAGTGGGAGCGCATCGCCCGCTACGTTACCGGTCAAGCTGGTCCCAGCGAAGCCGAGACCACAAAGCGGTGGGTTGAGGCTGATCCCCATCGTGTCGAGATCGTACGGCTGCTCGAGTCCATCGTCAGGAACGTAGGGCGCGACGACTCGTCTGCTACCGCAATCGATGTCGAAAGTGCCCTCACCAAGGTGAAGGCACGGTTCGGCGAGGCGAAGGTGATTCCGTTTACTCAACGCCCCACCGAGCCAGAATCGCGCGGCGCGTTGATTGCGCTGCTCAGAGTTGCAGCGGCGGCGGTTATCATCCTCGGCGGCACCATGGTGTGGCAGAGCCTGCGGCGTTCGCAGTACAACGCCAGCGGTCAGACTTTCGCGACCTCGGTTGGAGAGCGCAGACAGGTCGTGCTGAGAGATGGCACCAAGGTGCTGCTCGGCCCGACCAGCCGACTGGTGGTTGCAACATCGGGGAACAACGACCTGCGCCTGGTGACCCTCGACGGAATTGCCTACTTCAGTGTCGTGCACGATCCGTCGCATCCGTTCACCGTGAAGGCCGGTGCGATCAGCATTCAGGACGTCGGAACGGCATTCGCGGTGGAGAGCGACGACAGCGCCGGCACGCGCGTAGCGGTTGATTCTGGCTCCGTGGCGATCGGGGCGGCGGATCAGAAGCACAGTCGCGGGGCGGTGCTCAACGCCCGTGATCGCGCTATCGTAGATGCTCAAGGGGTCGTCGCCGTCGAAAGATCAGCTGTTTCCGAAGACGACCTGGCCTGGATACAAGGGAGGCTTGTTTTTCGCGATGCTCCCCTGATCCTTGTTGGTGCCGAACTTTACCGCTGGTATGGAGTAAGGCTACGAGTGGCTGATTCGTCCCTGGCGAATCTGCACCTCACTGCATCTTTTTCTGGTGAGCCAGTCGATCGGGTTCTCAATGTCATTGCACTCTCACTCGGTGCTCGCATCGAGCGGCAGGGAAACGTCGCCATTCTCTACCGGACTCCGGCGTCTGGAACCCGTCCGTAGCAGTCGCGCACTTCTCCCAACATCGCGCGTTTCGATTACGATCGCGCTGTCTATCACGTCGCTGATATTCACGCCGCCGGCGAACGCGCAGTCCTGCTCCACCTCGAGCGGTTTGCTGGCGTCCCTCGCCACCTGGAACGCGCCGCTCGACAGAAGGGTTTCGCTCCACGCACGCGACATCTCGCTGCGCGACGCTCTTGATCGGATCTCCTCGGATGCGCGGATCAATCTGTCCTACACGTCGGAAACCATTCCGCTCGATAGCAGAATCTGCGCGGCCTTTGACTCCGTCCCGTTGGGAGAAGCACTCGGACTGCTGCTGAGAGGAACGACGGTTCTCCCCGTTTCGGCAGGCGGCGAACACGTCGTTCTCACGCCGTCGCAGACGCCGGGCGCCGATCAGCCTATACCGCGAATGCTCGATCGCGTCGTCGTCACTGGAAATACGATCGAGGCATCCGCGCGACCGCTTACAGTAGCGATGAACGTCCTCAGCGGTGCGCAGCTCTCGCACTACGCCGAAGGAAACCTCGGGCAGGCGTTGAGTGACGCGGTGCCTGGGTTATGGGTGTGGCAGAGCGGCCCGACGTCGCTGCTCGCTCACTATGGAAGCATTCGCGGCACCAGCTCGTTCGGCGCCAGTTATCCCAAGGTCTACGTCGATGGGATCGAGCTGGCCAATCCGCTGCTAGTCACCCAGTTCACTCCCGAGACTGTCGAGAGGATCGAGGTGATCCGTGGGCCGCAGGGCGCCGCTCTCTATGGAACGGACGCCATTAGTGGCGTGATCAACATTGTAACGCGTCACGATGGATCCAACGGCGGACCGAGCACGGTGGTGCGCTCGGCGGTTGGCGCGGCATCGAGCGCGTACGTGACGCGTTCGGCCATCACCCAGGATCACGCGGTCACCGTGCGCGAAGGGTCGAACGCGCAATCCGGGAGCGCCAGCTTTACGTCGGGCGGCGTCGGTGAATACTTGCCCGGTGCTTTTGCGCGCCACGCCACCGGCAGCGCCGGTTTTCGGATCGTCCGCTCGAAGTTGATCGCGACGGCGACGGGAAGAATTTTCGCCAGCGAGTCCGCAGATCCGACGAGTCCGCTCTTCCGTGACTCGGTGAGCGCGGCCCGGGCAGGACTGGTCGTACCACAGTCGGTACAGGAGTACACGCTGGGCGGCACGGCGACAATCGTGCAGAGCGACCGCTGGACGCACTCGATCGTTGCCGGGTTCGATGGCAGCCGCCTCACGAATCTCGCCGACTATCACACTCCGCTTCCTTCACCGTCCGCGCCCGACCTGGGCAGCGCCGGCGGCAACGCCAATCTGACGTCGTTGCGCATCAGCAGCGTCGCCAAGCTGGGCGATCCTGAAAACCTGGCAACGACGCTGACATTCGCAGCGGAAAACTCGATGCTCGACTTCAAGGCGCAGGCGGATACAGTGTCGATTCAGCCGACGACCGCTGCACTCTCATCTGCGGTTGTGCGCAGGTGGACGACGGGCGGCGTCGCGCAGGCGAACATCGGTTGGCGCGATGCAGGTTACGTCACGACCGGCTTCCGTGTAGAGCGCAATGAATCGCTCGGCAGCGACGCCAACGTTTCCGTGCTGCCTATGTTTGGGGTCGCCGGCCTGCGTGATATCGGTGCCGTCACGGTGAAACTTCGTTCGGCATACGGGCGTGGAATCAGGCCGGCGACGACTCCTATTCGCGAGACTGCGTGGTTCGATCCGCGCCGAGAGGCTCAGCTGGTCGACTTGTCGCCAGAGCAGCAATCGGGAATCGAGACGGGCGTTGATCTCTACGTCGGCAAGGCGTTCGGATTACAGGTGACTCGCTTCGACCAGCTTGCTTCGGGACTGATTCAGCGCGTTGCGTACGTCACGCCGGAATCCCACTCCGAGGGTCCGTCCAGTGGATGGTACACACCGCCGCAGCAGCCGTATGCGCCCACTGATCGCCATATCTCTTATTTGCTTCAGAACGTCGGACAGATCAGCAACCGCGGTTGGGAATTGAAGAGCGATCTCAATCTCGGCACCCTGGCCCTCAGCGGGACTTTCTCGACGGTGGACAGCCGGGTGAAACGAGTCGCAACGAACTACATCGGAGATCTGCGCGTTGGTGACCGGATGCTCGAAGTACCCTCAAAAACCGGCAGTCTGTCGGCGGCGTGGACCGGAGGGGGCTGGACCAGTTTCCTCGTCGCGTCACGATCGTGGGACTGGATCGATTACGATCGTGTCGCGCTCGCAGGGGCGTTTTCGAATTCGACGCAGGCCGACGCCCAGCTCGTTGGACAGCAGCTGCGCAACTACTGGCTGAATTACAGCGGCGTGACCCGGCTGCGCGCTTCGATCGGGCGGAATTTGTTCCGCGGGCTGTCGTTCACGTTGAGTGGAGAGAATCTGCTCAACCGGCAGCATGGAGAGCCGGATAACATCACGGTTGTGCCGGGACGGACGCTGAGCTTTGGATTGCGGGCCGTCATGTAGTCTGCGATTACTGCGGACTACGCATTTCGGACCAACGGCATTGCGGACTGCTGGCTAATTGCGGATTGGGAGACCTACTGCGGATTGGTGACTAACCGCTCGCTCAGTGCTCCGCCAACACATAGATCGCGGTCAGCGCAAGTAAGAAATACGGTACGAGCGCGGCGGCCCCGACATAGTCCTTCGACACTCGTTGACCGAAGAAGAGGGCGATCAGGTTGACCGCGGCTATAAGTGCGCCGAAAAACGCGACGGTGGCGTTGCGGGTAACGAGGAGCAGAAGGCAGCCAACGGCGCTCAGTGCGCCGGCTGACACTTCGAGGATCGTGACCACCAAGAACATCGGACCGACGGTTCCCGCCAGCGGGCTTTTCGCGAAGTGCTCGTCGAGGTAAGCGCGGTTGCCTTTTCGGTCGATCACCTTATCCAGACCCGACTGCAGGAAGAGAACGGCGAGAATCGCCGAGACGAGAATTTGCAGGATATACAACACCCATTCGGGTGAGCGCAGATTTGGCATTCAGCTATTGTAGCACGCGCGGGGAAGTCCTGTCCAATATCCGCACCTAAGATGACACGATCGAGCACATACAAACGAACGGCTGGTATCGGACTGCTGGTAGCATTTTGCGCGTGCTACGTGCGGCCGTCGGTGCAGCCGCGCGCCGAAATCGACGTATCGCGCCAGCTGGTGGTTGTCGTCACCCCGAGTTGGACGTCGACGACAGGGATGATGACACGCTTCGAACGCGCGGCTGGTGGATCAGCGTGGAGTCGCGTCGAATCTGCGGTTCCGATTGTGGTAGGTCGCACCGGACTGGCGTGGGGCGTTGGGTTCGATGGCGTCTCCGCGGAAGACCCGCACAAGCACGAGGGCGACGGCAAAGCACCGGCAGGAATTTTTCCCCTCGACACCGCCTTCGGCTTCGCCCCCGCCGCGTCGATGCGCCAAGTGCGACTGCCATATGCGCAACTGCTCCCAACCACCGACTGCGTAGACGATACGGCGTCAATTCACTACAACACAGTCGTCGACAAATCCCGCGTTTCGCGTGTCGACTGGAACAGCGCCGAGCACATGCGGGCGATAAATCAGTACGAGATCGGCATCATCGTCGGCTACAACGCCTCGCCACCGGTCAAGGGACGGGGTTCCTGCATTTTTCTGCACATCTGGAACGGCCCCGATTCTCACACCGCAGGTTGCACCGCATTCGATGAAACAAAACTGCGCGCAATGATGGAATGGCTCGATCCGGCAAGGAATCCGCTGCTGGTGCAGCTCACCAGCGCCGCCTACACGCAGCTGAGAGTCAAATACGAACTACCCGCGCTTGAGTCGTTAGTGCTCAATCCGCAGTAGGTTCCCCAATCAGCAATTAGTCAGCAGTCCGAAATGCCGTTGGTCCGCAATGCGCAGTCCGCAGTCACCGCATCTCCCGAATCATGACTCCCCGCTGAGCCAGCTCGCGAATGTACTTCTCCGCTGGTATCGCTTCATCGGGTGTAAATACGCCGGCTTTCCCAATCTCTCCCCGAACCTGCATCTGCCCCGTGATCGACAAAGAGTAGCCGGTGGACCGCTCCATAGCGCTGATACCGTTGTCTTCGTCGTAGTAATCGACCATCTCCCAACCGATGCGCTTCGGTTTCCCCGCCTTCTTTCCCTCGGCGAAGACACGTAACGCCACGAGATCCTGTGCGTTGGGCTTTGTGAGTCTGGGACCCATCGCCGCCACGACCAGATCGCGCGGGACGACTTTCATTCCTTTCACGTCTACCGGCTTGAGCTCGAGCAGCCCGAGCTCACGGATCGCTTCCATGATCCGCGCATGTCCGGGATAGCGAAGGGTCTTGTATTCCATTGTCGGAATCTTTCCTTCATAGCGGAACGCCATCGTGGAAAGCCCGCCGGCGGTGTGGAATCCCTCCAGCTCGCCGAGTGATCCGCCGAAGTAAACCGGCTCGATCTCCGACAACGCCTTCATTCGTGTGCGCTTCCCTTTTCTCAAGACCCACGACAGCGTCGTGTAGTAATCGAGGACGCCCTCGAGAGAATAGACGATCTGATAATTGAGCGGCGGCTCCGGATGCTGCGGCAGTCCACCAACGAAAATCCGCACCGAACCAACAGTGTCGAGCTGCTTGATTGCGTGCTCGGCGAGGATGTTGACCATGCCCGGCGCGAGGCCGCAATCGGGAATGACGGTGATGCCCTTCTTTTTCGCTTCTTCGTCGAGAGTCTTCTGCTGGAAGACGATCTCCGTATTTCCACCGAGGTCGGAAAAGTGAACTCCGGCTTCGACTGCCAGCACCGCCAGATCGAAATTGAAGTAGTAAGGGATCGCGCTCATCGCCGCATCGGTCTCGCGCATCAACGCCAGTACTGCTTCCTTGTCGCGGACGTCGAGCGGCGTGAAGATCAGTCGTTCGCCGGAGTATGGTGCGAGGAAGTGCGGCAGGTGGCCGGTATGCAGATCGGCCAGCCTGACTTCCTTCACCTCCGGATTTTGGAGCAGATCATAAGCACACGCGGAGCCCTGCAGGCCTGCGCCGAGCACTAGCATTCGCATTACTTGTGGGTCTCCAGGTTTTGAGCTGGACTCGCTCTTGCAAATTTATTGACGGCGGTTGTTTCCCGTCACCCCGCGCGCGTGACTTGACACGCTCACGACACAGTCATTTGCATTGTCGAGTAGACGATGAGCCACCAACTAGAGCAGACCATGACAACGGAATCCGATGGCGCAAACTGGCGCGATCATCTGATCGAATCGCCAGCACAGATAAAGAATCTTCTCGACAGCACTCACCGAGTGGCCGTGCTTGGCATCAAGCCCGATCGCGCGCAGCCGGCGTTCTACGTTCCCGAGTACGCGGAGAACGCGGGAATGGAGATCGTCCCCGTGCCGGTTTACTACCAAGAGCTGACGGAGATGATGGGCAAGAAAGTCTACCGCAAGCTCATCGACGTCCCCGGCGACATCGACATGGTAAACGTCTTCCGTCGACCGAAAGATATCCCGCCACACCTTGACGACATCATTGCCAAGAGGCCGAAATCCGTCTGGTTTCAGCTCGGAATTCGCAACGATGAAGCCGCCGAGAAGCTCGCCAGGGCGGGGATTGAAGTTGTCCAGGATCGATGCTTGTTGGTGGAGCTCCGTCGGCTCGGGAGATGACTTCGCATTGCGGACCAACAGCGTTGCGGACTGCTAACTAATTGCGGATTGGGAGACCTACTGCGGAGTGATGACTAACGGCTCCGGGTTGCGAATTTCGGACTGTCTCCCAATCCGCAGTTAGTCTCCCAACTCGTAGTTAGTCAGCAGTGCGCGATGCACTTGATTCGCAATGCGAAGTCACCAAGTGACCGTATAGACCACCGGCTCAATCGCCAGCCCATTCGGATCCGGATTCGATTTCGGCGCCAGAGCGATGATGTAGCGTCCTCCTGCTGTCGCGGCCAATGCAATCCCGGCACCGACGATACGTTGCGCGCCGGTCGTTCCCGCGCCGGTCGTTCCCTTGGCCGTTGGATTCTGCGTGATCGTGATCACGCCTCGTTGACTCTCGATCGTGAAAGTCTGATTTCCGCGCTCGATCTTGATCGGCGCGGCCTGCGTCATGTCGATTGGCACCGATCGATCGAGTGTCGGCCCCATCGTGAATTTCACGTCGGCCAGCGACGCATTGCCGGGCAGCGATCCATGCAACTGTCCTGTCCTCGGATCCAGCGCCGCCCACGTCTGGCTCGGCTCGTTGTCCTCGGCGCGGCCGGGATTGTTTCCCAAAGCCAGCGTCGAGCCATCGGTGGTCCACCGCACGCGCCAGCCACGGGCAATCGGGAACAATCTCGGCGCCGAGCTATCGGCGGCGGATTGCAGGCGAGGGTTGTCGGGGATGTGAATCACCCCCGGCTGGGCGACAGCGCGCGCCATCGACATTCCGCTCGCTGCGAACGATCCCGCGCGCAGAGTGGCCGTGTCGATCGACGTGCGCCGCGAAACGGCGGCGATTAGATCGGTTCCGGTCCCTTCACCTCGCACAACGCTGTAGGCGCGCCCAAAGCCGATCCACTTCCAGTCGGGTGACGGCTCAACGTCCCACACACTGTCCATCTGCGTCTGGAATCCGCGGGTCTCGTCGCCAAAAAAGAAGCCATTCGGCACCGGCTCGTTCTCGACGCCGCCGGGATCGGCAACGACCAGAACAGATTTTCTATCGGGGGAGAATGCCCACAGCACGCGCTCCGCCATTCCGGTGGTACCGCGATTCACGGGAGTGACGGTGATCACCGGCCCGGCGGCGGCGGTGTCAGCGCTCGTTTGTTTTTTCGACGAATCTACGATGCAGCCGGAGAGAAGGAGCGGGAAGAGGGAAGCGGGAAGAGGGAAGCGGGGCCGGCGAAATCGGAGGGAATTGAGCATTGGCGGGAGTGGCGAACGTGGAGCGTCAGTAGTGACGAGAGCGCCAGGGTTGAGTTAAAAAGCTAAACCGCTTTCCCTCTTCCCGCTTCCCTCTTCCCGCTTCCCTCTTCCCTCTTCCCGCTTCCCTCTTCCCGCTTCCCTCTTCCCGCTTCCCTCTTCCCGCTTCCCGCTATCAGACGCAAACCAGGTTCCGCCCGCCGGCCTTGGCGCGGTAGAGCGCGCGATCCGCGCAGTCGAGGAGGTCTTCAGCCGTCTCGACCTTCGCTTCAGGGAAATCGGCGACGCCGATGCTGACCGTGAGCTGCAGCGGTTCACCCTTCCCGATGTCGAACGGATGCGCCTGGATCTTGTCCCGCAATCTCTCGGCAAATGCGATCGCACCGGCTTCACCCGTCTCGGGAACGGCGATCACGAATTCATCGCCCCCGTAACGCGCGACGGAATCGACACTGCGCGCGGTGCGAGCGAGCAATAGTGCCACTTCAACCAGCACCTGGTCGCCAGCGAGGTGACCGTAAGTGTCGTTCACATCCTTGAACTCGTCGACATCGATCATGAGGATGCTGAGCGGTGCGTTGTAGCGACGCGTGCGCTCGACCTCGGTGCCGAGCTGCGCCAGAAGCGCACGGCGATTGAGGAGCTGCGTCAACGGATCAGTGCGCGCCAGCGCCTCGAGGCGAAGGTTGTCGGCCTGCGTCACTTCCACCATGTGCGCGCGGCGCATCGCATTCATCGCGCTCTTCACTACGGTCTCGGCGAACTCGACGTCGGCTTCATTCAGCGATGGCTTCTCCGCCGTGCGACGGAGCAGGAATACGCCGGTGCGATCGAGATCGAGCCGGAACGGCAGCGCGATGATCGAGCGGACAGAGATCACGCTTCCATCTTTTTCCCACGCTTCGCGCAGCGTCTTGTACGCTTCCGAGCGCCAGATGTCGGGAATCAACACCGGCTGCTCGCTAGCCAGTGCCGCCTCGATCTCCGGGTACTTGTCGAGCTCGACCTGCAGATTCTCGAGCTGAGGATCTTCGTGAGCCGAGGCGACGGTTCCCATCTGATCGCCCTTTCTGGCGAAGATCACCGACGAGTGGCTCAGATTGAGCGCGCGAGCGAGACGACGCGCCAGCATGTGGAACAGCTCGCCCATCGACAGCGAGCCCATGACGTCGTGCAGAATGTCAACCAGCGCTCCGCGCGCGGCAGCTTCGTCGAGCAGCCGCTGCACCTCGGCTTCCGCTTTTCGCAGAGCCGTGCGCAGCTTATCGATTTCTTCGAGCTGCGGGTTAGACGCGGTGCGCTTGGTCTTCATTCGTCGTCGGTGAGAGCCTCGACCGGTTCTGTGTCGGGGGCGGGAGCACCATTTTCAGCGCCTTCCTCTTCATCATCGGGTACAACGCGCGCGACTGCGGTTACGAGATCGCCCTCGTCCAGATTGACGAGTTTGACCCCCTGCGCGATACGACCCGTGACCCTCACCTGAGAGACTGAGCTACGGATGATCACACCATGTTTTGTGATGATCATGATCTCGTCGGCAGGCAGAACTTCCATCAGGGCAACGACATCACCCGTTTTCTCGGTCCTGTTGACCGTGATAATGCCCTTTCCGCCGCGCTTTTGAACCCTGTAATCGGCAATGTTTGAGCATTTCCCAAGACCACGCTCGGTAACGACCAGGAGCGTCGCATCACGCTTGACGACGACCATTCCAATCACCGAATCGCCCTCGCGCAACTCGACACCTTTGACGCCGTGGGTGTCGCGGCCCATCTCGCGCACGTCCTGCTCGTGGAATCTCACCGAGAGGCCATGGCGCGTGGCGAGGACGATGTCGTTCGTTCCGCTGGTCACCTGCACGTCGATCAGCTCGTCGCCCTTCTCGATCTTGATCGCCTTGATCCCCGTCTGACGAACGTTGGAATATTCGGACAACGCCGTCTTTTTCACGGTGCCGTTGCGGGTGCAGAAGAGCAGGAACTGCGTATCCGAAAATTCGCGGACGGGAACCATCGCCTTGATCTGCGTCTCGGGTGAGACGTTGATCAGGTTGACGATCGGCTTGCCCTTGGACGCCCTGCCCGCCTGCGGAACCTCATAAACTTTCAACCAAAAGCATCTGCCATCCTCGGTGAAGCACAGGATGTAGTCGTGCGTCGAGCCAATGAAGAGACGCTCGATGAAATCCTCGTCCTTCAGCGTTGCTCCCGCCAATCCGCGGCCGCCGCGACGCTGCTTGCGGTAAGTCGAGACCGAAGTGCGCTTGATGTAGCCGGAGTGGGAGATGGTGATGACCATGTCCTCTTCGGCGATCAGGTCCTCGATCGTGAACTCGCCTTCGTCGCTGGTGATCTCCGAGCGGCGCTCGTCGCCGTATTTGTCGGCGACCGTTTGCAACTCATCGCGGATGATCTTCATACGCCGCGGCTTCGATGCCAGGATATCCTTCATTTCCTTGATGAAGCTGCGCACCTCTTTCAGCTCGTCCTCCAGCTTTTCTATCTCGAGGCCGGTTAGCTTGGCGAGGCGCATGTTGAGGATCGCCTCGGCCTGACGCTCACTGAGCTTGAAACGCTTCTGGAGCTGCGTGCTGGCCGCCGGCGTGTCGGCGGCAGCGCGAATGAGCTTGATCACCGTGTCGATGTTGTCGACGGCGATCTTCAAGCCTTCGAGGATGTGCTCCCGCTCGAGCGCCTTGTCGAGCTCGAACTGGGTGCGGCGGACGACGACTTGGTGGCGGTGGTCGATGTAGTGCTGCAGCACTTCCCTGAGCGGCATCACCTTCGGCACCAGCTGGCCCGTGTGTGAATCCGGGACGAGCGCCAGCATGATGACGCCGAACGTCGACTGCATCGCGGTGTGCTTGTACAACTGGTTCAGCACCACGCGCGGAATCGCGTCGCGCTTCAGCTCGAGCACGATTCGCATTCCATCCTTGTCGGACTCGTCGCGCAAATCGGCGATGCCCTCGAGCTTCTTGTCGCGCACGAGCTCGGCGATGTCCTGAACGAGCTTCGACTTGTTGATCTGATATGGAAGCTCGTTGATCACGATCTGCGATTTGTTCGAGCTTTCCTTCTCTTCGATTACCGCCCGCGCCCGCATGACGATTCGTCCACGGCCAGTCTCCTGATAATCCTTGATTCCCGCGCGGCCGTAGATGTAGCCGCCAGTCGGGAAGTCGGGTCCTTTGACGAGCTTTCTGATCTCGCCCGGCGTCATCTCCGGATTATCAACCATGGCGATGATGGCGGCGACGACCTCGCGGAGATTGTGTGGCGGAATGTTGGTCGCCATGCCGACCGCAATGCCCGACGAGCCGTTGACGACGAGATTCGGAATCGCCGAGGGCAGAACCTTCGGCTCCTGCAGGCGATCGTCGAAGTTCGGCGCGAAATCGACGGTGTTCTTGTCGATGTCGGCCAGCATTTCCATCGCAATGCGGGTGAGTCTCGCCTCGGTGTAGCGATACGCTGCTGCCGGATCGCCATCGACCGAACCGAAATTTCCCTGACCATCCACGAGCGGATACCGCAGCGAGAAGTCCTGCACCATGCGCACGAGCGCGTCGTACACCGACGTATCACCGTGCGGGTGATACTTGCCGAGCACGTCGCCGACGACCGTCGCTGACTTCTTGTAGGGGCGACCGGGAACGAGTCCCAGCTCGTTCATCGCGTAGAGCACGCGCCGGTGCACGGGCTTCAGTCCATCGCGCACATCAGGAAGCGCGCGAGAGACGATGACGCTCATCGAATAATTGATGAACGATTCTTTGATTTCTTCGTGAATGAGGCGCGGGAGGATGCGCTCTCTGTTGTTCGGAGCCGTCATTAAATCAGCTGTCTGCTACGGGGTTCGGTTCGGAGGCCGGTCGGCGGGTGGGCGGGTCGGAAGGCAGAACGGGCCTCCATGATTTGGTAGCTGGAATGTAGCGTTTCGGTGGGTTGAAATCAACCACATCGAGCGGCCGTAAGTAACAGTGCGATAAGCGCTTAGGGATTTGGCAAGCTCATCAGTGGTTTATGGCATGAATGAGTCGAAAAAATGTGACCAGCTCAAGCTCAGCAGTAGCAATGCGTTGGCTTATTTTAGGCGGCTCGGAGACGGTGTGTTAGTTTGCCTCTCTTTCCATTCGATGAAGGAATCGCGATGAAGTTCATGGTACTGATCTACAACGATCCTGAACTGTTGGGCGCGTTGCCTGAGTGCGAGTTCGACGAGACGATGCGTGGCTGTCTCGAGCACGCCGACGAGCTCCAGGAACAGGGATACCTGATCGAGTCGCAGCAGCTCGAGCCGCCATCGACAGCGAAATCGATTCGAGTCCGCAACGGCAAGATGACCACGATCGACGGCCCGTTCTCCGAAACGAAGGAAGTGCTCGGCGGATTCAATCTCATCGAAGCCGAGAATATCGAGGAGGCAATGCGCGTCGCCCTCGAGTTTCCCTGGGCGGAGACAGGCTGTATCGAGGTCCGGCCCGTGCGCGATATCCAGGCAGTGGCGAAGCGCGTGGGAGCGAAAGGAGCTCCAGTAGCAGCGCGGAGATAGAGCGGGAAGCGGGAAGCGGGAAGCGGACAACGCGTAGCGGGTACGGGTACGGATAACGGGTCGCGCTCTCCGTTTCCCGTGCCCGTGCCCGTTTCCCGATACCCCGCTGTCTGTTGTCCGCTTCCCGCTTCCCGCTTCCCTCTACTTGCCGGCGGGCGCCTTCTCGTCGAGGAACGGAATCACCGTCGCCGCCAGCGCGGGCACGGCGAAAATCGTGTAGTGCGTCAGGCCGGGGAGAATCGCCAGACGCGACTTCGGCTGACCCGATCCGTCCCAACCGCCATCGCGCTGACCGCCGCCCAGTAGTCCGAACATCTCGACTGCATGCGCCGGCGGAAAAATGTCGGCGTCTCCGGCGACGATCAGCGTCGTCGCGGTAATGCCGCGGATCTGCTGCGAGAAGTCGAAGTCGACCTTCATCGCGTCGCCGATTTTGGCGAGTAGTCGCGGCCAGTCCTGGGGTCGCGGCGCCAGGCTGGCGTAGAGCTGATACATAGGCGTCTGCTTCATTGCCTCCGCTGCTTGCGCGGTAACCTGTCCCTGCTGCGCCAAAATATCCGGATAGAATCCGTTTCTCCTGAAAGCAGTCGAGACGACGACCAGCTTGCCAACGACTTCGGGATGTCTGATCGCGGTTAGCAGAGCGACACCGCCGCCCAGCGAGTATCCCATCACGTCGGGACGTTCGAGCCTGAGGTATTTGATCAATGCCGCGATGTCATCGGCCATGTACTCGACACTGAGAGGGCGATCGATGTCGGCAGTGCGACCATGCCCCTGCAGATCGACGGCGATGACCTGATGATTCGCGGCCAATGCGGTGAGGTTCGGCCCGAACATCTCGATCGCGCCGAGTCCGCCATGGAGGAGAACAACCGGGCGGCCTTTGCCGTGGATCTCGTAGTAAAGCTTGATCCCGTTGACGTCGGCGTAGTGTCCTTCCGCCTTCTTGCCCGATCCGCCCCACGGGCCGGCGCCTTGGGCGTTCGCATCCGCTGGAGCTGCAATAATGGCCGCTGCGGCGAGAACGCTCGTCACCTTGGTAAGTCTCGATATTGAACGCATCAGTCGGTCTCCATTTCGGGTTTGGTTGGGTTCTACTGAGGCGACGAACTGGGAGACCCGAAATCGACACGAGCGAACGTAAAGTCCGCTTGAGATCAGCTATCGATGGGGTGGCGTCCTTCGGCGGGTAAGGGAAGCAGCGATTGCACCGCCGCAACGATGTCATCGATGGCCAGCGGGCGCGAGAGTGTTCGCTGCCACGGACCGGGTGGTGCCGCGATCGTCGAGTGCGCGATGAGAATAGACGGTGCGGCGTGTGTCTTGATGAGCGCGTCGACCGGAGTTTCACTCTCATTAAGTGCGTCCTGATCGATGATGATGAGTTTGACCTCACCGCGCCCGGGATCGTTCCCCAGAATTCTCATCGCGGCGCTCACATTGCGAGTTCCCACGGCGTCGTACCCCACCTCGCGCAACGTCGCGCGCAACAGAGCCCGCCGCCACTGATCCGGCATCACGATCAGGACTCGCGGCGGAAATTCCCCGCTCGTCACGGTGCCATTCCGAATACGGGGTTTCCAGCGCTGTCGTGGGATACCGCCGGACCGAACGGTCCCAGCTCCTGGCGTCGCCACCATGCTCCAGTTTTTCTCATGGTCGCGAGGTCGGTGAACCAGTACTGCCACAGCATCGTTCTCACCATCGCTGGTGGCTTGCCATTGAAAGGATCACGGCGAAATAACCCGAGCACGTCCGGATTGCCCTCCAACAATCGCTCCTCGGTTAGCACCACCCACGGGTTCGCCTGCCACGAATTGAGTGACGCGAACCAGAGATTCCACTCGAAGCGGGGCTGATAGGGAGCGTAGAAACCCGGCCGCTCGTTCGGGTCCTGGGGTTTGTAGCGGAATGGATACGCGATCCAGCTCGTTCCGTCGTTGCTTCCCTGGAACTCGATCTCGTATCTAGCGGGCGTCATTACCGCAAATAGTCCGTATGCGTTGGCAATTCGAAATGGAGACAGCAGTCGATACGGCAGCGCGAGAATGGAACCCGATCCTCCGATGAAAAACGCAACGACCGTCGTGTAGAGCGCGACGCCGAGGATTCCCGCCTCCACTCGACGATAGATCCTGAATCGCGGCGTAAGTTCGCGCGGAATGGACTGCACGAGTGGAAAACCGACTCTCGCGAAAAAGCGGTCATCCAGGATAAGGACTCCGAGAACGAGAACCAGATAGTTGAGAAAAGCATAGTTGGCGGTGGAGATGATGCTGATCTGCAGTGCGGTGAGTACGAAGAACACAGGAATCCGAACTCGTCGCGGCAGGAATACCGCCCACACCAACACGAGCTCCGCCAGAAACGTGAACACCACCGCGCCGGCGTGAAACCAGTGCGGCAGCTGCTGGACATACCATCCCAACCACGACGGGAGCGGACCGTTCTGATAATAGCTGTCCATCGCCGTGAAATTCCGCCACGTCGGATCGCCGCTCAGAATTTTCACCAGACCGGATTCGAAATAGATCCGGAACCACTCCCAGCGCAGCATGAACAGGCTGAAACGCGAAGGCGGATCGGTCGCGCCGAGTCCTGGCCGGGTTCCCCGTGGAGCAAAGAACCAGGAAAGAAATCCTGCCTCGAGCAGCATCCCGTCCGACTGGTATGACGAGAAATCCTGCAGCGCGCTGATGCAGGAGAGGAAAAGCACGGTGCACAGCGCAATCGTCAGCTTCGGCCAGAAGTTGAAGACCACTAGAATCGAGGCGATGAGGCCGGCGACGACCACTAGCGTCAGAGCGAAATCCGACGCGTTGATCCAGAGCAGCGTCGGTGCGAACCACACTCCCTCCAGTTGACCGAGCTGCGAGCTTACTTGGTGGAGATAATAGTCGGCGGGGAGAATGCCGCGTTCGCCGATCAGTCCGTGGATCTGAAAAGCGAGCGAGTAGAACGCAGAGAAGAAGATCAGGCCGAGCGCGCGTAGGAAGAGCCAGCGCGCCCAGAGATAACTATCGGCTGATTTGTCGAGTGCTTGTGGATCGGTCATCGCCGGGAGTAGCCCGCAATCGGCGAGCTACTCCACGGCGACTAAGCTAATCGATCGCGTCCAGATTCTGGTTTGGCGCGAACAGATACACCATTGCCCCATTGGCGAGCTCGGGGAGTACGCGCCCAGCCCGCTGTTCCTCCATCGCCGGGCAGCCTTCGCTCCGTCCGGCTTTCGTCGCCGTCACGTAGGGCGCACCGTGTGCGACAACACCGCGCGCACGCGCATTGTCGTTGAGACCAGGAGTCACACCCTGCAGTCGAAGTCCGACCGAACCGTAGGCCTGACCGCCGGTGTGACCGGTGAACTGATACAAACCTTGCGCGACGTACAAGCCGAGCGACGTCATCGCGCTACCGGATGCGTTGGAGAAACGCGTCGGGACACCGTACTGCGCCGTCGACGATCCGCGACCGTGCGCAACCGTGAACGGGCCTTCGAGAATCTGCAGCGTGCTCATGTTGAACACGTAGCCGCGCGGCTGTGTGCTCGGCAATCCGTAATCGACAAAGTAAAGAAGCGGCTTCTTCACGTCGGCGGGATGAGCGGTCAGGTACGCGAAATAGCTGTGAAAAGCGGTCTCCAGCGCTTTGGGATGACTCAGCGGACGCACCGCTGAAGTCAAAGCCTCCAGTGCGGCAGTTATCTTCGACGAGAGCGCATCATCAGTGGCGTTGTGGGGCGCGGCAGTCGGAGTGGGCGCGGCGACAGGTGATGTCGCAGCGGCGAGAACGGGACCGGTGTTGTCCGATCCACGGACGACACGCGCGCCAACGCACACGAAAGCGAGTGCGGCAATGAGACCGTTTGTCAGATATTTGCGTCGCAATATTGCTCCTCTCGGTAACTGGTAAATGCCGGGATGCGCTCACTGCGAGAGACGACTAGACGCTCTCGTAGTGACCTCATCAGTTGTACTGCTGAGCTGCGTGAAAACAGCAGCGTTTTGCGCTCACAATCTAATAAAGTTTGACGCTCCCGGGGTAAGTTTGTTTACGGCCCAACGCAATGGCAGCGCTACACTTCCGCTACACAGCGAACGATTGAAGGCTCTGCGAAGGCTGGCGGAGTGGCAGAAGGGTTAAGGCATTAAGTCACAGCGGCTTGCAGACGTCACCTTTGTGACCTTTGAGACGCCAAACGTTTTCCACAGCTGGGCTCGAATTGTAACGTCGCTTTGCAGCTGAGCTTGCAAATTGTTCCAGCCGAAAATGGGTAGCTCATCGACAGGTAAATCGTCTTTAGACGATGCCCGTACCCACATCCGAACCCGGAACGATTAACGCCGCTCAGCCCGCGACGGAAACTACGCCGCGCGCTCGCGCGAAATTCCCCCTCCCCTTCCCGCGCCTCGAGAGTCTGCGCAGCAGAATTCTCGCGTTCGCGGTAGCGGCAGCTTTACTTCCGGCGGGCACCATGTTGGGCGTCTTCTACTCGCAGAATCGCCGCGCCCTCGAGAAAAAAATCAATGAGGATCTGCTCTCCGGCAGTGCGCAAAGCGCACGCGCAACGGGCGTCTGGCTGAGAGAGCGGCTGTATGATCTGCGCGTCTTTGCTGGATCGGACGAAGTCGTCATCACCCTCGATCACGGCGCGCGAGTCACGTCGGCATCAGCATCGCCCACCCAGGGGAGGCTTCGCGATTATCTCGTTTCGCTGCACGAAAGATTCAGCGATTTCGAGAAGCTGATGGTGCTCGACCTCAACGGGAACGTCATCGCCACCAGCGCGCCGGAAGTGACAAAAGTCCCCCTCCCCCCAGATTGGCAACAGTCGCTCAAATCGGACAACCAGATCGTCGGCGACGCATACTGGGATCCTGTAGCTAAACGAGCAAAGCTGATCGTCGCCGTCCCGGCACAACGCGCCGACGGACGACTGCTCGGCGCCTTTGCCGCCGAGCTCAATCTCGCTCCAGTGCAGTTGCTGCTGCGCTCCTTTGCGCCGGACAGCACCGGTGCGATCCATCTGGTCAACACGAAGGGGGCGCCGATCGCGAGCTCCGACGGCATATCGGAAGGCCTGATAAAGACCCCGCTGCCTGCCGCCACGATGAAGAAGCTCCGCGAGCGAGCGCGAGCGCCGTTCGAGTACAAGAGCTTCTGGAAGCGCGACGTCATCGGAACTCTCGAGTACGTCCCGCAGGTAAGCTGGGCAGTCATCGCCGAAATTTCTGCTGAAGCGGCGTATCTACAGGTGCGTCGTTTCCGGGATGTAGCGCTGGGCGTAATCGTATTTCTGCTTATCGCAGTCACTCTCGCCGCGTATCGACTCGGTCGACTGATTTCGCGTCCCCTCGATCGACTCACCAAGGCAGCCGGCGAAGTTGCTGCAGGAGATCTAACCGTAGACTTGCCGCCCGCTCCGGGTGGTGGTGAGGTTGGCTATCTCACTGACGTCTTCAATCACATGGTCTATCGGCTGCGCGATGGACGCGCCGAGCTCGACCGAGTGAACGAGACACTGCGCAAGAAGAACGAAGAGCTCGAGCTCCTTTCCACTACCGACAGCCTGACGGGCCTGTCGAACCATCGCTCGCTGATGCAGCGTCTCGACGATGAAGTCGCGCGGTTCAAGAAGGACAAGCGCGGCTTCTCGGTTCTCGTTGGCGACGTCGATCACTTCAAGCAGTACAACGACGCATTCGGGCATCCCGCGGGTGACGAAGTGCTGCAGACGATCGCCGAGATCATGCGCGACTCGACGCGCAAGGTGGACTGCTGCGCTCGCTACGGTGGTGAAGAGTTTGTCATCGTCCTGCCCGATACGTCGGCCACCGACGCCCTCGACACCGCCGAGCACATTCGCGCACGTGTCGCCGCCAAGAAATTCAGCGGTCGCAAGATGACGCTCAGCATCGGCGTCGCCACTTTCCCCGAAGATGCCGATGACGCCGAAGCGATCATCGCCGTCGCCGACGAAGCTCTATATCAGGCGAAAAGAGAAGGGCGCGACCGTACGGTACGGGCCCATAGGCTTAAGAAAACGGGTTGACCTAGCTTAGGGTCTGGCGACGAGAGTCCGGTGAATCCACCCGGATCGTCCGCTGCTATCATCGGTGATGCGAATCCACTCGTCGGCGTAGGAATACGCTGTGATCGAGCTGCCCGCGTCGGCCGAGAATGAGACGGAGAAGTTGGTTCCCGGTCCTTCGCGTACGTTGCCTTTGGTCGTCGTCTTCAGCTTGATGGGAACCGCGAATAGAGTTTCGCCCGGACGGGCTTCCTGGTTGTTCATCCCGAGACGGCCGCGGTAGGAAGAAGCGACGGTCTTCGCCTGGTTCGCGAGGTAGAGCGCACCACCGTAGTTCTGTTTGTCGAACTCGGTGGAGCTCTGTCTGACGAGTCTCGTCACCTGGGTTACTTCCGGTGGCGGATCCTGCGCCGTGCTCGTTTTCAACGTCTGCAGTATCACCTCGGCCTCGGCCATCGCTGATGCGGCCTGCGCTCTGCTGGCGACTGATTGGAGTTTAGCCATCGCGCGCACGACTTCGGCGCGGGTGTCTTCGAGTCGCGACTGCAGATCTTCGATTTGCGCATCACGGGCCATTAGCTGCAGCTCGAGCCGCGCCGCCCGCTTGTCCGCCTCGGGATCGCGGACGGTCACGGTATCGCGAACGATTTTCACCGCCGGCGGCGGTGCCGGTTTGCTCTGGGTGCAGGCGGCGGTGATGCCGGCGCCGGCTAGAAGTAGGTAGGTATAGCGCACTGAGGAGGTCCTTATCGTTGGGAAGGGGCAGCTCGGAGGTGTGCCCCTTACACCGCTAACGAACGAACGGCTCCGGAGTCACATTCAACCTGGGCAGTGGAAGTGGGGAGGCGGGATGAGCCACATAAGCCCGTGGTGGTTGCTCTTGCTGGTGGCGGGCTGCGCGCACATCACACCTGGTCCAGACACCGTTCGAGCGACGATCCTGGACCTCGAGCGGCAGCGTCAGCAGGCACAGCTTCACGGTGACTGGCAAACGATTCAGAAGCTGAACTCACCAGATCTGCTGGACATAACCGGGAACGGGGGAATCCGGACCGCGGCAGAAAATACCGAGGCCATGAGATCCGGGAAGCTCAAGTTCACAGTCGTAGATATGACCGACCAGCAAGTTCGAGTCTATGGAAATGTTGCAGTCGTCACAGGAATCGGACACCGGATGGGATCCAATGAAGGAGTGTCCTTCGACCAGCGGTTTCGCTTTACCCGGATTTATGTACTGCAGGACGGTGGCTGGAGAGCGGTTGTCGCCCAGAACACGCGCATCGAGTCGACGTCCCAGTAGAACACTCACATTAGCGAAGAGCAGCCTGGTCGTGGCTGTCTCGCTCGCTGTCGTTTGCGCGTCGGCCGGCGGCCAGACCCGCGATTGGGGCTTCGGCCCATTCGTAAAGCCGACCGCGGTCAATCCGATAATCTCGCCGAACGCCGTGGCGACGTTTCTCTCGCCGATGACGGACAGCGTGGTTCACTGGGAGGAGCTGGCGACCTTCAATCCCGCTGCCGTCGTGAAAGATGGGAAGGTCTACGTTCTCTATCGCGCCGAGGACGCCTCCGGCAAGACGGAGATCGGCTTTCATACATCGCGCATTGGTTTGGCCGAGAGCAGCGATGGCTTGCGATTCACCACGCGGCCGGCGCCGGTGCTGTATCCGGACAAGGACGCGCAGGCTCGGTACGAGTGGACGGGCGGGGTCGAAGATCCGCGCATCGTGGAAGCAGAGGATCACACCTACGTTCTGACGTACACGCAGTGGAATCGCGACGTGCCGCGACTCGCTATCGCGACTTCGAAGGACCTGGTGCGCTGGACGAAGCACGGGCCGGCCTTCGCCGGGGCGGAGAGCGGGAAGTATCTGCGCATGGATACGAAATCGGGCGCGATCGTGACGAGAGTCGAGGGCGATCATCTCATCGCCACGCGGGTGAACGGGAAGTACTGGATGTACTTCAACGTTCCCGACATCATGATCGCGACGTCCGACAATCTCATCGACTGGACGCCGCTGGCGGACTCCGACGGAAAGGTTCTCAAAGTTCTGTCGCCGCGGCCGGGCTACTTCGATTCCTGGCTGGTCGAAGCAGGACCGCCGGCGATCGCGACCGACCGCGGAATCGTTCTCCTTTACAATGCCGGGAACAGTGGCCAATTCGGGCGGCCCGATTTGCCGCAGAAAGTTTATACGGGCGGTCAGGCTTTGTTCGACGCAAGGAATCCGATCAAGTTGATCGCGCGAGCCGACGAGCCGTTCATCAGGCCGACGGAGGACTACGAGAAGACGGGGCAGTACAAGGAGGGAACGACGTTCACCGAAGCGCTGATTCCGTTCAAGGGTCGATGGTTCCTGTATTACGGCACTGCCGATTCGCGGGTAGGCGTCGCCGTTTGGAACCCGCCGCGATGAGGGATGAAGTGGAGATTCCGCTCCGCATCACGTTGTATCGTGTGCCTCCCGGAGTCCGCTTCGCAGTGCAAAAGGGAAGGTCTGACGCGAAGGGCAACGCCGAACTGCTGCCGCCGTCTCGCATAGATGCGACTTCGCTATCGTTCGATTTTTCGGTACGAGTCGCACAACCCAAGCGAGGCGCGCCGCCGCGATTCCTCGGCGAGTTCACTCAGGGTCCGCCCGAGAAACGGTTCGTATACGTGAATTCCGGAAGGAGGGCGGGACAGCCCGATACGCTGTGGGATCGACGAGCGAAGATTCCGCTGACGACGATCACTCCGTCGTTGATCGACGAGGTTCGATCTGCCCCGAACACAATCCTCGCGATCGAGATCGAGGGGAAAGGAGGGGATGGCGGGCCCGTGTGCGCGAGTCTTTTGTCGTCCACCCAGTGGCGTCCGGTTCCGAAATGATCAGCGTGCGGTACGTTGCGCTGGGCATCTCGTTTACTCTGGTAATCAGCGCCTGCTCGAATAGCGTTGTGCCGACGGTCGCCACCGGAGTGACACTTAATCCGAGCGCGTGGTGGCGCAACGGCGTCTGCTACGAGGTATTCGTCCGCTCCTTCTACGATTCGGACGGCGATGGCATTGGGGATCTGCGCGGGCTCACCGCGCGCCTCGACTACATCAACGACGGCAATCCGGCGAGCACGGCGAGTCTCGGCGCCAACTGCATCTGGCTGATGCCGATCGACAAGTCGGCGAGCTACCACGGCTACGACGTCTCCGACTATTACCACGTCGATCCGCACTACGGCACCGACGACGATTTTCGCAACCTCGTGCGCGAAGCGCACCGGCGCGGAATCCACGTCATCGTTGATTTCGTTCCGAACCACTCGTCGAGCCAGCATCCATTCTTCCAGTCGGCGCTGCAGGGTCCGGCTAGCCCGTATCGGAGCTGGTATCGTTGGTCGAGCACTTTGCTGAATCAGACGGGACCCTGGGGACAGGAGATCTGGCACAAATCGCCCGTGCGCGACGAGTACTACTACGGCGTGTTCTGGAGCGGAATGCCGGATCTGAACTACGAGACTCCGGCCGTCCTCCAGGAGATGCTGAAGGTGACGGCCTACTGGCTCAAGGACATGACGGCCGACGGGTTTCGCTTCGACGCAATTCCGTATCTCGTCGAAGAGGGCGCGCAGCTCCAGCACACGCGCGGGACTCACGAGGTGCTGAGACAATTCGGCAATGCGATCCGCACGGAGGCGCCGGAGTCGTTCACGATCGGCGAGATGTCGGACGCGTCGCCGCAAATTCTGGCGACTTACTATCCCGACCAGCTCGACGCGTACTTCGCGTTTGGAGTGGCGTTCGCGACAGTCGAAGCCGCGCGGAGCGGGAACGCTGCTGGTTTCATCAGTGCGGTTTCGGATGCGAACGTCACCTTCCCTGCCGGACGCTGGTCACCGTTTCTGACCAATCACGATCACGTGCGCGTGATGACGCAATTGGGCGGCGACGCGGCCAAGGCGCGAGTTGCGGCGAGCGCGATGCTGATGTTGCCGGGGCTGCCGTTCGTGTACTACGGCGAAGAGATCGGGATGCTCGGCGCCAAGCCCGACGAGATGATCAGGAATCCGATGCAGTGGAGCGCGGCGGCGAACGGGGGATTCACGAACGGGACGCCGTGGGAGTCTCTGCAGCCGGACTGGATGACGAAGAACGTCGCGGGGCAGGATCAGGATCCCGCTTCGCTACTCAATCACTATCGGAGTTTGATTCGGGTCCGTAACGCGCACTCCGCGCTCAATAGTGGTGAGCTGTCCGCTGCATCGACCGGTGATGGCAACGCAACGACGGCAGCGTGGCTTCGGGCTTCGGCTGACGAGAACGTTTTTGTCGCGGTGAATTTTGGTGATCGGGCAGTTGGACAGTTGAGGGCCGCGATCGCGCCGAGTGTTGGCGGGAATGGCGGTTACCGGCTGGAATTGTTGTACGCGGATCCGGCCGATGGGTGCTCGGGGGTTTCGATAAGTTCGGATGGGACGACGGTTACGATGGAGTCGATTGCAGCACACGGAGCCTGCGTATTACGGGTGCGGCGCGATTAGTTGGCTGAGGTCGGCCCGGATTCAACCGTAACGCGTTGCGGGGTGTGGGTAGCACCGTTCCCTGTTGCCGGTTAACTACGGTGCGAACTTTTCTGCCCGCCGTCTCAGGGAAATTCAAGGCGCGGCTCTGATGTAAAACGATGGCGAGTTACTGAGTCGCCCCAAGCAAGCTTCCCAGATGAGCGATTTTCGGAAGCTCGATGTCTGGCGCATGAGCCACGCACTCGTTCTCAACGTTCATAGCGCGGTGAAGCAAATCCGCGGGACGGACTATGCGTCACTGCGGAGTCAGATGCTTCGTGCTGCCATGTCGGTTCCAACAAATCTGGTTGAAGGGGTCGGTCAAAAAAGTGGCCGCGAATTCGGGCGATTCATTCGCATTTCACTCAACTCATCGAATGAGCTGGAATACCACCTTCTACTCGCCAGGGATTTCGAAGTCATGCAGCCAGACGTCTTCACGACACTTGTGACTCAGACCATCCAGGTGAGGAAGATGCTCCATGGACTACTGAGGAAGGTCGACGGCCGGTCCGGTGACGGCGGGCAGAAAGGTTCGCACCGTAGTTAACCGGGAACAGGCAACCGTGCTACCCGCGCCCCGCAACGCGTTACGGCAGACCGCGAGTAGAAAAAGCTCTACGCCCCGCTCTCCTCCATCGTAACCGGCGTGACCGCCGAGCGATCCTCCTCCCCCGTCCGTATCCGATAAACCTTCTCCACCGGCAGCACGAAGATCTTGCCGTCACCGACTTCCCCCGTCGCCCCCGCGGCGAGAATCGCCTTGACGGTTGGCTGAACAAAGGGGTCCGAGACGCCGATCTCGAGCCTCACCTTGTCGTGCAGCTCCACCTTGACGGTCGTGCCCCGGTAAGTCTCGACGGCCTCGGTTTCCCCGCCGTGACCGCGGACTCGGCTAATGGTGAGTCCACGGACTTCGGCTCGGTACAACGCCTCGAGCACTTCGTTGAGCTTTTCCGGTCGAATGATCGCTACAACGAGCTTCATATGTCAGATCCTCTCCGGTTGTACGAGAATCGCGCCTTCGCCTCTGCTGTATGCCTCTTCTCCGTGCTGGGTGACATCCATTCCGATTCCCTCCTCTTTCTGGCCGGCGCGAAGTGACGCGACCAATGCTATCGCCTTGAGAATTACGAACGTTCCAACAACGCTGTAGACAATCGTGGCGAGCACCGCCACAGCCTGAATCCCGAGCTGCCTGGGATTTCCGAACAGTGCGCCATCGGCCGTGCCATTCCAGATTTTTTGCGCGAGCACACCGGTGAGCAATGCTCCGACCGTTCCACCGACCCCGTGTGCCGCAATCACATCGAGCGAATCGTCCAGCCTGGTGCCCGCTCTCCAGAGAATGGCGAAGTAGCTGGGAACCGCGGCAAATGCACCAACTATGATTCCGGAGACCGGACTCACGAAACCCGCCGCCGGAGTGATGGCGACAAGCCCCACCACGATGGCGGTCGCCGCCCCGACTGCCGTCGTCTTCTTTGTGCGCGTGATGTCCAGCAGGCTCCACACGACCAATGTCCCCATCGGGGCGAACATGGTGTTGGCGAACGCGAGCGCCGCCGATCCATTCGCCGCGAGCGCGCTCCCGCCGTTAAAGCCAAACCATCCGAACCAGAGGAGACCGGCGCCAAGCAGCGTGAAAGGCACGTTCTGAGGAATGATCGCTGTCCGGGCGTAGTCTTTCCGCGCGCCGAGCACGACCGCGCCGACCAGCGCGGCGGCGGCGGCGTTGATGTGAACGACGGTCCCGCCCGCGAAGTCGAGGGCGCCGAGCTTAGCTAGCCAGCCTCCGCCCCATACCCAGTGCGCAATCGGCGCGTAAACCACGATAGACCAGAGCGTGATGAAGGCGACGTACGGCCCGAAGCGCATGCGCTCGACGATCGCGCCGGAGATCAGCGCGGCGGTGATTATGCAGAAGGTGGCTTGATAGCCGGCAAACAAGATGTGGGGGATCGAGCCCTTGGCGTCGAGTCCCACGCCCCTGAAGAACGCGTTGTCCAGGCTGCCCAGCCAATTCGAGCCAGCCGAGAACGCGAACGTGTAGCCGATGAAGGCCCACGCAATGCCGACGAAGCCAAGCGCAACGTAACTCATCATCATGGTATTGAGCGCGTTCTTCGCTCTGACCAGTCCCCCATAAAAGAATCCGAGGGCTGGCGTCATCAGTAGCACCAGCGCTGTGGCGACCAGCATCCACGCGGTATCTGATGGATTGATGGGAGTCATGTTCTCATGATCCTCTTCACAGTTCTCCTCCTGTACGACGGGTAAGGGGTTGGTCCTGCGAAAAGCAAAACCCCCGCGTTCATCGATCGAAACGCGGGGGCATTGGAAGTAACGCTGTTATTACTAGCTCTTGCCGGCTCACCCCAAACGTTCGATCGCGTCCCACAGATTCTGTGGGAGCGGGCGATTATTCAGGGAATTTGAAGCGAGGCGGAGAGCAGAAATCATGACCGGGTTAATGACCGAGCTAGTAGTTACAACAAACACCAACAATCCCGGGCGCAAGAATGTTGCATTACTGCCGGGCTGTCAAGGCATTTTTGCATGACGCATTTGCGCGTGGATCTTTAGAGTTATATGACGCGATTTCGATTTCTCTTTGCAACGACGGCGTGCTCCTTTGCCGTTCTGAGCTGTCGAGGCTACGCTCCGGCCGCCTCTCCTGACGTTCCTGATCCGCCGTTAGCGGCGGGGATTGCGACGGCGGATTCGCTGATCGCCAACGGGCTGGGGCGATTATTTCCGGGTGCCGTCTTTCTGGTCTCGAAGGGCGGCAGGGTCATTCATGAGCGCGCCTTTGGCTACGCGCAGCTCAATGACTACGAGGGACGGCGTTTGGCGGCGCCGCGAGCGATGCGGATCACAACAATGTTTGATCTGGCATCGGTCACCAAAGTCATGGCCACGACGATGGCCGTCATGCTGCTCGTCGATCAGGGAAAGATCGATGTCGACGCGCCGGTCAATCAGTATCTGACCGATTTTCGCGGGCTGCACCTCGATAGCATCACCGTCCGGCAGCTGCTCCAGCACTCTTCGGGAATCGTGCAGTGGCAGCCCCTCTATTATCACGCTTCCAACACCGCGCAGACTTACGCCGTCATTCGGGACATGCCGCTCGCCTGGGGCGTCGGCCAGGATCGCCATTACAGCGACCTCGGCTTCATGGTGCTCGGTGACATTGTCGAGCGCGTGAGCGGACAGCGCCTCGACACGTTCCTCGAGCAGAATCTCTATCGACCGCTTGGATTACGATCGACGACCTTCAATCCACGCTTACATCAGTTCACCGAATTCGCCGCTACTGAGTCTGGCAACGTCTACGAGAAGCACATGGTTTACGACTCAACCTTTGGCTATCGCTACCGCGGCGACCCGACGGCGTGGAATGGGTGGAGACAGTACGTCCTCAGTGGAGAAGTCGACGACGGAAATGCGTTTTACGCCAACGGCGGCGTCGCTGGCCACGCCGGACTTTTCTCGACTGCTGCTGACGTGCGGGTATTGCTCGATCTATTGAACAATGACGGCACTTACGGCGGACGTCAGTATGTTCGACCGCTGACGACCGACAGGTTTCTTACGCTCGACAAATACCAGAACTTCCTCGGCTGGCAGGCGCCCACTTATTTGCCCTCAGGAAGTTTTTCCCACACCGGATTCACGGGCACCTATGTCGCTGGAATTCCGAAATACAAATTGTCGATCGTGCTGCTCACCAACAGACAGAATCTGGGGACCGACACTCGTGGGTACTTCCCCGACCTCGGTCCGCTGCAACAAGCGGTGGCGCGGGCAATCGTGAGCGGAGCAGCATCGTCACAATGACACGAGTAGAAGCGCCGACGCTCGCTGCGATCCGCGCCGAGCTGCAGGAGCTTGGCGACCCGGTGCGCGCTACTCACTCGCTCCGGTTCTTCAAGACCGGTCCCGGCGAGTACGGCGAGGGCGACAAGTTCCTCGGGCTTACCGTCCCAGCGATGCGGACACTGGTTCGGAAGTATCGTGCACTTGCCGACGACGCCGCACTGGAGCTGCTCGCATCGCCATGGCACGAGGAGCGATTAGTCGCGCTACTGCTGCTGGTTGATGGATACAAGCACGGCGACGACCGGCGGCGTCAGAAAATCCATCGCGCATATCTGGCCAACGCGCGATGGATCAACAACTGGGATCTGGTGGACTCGTCAGCGGAGCATGTCGTTGGTCCGCATCTCGAGGCCGGAGACATCTCGCTGCTCGAGCGATTGGCGCGCTCGAGGAATATCTGGGAGCGACGGATCGCGATCGTCTCGACGTTTCACTTCATCAAGCGCAATGAATTTCGTCCGACGCTGAAAATCGCCTCGATCCTCCTGCGCGATTCGCACGATCT
>Ga0070708_100000015_pt1 | contig 127672 bp, 124 predicted proteins | sample KBSK5503metaG_FD_65469 | JGI IMG/M metagenome (GOLD analysis project Ga0070708, IMG submission 65469) | Corn, switchgrass and miscanthus rhizosphere microbial communities from Kellogg Biological Station, Michigan, USA - KBS K5-50-3 metaG | ecosystem: Host-associated > Plants > Roots >... | reverse complement strand
GACGTCGTCCTCAGCGGATCGGCGGCCTCACCGCGCGGATAGAGGACGAGCTCCGCCCATTCGGCGCGGAACATGTTGCGCGCGTGATCGAGGAGGGCAACGATCGTCGAGTCGAGCTCAGGTGAGTGCTGGAGGATCCGGCTCGACTGGTAGAGGAGTTCCAGGCGCTCGTGCTTCTCGTGCTCCGACACGTACGCGCCGTACGCGAGGAAGACCGTCGCAAGCGGGACGGCGAGCAGGAGGATCAGCACCGCGTCGATGCGCAGGAGGGAGACCGCGAGAAGAGCGAGGCTGGTATTGGCAACCGCCACCAAGCCTCCGAATTGCAGCATCTGCGGCAGCTTTTGGAACTGCGGTGCCCCGCCAGACATCGTAATGATGCTCGCGATCGTGAGGGCGCTCAGCAGCGTCGCCGAGAGGGTGGCTGCAAAGGCGGCCACCCAGGCCACGACATCCGACCGGCCGCCGACCGCGTTCACCCAATAGAACACGGACAGGGAGACCGCCGCAGTGAGGGCAAAATTCGAGAGGTTGAACGCGAGCTTGATGCCGCTCTGCCGCGAGCTCATGAGGAGCGCGGCCGCCGCTCCCGCCAGCAGGGCGGCGATGTACTCGAAAGGGGTGAGGAAGAAGAAGCCGATGACGGCGGGAAATTCGGAGAGCGAGAACGAGTGGCTCTCGCGCCGAAAGTGCACCTCGACGACCTTGAGCTCCGCGAGGTAGAAGCCGACGGCTAGTACGGGCCACGGGATCCGTAGGCCACCCATCGCGAGTGGGGTCCGCCCATTCAACTCCAGCACGAATAAGCAGGCTGCGGTGGCCAGCATCCCCGTGATGAAGATCCAGATCCGCGGGAGTTTTGGCGTCTCGCCGAGGCGGGCGAGAAGATTGGCGCGCAAGCCGATGCGAGGCCCCGGCGCGGCGCGGCGCCTCGGAACCGTCGCAAGCCTGCGGACGATCTGGCGAAGTGGCAACAGGGGACGATTACTCCTCGGCGTGGGCCGATTGCCCATCACGTCACCCTTGTACAGCCCGCCGCCGATCTCTCCAAGCACGCACAGGTACTGGCGACGCACCGGACTGTTGACTGCTGGCTTTTCGCCGATTTCGATCGGCTGGCATCGTCAGGACGGGGCAGATTGGAATCCGATGGCAGTCAGGGAACCAAATGTCGCCGGGATCGCCTCACGTGCGACCGCCACCGGCAGCGCCCCGTTGACGATCGCCAGTTGGGTTGCCAACCCCCGACGGAGATATGCGATGGCAAAGTGCGCTTTCCCGTCCGGCCCGCGCGCCTCTGGGTCGCCGATGACTCGCGTGGTGTCCCAGTCGGGCGCCCATCCAACCACGTCGAGGAGTTGGTGGGCGAATTCGCTGTATACCCATGGAGCCGGCGAGGGCGGGACCTCGTCGCCCAGCATGCCCACTGCTGCGGCCTCCCCCGATTCACGCGCCGCGCGCCAATGCTCGACGCGCACCGCGGCCCCATCCGCCAGGGGCAGCGGTGCCCGGGCGACATCACCCGCGGCGTAGATGTCCGGGGCGCTCGTCATGCGCTCGCCGTCGACGATGATGCCGTCGCGCACCTCGATCCCTGCGGCTCCAGCGAGCTCGCTTCGGGGCAGCACTCCAACTCCGGCGACGACGAGGCCACTCGCTATCTGGCGGTCGCCGACCGAGACCCCGTTGGGCTCGATCCGCGTGACCGTGCTTTGGAGGCGGACGTCGACGCCTACTGCCTCGAGGCTCGCCTGCGCCCATGCGGAGACCTGATCTCCAAGCGTGCCACCCCACAGCTCGCCAGCCAGCTCGAGCACGATTGGCCTGAGGCCCAGGGCGGCCAACGAGGCCGCCACTTCGACCCCGATGAATCCTCCCCCGATCACCACGGCCGTGGCCCCTCGCCCAGCCGCCTCTGCATGCTGTCGGATGGTTGCCATCTCGTCGAGCGAGCGCAACAGGAGCGCCCCATCAGAACCCTCCAGCGGTGGCCGTCGAGGGGCGGCGCCGGTCGCCAGGAGGCAGCGCTGATAGGAGATGCTGGCTCCATCGGCGAGGACCGCGAGATGCTCGGCCGGACGGAGCTCGCTGACCAGAGCTGCGGTCAGCAGCTCCACTCGATTTCGCGTGTACCACTCCTCTGGCTCCGCCGCGGCGAGTTCGACGGGCGCCTCGCCACGTAGCAGCTCCTTCGAAAGGGGAGGCCGGTTGTAGGGCAAGTGCGGCTCCTCCGCGACCAGCAGGATGCTGCCCGCGAAGCCACGCCGACGGAGGGTCCGGGCGCAGCGAACGCTCGCCACCCCACCGCCAATAAGCAATACGTCGACGGCTCGTCGCGCCGCGCCGTAGGTCGCCGCCATCCGTCTAGATAAAGTCGGCGGGATAGAGGGCAGGTGCCTCGCCGATCTCCGCGCGCAGCTGACGCGGGGAGAGCTCCTCGCTCAGCAGTCGCCCAAAACCACGCGTTTGACCCTGGACCTCGAGCCACTCACGGATCAGCGTCGGCCCCAGCCGATGGGCAAACGGGAGGGTAGCCCCCAAAGGGTCACGGAGAGCGCGCAGCTCGTGGTCGATGCGCGCGTCGGCCATCAGCGCCATCTCCGCCAGCCAGGCGCGTACTTCAGGCTCCGGCTCGCCCTCGTGGAAGATCTTCAGCGCGGCGTTCACGGTCCCGGAACGCAGGACCTCACGCACGCGACTCACTCTGGCTTCGCGTTCGATTGTCGATGCGTCGATGGGCAGTTTGAGTAGCCGGGCAAGGCGATGCATCTCGACACCCAGTTCGGCGTCCGAGAGGATCACCTCGCGCGCCACCTCCGCGAGACCTTCGCTCAGGGCCGTCGCCGGCGTGAAGAGGCACTTCACATGGGCTTCACCGAACCCCGCCTCGCGCGCCAGGACCGCCTCCTTGGTGACGCGCTCCGTGTGGTGTCCCGGATACGCCTCGTGTGCCGCCAGGTACACCGCGGTGCCGATCCCGATCGGCAGGTCGACGTTCACCGTGATACGAGTCCTCAGAGCGCCGAGCGAGACGGCATATGCGCCGCAGGGCGGGTCGTGGGCCTCGATCCACTCGATCCGCTCGCCTGCCGGAAGCCAGAGGTCCTCGCGCGCACGTGCGCGCAACACGTCGGCCATCGCCATGAGCGACACAAGCTTCTGGTCGGCCGGCACACGAGCGGCAAGATCGTGGGCTTCGAGGCGATCGCGGAGCGACGGCCCTGCCGGCAGGAGGTCGTCGAGCATCCGCTGAGCCGCGAGGAACGCGTCCTCGGGGACGGGTTCGGCTGGCGTGTCGCACAGCTCGTCCACGAGATCCACGAAGGCGATCTCCTCACCGGCCAAATAGCGACAGACGGCGCTCATGGCGACGAGCTGCGCCCGGAGCCACGCCCGGCGCTGCGCGAGCTGTCGTGTGCCGTCCGTCAGCCCCGCGGCGAGCCCCTGAAGGGCCATCGCTTCACCGTGCAGCTCCTCGGGTGGCGCGGGCTCCTCACCATCCACGGCCTCGCGGAGCTCCACAGGCCCGGTGTAGCCATCGATGTAGCCTTCGATCAGCCGGCCGATGCGGAGCGCCAGGAGCACGTAGCGATGGGCGAGCTCTTCCATGCCGTCCCCATGCTAGCGATCCCGCGCCGTCGGGACGATCAGCCGGACGATCCGGTGCGTTGACAGCGCCCTGCGCGCCGCGTACGGTGCTGGCAGCGTGCGCCACGAGGCGCTGACGCAGCAGCAGGCGAAAGGAGGCGCACGATGCAGACCACTGCCATCCGGTTGCGCGCCCGCCTGTGCGGAGGGGCAAGCCGGACCTGACCGGCCGTCGAACCTCGCCGCCCGTCGAGCGGGCGCAGACAACTGCCGTCTTGCTCAGCCCCTCTCTCGGAGAAAGAACCTTGCCTTCTGCGCCGTCCGCCCCGATGGCTCGACCGCTCGTGCGAGGGACCGTCCTTCGTGCCCGTAGCGGCTTCTACACCGTTCAAACCGATGGGGGTCCACTCGAATGTCAGCTCCGCGGCCGCCTCAAGCGTGAGCGCGCGTCATCGGAGCTCGCCGTCATTGGCGATGCCGTGATGATCTTGCCGCTCGGCGACGGGATCGGCGCCATCGAGGAGGTGGTGCCACGTCGGACGAGCTTCGGCCGTCGCCAGCCGGGCCCGCGTGGGGCGTGGCGCCAGGACCTCCTGGTCGCCAATGTCGACCAGGTCCTGGTCGTCTTTGCCTGCGCCGATCCGATTCCTCACCTGCGCATGGTCGACCGATTCCTGGTCGCCGCCGAGCACAACGAGATTCCCGCCGTCCTCCTCGTCAACAAGGTCGACCTCTGCGGCGAGCCAGCCGCGCGCGATCTCTTCGCGCAATACGAGAAGGCCGGTTACGACGTGCGCTATATGAGCGGGCGCACCGGGGCCGGCGTCGATGGGCTGCGCGAGCTCCTTGCGGGGCACATTAGCGTCTTCACCGGTCCCTCGGGCGTGGGCAAGTCGACGCTCCTCAACGTGATCCAGCCAGGAATGAGTCTCGCGACCGCCTCGGTCAGCGACGCGATCCACAAGGGACGCCACACGACAGTAACGGCCGAGCTGCTGCCGCTGGAGGGGGCTCATGGCGGTTGGGTGGCGGACACCCCCGGCCTCCGGGAGATCGGCCTCTGGGCGTTGCCCGACGAAGAGCTCGCGTGGTGCTTCCCCGACATTCGGCCCCACCTCGGCGGCTGCGCCTTCAACGATTGCCGTCACGCCGGCGAGCCTCGGTGCGCTGTGCATGCCGCGGTGACCGCAGGCCTGGTGACCGTCGAGCGCTACGATAGCTACCGGCGCCTGCTGCTCGGAGACGGCTGAGCGGCGCGTTCATGGGGGACCGGAGGGCAGGAGCCGATGCGTCGCCTCGTGATCATGGGAGCCGCCGGGCGTGACTTCCACGACTTCAATGTCGTGTACCGCGACGACCCGCAGACGTCCGTCGTCGCCTTCACCGCCACACAGATACCGGGGATCTCGGGCCGCCGCTACCCGGCCGAGCTCGCGGGCAAGCTCTATCCAGAGGGGATCCCCATTGTCGCGGAGGACGAGCTCGAGGAGCTGATCCGCCGCGAGGGGGTCGAGCTGGTCATCTTCGCTTACAGCGACGTAAGCCACGAGTACGTGATGCACGTCGCCTCCAGGGTCCTGGCGGCCGGAGCCGATTTCGAGCTGCTCGGGCTGCGAAGCACGATGCTCGCCAGCTCACGACCAGTCGTGGCCGTCTGCGCGGTGCGCACCGGCGCGGGGAAGAGCCAGACGACTCGTCGCGTTGGCGCGCTCCTGGCCGAGGCCGGACTGAAGGTTGTGGTCGTCCGGCACCCGATGCCCTACGGGGACCTGGCGGCTCAGCGGCTGCAGCGATTCGCGAGCTACGCCGATCTCGACGCCCACGACACGACAATCGAAGAGCGGGAGGAGTACGAGCCGCATCTCGATGCCGGGCGGGTCGTGTACGCGGGAGTCGACTACGAGGCGATCCTGCGCGCCGCCGAGGGCGAAGCAGACGTTGTCCTGTGGGACGGGGGGAATAACGATCTGCCCTTCTTCGCCCCGGATCTGCACATCGTGGTGGCCGACCCGCTGCGCGCAGGCCATGAGCTGCGCTATCACCCCGGCGAAGCGAACCTGCGCGCCGCCGACGTGGTGGTCATCAACAAGGTCGACGAGGCAAAGCCTGAGTCGGTCATCGCGCTGCATGCCACGATCGGGGAGGTGAATCCGCGCGCGGCCGTCGTCGATGCGCGATCCGCGGTCTCCCTTGACCGCCCCATCGACGGTCGGACGGTGGCGGTCGTCGAGGACGGCCCGACGCTCACCCATGGGGAGATGACCTATGGGGCAGGAATCGTCGCCGCGCGCCGGTTCGGCGCCACCCCAATCGACCCGCGCCCGTACGCGGTGGGCGGGCTCGCTGACGTCCTCGCCCGCTACCCGCGGCTCGAGGCGCTCCTGCCGGCGATGGGCTATGGCGCGACCCAGGTCGGCGAGCTGGAGGCGACGCTGAACGCCATCCCTGCCGATCTCGTCCTGTCGGCGACTCCGATCGACCTGACGCGGATCATGACGCTGACGAAGCCGGTGGTGCGCGTGCGATACGAGCTCGATGAGGTCGAGCCCGGAGCGCTCCGAAGGCTTCTTGAGCCGATCATCGCCATCGCATCCGCGTCGAGGGGTGCCCCGGCCCGTAGCTGACGCGGCGGCACCGTCTGTGATTGCGCCACCCTCGCGACGAGGGTCCCGGCGGTTGTCCGCCGGGGCCGCATCGGTTCAGGAGACCGGAATTCCGCGATCCTCGAAGGCGGCCTTGGCCGCTGTCGCCGCACCGGCACCATACAAGTCGTGGACGTTCGCGACGATATCGCTTGCCAGGGACGGCATTGTCGGGTTGTCCTGACCGATCTGCGTCAGCAGGATCGCCGTGTCGGCGTGGACGTGGCCCAGTACGGTGCGCAGGTTCCACAACGCATGGGACCAGATCTCACCGTCGTCATGGACCCGGCCATCCAGGTCATCGGGATACATCTTGGGCTCGTCAAGGCGGCGCAGGCAGTGGACCGGGCCGGGGGTGTACGAGACCGAGTCCCAGTCGGCGACGCAGGCTGGATCCGGCGTCGGAGCGAAGACGTTCGTGACATCGGCCGCCAGGTAGTCGCCGAATCCTTCGCCGATGGCCCCCGACTCCTCGCCGGCGCCGTAGAACGTGGGCGATGACTGGAAATGGATGGCGTGTCCGTACTCGTGGATGATCACCTCGGCGTCTTCGGCGTCATCGACTCCACCCTTTCCGAAGCGCAGCTCGTACTTGGGGTGATCGGTCGCGAAGCTGTTGTCGTAGCCGAGCTGGTTGATCCGCACGCGCTGGGGCTGGTTGTTGATGCCCGGGTAGGTCGAACCAAAGCCAAGCGACTGGATGTACTTCTGGGCAACCGTGATCCAGTAGTAGGCCATCACCTGCTCGAACCGATCATCGTGGCGCCCATAGGTGAAGACGCCGGTCCTGGAGAAGGCGGGGTCGCCGGTCTCGCTCACGACGCACGCCCAGTCGCCGCACAGGTATCCGGTTCCATCGAGATTCGTGAGCGTGACGTTCACGTAGGCGGGTTGGAGTGCGGCGTAGTCCGCGTCCCTCTGATCGGTGAGTGACTCGTCGCCAAGTTGAGCGACCGGATTCGGGAAGAAGACCCTTCCGATGGCGGTGGAGCCGATGTCGCCCGGTTGACGGGCAAGCGCTCCGCCGGGGAAGACGATGGCCAGCAGCAGGGCGGCCACGACGATGCAGGGGAGGCGGGGCATGGTGGGCTGGTCCTCCTTGGGCGTGCCGAATCAGCGCCGACCGAGGGCAACAGGCCGGAAGTGCACGGTAGCCCTCACGGGGCCGACGGGTCAATGCGGCGGGTGCGTCTCGTCAACGCGTCGCCGCGGGCCGATGGAGATGCCCCGCAGTCTCGCCGCAGCCGACGGACCGTAGAATCCGCAGGCACATGGAGATCGAGCCCTCCGTCCACGCCGTCAAGCTGCTGGGGTCAACCGGTTTCCTTATTGCCGAGGAGCGCCTTACGTTGATCGACGCCGGGCTGGTGGGTTCGCGGGTCGCCCTGGAGCGATACCTCCGACGCATCGGCCGGTCGATCGACGAGCTTGATCGTATCGTCTGCACCCACGGCCACCCGGATCATATCGGCGGGGTCCGAGAGCTGGCCAGGGAGGGCGTCGAGGTGCTCATCCACCCGGACGACCTTGCCGGCATCGAGGTGACGCTGCGCGAGGTGGTCCGCGACCGGCGGCGCGGCACGCTCCTGCATTACCTCACCCGTCACCCCGGCGAGACGACGCCGATGGTTGACGGCGAAGTCATTCCGGTCCTGGGTGGATTGCACGTGATCCACACGCCCGGTCACACGCCCGGGAGCGTCTGCCTGTGGGCGCCGGCGCATCGGCTCCTCTTCACCGGGGACGTCCTGCAGGTGCTCCGCGGTCACCTTACCTATGCCAGCGCCATCTTCAGCCACGACTACCCCGAGGCACGAGCCTCGGTGGCGCGCATCGCCGACCTCGACGTGCGGACCATTGCACTGAGTCACTACCCGCCCTGGCGCCATCATCCGCAGGCGGAGCTGCGCGCACTGGTGGCCCGGGCGGCGAGCTAGAGAGGAGGTGGTCGCCGCCCTCCGGGGGGTGCGATGGTACCAATCGCCTATCGGAGCCCTCGAAGGAGGCTGCTAGCGTGCGGCGACCGGCCAATTGGCCGGAGCTCCGAGGTTGGTCCAATGAAGAGGGTGCGCGTGGCGATGGCAGCGGGGCTTGTCGCGCTGCTCACCGTCCCGGCGCCATTGGCCTACGCCGCCAGCTGCAACGGAAACTCACACCAGATCTCGCTCAGCGCGGGCGGGGTGACCCCGGGCAGCGGCACAACGGCCACCGTCTTCACCTTCAACGTGATCTACGCCGACAGTGCCGGTTGCGCACCGACAAGCGTCAAGGTCACCGTCGCGGGCGTCGGCACCTACGCCATGGCGAGAAGCGCCACCGGCGGCTACGTCACTGGGGTCACGTTCAATCGTCCGATGACGTTGCCGGTCGGGACTCGTGCTTACTCGTTCTCGGCGACGAGTGGCTCGGGAAAGGGCATGAAGAGCGCAACGTACACAGCGGTCTCACCGCCGCGGGTGGTCGTCACCGCCCCGGTTCCAACGCCGACCCCCACGCCAACGCCAAAGCCGACACCCAGGCCGACACCAAAGCCGACGCCCAGGTCTACCCCGAAACCGACGCCGAAGCCCACCCCAGGGCGCAGCGCCTCGGTGCGGCCGTCACCGCACCCATCGCCAAACGCCGCCGCGGTGCCACCCACGTCAAGCGGGTCACCCCGGGCGACGTCGACGGGAGCGTCAACCGCCAGCCCTACGTCAAGCGCCCAGGCATCCGCAGCTGGCGCGGGCGGCCTGGGGCCGCCGGGCAGTGCAGGCCGTTCTTCGGGGCCTCCCTGGGACCTGCTCGTCCTGGCAGTGGCCACCGCCGCTGGATTCGTCCTTTTCCTGTGGCTGGCCCCGAGGCGCCGGCGCGAGCCTCCCGAGGCGGCCGCCGTGCCGGATCCGGAGCCGCTGCCCGACGCCCCCGGCGCGATCGCGCGTCCGCTGCCCGAATACGTCGCCACCGCCCCCAACGTGCTGCCCGACGAGGTGAACGTCCCACGCTGGCTGCGGCAATCGGTTCGCACGGGCCGGGGATTGGAGCCTCCGCGATGGCGCGATCTGTGACGGTTCAGGCGGGGCCGCGCTAGAATTTCGGCCACTCCGGCGCGGGAGTAGCTCAGTTGGTAGAGCGTCACCTTCCCAAGGTGAATGTCGCGAGTTCGAGCCTCGTCTCCCGCTCCACGTCCGTCATTAAGGAGCCGACCGCTCGCGCAGGAACTGCTGCATCATGGCGGTCGTGACCGGCACGCAAATCCTGGTCATCGGGCACGACGATGTCGAGCGACTGCTCCCGATGGATCGCTGCATCGAGGTGATGGCCAACACTCTCGCCTCGCTCTCACGCGGCCAGGCGGTCAATCCGCTGCGCGCCGTCGTCCGGCTCCCAAATCCACCCAACATGCTCGGACTGATGCCGGCCGCCCTGTCCGAGCCCAAGATCTTTGGCGCCAAGGTGATCTCCGTCTTCCCGGGGAACCGTGCCGCGGGCCTCGAATCGCACCAGGGCTTTGTTGCCCTCTTCGAATCCGATGAAGGCCGTCCTGTTGCCCTCGTCGACGCCAGCGCGATCACCGGCATCCGCACCGCGGCGGTCAGCGCGGTCGCCACACGAGCCCTGGCGAATCCCGACGCCGGCGACCTGACGCTGCTGGGCTCAGGGACGCAAGCTCGGACGCATTTCGAAGCGATGCTTGCCGTCCGCCCGATCCGCCGCGTTCGCGTGTGGAGCCCCAACCCCGAGCGGCTGGCCCGCTTCGCCGTCGATGAGGCCGAGCGTCATGGCATCGAGGTGGTGGCCATGGGCTCTGCGCGGCTCGCGGTCGACGGTGCGGAGATCGTGTGCACCGTAACGGCTGCGCGAGAGCCGATCCTGGAGGGCTCGTGGTTGTCTGCGGGAAGCCACCTGAACGCTGTCGGGTCCAGCACCCCGACGACACGCGAGCTGGATGCGGAGGCGATAGGCCGCGCGCGCTTCTTCGTGGATCGCCGCGAGTCGACACTCGCCGAGTCCGGCGACTTCCTTGCGGCGGTGCGCGAAGGGGTCGTCGACGAGTCGCACATCGCGGGCGAGATCGGCGAGGTCCTGAATGGAACCGTCGACGGTCGGCGCAGCGCCGACGAGGTGACGCTCTTCAAGTCACTGGGCTTGGCCGTGGAGGACCTCGCGGCCGCGCACGAGGTCCTGCTGCGCGCCCGTAAGGTTGGAGCCGGTACCTCGGTAGGACTATGACCGTCGGCGCGCTGAAGCCGATACCGCTGGACGAGATCGTTGCGGCCCGCGATCGAATTGCCGGGGCCGCGATCCGCACCCCGATCATTGCTCTCGACAGGGACGGCCCGGTCCAGGTTCACCTCAAGCTCGAGAATCTCCAGCCGATCGGCTCGTTCAAGCTGCGTGGCGCCGGAAACGCGATTGCCCTCGCAGACCCCGCGGCGCTCGCCGAACGCGGCGTGTACACCGCCAGTGCGGGCAACATGGCCCAGGGCGTGGCGTGGAACGCCCGACGCCTGGGGATCGATTGTGCGGTTGTCGTCCCCGACCACGCCCCACAGGCGAAGATCGCCGCCGTCGAGCGGCTCGGCGCGCGGATCATTCGCGTCTCCTTCGAGGCGTGGTGGCAGGTCCTGATCGACCATGGCTACCCCGGCCTCGATGGCGTGTTCATTCATCCGGTCTCCGATCCGGCTGTCATCGCCGGGAACGGCACCATCGGTCTGGAGCTCGTCGAGCAGATGCCGGAGTTGACCGCAGTGGTGGTCCCGTTCGGTGGAGGCGGCCTCTCGTGCGGGATCGCTACGGCGGTGAAAGCGCTGCGCCCCGACGTGAAAGTCTACGCCGCAGAGGTGGAGGCCGCTGCGCCGCTGGCGGCGTCTCTGGCCGCCGGCCATCCGGTGAGCGTCGAATATCGGGCCAGCTGGGTCGACGGCATTGGCGGCAGGAGCGTCCTCGCCGAAATCTGGCCGCTGGCATCCGCGCTCCTCGACGGATCCATCGTGGTCAGCCTCAGTTCGGTGGCCGAGGCTGTGCGGCTGCTGGCGACCCGCGGCCGCGTCATCGCCGAGGGAGCTGGCGCCGCGTCCGTCGCCGCCGCCCTCAGCGGCGAAGCCCGTTCTGGCCCGATGGTCGCCGTCGTCTCTGGGGGCGGCATCGACGCGGCTGTGCTGGCCACGATCCTCGAGGGAGGGATCCCCTAGGGTCGCGCCGCAGGTTCGCGGTGCGAGAGAAGGGCCGCAACGAGGGCCGTCCAGCCGGTTTGGTGGCTTGCGCCAAGTCCAGCGCCGGTCTCACCGTGGAAGTACTCGAAGAACCATGGATCCTCGCGCCAGCGCGGGTCACTGGCAAACGGTTCGCGACCACCCCAAAGGGGACGATGGCCCTCGCCATCGGGCAGGAACAGGGTCGTCAGCCGCTGAGCGAGTGCGTCCGCCACGGCCCCCAGCGACACGGACCGACCGGAGCCGGTTGGCAGCTCCACGGTCAGCATGGCGCCGTAGTACCCGTCGAAGGTGCGCAGGGCCTGGACGAGCAGGTAGTTGATCGGCATCCAGACTGGCCCGCGCCAGTTGCTGTTGCCGCCGAAGAGCGGCGTCCGGGACTCCGCCGGTTCGTAGTCCACGCGGTACTGGCCGCCGTCGACGTCGAGCACGTATGGATGGTCCGCGTGGTAGCGACTCAGCGAGCGGATACCGTGATCCGAGAGGAATTCCGCAGGGTCGAGGGCGCGCGCGAGCACGCGCTCGAGCCGATTTCCGCTGACCAGCGCCAGCAGCCGCCGCCTACCGACGCCGGGCTCCTCCCAGGAGGCGACGAGGCGGGAGAGGTCAGGCCGATTCCGCAGGAACCAACCGAGGCGCCGCCGGAAACCCGGGAATCGCTCGAGCTGCTCCGGCTCCAGTGTCGCGACCGCGGTGAGCGGAATGAGCCCCACCATGGAGCGGACACGGAGCGGGATCTTCGTGTCGTCGGGCAGATGGAGCACGTCGTAGAAGAAGCCGTCCTCCTCGTTCCACATCGGGATCCCCTCGCCGCCCATGTCGTTGAGCGCTCCGGCGATATACAGGAAGTGCTCCAGGAATTTGGTGGCGACGTCCTCGTAGACGATGTTGTCGCGCGCGAGCTCAAGGGCGATCGCCATCATCTCGAGGCAGTACATCCCCATCCAGGCGGTGCCATCGGCCTGTGCCAGGTGGCCTCCGGCGGGGAGACGCGCGTTGCGGTCGAAGACGCCCACGTTGTCGAGCCCCAGGAATCCGCCCTGGAAGACGTTGCGCCCTTCGGCGTCTTCGCGGTTCACCCACCACGTGAAGTTCAGGAGCAGCTTGTGGAAGATGCGCTCCAGGAAGGGCCGATCGGCGACCCCGGTCCGCTCGCGCTCGAGCTCATAGACGCGGCGAGCGGCCCACGCGTGGACCGGAGGGTTGGCGTCGCCGAAGCTCCACTCATAGGCCGGCAGCTGGCCGTTGGGGTGCATGTACCACTCTCGCGTCAGGAGCAACAGCTGCCCCTTGGCGAACGCCGGATCGATGAGCGCAGTGACGACGCAATGGAAGGCGAGGTCCCAGGCCGCGAACCACGGGTACTCCCAGGAGTCTGGCATGGAGAGCACGTCCGAGGTGTTCAACTCACGCCACGAGGCGTTGCGACCCGTCTCCCGTTGCGGGGGCGGCGGAGGGTTCCCCGGGTCGCCATCCAGCCACTCGGCCACGTCGTACGCGTAGAACTGCCGGCACCAGACCAGTCCGGCAAAGGCCTGCCTCTGGACGCGGGCAGCCTCACGGTCGAGGCCGCCGGCGAGTGGCGCGAAGAAGGTGTCGGCCTCCGCGGCCCGGATCTCCAGGATCGCATCGCAGTCCTGAGCCTCGACCGCCGACGGAGTCTCGCGGTGGAGGCGGAGGTGGGCGACACGCGATTCCCCGGCGGCGAGCCTCCAGGCGTAATGGACCCCGGCCTTGGTCGCCGCGGCCTCCGCGGGAAGGAGGCGCGATCGGTCGCCCCCCACCACGGCATCACCAATCGCGTCCTTCGGCGATGCAGAGCGGGACGTGACGCCCCACAACCGTTCGGCATTCGATTCGTTGTCGCAGAGCAGAACCTCGGGGTCGCCAGCGCCTGCGGGCTGCAACTCCGCGGTGAGCCAGAAAGGACCCATCCTTGGATGCTCGGCACGCAGCTGGCCAGGTCCGGTGCTGCGGATCTCGGGCCGCGCCGGCTCGCGCCCCCAGGCCCAGGTGTTCCGATACCAAAGCATCGGGATAAGGTGGATCGGAGCCGCGTCCGGACCGCGGTTGCTGACCGTGATGCGCACGACGAGATCTTCGGGCTCAGCTTTGGCGACCTCCCAATCGACGTCGAAATACCGGTCGTCGCCGAAGATGCCGGTGTCGGTCAGCTCCAGCTCGGGATCGTCGCGAGTGCGGCCCGCATTCCCGGCGCGCAGCGCCTCGTACGGGAACGCCCGCTGCGGGTACCGATAGCGTGCCCGGAGGTATGAGGCGGTGGGCGTGGCATCGAGATACCAGTACACCTCCTTGACGTCCTCCCCGTGGTTCCCCTCAGGCCCGGAGAGGCCGAAGAGCCGCTCCTTGAGGATCGGATCGGCCTCGTTCCAGAGCGCGAGCGCCAGGCAGAGCCGGCCGCCGTCGTCGCACAACCCGAAGAGACCGTCCTCGCCCCAGCGAAACGCGCGCGAGCGTGCGTGGTCAAATGGAAAGGACCGCCACGGATCGCCCTCCGCCGAGTAATCCTCGCGAACCGTTCCCCACTGGCGCTCGGCGAGGTACGGGCCCCAGCGTCGCCACGAGAGCTCGCCAAGGCGTTGCCGCTCGGGGTCAGGACCCGGTGTTGGCACCTGCACGGCGGCAATCATGGCCTACCCGGGGCAACGGAGCGGTCCGCCTCATGCAGATCGAGGCGCCCTGCGCGCGAGAGGTTTCGGCCGACGAGTTGGTAGGATGTGCGTCCCACCCTCGCGAATCAGCGTCCAGCTGAGACCGCCGCGTTCGTTGGAAGTCACGAGGAGACCACCTCACACGATGAGCATCGTTGCCGATAGCGCCGCGTCCAAGGCCCCGCTCGGCCCGCAGGGCGCGCGACTAGCGAGCGCCAAGTCCGTTCGCTACAACCCGTCGCCCGAGGAGCTCCAGGAGCTCACGGCAGAAATGCCACAGGCGCGACTGACGAGTTTCGGCAACTACAACGTCCAGACCCGCGTCACCAGCCGATCCGCTGGATCCACCTACCTCGTCACGGACGTTCCATCGGTGACCACCGGCAAGAGCATCACGCGCGAAGAGGGCGCCCGAGTGGCCGCCCTGCAGTCGGACTACATCGCCAAGCGCGCAATGGTCGTGGTGGACGGCTACATCGGCAACGACGCGGGCACGCAGGCGCGGGCGCGCCTCTACATCGAGGAGGCGAACGCCAACATCGCCGGCATGCAGCGCCAGCTCTATTTCCCGCCGGATGCGCCATCGGAGGCCTGGGAGCCAGAGCTGGTCATGATCTACACGCCCAATCTGCCGATGCCCGACTACCCCGACGATCGGCTCATCGCGGTCGACCTTGACGCCGGCATCACCCGCGTCTTCAACTCCGATTACTTCGGCGAGTCGAAGAAGGGCGGTCTGCGAATGTGGAACGCCCAGGTGTATGCCGCGCGCGGGCTCGCGATGCATGCCGGGTGCAAGGTCGTGCCCACCGACCGGGGAGAGCAGGTGATGCTGATCATCGGTCTCTCGGGGACCGGCAAGACCACGACGACCTTCACCCGGCAGAACGGCAGCCAGCCAGTCCAGGACGACTTCATCGGCCTCTTTCCCGGCGGCAGGGTGGTTGGCACGGAGAACGGCTGCTTCGCCAAGACCTTTGGCCTTGATCCTCGTCACGAACCTGCGATACACGGGGCGGTCACCAAGCCAGACGCCTATCTCGAGAACGTCTCGCAGAAGGAGGAAGGCGGTCCGGTCGACTTCTTCGACACGACGTACACCAAGAACGGTCGGGCAACCTTCCCTATGGCCGCACTCGGGATCTGGCGCGACCCACGGGAGATCGGACCGGTCAATCACCTCCTGATCCTCAACCGCAACGACAACATCATCCCGGCCGTCGCCCGGCTCAGCAGAGAACAGGCGGCGGCCTATTTCATGCTCGGCGAAACGCAGGGCACGTCGGCCGGTGGTAAGGCAGAAGAAGGGAAGGCCCTGAGGGTTCCCGGAACCAACCCCTTCTTCCCTCTTCGAGATGAGCAGCAGGCGAACCGATTCCTCGAACTGATGACGACCTGCGAATTCGATGTCTACCTGCTCAATACCGGCACCGTGGGTGGCGTGGCCGACGACGAACGAGGCAAGAAGATCGAGATCGAGCACTCCGGGGCGATCGTCAAGGCGATTGCCGAGGGGACCATCTCGTGGACGGACGATCCGGACTTCGGCTACGAGGTAGCGGCCAGCCTGCCGGGGGTCGAGGATCCCGAGCTGCTACAGCCTCGGCTCCTCTACGATCGCACCGGTCGCGGTGAGGATTACACGGCGCTTGTCGAACGCCTGCGTCGCGAGCGGATCGCGTTCCTTGAGGGGTACCCCGGGCTGCGCGCCGAGATGGTAGACGCGATCCGCTAGGCGGCCGAGGTCTCCCTGACCGAGGAGACCGCGTAGGCGGTCATGGCATGGCTGAAGCCTTTGAGCTGAAGCCCCGCGACCACCTCCGCATCGACCATCTCGTCGATCGCCGCGAACACGCGCTGGCTGACCAGGATCTGCCCGGCGGTAGCCGCCCCTGATAGGCGTGAGGCGAGGATCACCGAATTGCCAATCGCAGCGTAGTCGTATCGGCCTTCGAAGCCGATGCGTCCGAGGGTCGCAAATCCGGCCGCGACGCCGATTCCCAGGCCGAGCTCATAGCCGCGCTTTCGCCAGGCCGCCGACAACACCCCGAATCGCTCGCGCATGTCGCAGGCGGTTCGGACCGCAGCCAACTGGTGATCGACCACCGGGGTTGGGTCATTGAAGAAGACCATCAGCCCGTCGCCCGCGAAATGCTCGACTGTCCCGCCGTTGACAACGGCCAGCTCGCCGACCGCCTCGTGATACTGCCGCAGCACGCCCAACACCTCCTCGGGCTCCGCCTGCTCGGCGAACGCGGTGAAGCCGCGCAGGTCCGCAAAAAGGGCTGTGATCTCCCGCCTGTGTCCTGCCAGCAGCTGCTCGCCTTCCATGCTTGACAGAAGCTCTGCAACCTGCGGGGCATAACGAGCCAGCTCCGTTCGCTGTCGGTCGATCGTCTCGAACAGGCGGACGTTCTCAATGGCGAGCACGGCTTGGTCCGCGAAGGTGGTTACCAGATTGATCTCGGGGCCGCTGAAGGCCTGGACGTGCTTCCGCCAGATGGAGAGCCCTCCAATCGGCTCTCCATCCCGAAGGAGCGGAATCCCCAGGAGTGTCCGAAAGCCGGCCAAGCGCTGGGCGTCGGCCAACTGATATTCCGGATCGGCCAGGACGTCGACGATCTGGGCCGGTCCGCGCTCGAGCAGGGCGCGACCAATCACCGAGCCGCGCTCGGGACGGAAGGCCGTCCCAGTCATCAGCTCCCGGAAGTCCGGTGGCACGTCCGCGCTGAACACCCGCGCACGAAACTCTCCGCCGATCTCGCGAGTGATCACCCCCTGGTCGGCGTGCGTCAGGCGGACGGCGTTGTCGAGGACCGCTTGAAGAACCGCGTCAAGTTCGAACGTCGAGCGACTGATCGACCGCAGCACCTCGCCGACTGCGGTCTCTCGCTCCAAAGCCTCGTGGGTATCGGTCAGAAGCCGCGCGAGTCGGATTGCGACACCCGCCTGATCGGCGAAGATCGTGACAAGCTGGATCTCTTCGTCGGAGAAGGGCTGCACTCGCTTGCGCCCCAAACCGAACGCCCCGATCAGCCCTTCGGCGGTTCGGATCGGGACGCCGAGCATGGACCGCACCCCGCCGACCCGATATCCGCCCGCCTCGTACTCCGGATCGGCGGCGAGGTCTGCGACGTGAACGGACTTCCCACTAAGCGCCACCCGACCCATGACAGACTTCCGGTCGATCGGATCCGGGTGCTCGCGCTCGTAGCTCCAGTGCTCCGGAGAGCCGCCACTTGCTGCGGCGAATCGAAAGACGTCGCCGTCTCGCAGGAACACGAAGCCCATGTCCGCCCCGCACAGGCTGGCAGCCTCGGCAGCAAGCTGGCTCAGCGCAGGTTCCAGCTCAAAGGCGGACCCGCTGATGGCGGCCAGAACGCGACCGACCGCGGCGACGGCCGATCGGTCGCTCTCGAGGCTAGTCGCTGCATCAGCCACCGTGCTCAGCCTTCCTCGGGCTCCTCGAGGGTCGCCTCGACGGATAACGCCACGTTGCCGGCCAGAGCGCGGGAGATCGGGCATCCGTCCTTCGCTGCCTCGGCCGCCTCCCGGAACGACGCGTGGGTCGCGCCGGGGACCTGGCCGAGGACGGTTAGCGCGGACGAGACGACCGTCCAATCGTCGCCGACCTTGTCGAAGGTGACCTCCGCCTCGATGTGTAGCTCCACGGGTGGCGTGCCAGCGCGTCGGAGGCCCGCCGAGAGCGCCATCGCAAAGCAGCTGGCGTGCGCGGCGGCGAGCAGCTCCTCCGGGGAGGTGCGACCTGCCGGCGCTTCCGTACGAGAGGCCCAACTCACCGGTAGATCCCGGAACATGTCGCTCGATCCCGCGCTGACAGTACCGCTCCCCTCGGTCAGGTCCCCTTGCCATGTCACGGTCGCGGTTCGGACGGCTGCCATCGGTCAGGCCTCCTTGTATCCTGCGGAACGTTGAGCCTACCCCACCCGATCTCATGACGACCGAGCGACCGATCATCCGCGGCAAGAGGGTCTTCCTTCGCCCAGCCGAGCGGAGCGACATCCCCACGTTCGTTCGGTGGTTCTCGGACGCCGAGACGACCCGCTACCTCAAGCTGCGCGCACCGATGAGCCTCGCGTCCGAAGAGAAGTGGTTCGAGGCCATGCTCGAGAGGCAAGGCAAGAGCGACTACCACTTCGTGATTTGCCTGCTTGCCGATGGCCGTGCGATCGGTACGGCCGGCCTGCACGAGCTCGATCTCTCGTCGGGAAACGCGGCGTTCGGGATCAGCATCGGCGAGAAGGACGAGTGGAACAAGGGCTACGGCACCGATGCCCTCGACGCGATCTGCGACTTTGGCTTCGGCGAGCTGCGCCTGGAACGTATCTGGCTGGAGGTCTACGCGCCCAACGTGCGGGCCCGCCGCAGCTACGAGAAGGCTGGCTTCACCCTTGAGGGTACGCAGCGGCGCTCCCATTTCGCCGAGGGTGAGCACCTGGACACGCACATCATGTCGCTCCTCCGCGATGAGTGGCAAGCCATGCCGCGCAGGAAGAGCTGGGAGCTCGACGCCTGACGCACAGAGAAACGCGGGGGACACGGCGCGAGCGGTGACCTCAGGTACGATGCCGCGGTGTTCGAGCTGCGCCGCGATCCCGTCACTGGCTGGTGGTCGGCGATCGTCACCGACCGGACCTTTGAGCACAGCTCCTTCGCCGTCCAGTCCCTCCCCGTCGAGGGGACCCATTGCCGGCATTGCGACGAGGCCCCCCAGGGCGACGACGACCGGGTGCGACGCGTCACGCTGCGCCAGAACGCCTTCCATCGGATCGACTCCAGTAAGGAGCGCGCTGCTCAGATGGCGATGAGCGAAGTTGAAGCCTCGAGCGGGTCATGGGAGATCCTCGTTGGCCCGGCCCAGCATCACGAGCGCCTGGCGGACGCCCGGCCACAGCTCGCGGTCAACCTGCTGCGGGCGGTTCGCGACGCCATGCGCCAGCTCGCCGATGAGCCGCGTGAGGAAGGGATGCAGCTCTACGTTCAGGCGGTGCAGAGCCACGGGCGCCAGGCTGGCTCGCGCAGCCAGCACCTCAACATCGAGCTCTACGCGATTCCACAGATCCCACACTGGGTCGCCGAGGAGATCGGCGGTGGAGCGCGGCACATGATCAGCAAGCGGACCTGCGTGTGGTGCGGCCTCGCCGCCACGGAGGAGGAGGTTGGCGAGCGTCTGGTGTTCGGCGACGAAGCGTTCGTCGTCTTCGCGCCGGCAGCTTCGCGCTCGCCATTCGAGCTGATGATCGTGCCGCGCACGCACGCATCGGACTTCACGTCTCTGGACGACGACGCGCTTGAGGCGTGTCGCGCCACGCTCCAGCGAGCGCTTGGTGCCCTCGACGTGCTGGGGGACCCGCCGTACAACCTCTTCCTGCACACGACCCCTGCCGGCGAGCGGCTCGACCAGACATACCACTGGCATTGGGAGCTCCACCCCCGGCTGCGCGTCATTGCCGGGCTGGAACGAGCCACCGCCCTGGCGGTGAACCCGGCGGCGCCCGAGTTTGCCGCCGAGGTCCTTCGCAGCCGCTTGGGTCGCTGAGGCAACTCTGGGTTGTAACGGATGTCTGAGCTGAGCCGTCCACGCTTCACCCTGAGGGCAGCTCGGCCCAGGAGGATGAGGTGGACTCGATGGCATTCCTGCGCTTACCGGTGGAACCGACCCCGGTGAGTGGACCTGTCCCCCGCGTCCAGGAAACTACCTTCGAGCGCCTCTTTGCCCAGTACTCGACGCCGATCTTCAACTACGTGCTACGTATGGTCGGAGATGGCGACCGCGCCGCTGACATCGTGCAGGACACGTTCATCAAGGCCTACCGCAGGCTCGACTCGCTGACCGATGAGGCCGCAACGCGTTCCTGGCTGTACCGGATCGCGACCAACACCGCAATTGACGAGATGCGCCGTCGCCGCTTCGTGACCCCCCTGGGCGACCAGGAGGCGCACCACAACCGCCCGGACAGCCGACCAACCCCGGAAGAACAGTTCATCGCCAGCAGCCTCGACGCCCGGATCCAGCGCGCGCTGCTGCGCCTGAGGCCAAATCACCGCCAATGCATCCTCCTCTCCGACCTGCAGGACATGAGCGCCCAGCAGATCGGCGAGGTGATGGACATGAGCCACGGAGCCGTCCGCACGCTCCTCTGCCGCGCCCGCGGCGAGATGCGGCGCGAGCTCGCCAAGGAAGGGATCGGCGCATGACCCGCTTCAGCCGCTTCGACAGGCATCCCGACGAGTTGATCTCCGCCTCGCTGACCGGTGACCTGAGCGCCGCCGAGCGACGGGACCTGGAGGTCCATCTCGATGCGTGCGAGGAGTGCCGCCAGACCCTCGATGCCTTCCGCGCTCAGCGCGAGCTGTTGAGCGGCCTGCACGTGATGCCGGCACCGCGCGACCTTGAAGCGCGAGTCCGCTCGCAGGTCGCGGCCGGAGGCGAAAGCCCTTGGTGGCGTCGACCCGGCGGCATCCTGGCGTTGGGCGGAACCCTCGCCACTGTGGCGGCCGCGGCGCTCCTGGCGATCGTGGTGCTCAACACCGTTAAGAGCGTGCCGCCGGGAGCCAGCGGCTCTCCATCGGGCAGCGCTGTCGCGAGCGGCAGCACGACGGCTGAGCCCTCTGCGACGGCCAGCCCCGTACCTCCAGCCCCCCTGGGCCTCCAGCCCGGCGACATGGCCTATTTCTCCCTTACTGGGCCGAAGGAGAGCCGACGATTGGACGTGAAGAACCAGCGCAGTGGCGAATCTGTCCAGCTCGTTGCGCCAGCAGGGGCGAGCTGGGGTGCGGTCGAGCGCGCCGCCCTCTCGCCCGACAACGAGCGCATGGCCTTCGCCGTCCTCAACGACGGCAAGGGCACCTGGAGCATCTACGTCGCTCGGCTGAGGGATGGAACGACGAGCGCGGCAGGTGAGACCCTTCCACTCGCGTTCGGCGACCGCCTGCTCTGGTCGGACGACGGCCGCTTCCTTGCACTGACCATCGCACCCGACGCAGCCCCTACGCCCGGGACCAGCAACGTCTGGATCTACGAGGCGGCCACCGGTGTCACGACCGAGGTGACCGACACCGGCAACGCGTACGCGGCGAGCTGGGGCACGCGGCTGGCTGGCATGGAGCTGCTCTGGATCGGTCTGGGAGCAGCAGATCCCTCGTCGGTCGCCGTCAAGTGGTCCCAGGATACGGCGCCGCATGTCTTCGACCTGACGGGCTCGGATGTCGCCGAGAAGAAGGGCGGCGCGTTCCTGCCACTCATCTCGCCGAACGGAACGTCGGCAATCTACTGGCAGGGCACGATGCAGTTCGGGCGGGATGGCTGGACGTTTGCATCCGGCGGCCTGCCGTACTTCTCGGGCGTGCAGCAGGGCGTCCCCACCTGGGGGAGTGACGCTGTCTTCGAAGACCTGTCGGTGACCGGGCCAAGCGACGGGTTCACCTCTGGCTCGGTCACGTGGTCCGCGAACTCGGAAGGGTACGCCTTCTGGGGCGGCCGCTGGCCGGGGATTCCCCAACCCGCCGGCTACCCGGACCCTAATGCCGTCTACGTCGGGTATGCGGCGGCCGGCCACTACCACCTCAACAGGGACTCACGCGTGGCCTACGGCCCAACGTACCAGGGGACCGACCTGTACCTCGTCGACGTGGCGCTGAGATCGGACGGCACGATGGTCGCCCTGACTCTGGGGCTGCCCACGCCCGAGTTTGGGGCCTCGGCCCTGCTTGAGCTGCTGCCTGTGGCTGGGGACAGCGGGACCGACGTGGGCAAACCTCCCGCGTGGAACGGTCCGGCGGTCTTCGTTCCGGCAAACTGAGGCGCGGGGCCAGGTCGGACGGGCGATTATCGGGACGATCGGTCTATACTCGGCTCAACCTTTAACGCGGTCCGGAGAGGCCGCCAAGGAGAGCCCCATGACCGACCGGCGCATCCTGGATGCGGATGACCTGCGGCGTGCCCTCGTCCGGATTGCCCATGAGATCGTCGAGCGCAACGAGGGGACCGATGGATTGGTGCTCGTCGGCGTCCGCAGCCGCGGCGTTCCCCTTGCCGAACGCCTTGCCACCCTCATCGAACAGCATGAGGGCGTTCGTCCGCAGGTCGGATCGCTCGACATCACCTTCTACCGCGACGATCTGACCCGCCTCGCGCACGCGCCAATCGTCAAGCAGAGCGGCGACATGCCGCCGGTGAGCGGCCAGACGGTCGTGCTCGTCGACGACGTGCTGTACACCGGTCGCACGGTGCGTGCTGCCCTCGACGCCATCACCGATCACGGGCGCCCTCGCGCCGTTCGGCTGGCCGTCGTCGTGGACCGAGGCCATCGCGAACTTCCCATCCGCCCCGATCATGTCGGCAAGAACCTGCCGACCAGTGGCGACGAGATCGTGCACCTGCGACTGACCGAGACCGATGGCGTCGACGAGGTAGTCATCGCTCGGGCCTCGGTCCCATCCGCGTGAGGAGCGTGGTGACGGGCGGCGCCGCGCCGCAACCCGTCGCGGACCCACTACACCCGCTGGGGCCCTGGCCGCATCGGCACCTCTTCGACGTCGATCATCTGAGCCGCGAACAGCTGGAGGTCTGCCTGGATCTTGCGGTCGAGATGCGCGAGCGGCGCGGCGGGGATCAACCGCCAGGGCCGTCCCCGGGCGCGCTCGCTGGCCAGACGGTCGGCCTTGCCTTCTATGAGGGTTCGACACGCACCCGAGTGAGCTTCGAGCTCGCGGCACGGGAGATGGGCGCCACCACCGTCGACCTCGCGGTGGCGGGAAGCTCGGTTGGCAAGGGTGAGTCGCTGGCAGACACGCTCCGCACGCTCGAGCGCACCGGGGTCACGACCGTGGTCCTGCGACACTCCGCCGCCGGGGCCCCCTACCTGGCTGCGCGGATGACCGGCCTGCGCATTGTCAACGGCGGGGACGGGGCACACGCCCATCCGACCCAGGCGCTCCTCGATGCGCTGACACTGCGCGAGGCACTCGGCGGGCTCGCGGGCAAGCGCGTCGCGATCGTAGGGGACGTCGCGCACTCGCGCGTGGCGCGATCGAACATCCATGCGTTGACCCGCCTGGGGGCCTCGGTTCGGGTGGGTGGGCCTCCGGCCTGGGTCCGTGGATTCGAGCTGTGGCCGGGCGTCAGTGTGTCCGGCACGCTCGCGGAAGCGCTACGCGACGCCGATGCGGTCATGACCCTCCGCGTGCAGCTCGAGCGCGCCGCCGCTGGTGGTGTCGCGTCGCTCCGGGAGTACTCGTCCATCTGGGGCCTGACCGAGGAGCGCATGGAGCTCGCCGCTCCCGGCGCCCCGCTACTCCACCCCGGGCCAACCAACGAGGGCGTCGAGCTGACCGCGGAGCTGGCCTCGAGCGAACGCAGCCTGATCGGGCGCCAGGTGCGTAACGGCGTTCCAGTACGAATGGCCGTCTTCTCTCTTCTCGCCCCATGAGCGAGGCCTTCGCAAACGCCCGCTTCGGTAGCCTGACCGATCCGCCCACCAGCTTCCTACTGACGGGCGTGCGGGTGATCGACCCCTCGAACGGCCATGACGCGGTGGCTGACCTCGCCGTCATCGACGGTCGGATCGTAGACGGCGGCGCCGGCGGCGACCTACCCCGCGACGTGCAGCGCATCGACGGACGAGGCTTCGTCGCAGGCCCCGGACTCTGCGACCTGCACGCCCACCTGCGCCAGCCTGGGCGAGCAGCGGGCGAAACGGTGGCGAGTGGTGCGCGAGCGGCGGCTCACGGTGGCTACACGACGGTCTGCGCCATGCCCAACACCGATCCGCCGCTCGACGAGGCGGCGCGGGTTGCGCACGTTTCGGGGCTGGCCCGGGATGCGGCCGTTCGGGTGCGCGTCATCGGTGCTGCTAGCCGCGGGCGGGCCGGCCAGGAGCTCGTTGATGCGGCGGAGATGTCAGCCGAGGGCGCCGTGGGATTCTCGGACGACGGGGCCTCCCTCCCGACCGCAGGACTCGTGCGCGCCGCGCTGCTGGCTCTCGCACCGCTGGGAGTGCCGCTGGTGGAGCATGCTGAGGATCCGTCGCTCGCGGACGGCGCCTTGATGCGGTCCGGGCCGATCGCAACCCGCCTTGGCCTCGCGGGATGGCCGCCAAGCGCCGAGCTGACCATAGTGGAACGCGACATCGCCCTGGCGGAGGAGACCGGTGGCAGGCTGCACCTCACGCACCTGTCGACAGCGACCGCCCTGCAGGCCGTTCGGCGCGCGAAGGACCGCGGAGTGCGGGTGACGTGCGACGTGACGCCGCATCACGTGGCCCTGACCGATGCCTGGGTCGGCGGCGATCGAGCGTTTAGCTGGCAGGAGCCAGATCCCGCCGGCCTCGGTGCCGATCCTTTCGGGACTCCTCTCGACCCACAGCTGGCCTACGACGGATCCTGTCTCGTGAACCCGCCTCTCACCACGAGGCCGGACGCGCTGGCCCTGCTGGATGGGGTTGCGGACGGAACGGTCGACGCCATCGCCACCGATCACGCGCCACATCCCCCCGAGCACAAGGCTGTCGAGTTCGCGGCGGCCGCTCCCGGCATGATCGGCCTGGAGACGGCGCTCTCCCTGGGCCTGGCGGCAGTCCAGGCTGGATGCCTCACCCTGGCTCAGCTCCTCGGCGCCCTGTCGCACCGCGCCGCCGCACTGATTGGTGAGGAGCGTGGCATGGCTATCGGTGCAACGGCCGACCTGGTCGTCTTCGATATGAGCGCGCAGTGGACGGTGAGCCGTGAGACCCTCGTCAGCCGGTCGACGAACACGCCGCTCCTCGGGATGTCCCTGCCCGGCGTCGTGCGCCTGACCGTCGCCAATGGCCGGGCGACCTACGACGGCGGGCTCCTGGGGGGCGAGGGGACGGCGCCGCACTGAATGTGACACCATGCGGGTCGCCGCGCCTCCACTGGCGCCCTGACACCCCCAGGGAGTGACGCATTGTCGATCCGCTACAACGAGGAGCTGGATCCGAACGACGGTCCGAGCTTCACGGAGTTCGTCGTTCTCGGCACGCTCTTCGCGGTCATCCTCCTGCTCATCCCGGTCGGCGTCTTCGCCCTGAGCTGGCCCGTCTGGGTTCTGGCCGTCCTGATGGTCGTGGACCTGGCGCTCCTCTTCCTGGTGAGCATGACGGCGGTCTTCCTGCTCCGGATCTTCTTTGCAGATCGCCGTCGCGGGAGGGGCCGAAGCCTCGGCGTCGCCAAGGGGCCAGCGGTCGCAATCAGCAGTGACCCGGAACCTGGCCCGCCGCCATCGGCTCCCGAGGCTGATCCATCGCCTTCCACTCGCGGTGATCAGGAGAGCTCGGCCTGATGCCGCTGATGATCACCTTCTTCAACGTCCGCAAGGGCCGGGACACAGTCTTCAAGCGTGGCATGCGCCACTTCTGCCCGCGGACCGCACGCCGCTACGAAGAGCAATACGGGATCCGATTCCTCGGCTGGTTCAACGTCACCGAGGGCTCCGAGTGGGACAACGTGGTGATCCTGGATCTGCCCAGCTACGGCGTGCTCGATCGCCTCTATGCGGACCCGGCGACGCGAGGTATGGGGCACCGCATCGCCGAGACGGTCTTCGATCGCAAGCACACCATCTTCCTCCGAGAGCGGATGGGGCCCGATCTGGTCTACAAGCCCTGACCATGAGCTCGCCACGCATCGTTGCACTGCGCGAGCTCGCCGGCGAAGCCGAGCTGGAACGGCGTGATTTCCTGTATGAGGCAACGGAGCAGCTGCGTCGCTTCCTGGACGCCAACCGCGAGCGGCTCCGGGAGATCGGCCCGATCATCCTGGTCGACGACGAGCAGGATCACCTCGTCTATCACCCCGAGGACGAGACGTGGACAACACGCCTCACCTACCAGGATCCAGCGGACCACGAGTGGTACGACGAGGAGCAGGTTGTCGAGGCAGTGAGCGAGGTCGTCGAGCTCTACAACCCTGCCGATGTCTTCGCCTGGCTGGTCAGCGCGGCCCGAGATCCCGCCGGCCACCTCGTCCCGGCCGACAAGCTCGAGGAGCACGAGACGCCCCCGGCACCGGAGGCCGACGAGGATGCGGAGGAGGATTGGCAGCGCGGCCTGCCCCCAGCGCAGCGCGAGACCCTCGCCGCGCAGCGACTCTGGCAGCTGGCGGATGCGTATCGATCGCAGATCTCCGAGCAGCAGACCCAGATTCTTCGCGAGTTCGTGGCGAACGCGGAGGAGGTGCTGGGCATCACCGGCGACCTCGCCCTTGCCGAGGACGCCGAGGACACACTCGTCCTGCGCGCCGATGGACGCTTCGAGACGAGCCTAGACATGAGCGAGCTGCCCTCGGGAGCCGCGGCGCGCGACGAGCCGCACCGCCCCGGTCTGACCGTCGTGGACGCCAGGACGGTGGCCGAGTTCTACGACCCGGCCGACGTCCTCTCCTGGGTCACCGATGCGCTGAACGACCGGTACCCGCACGTCGACTTCAGCGCTGTCTACGAATAAGCCGATGGTGCAGCCTTCCGGCGGACCGCTGGCGCCAGATGCGCTCGCGCCCGATGCGCTCGCCCCAGATCCGCTCGCCCAGGCGAGGATCGAGGAGCTCTTCGTCCGCTCCGGAGCGCTTCGGGAGGGCCATTTCCTGCTCAAGAGCGGCCGACATTCCGGACGCTATCTGGAGAAGTTTCTCGTCCTGCAGTATCCGGACCTGGCGGTCGAGATCGGACGGCGGTTCGCGGCGGTCCTCGAGCCGCTCGATCCGACGCTGGTCGTTGGCCCCACGACCGGTGGCGTCCTCCTGGCCTTCGAGACGGCACGCCAGCTCCAGCCCCTGGTCGGGCATCCGGTGCGCGGCGTCTTCGCCGAGACGAGCGCGGATGGTGGGCGGAGGCTCCGTCGCGGTTGGCCGGTCTCGCCAACCGATCGCGTGGTCCTGGTCGACGACATCCTCACCACCGGCGCGTCGGTCCTCGAGACGGCGGACGCGGTGCGTGCCGCCGGCGCCGAGCCACTCGCCGCAGCGGTGATCGTCGACCGCTCGACGGAGCCCCTCGCCGCCCGCTTCCCCGTCCACTCGCTGGGTCGGATCGAGATCGACTCCTGGCCGGCCGCTGAGTGCGGGCTCTGCGCCCACGGCCTCCCACTCGAGAAGCCCGGAACAAGCACGGTCGGCTGATCCCGCGGCGGCGCGAGCGGGGCGTCTTTCGGGGCTACCTACTCGATCCCCGGTCCGGCGGCGACGTCGCCGCCAGGTCGCACGAAACCCGTCTCCTCCCTCGGGATCGGCTCCTCCCAGCTAACCTGGGTGATCCGGGCCGGCGGCCACTCCCCATCCGGAGGGACAATCCCCTCTTCCGCCTCCAGCGGGATACCGATGGGGGCTACGTAATAGCGGCCGGCGAGCCCTCGCGCCTCGCGGTCGAGGGCGAAGCCAGCCTTTGCCCGATGGAAGGTCACCGTCAGATCCGCCTCCACGACCGGATCGGACCGTGCACCGCTCGTCAGGTCGATGCGAGTAGGCGTGTCGATGGCCAGTAGGGCGCAGGGTCTCCCGGCGGCCCGAGCATGGGTTCGGACCGCGTTCATGAGGTCCACCGCCGTGGAAATGGGTTCGCGCAACGGCCCTGATGCCCCGCTCCCCAGCAGCGCGTCGATGAGGAGTGTCGCTGGTGAAAGGCGCGACCGGAGGGTCAGCAACAGCTCCGGCGTCGGTGCCACGAAGAGCTCGAGACTTCCAGCGGACGCCATGGCCTGCAGGACGGTCCAGTTGTGCTGGGCGGCGTGGCCACCCGCTCCTTTCCCTCCTCCGATCCGAGCGGGGTCACCGACCAGGACGGCAAGTACCTGCCGGCCCACTGCGGCCATACGACGGGCGGTGACGAAACCGTCCCCGCCATTGTTGCCGGCCCCGCACAGCACGACGGTGAGCGGAGCGGTCGCGAGCGGGCCGCCCGGGCCACCGACCTCATCGGCGAGGCGTCCGAGCTCGACGAGTCCCAGCTCGGCGGTGACCGCCCCGGCAGACTCCATGAGAGCATCCTCGGTGATCCCCAGACGCTGGGCGCCCGCATCGATGTCGGCCATTTCGCCGGCGCCGATCAGGACGGGGACCGCACGTTGGGGACGATCGCCGACCGACGGCGAGACATCCTCAGCCGGCGGGTCGGATGCGGCCGGCGAGGCGGCCGGATCGGTCACTTCAGCGTCAGCAGGTAGCGGACGATCGTCTCGATCTGGTCGGGGGTCAGGTTGTTCGGCGGGCCTCCGAAGGCGGGCATTCCCTTGCGCATCGCCGGGTCGGAGACGGCGGGATCGGTGCCCGCGATCCAGATGTTCATCCAGTCGTTCGGATGGTCCTTGGCCAGCTGCTTGAGGTTATCCACGGTCGGCCCGTTCTGGAGGCCATGGAGGCTCGGGAATGTCGCCTGGCCGGCAAGATCGGGCCCGTGGCAGGTGGTGCAGCTCGGCGACACCTTGTTGATCAGCGCCAACGCTGCGCCAGCGCTGACCGCACCGCTGGCGCCCGCCGACGGCTCACCGAGGATGGGGGGATTGGTTCCGGATACGTTCGATGCGGCGTACACGCCGCCCACGAGCAGGACGAAGACGGTCAGCCCGACCGCCCAGCGCGGCAGGCCGGGACGCGTCTCGATGGGCGTGTGGACGCTCATGAACGCGCTACTGTCCGGCCGCCGCTGAGGTAGTCGCGGAGGTCGGGATGGACGAGGGCACGGAGAGCTCGATGAGGGGTGCCGCGGTGTACATCAGGAAGGCGTTGACGAGCAGCGCCAGCGCGCCCAACGATGCGAGCCCCAGTCCCGCGGCGGACGCCAGCTGGATCCATCTGATCGCGTCGGCGACCTCGTCCGGGGCGGCACCCTGGGAGATGAGCGACCCAGCCACCAACCCGCCCGCCAGCATCGCGAATCCCGCCAGGGCCGTCCCCACGAACGTCGCCCACAGGACCACGTCGGAAAGGATCGACTCGCTCCAGGCGCGGTGCAGGGCGCGTGGGAGGGCGTGGTCGGCGAAGGCGTAGTACGCGAAGGTCGCGCCACCCAGCGCGGAGAATACAAGGACCCCCATCGGCCAGGTGGTTCCCGCGGTCCATGCCTGCACCGAGCGGAGCGCGCCGACGCTCTCGAGCAGCGGTGTCGCAGCGATGAAGGCTAGGGAGACGACCGAGAACGAAAGCGTCCCGGTGCTCAGGATGAGCGACCATCGGCCGCGGATCGTACCCAGCAGATTCGCCACCGCCAGGAAGGTGGGCGCCAGGAGCCAGAGCGTTCCTGCAGTGCCGAGCGAGGTGACGGCGTAGGGGACCGATGGGTCGACCAGCGCTCCGATCGCTGACAGGCCGGCAAACCCGAGCCAGCCAACGAATCCGAGCCATGCCAGGCCGCCCGAGTAGAGCGGATTGCGCGCGACGCGCGGAACGAGGTAGTACAGCGTCGCGAGCGACGCGCCGAGCACCCAATACGTCGCCACGGCACGGGCGTAGAAGGCGTACAGCACCTGATCGTTCGTGGCGCCCAGGCTGATCACCGCCGGCACCGTCGAGAGCGCCATCAGGCCAAGCAGCGCCAGCAGCGCGATGCCGAAGTAGAAGAGGCTGATGTACCGATCGCCTCTCGCCATCAGCGCCGTCCGCCAGAAGACGGCGTTGACGCCCAGCAGGCCAACCAGGGCCAGGCCCTTGACGGGGAGTGGGAATTCGGCTAGTGCCGCGGTCCCCGAGGCACCCTTTACGTAGAGCAGCGCGACCCCACCGGCAATGGCCGCATTCCACGCCAGCAGAGAGAACGTTGCCATGCGGTCCGTGGCCAGCCGTGTGCCTGTCAGGCGCGGCGTGATGAAGCAGACGGCCGCAAAGGCCGCATTGGAGAGCCAGCCAAAGATCAGGGCGTCAACGAAGGCTGGTGTGGTCGTCGCGGGGGTGACCAGCAGCGTGATGCCGGGGCCGAGCGGTACCTGGAGCGAGGCCTTGAGGAGGTCGGGGAATGCTCGTTGCATCTGCGCCAGGGCACCGATCCCGGTCGCCGCGACGAGCCACAGGATCGCCACGGCCAGGAAGAGAGTCGCCGCACTGTCGGGGGCGGTGGGCAGGAGCGAGCGCCTCGCCTTGGGCGGCTCGTCGTACGGGCGGAGCTTCCTGGTCATCTTCGCGCGAAGACCCTCCGGTCGGGATCAGGTGCGAGACGGTGAGCGGGACGGGCTCGGCACGAGCACGCCACGTACGGTGGGTGCGCCAGGGCAACCCGCCCGGCATTGTACCGGACCGATGGACGCCATCGGCGAGGCGCCGATAGACGCTTTGGGCCAGACATGACGAAACCCGCCTGGCGTGAGGCGGGTTCCGAATACGAATGCTTGGTTGCGGGGGACGGATTCGAACCGACGACCTTCGGGTTATGAGCCCGACGAGCTACCACTGCTCCACCCCGCGACCGCCAATGGTACGGACCGCGGCCCAATCGGTCAAACCTCGCCGGCGGGAATTCAGCCCTTGCGGCCGCGCGCCTTGAAGATCGAGCGCAGGGTCAGGAACATCACGATGGCCACGATCTGGCCCATGAAGATGACGCGACCCAGGTCGAGTGCAGGCTCCCAGCTCACCTTCCCGTCGCGGATCACGTAGGCCCCGATCGGATGTGCAGAGATCCCGAATCCGCCACCGCCGTTGTGCTCAGCGTCGCCGCCTCCCCCGCCGCCACCACTCACGCGGGCCGCGGGGATGAGCGTGATGCCATCCTTCTCGATCGGCTCGCCGTATACGCGCTTGACATTGATCGCTTCCTGCGTGCCGGCCACCATCTCGTCAACGTTCATCGGCAGGTACCTCCGCCGAACAGAATAGGCGGTGCGCCGGCATAGAGCGATCAGGAGGTTTGGGCGACGACGTCGGCCGTAGCGTCAGGTCGGCTGATGCGCTCCGGGCACCATCTCGACAATCGCGTGATGGATGCCGTAACGGTCGAGGAGCGCCAGGTACGGATCGGGATCGAAGGCCTCCGGCCCCAAGACGCCGGCTCCCGACCAGCTCCCGTTCGCCAGCAGCTCCATCGCGATCACCGGGTTGAAGCCGGTCTGCCAGCCGACAACCTGGAGGCCATGGCGGCTCCATGTGTCCTGCGCATCGGCCATCTGGTAGAGGAAGACCTCGCGGGCAGCTCCATCCTTGCGACCGATGACCCACGTCCCGACGATCGCGCGGCCACGCATCCGGTCGCCCAGGCTGATGGGGTCGGGCGTGATCGCGGCCAGCACGTCGCGTGGGCTCACCTCGACGCCCTTCACGGTGACGCGATCGGTGCGGTCCATACCAAGGGCGTGGATCGTCTTGAGCTTCTCGATGAAGTCCGACCCGAGGGCGTACTTGAACGTGACGCGCTTCACCCCGGTGATCCAGCGCGGGACGAGGAGGACCTCCTCGTGCTCCACGTTCACGCATTCGACGGGCCCAATCCCCTCGGGAAAGGGGAACAGCTCCGGTGCGCTGAACGGCTCAGTGGTGCGCCACGCACCTTCGGCCCCGTCCGCACTTGCGTCCCAGATGACCGGGGGGTTGAGGCACTCCTCGATGGTGGTCCAGATTGAGAAGACCGGAGCGAAGGCGAACCCCGGGATCGACAGGTCACCCCCATCGCGCACGTGGACCTCGTCGACCTGGTCGAAGAGGTGCTCGGCCGCGTATCGAGCGAAGACGTCTGAGAGGCCGGGGTCCATCCCCATCCCGAGAAGGGCGAGGCGCCCTGCCTGACCCCACTGCTGGCCACGCGCGAACTGGTCGTCCGCCAGCTTGACCCCGGGTTGGTGATATGGATCGGTCGCATGCGGGCGCGAGAGGCTGGTCGCCATGTCCATGTAGTTCACGCCGGCCTCAAGGGCGGCCTCGAAGATCGTCATGAGGAACTGGGGGTCGACCGCATTCATGACCAGGTCGATGCGATGCTGGCGTGCAAGCTCGGCCACGGCAGCCCGGTCGCGTGCGTCGAGTCGCTCGGCATGGAAACGGTCCGGCTGGCCGATCTTTGCCTCGAGAGCCGTTGCCCGGTCCATCGAGTAATCGGCCAGCACCATCGCCTCGCACCAATCGCGTTCGGCGGAGAGTCGGGCGATCGCCTCCCCCACCGTGCCCGTCCCGATGAGCAGGACGCGCATCGGCTAGCCGAAGACCTGGCGCAGGGCGAACATGATGTTCGCCGGCCGCTCGGCGAGGCGGCGCAGATACCAAGCGTACCAGGCGTCTCCATACGAAATCAGGTCGCGGACCCGGTAGCCCTCGCTCGCCAGACGACGCTGCTCACCCGATCGAATCCCGAACAGCATCTCGACCTCGAAGCACGTGACCGGGTATCCAGCCTGACGCGCCTGGTCGGCAACCTCGCTGATCAGGAGCAGATCGTGCGTGCCCAGGCCCATCTTGAGATCGCCGGCCGCCGCCAGGGGCAGCATCCGCAGGGCCAGTGAGCGGTAGGACGCATCGACCTCCGACTTGTGCCGGAACGCAATGGCGGCATGCTCGTCGTAGGCGCCCTTGACCAGCCGGATCGCGGGCTTGAGCGCAAGGAGCGTCTCGAGGTCGGCGGCCGTGCGCCGCAGGTAGGCCTGCAGACAGAGACCGATGTTGCCCTTCTCCTCCTGCAGCCGTCGGTAGCTCTGCAGCGTGCGCTCGGTGTAGGCGCTCCCCTCCATGTCGATCCAGATCGTCCCGCCCAGCTTCGTCGCGTGGTCGGCGAGGCCGAGCATGTGCTTGATTGGTGCCTCAGGGTCGAGGTCCAGGCCAAGCTGCGTGAGCTTGACGCTCAGCTCACCGTCGAGTCCGCGGCGCTCGATCTCGTCGAGGAGTGCGTGGTAGTTATCCGAAACCGCCTGCGCGTCGGCGAGGTCGTTGAGGTTCTCGCCAAGGTGAGTCATCAGCACGCCGATGCCTGCCGGCTTGAACGTCTCGGCGGCGTCCAGAGCCTCCTCCATCGACTCGCCCGGCATGAAACGCCGGACGGCCCGGCGAGCGAACGGCAGGCGCGGCAGCCGTTCCTCCAACCACCGGTTGCGGGCCATCCAGAGCAGGATGTGTCGCACGCCCGCGAATCTAGCACGGCGGCGCGCTCAGACGTGGTTGGCGCCGATAATGGTCGCCGGGCCGTTAGCTCAGTGGCAGAGCAGGGGACTTTTAATCCTCGTGTCGTGGGTTCGAATCCCACACGGCCCTCTACCCCATGCCAACGGACTGGCCGACCTCGATGAGGTGCCCGTCTGGGTCGCGGATGTAGGCACGAATCTCGCGTCCGTGATCCTTGGGCTCGGTGAGGAACTCAGCGCCCTTGGCCGACCATTCCTCGTACACCTTGCGGATGTCGGCGACGCGGACGTTGAGGAACGCACTTGTCCGGTTCGGGTCTTGAGGGGTCGTGAGCGTGACCGTGGGCTTGTCATCAGTGGGGCCGCCTCCCTCGTTGAGGATCAGCCACGTGTTTGCGACCTTCATCATCACTGGGTCGCGCTCGAAGAGGACCTTTCCATCGAAGAGGGATCGGTAAAACTCCCGAGATCGATCCTGGTCCGAGACGACCAGGAAGTGGGTGAGGACGAATCCATCCTTCGGGGCCGGGAAGTCATCTGGGTTCATATCGACCTCAGTTCCTTGGGATGTGGGCAGGTCGGGGACAGCATCCATGATGCACGTCTGCAGTCGCCGGCGGGTAGGGCGAGGATGAATGACGAACCGCGGTGGCATCATGAGGTCATGGAACCACTGCCCGCAGTGATCTGGTCCCCAGAAGCGCGCCGTGAGTTGCCCGCCCGCGCTGGCGGTCGCCGTCTGATGCTCGACTATTTCGCGGCGCGGTGCTGCGGGCGCAACGTTTCCATCGGCGATCTCCACCTTCGGTGGGTCGCAGCAGACCGGCCGATCCCTGATGAGTTCCTGCCTCTACGGGCGCCCACCGACGTGGATGCGTACATTCAACGAGACCTGGTCCCCGTTCTGGAGGCCGCCAGAGGGCGCATCGCGATGCGGGGATGGCGATGGTTGCGACGGCCGGTCGTCGAGGTCGAAGACGGCGCGTTGTGGCTCGAATTCATCGGCAGTTGCCGGACGCGGAGCCCTCTCCGCCACTGACGAGCCCCTACAGCCGGGAACGCTCGTCGCGTCTAGGCAGCGTTACCGCTCGCGCCTATGATCAGCGCCCAGGAGCCCACCAGGAGAGAGACCATGTTGGACGACGACACGCTCAAGGACATGTACTCGAGACGCGGTGTCCCAACCGACTGGCAGGAGCTGACGCCGGACACCCTGGCGCCCGCCTTCAAACTCTGGTACCGCGCGCTTCCCAGTCCGAAATCGGACTTCGTCGACGGATCTGAGTACGCCGAGTGGCTTATCCACGACCCGGTGGCCGCCCTTCGAGACTCTGGACTCATCCCCAGCTCGGAAGAAGACGCGGAGGAACCGCGCATCTCGACGATGGTCGTCAACCACGAGAAGACGCTGAATCGATACATCATGTTTGCGATGGTCGTGGTCTCGACGAATCCGAAGACCGTCGGGATCACGATCGTCAAGGAAGAGGCCCCCGAAGATTGACGGTGGGGCTGTCGCCGATCCGCGAATCGGTCAGGACTGCTGCCTCCTGACCTCATTCCTGACCTCATGACGGCTCAGCCATGATCTGCCCCAGCTGCGGCTTCGAGAACCAACCGGACTTCCGATTCTGCCCGTCTTGCGGGCTTTCGCTGGCTCCACCGGCGCCCAGCCTCCAGGAAGCGCCCCTAGAGGCCCAACCGTCGGCACTCTCGCCTGCACCGGTCGGCGCCATCGCGGAACGCGCCCGGCCGCTTGCCGAGCGGCGGCTCGTATCGGTCCTCTTCCTCGATCTCGAAGGCTTCACCACGCTCTCCGAATCGCTCGACCCGGAGGACGTCCGTGAGATTCAGTCCCGCTATTTCGAGTCTGCGCGTGCGACCGTCGCGCATTACGGAGGGTCGCTCGAGAAGTTCATCGGTGACGCCGTGATGGCCGTCTGGGGAACCCCGATCGCCCATGAGGACGACGGCGAGCGCGCGGTGCGGACCGCACTCGAGGTCGTGTCGGACGTGGAGAGTATGTTCACCTCGCCTGGCAGCGGCCACCTCATGGCCCGCGGCGCGGTGACCACCGGAGAGGCCGCCGTCACGCTCGACGCGGAGGGGCAGGGCATGGTGACCGGCGACCTCGTGAACACCGCCTCGCGGCTGCAGGGTGAGGCGACGCCGGGCACGGTGCTGGTCGACGATGCGACTCGTCGCGTCGTGGGGGAGGCGGTCGTTTTCGAGCCCGCCGGGGAGCTGATCCTGAAGGGCAAGGCCGCCCCCGTCTCCTCGTGGCGCGCGGTCGCCTTGGCTCCGCACGTAAGCAGCGAGTCGCGAACTGGCCATCGCGGACCGTTCGTGGGGCGCGATGCGGAGCTGCGCTCACTGAAGGAGCTGGGGGAATCGGTCGCCAGCGAGCGCCGGATGAAGGTGGTCTCGCTGATCGGCATCGCCGGGATTGGCAAGAGCCGGCTCGCATGGGAGCTCGAGCATGCCTCGAGCGAACAGATGCCACGAGCGGCGTGGTACGCAGGGCGTGCGCCCGGGTATGGCGAGGGAATCGCATTCGCGCCGTTGGCCGAGATGGTGCGTCGCAGCGCTGGGATCGCTGAGGGCGATCCAGCCGAGGTCCAGCGTCGCGCGCTGGCCGAGACGCTTGGTCGCCTCATTCCCGATGATGCCGAGCGCGAGTGGATGCAGCCGCGCCTGCTTGCGCTCTTTGAGCCTGGAGGCGCCGTCGAGAGTCAGCGCGAGGAGCTCTTTGCCGCCTGGCGGCGGTTCTTCGAGGCCGATGCAGAAGCGGCCCCGATTGTCCTCGTCTTCGAGGACCTGCAATGGGCTGACCCGGGCCTGCTCGACTTCATCGACTACCTCGCTGATTGGTCCCGTCATCATCCGATCCTGGTCATGACTCTTGGCCGGCCGGAGCTGCTCGACGCGCGCCCGACCTGGGGCGCCGGCCTCCCGCATTTCACGGCCATGCATCTCGATCGGCTCGCTGACGATGCGATCGACGCGCTGCTTGCAAGCCTGGCTCCCGGGCTCACCCCGGAGATCGCCATCCTGATTCGACGGCGAGCCGACGGCGTTCCGCTCTACGCAGTCGAGATGGCGCGCATGCTCACCGAGCGGGGCGGCGGTTTGGTCCCTGGCGACTCGGCGTCGAAAGCCCCCGGCTCAGCCGCGGGGACCGCTGCGGGGTCGGCCGTCGAGATTCCGGAATCGCTGCATGCCCTCCTGGCGGCACGGATCGACGCCCTTCCCGCGCCGGAACGGTCCCTGCTCTTCACGGCCGCCGTCCTCGGCCGCCGATTTCGACCCGATGCGCTCGCGGCGCTCGCTGGACTGGATCGCGCGACCCTCAGCTCGAGCATCCGGGCGCTCGTGCGTCGCGAATTCCTGGCCGTCGACGACGAACCGCGCTCCCCAGGACGAGGACAGCTGAGCTTCGTCCAGGAGCTGGTCCGCGAGGTCGCCTACCACACCCTCTCGCGCCGGGAGCGGCGCGCGCTCCACCTGGCGGTGATCGAGTACCTCGAGTCGATCGGCGAGCCGGACCTGGTTGAGCCGATCGCCGAGCACTTGCTCGCAGCGCACGCCGCTGCCGGCCCCGACCAGCCGCAGGACCAGGCGATCGCCGATCGCGCGCGCGACGCGCTTCGTCAGGCAGCGACACGGGCGCAGGCACTGCATGCCCCGCAACGTGCCCTCGCGCACCTCGAGCAGGCCCTGAGCCTCACCCAAGATCCTTCGGAGCGGGCAATTTTGGCCGAGGCCGCCGGCCTCGCGGCGCGCGCCGCGGCGCGATTTCCGACCGCTGAGCGGTACCTCCGAATGGCGACCGAGCTGCGTGAAGGCGAAGGCGACGCCACCGCCGCGGGGGCCCGGAATCGAGCGCAGCTGGCGAGCGTCCTGCTGCAGGCTCAGCGCAGCACGACGGCGCTCGCCGAGCTGGAGGCAGCCTGGAGCGCGGCCGCTGCCGGTTCCGATGGGAACGCCATAGCGCTGGAACTGCCGGCTGAGCTCGCCCGGGCTCACCTCCTGCGGGGCGACACCGGGCGCGCGATCGAATGGGCGGAGCGCGCAATCGCTGCCGCGGGGTCGGATGCCGCTGATGGGTCGGGCGCCGCGCAGGCGGTGGCAATCGACGCCCGGGTCACCCTGGGGACGGCACGCGCAAGTCAAGGCGATCTGGAGGAAGGTCTCGCGCAGCTGCGCCACGCGATAAGCGATGCCGAGGCCGGCGGCCACGGCTCGGTCGAGCTCCGTGCCCTCAACAACCTGGCATGGACCATGGTCAGCGACGATCCGCGCGCGACGAGCGAGACGGCGAGGCGCGGGCTCGAGCTGGCGGAGCGGCTCGGAATTCGCGAGATGGCACTCCAGCTGCTGGACATTGCCACCATCGTGGCGATCGACACCGGAGATTGGGACTGGGCGGTATCGGCTCTCGAGGAGGGATCCGGAGGCGAGCTGCCGACCACCCACCGCCTGGACTTTGCAGCGACCCGAACGATCCTGAACGCGTTGCGCGGCGTCCCTGATCCGACGGGTCCCATCGACCGCGAGGGCGGGCTCGAGCCCGACCTGGATCCGGAAGCACTCGGCTGGGTGGACCACGCGCGGGCGCTGGTTGCGATGGTCGCCGGCGACCTGCCTGGCGCTCTCGAATTGGCCCGCGTCGCGGCCGGCAAGACACGGAGGTTCGATCGATCGGCGGTCCTCGCCGTGGCTGGACGGGTCGCAGCGTGGAACGGCAACGTCGACGCCGCGTCGGGGGTGCTTGCCGAGCTCGAGGCAGAGCAGACGTGGGGTCGCGCCGCGGAAGCGACACGCCATACCCTTCGAGCCGCTGTCGCCGCTGCCAAGGCGGTGGGCAAAGGCCTGGGCATGAAGGACGCCGACCGCGAATGGACCCATGCGCTCAAAGGCTGGCGCGAGCTCGACCTTCCGCTCCGGCAGGGACTGTGCCACCTCGATCGCTGGGTCCTCGCCGGCAGCGAGCAGGACCACGCGGCCGCCGTCGAGATCTTCGAGCGGCTGGGAGCCACGCCCCTGACGACGCTCGACCCCAGACCGCGCTAAGGCGCCGCCCGCGCTGCTGCCGCTTCGGTGACAACGGTCCGTGGGGTGTCCGCGGGCGGTGCCAGGTTGACGAGCGACGCCGAGAAGAGGAGCACGATCGCTCCCACCGCGAGCTCGGTCCCTCCGACCCGGCGGAGCGGTCGCAACCGCCGGCCGGCCGCCGGGACGCTGCGAAAGTGATTGATCGCGCCCAGGGCGGCCAGCGCGACGAGAAGCGCGGACTTCGCCACCAGCAGCCGGCCGAAATCGGTCGTGACAAGGTTCTCCAGGGAGCCGATCTCCGTGAGCGCACGAACGACGCCGGTCGTCGCGACCACGGAGATCCCGATCATGGCGCTCACCGCGAACCGCCTGGCGATCCGCGAGCTCTCATCGGTCGGCTGACCCCGCAGACAGGCGAGCAGCACGACAAGCCCGCCGAGCCAGGCGCCGGCCGCTGATACGTGGATCCATTGCACCAGCACGTCGAGATGCGGCGGGTGCCCGCCAGCGTGGGAAACGGCGGCAGCCGCGTGGCTGGTCGCCGCGTCGGCCAGCAGGGCGCCGGCGGCCGCGACCCCTACCACGCCCATTCCGCGGACGGTCGGCTGCCATGTCCGCATCTGCGCGGCGATCGCAACACCCGCGATCAGAAGCGGCGCGGCACGGATGAGCACCCCGCGCCCAATCGAGGTCCCTAGAAGGGCGATCGGCCCGACACCCGCATCGGAGCCCTGAACCCAGACAACCAGCGCCAGACCGATGACGCTGGCCACGAGGGCAACTGTTGCCAGCTGCAGGGTCACGCGTGGTGGCGTCGCGTAGATGAGATTACCCACGAATGCCGAGCCAAGCAGCACGAAGAGTCCGGCGTACAGGAGCCAGCGTCCGGCGATAGCACCTATCGGTACCGAGAGGGCGTCGCCGATCGAACGCCTGGTCACCTGCACCGAATCGTGTGGCGGGGCGGTGCCGACGCCGAAGACGAAGGAGCCGGTAGCGAGATGGGCGTCGACCGCGGAGATGGCCCGCCAGGCCACCGTGTAGACGCCACGGTTGAGCGGGACGAGCGTTACGCGCAGGCCGTTAGCGAGACCGGGAACGGGCACTGCCGTGCCAATCGATACAACGGCGCCGGAGCCGTCGAGCACGGTGATGGATGAGAGCTTGGAATCCGGCGCCTCGCTAAAGATCATGACCACGTTGGTTGGGGCGGTTGCCAGATCCGAGCCAGGGCTCGGATCTGAACTTACGGGGACCGCATGTGCTGAGACCGCCCCGGCAAGTCCCGTGGCCACGACTGCCAGAAACGCCGCAGCGCAGATACGCATGGCGGGTTGCACCATTGGTCTAGCCGACGCTACGCGTTAGTAGCTGCGAACCGGTGCCGGCACGACGCCGGCACCGGCCAGACTGATGCGGGAAGACGGACCGCGCCCGTCGCAGTCTCCGTGAAATCAGGCCCCCGCCATCCTCGACTCGCCTGAAGGCATCCAGGCGGCCACGAGGGCCACGATGCCCACGACAAGGTGCAGCAGGTTGTCCGAGGGGTTCTCCAGGTTCGCGACGCCGAATGTGTTCGGCTCAGCGCCACTCGCGTTTAGGAACCCATACACGGCGAAGAAGAGTGCGAGGACGCCGACCAGGGCCACGATCGCGCGGTAATACGGTTTGAGCGCCGTGTTCAGCCCTGGCACGAAGACCGCCGCCAGCGCCACGAGCCCGAGGACCGTGTGGGCCAGGTTCTCGCCGGAGTCGAGCCAGAACCCCGGGGTTTTTGCCTCCGTGAAGATGCCGAGATATCCGACGATGCCGAGGAGGAGCAGTACCGCGCCTCCGTAGATCAGGAAAAGCCTTGCGTACAACTCGGGTCTACCTCCATCTGTAACCAGCTGGGCGTGGTGCCGCCGACGACGATACGCTGCGTGTAAAGGCGCGTATCAACCTGAAGCAGGGTTTTCCCGGCTGGCGGTGGCCTTGACCGCACCGGTAGCGTTTTCGTGCACCGGCAAATGTTCGACCAAGAGGGTTGTGAGCACCCATGAACGCCTTCTCAGGCTTCGAGCCAGACGCCGTCCAATTCCTCGCTGACCTCGCCGCGAACAACAGTCGAGACTGGTTCCAGCCTCGTAAGCACGAGTACGAGCGCCTCTTGAAACGCCCGCTGGAGCAGATGTGCGACGCGCTCGCTGAACGATTCGCGGCACGCGGGATCCCGCTCAGATCGGATCGAGCGCACTCGCCGATGCGGATCTATCGCGATATCCGGTTTTCCAGGGACAAGTCCCCGTACAAGACGAACATCGCTGCCAGCTTTCCGTGGGGGATCGGCGAGGAGCACGGACCCGGCGGCTATTTTCACTTCCAGCCCGGTGAGATGTACGTGGGCGGGGGGATGTGGCACCCGGAATCGTCGCGGCTCGCACGCTGGCGAGCAGCGGTGGTGAATGAGACCGATCGCGTGCGGGGCGCGCTCAACGACCCCGGCTTCGTCACCGAGTTCGGAATTGTGGACGGCGAACGACTCAAGCGCGTCCCGCCGGGCTTCCCGCCCGACCATGCGGAGGCAGAACTGCTCAAGCTCAAGGACATCACGTTTGGGCGTGAACTGACGCAGCCGGAGGCGCTTTCACCCGACCTCCCCGACATCCTCTGCTCAGCATTCGCGGCGGCCATGCCCGTCATGACCCTGCTGGCGGCGGTCAGCTCTTGATTCGCGCCCCCGCAGGGTCGTAGAGGGGCTCCGCACTCACTTCGCATCCGACCCATCCGCCAAAGACCTCGACCTCGGCGTGCCCGCCCACCTCGGCGAGGTCGGGCGGCATCAGCGCATAGGCGATGCTGCGTTGAACGGCGAACCCGTAGCCGCCGGAAGTGACCCGCCCCACCACCTCGCCGGCGACCCGGACCGGCTCGTTTCCGAGCGCCACGGAACGGGGGTCATCAAGGACCAGGCACGCGAGACGGCTGCGCATCGGTTCTTCCTTTGCCGCGAGCAACGCGTCACGACCGATGAATTCGGCACCCTTGTTGAGCCGCACGGCGAAACCAAGACCCGCCTCGTAGGGCGTCACTTCCGGCGTGATGTCCGTCGACCAGACGCGGTAGCCCTTCTCCAGGCGCAGGCTGTCGATGGCCCGATAGCCCCCGGCCAGCAGGCCGAGAGGTCGGCCCGCTTCCCAGAGCGTGTCCCACAGCAGGAGGCCATACTCCATCGGGCAATAGAACTCCCAGCCGAGCTCGCCGACGTACGTCACGCGCAACGCGGTGACCGGCACCTGCCCAACGGCCATCGCCCGCGCGCTCAGGTAGGGGAAGGCCTCGTTGCTCACCTCGTCCGACGTGACGCGCTCCAGGATGCTCCGAGCCACCGGCCCCCACAGCCCCAGGCACGCTCGGGACGACGTCACGTCGGCGACCGTCACGCTCCCGTCCTCCGGGGCGTGGCGCCGGATCCAGCCCATGTCGTGATGGCCGAAGGAGGTGCCGGTGACGATGAAGAACCGCTCCTCGCCGAGCCGGGTAACGGTGAAGTCGCACTCGATCCCACCGCGCCGGTTCAGCATTTGGGTGTAGGTGATCTTGCCGACCGGCTTGTCGATGTCGTTGTCGCAGAGATTCTGCAGAAACCCGAGAGCGCCCGGACCGGTGATCTCGATCTTGGCGAAGCTCGTCTCGTCGAAAAGCGCGGCGGCAGAACGGGTGGCAAGCGCCTCGGCGCCAATGGCGGGCGACCAGTGCTCGCCAGCCCATCCGCGTGGCCTCATCGCCTCGTCGCCAGCGGCTGCATTCGACTCGAACCAGTTCGGCCGCTCCCAGCCCGACTTCTCACCGAAGGCACAACCGAGCTCCGCGAGGCGCGCGTAGGTCGGTGACAGGCGGAGCGGCCGGCCGGCCGTGCGTTCTTCGTTCGGATAGTGGATGTCGTAGTAGGTCGCGTAGACCTCGGTGGCTCGCGCGAGGGTGTATGCACGGGAGCGGTACTGCGCCCCGAACCGGCGGAAGTCCATCTGCCATAGGTCGAGCTCCGGATCGCCGTCGACGATCCACTGCGCGAGCTGGCGGCCGAGGCCGCCGGCACCGGCTATGCCATGCGCGGAGAGCCCTGCCGCCACGAAGAGGCCACGCACGGTCGACTCGCCGAGGATGAACTCGTTGTCCGGGGAGAAAGCCTCTGGCCCGTTGATGAGCTGTTTGACCCCGGCATCGGACATCGCCGGCACGCGGTGGAGCGCTCCGGCCGAGATCTCGTCGAAGCGCGGCCAATCCGGCGGCAGGAGCTTGCCATTGAAGTCCGACGGGATCCCGTCGAGCGACCATGGCGCCGGATCTCGTTCATAGCCGCCCATCACCAGGCCCCGGACCTCGGGTCGGAAGTAGACGAGATGGTCCGGATCGCGTAGCTGCGGCAGGTCCGGCGTGACCCCGTCGATCGGTTCGGTCACGAGGTACTGGTGCGCCATGGGAATCACCGGGATGGTGATGCCCGCCAGCCGTCCGATCTCCGGCGCAAATATGCCGCCCGCGATGACCACGACCTCAGCGCGTACGGCGCCCGCGTCCGTCTGAACTCCCCTGACGTGATTGCGCTCGATGGATATGCCGATGACTCGCCTGTGAGGCAGGATCTGTGCGCCTCGCGTCCGGGCGCCGGCTGCCAGGGCTCGCGTCAGCCCCGACGGATCGAGATAGCCGTCGGTTGGGAGCCAGGCAGCGCCCAGGACACCGTCGAGCGACATCAGGGGGAATCGCTCTCGGGCCTCCTCGGCGCTCACCAGGTCCATCGGCAGCCCGTAGGTCTTCGCCCAGCCCGCCTGCCGCCGCAGCTCCTCCATGCGCTCCGGCGAGGAGGCCAGCCGCAGGGAGCCGACCTCCCGCCATCCGGGGTCGACGCCGGTCTCCGCCGCCAGCTGCCGGTAGGTCGCGACCGAGTCGACCATCATTCGCGTCAGGGTCGGACTGGCCCGCAGCTGGCCGACCAGGCCGGCAGAGTGGAAGGTGGATCCGCTGGTGAGCTCGGACCGATCGAGGAGCACGACATCGGTCCATCCCAGCGCCGTCAGGTGGTACACGATGCTTGCCCCTGCGACGCCGCCGCCGATGACAACGACCTGCGCTCGGTCCGGAACGGCCCCCGGTTCAGCCACCTCCCGCCTCGTCGAGCTGGCGCCGGAAATCATCCGATCCAACGTGTCTCAGGAGGCGATCGAAATGCTCCTCGGCATAGGCGACGAAGTCCACGTCCAGGGTGCTGATCCCCTGCTGAAGGACGCCCCACATCGCCTCGCGGAAGTCACTGATGATCCGCATCAGCTCAAGCCGGGCGAGGCGCGAGACGCGCAGGATTCCGTCATACAGCCCGAGAACGTACGCGTCCTCGTCCGGAGTGAGGTCGTGGTTGACGCTGAAGTTGGCGAGGTCGAAGAACGGGTCGCCCATGCCCGCGTACTCCCAGTCGACGATCCGGATGCGCATCCCGTCATCGAGGAAGTTGGCGTTCAAGAGGTCGTTGTGGCAGGGGCGAAGCTCGATCGGCTGCTCGAGGAGGACCCGCTCGATCCGGCGCGCGGCTTCGTGGGCTGGATCCCAGGCCTTCGGGATGGGCACGCCGCGCGACGACGCAAGGGCCCGGTAGGCCTCGACGATGCGGAACGGGACGAAGAGGCCGGGAATCGCGGGCCCGCCATGGATGCGGCGTAGGGAGTCCACGACCCGGGCGAGCGTCTCCGGTTGATGGATCTGCTCCAAGGAGACGGGCGAGCCGACGATGAAACGGGTGACGAGGTAGCCTTCTGGGCGGATGAAGGCGACGACCTGCGGACCGACGCCCACCCCCGCCGCGGCCACGGTTGCCGCGTGCTCGACCTCGCGGCTGATGCCCAACAAATGCGTGTCGTTGCCGGCGAGCCGGATGACGTACCGATCATCGCCGTCCGCGGGCGTCACCAGGTAGTTGCGGTTCGTGATCCCACCAGAAAGTGCCGTCAGCGTCAGCCGGCGGCGGGCCGTCTCCGGCACGCGCTGGAGAGCCGCGACCAACTGGTCGCGGAGCTCGCCTCGCAGCTCCTCGGCGGCGTCGTCCACGACGATCTCCCGTGGGTCCCGGTCCCGGTCCAGTCCCAGACACGTTAACGAGCGGCTCAGCGCCGGGGTGCCGAGCCGCTCGCCATGAGCAGGTAGCTGTCTGGAGGTTAGGCGATGACCGCCTCCCCTGTCGCAAGGTCGGGCTCAACCCGATCCTCGCGGCCGCGCTGCACGGCGAAGTAGTAGATCCCGCCCACGACAACGACCAGCACCACAAGCGTCTCGAACACCGGCCACGGCGGCAGCCCCGAAAGGAGGTTCGGCTTCCCATCGGCCGTGTGCCCGAACGCCAAGAACGTGTTGATGAACGGATTCGACCACGTGTTCCTGAGATCGTTCCCGAAGGCTCCGAAGATCGGGCTTGTCCAGATACCGATGTTGATGACCATCGCTGTGCCCCAGATCAGGGCCAGGACGTTGATGGTGGTCCCCCAGCTGCCGAGGCTGAACCAGGCGCCCTTGTGCGGCCAGCCCTTTCGGCGAGCCATAAAGACGCCTAGGTTACACAGGATGTAGCTCAGGTAGATCATCCCGGTCGCGGCGATCGCCAGGTAGATCGAGCCGTTGCCGCTCATCACCGCGAGTGGGATGGCTCCCAGGACCCCAACGGCGATGGCGGCATTGGCGGGCGTCTTGAACGTGGGGTTGACCCGGCCCCAAGCGCCGCCCCATGGGAGGCGCCGGTCGCGGCCCATCGAGAACATCAGGCGCACAGTCGCTCCCTGGATGGCCAGGGTGCAGACGAACACGGCCACGAGGATCATCACCAGGTAGAGATCGCCCACGGTGATGCCACCAACGAGCCCGAACGTCAGGTTCGTCTTGATCGTGTCGGCGATCGGGAAGCCAAACGACTGACCCAACTTCACTGACGCCGCGACGTCACGGAACGAGAGGGTGACTGCCAGCAGGAAGATCGCACCAACGATCCCCGACAGCCAGATCGCGGAGAGGACACCGCGCGGTGCCTGTCGCCCGGCGTCGACGGTCTCTTCCCCGAAGGTCCCGGCGGTGTCGAAGCCATAGACCACGAAGAGGGCCATGAACATCCCCACCAGGAAGACGGCCGAGTAATTGCCGCCGGCCAGGTCCTTCGTAAATGAGGTGTCGAAGAGGATCGCGGGGGACTGGTGGTTCGCGAAGATCAGAAGGATCAGGGCGAAGATCACCATGCCCAAAATCTCGGCGGCCACGCCGATGTTGTTCAACAAAGCAAGGAGACGCACCCCCTCGATGTTGATGAGGGTCGTGATTACGAGTGTCAGCAGGCCGACGAATTGCCACATATCGAGAAATGGAATCGGCGACGTGCTTCCGAGGGGCCATCCCTGGATGGTGGACAGGACCAGCGGGACCGTCGCTGCCACGGCACTGACGGTTATGACGCCGGCCCAGAAATAGATCCAGCCTGTGAACCAGCCGAGCGTCTTGTTCGAGAGGCGCTTGGACCATTGGTAGATCGAGCCGGCTACCGGGAAGTGGCTGGATAGCTCGGCGAAGTTGAGGGCCACGAACGTCTGGCCCAGGATGACGAGTGGCCAGGCCCAGAAGATCGGCGGTCCACCTACGCCGAAGGCGACGGCCTGGTTGGTGAATGTCCCGGTCGAAACGCTGATGTAGCTGAATGCCACGGCGAAGTTCGACAGGAAGCCCAGGGTGCGCCGCAGCTCAGGCTTGATGCCGAGCGACCGAAGGTGCGCATCATCACGCGCCACCTGGTCCGCTTGCATGGGGTCCGCGGTCAAGTGTCTCCTCCTCTCCCCCACACGACGTGTGGCCTCCGGCCGAGAAAGGGATCGCTCAGGGACGCCGACAAGCGCGGTACAGCAGCTGGGCGCAGGTCGGCGGGCTGGGCGGCAGCATAGGAGTCGTCCGCCGGGTCGTCAACGGTTTTGCGCGGATCTAGCGGAGGTCGACGAAGACGTTCTTGACCTCCGTGTAGAGCTCCAGGGCGTGCATCCCCAGCTCGCGGCCGATGCCGCTCATCTTGTAGCCGCCGAACGGAGCCTCGGTGTGCACACTGCTGTTCGAGTTGACCGATAGGACCCCAGCGCGCACGGCCTTGGCAACCCGCAGCGCCTTACCGATGTCGCGGCTCCAGATCGACCCGGAGAGACCGTAGGGCGTGTCGTTGGCGAGGCGGACGGCGTCGGCTTCGTCCGTGAACCGGATGATCGACACTACCGGGCCAAAGATCTCCTCGCGCACGATGCGCATATCGTTCCGCGCGCCGTCGAAGATGGTCGGCATCAGGTAGGCACCATCATCGAACGGGTCGCCGTGAAGTGCCTCGCCGCCATAGATGAGCTCTGCCCCTTCCTCGCGGCCGAGGGCGATGTAATCGCTAACGCGGTCGCGCTGGCGCTGGCTCACCAGGCTGCCCATCTCCGTCTTCTCGTCAGCCGGGTCACCGACCACAACCTTGCTGGTGGCCCGGGTGAAGAGCTCCACGACGCGATCGTGCGCCGACGCCTCCACGAAGATGCGGGTGCGGGCGCAGCAGTCCTGGCCGGCGTTGTCGAAGACCGCATACGGCGATTCGGCGGCGAAGCGCTCGAGATCCGCATCGGCGAAGACGATGTTCGGGCTCTTGCCGCCAAGCTCGAGGCTCACCTTCTTCACGTTGGTCGCGGCCAGCCGCATGATCTCCTGCCCGGTGGTTGTCTCGCCGGTGAAGGCAACCTTGCCGACGCCGGGGTGACCGGCCAAGGCCGCGCCAGCCGTACCGCCCGGGCCGGTGATCACGTTGACGACGCCCGGCGGGAGCCCCGCCTCCAGGGCCAGCTCGCCCAGGCGAATCGCGGTGAGCGGCGTGTAGCTCGCCGGCTTAAGGATCGTGGTGTTGCCGGCGGCCAGCGCGGGACCGAGCTTCCAACTCGCCATGTTCATCGGGAAGTTCCACGGCACGATCAGACCGCACACACCGATCGGCTCCCGCAGCGTGAAATCGAGCCCGCCGGCGCTGACGGGGATCGTCTCACCGAACAGCTTGTTCGCCGCGCCCGCGTAATACTCGAAGACGAGTCCGACGGACAGCGCCTCGCCGCGGGCGCCGCGGATCGGCTTGCCAACGTTGCGGCTCTCGAGCTGGGCCAGCTCCTCGATATGCTCCTTGACGAGGTTGGAGAGCTTCTGGAGCGTCCGCCCGCGCTTCGAAGCGGTCCACGTTGACCAACCCTTTGGGTCGTCGAGGGCGGCCTGCGCCGCCTTCACAGCTCGGTTGACATCCTCCGGGCCGCCAAGGGGAGCCCTGGCGAGCAGTTCGCCTGTTGCGGGATTGATCACGTCAAAGGTCTGACCGTCCGCCGCGTCGACCTGCTCCCCGCCGATGATCATGTGCGTCTTGTCTGGCTTGGCCCGCGCCGTCTCCGACTGGGTCTTGGTGGTGCGCTGTTCTATCGTCACCGCGCCATTGTAGGTCTGCGCGGTGACAAGTCGGTCTGCGCGGTCGACAAGCCCCATGGCGCAGGTTCGTAGACTCTGATGACCCACCAACGCACACGGAGAAGCCAGATGCCGAGCGCGCAGCACACGGTCACCATCGACCGCCCACCAGAAGCCGTCTTTGCCTATGTCCTGGACGGCGAGAAGTGCCCTGAGTGGCGGTCGCACGTCCTGGATATCAAGCGCCTTTCGGGCGACGGGGGCGTCGGCACGACCTACGCGCAGGGCGTGGCCGGACCGATGGGCCGGCGCATCGTGGCCGACTACGAGGTCACGGTCTGCGAGCCGAATCGCCTCCTCGAGTTTCAGACGATCGCTGGCCCGGCGCGCCCGCATGGCCGGTTCGAGGTCGCTCCCGAGGGCAGTGGAAGTCGCCTCAGCCTGAGCCTGGACGCGAGCATGAAGGGCTTCGCGGCCCTCTTCATGAGCGGCATGGTGCAGAAGACCATGGACTCGGAGGTCCGCAACATCGAGCGCATCAAGGCGATCCTCGAGGCCGATCAGAAATAGTTGACGCTGATCCCGCCATCGATCACGAAGTGGGCGCCGTTCGTCCAGCGCGACTCGTCGCTGGCGAGGTAGATCGCCACGTTGACGATCTCCTCGGGCTTGCCGAATCTGCCAGTCGGGTTCCGATTCAGGCGCAGCGCCTTGGCGGCTTCATCCTTGAGCAGCCAGTCCATGAGGAGCGGCGTCTCTATCGGTCCGGGGCATATGGCATTCGACCGCACCCCCCGCCCGCCGAACTGGACCGCCAGCGACCGCGTCAGGCTGAGCACCGCGCCCTTTGAGGCGGTATAGGCGTCCTGCGGCACCGAGCATCCGAGCAGCGCCACGAAGCTGCTGATATTTATGACGGAGCCCGACCCCTGCTCGAGCATCTGCGGGATGGCGTACTTGCAACCCAGGTAGACCCCTCGCAGGTTGACCGCCATCACCTGGTCCCAGACGGCGACATCGGTATCGACTACCGAGTGGTCGGCCTCCGGCATGATCCCGGCGTTGTTGTAGAGCACATCGATCCGCCCATACGCCGCCAGCGCCTCCTCGACCATCCTTCGCGCATCGTCCTCCCGCGACACGTCGGCCTGGACGAAGGAGGCGTCGCCGCCCGCGTCGGTCACCAGCCGCGCGGTCTCCCAGCCCGCGGCCTCCGCGAATTCGGCGACGACGACGCGAGCGCCCTCCGCCGCGAACATCTGGGCCGCCACGCGCCCCATCCCGCTGCCTGCGCCGGTGATCAGCGCAACCTTGCCGTCCAGTCTCATCAGCCTCGCTCCAGGTATCGCTCGCGGTCCCAGGGGTGGACGACCGCGTCGTAGGTCTCCTGCTCGACGCGTGCAGCGTTGAGGTAGTGGGCGACCACATCGGCTCCGAGGATGTCGACCGCCGCCTGGCTGGCTTCCAGCTCGCGGATCGCCTCGTGCAGGGCACGCGGCATCCGGTCGCAGCCGGTGGCCACGTATCCATTGCCGTGGTATTCGGCGGGCGGCTCGATCCCTCGCTCCACGCCCAGCAGGCCGGCTCCGACCACCGCGGCATAGGCCAGGTACGGATTCATATCGCCGCCGGGGAAGCGGTTCTCGATGTGCAGTCCTGCCTCGTCCCCGACGATCCGGAATCCGGTCGTTCGGTTGTCACGCCCCCAAACGACGTTGACCGGCGCCCAGGAGGCCACCGCGTAACGCTTATAGGAGTTGACGTTGGACGCGTGGAAGATCGCCAGCTCACGGGCGAAAGCCATCATGCCGCCCAGGAAATGCCGCATCGTCTTTGACATTCCATAGGGCTTGGCACGGGCGTCGAAGAAGCGCGGCTTTTCGCCCTTCGGGTCCCAGAGGCTCATGTGCATGTGGCCACTGGAGCCGGTCCAGGTATGGTCGGGCTTGGCCATGAACGTAAGGCCGAATCCGTTGAGCCAGGCGATCTCCTTGGCTCCGTGCTTGAAGAGGACCGATCGATCCGCCATCTCGAGCACATCGCTGTAGTGGATGTTCACCTCGTGCTGCCCCGGGGCCGCCTCACCCTTGCTGAACTCGACCGGGATCCGTGCCTCCGTCATGAGGTTGCGCAGCCTGCCGTGAATCGGCTCCCCCTTGGTCGCCTGGAGCAGGTGGTAATCCTCGTTGTAATAGCCGAACCGATCGAGGCCGACGTAGCCCTTGCGGTTCGCCTCTTCGTAGGTATCCGTCAGCAGGTAGTACTCGAACTCGGATCCCGCCATTACGGAGAAGCCCATGCCCGAGGCCTTCTCGACCACCCGCTTGAGGATGCTTCTCGGCGAGACGGGGATCTCAGCACCGTGATGGTCGACCGTGTCGGAGAGCACGATCGCGGTCTTCTCCAGCCAGGGCACCGGCCGCAGCGTCTCCCAGATCGGGTCAGCGATCCAGTCGCCGTAGCCGGTGTTCCAGTTCATCAGCTCGAAGCCGTCCGGCGTATTCATCTCCATGTCGGTGCCGAGCAGGTACGTGCAGAAATGCGCACCGTGGTCGATGGCACCGTTGAGGAATGCCTGTCCCTGTACGCGCTTGCCCATGAGGCGACCCTGCATATCGGTGAGCGCCACGACCAGCGTGTCGATCCGGCCATCGCGGATGGACTGCGTCAGCTCGTCGCGCTTCGGGTGGCTGTCGTGTCCGCTGGCCATTCGAGTCAGGTTCCTCCGTGAGACAGGCGGACCGGCCGGGGATGCCCGACCGGCCCGCGTTCGCAGTTCGTGGATCGATCGCGTGTCAGGCCGGGGCCGGCGCCTCCAGCTCTCGAGCTGCCTCCTCGAACTCGCGTTCGATCTCGGTCAGCTCCTCCTCGCGGCCCATGACCCGCGGGCCCTGGAACCTGCTGCGCGCCCACGCGAAGTAGTAGATGAGCAGCAGGACGACGGCGAGGACCATGAACGGCCAGCTGATGTTGCCGGACGTCGGGAACGAGAAGAGGACGAGCAGAACCGCCGTCCAGAGGAGAGCCACCACCGCGATGGGCTTCGACCATCGGCCGAGGCTCCAGACTCGCTCACTCCTCCACGCTTCGGTCGTCAATCCGAGGTAGATCGGAATCGCGTACGCGGCGTACAGGAAGATGGTGCTGATGGCGGTCACGATCACGATGGCAATGCCACCGCCCCCCGGTCCACCGAGCGCTCCGACGTAGAACGCCGCAACTGTGAACAGGAACGCCACGATGACAATTGTGAACAAGGAGTTCGATGGCGTCCGGTATCGATGCGACACCTTCCTTAGCCAACCCGAGCCGGGCACCCCGCCGTCGCGGCTAAAGGCAAAGAGCATGCGCCCGGCCGAAGCGATCGACGCCAAGGTGCAGAAGGACATTGCGACGGCGATGCCGGCCCCGAGCAGCTGCCCCATGGTTCCCAGGTTGTAGCGGAGGGTGTCGTACACCGCATAGCCCTGCCCGAAGTAGTACGTGCTGATGTTCGGCGAGGCTGCCGCTGCGTCCGTTGTCGGGAAGAGCGTCGAGAGGTTGGGGAGATGGGTGGTCAGCACGAACAAGAAGATGTAGCCGACGACCGCCGACACCGCGACCGAGAGCCACAGGCCCCATGCGCTGGCGATGCGTGCCCCGACCGTCTCTTCGGCCACGTGTGCGGAGGCGTCGTATCCCGTGTACGTCCAGTTCGCCTGCAACAGGCTGAACATGAACGCAAAGAACAGGGGGTAGGTAATCGCCGACCCGTAGGTCAGGTTGATCCCCAGGAATGGGATCTTGTTTGCCCACCCACCAAAGAACGTGTCCTGCGGCTGAACGGCAAACAGCGTCATCCCGGACTGGTCGGGCTTGCCGGCGAAGGTGACGAGCACCACCACCAAGCCCACGATAGCGATGTGCCACCACACGCTCACCTGGTTCAGCAGGGCAACCAAGTTGATGCCGCGGATGTTGAGGAAGAGGCAGATGGCCAGTAGCACGCCCATCGTGAACAGCCCGCCGGTCAGGATGGGCACGCCCCCAATCTTGATGATCTCGGTCACGTTGTTGTAGCTGAGGCCGAAGTTGCTCAGAACCGGCGTCACGATGGAGACGTTGAGAAACTGCGCTGCGGCATATGCAATGCCGGCCACGATCGCGAACTGGCCCAGCAGGTTGAACCAGGCGGTCCACCAGCCCGAGGCTTTGCCCTTCATGCGGCTGGCCCAGTAGTAGAGGCCCCCGGCGGTCGGATAGGCGGAAGCGACCTCCGCCATTGAGGCTGCGATGCACAGCACAAAGAGGGTGACCAGCGGCCAGCCAATGAGGCTTGCCGCGGTTCCGGCCCAGGCCAGGCCGTAGTCATACAGGATGACGGCACCAGTCAGGATCGAGATGATGCTGAAGCTGATGGCGAAGTTGGAAAAACCGCCCATGCTGCGGAACAGCTCCTGGGCATAGCCAAGCTTGTGCAGGTCCTGGACGTCCTGCTGGATCACGTCTTCGCGGGATCGCTGCGTCATATGGAGCCTCTCCTCCTGCCGACTCGGATGAGCAGTCCGGGGGCCGATGACGGCCCTGACGAACGCGCGCAAAGCAGCTGATCGAGGTGCGCTGGCGCCTCCTTCCTCCCGGATTGTGGGAGCTGCCCTTCGACCGTGAGTGGCCTGCGACTGGTCGACCCGGGCCGAATCAGCCGACTATACCGATGGGCACGGCCAACGGGAAGAACAAATTTCGCGGCCATTCACCGCGCGACCGGCCTTCGACTACGGTATTCCGCGACGACGGACCTACGGAGGTGGGATGTATCAGGATCGCAACGGACGCGACGACGAGACGGAGCAAGCGGGAACAACTCTGACCTCGGTGCTCATCATCTTCGTGATGGCGTTGGTGGTGGTGGTCGGCCTTGTCCTGCTGGCCCTTCGCAGCGGCTGATCGAGCAACCGCACGGCCGTCACGCGGCCTTGTCGCCTCCGCCGCAATCGACGGTGGGAGCAGCGAAGTACTCGCCGCCCGCAAGTCGCTCTTCGCGAAACGTGAGCGCCCAGGTCCCGGCCTTCTTCGGGGCTAGCGGGTTGGGCAGGTCGACGTCGTCCTCGCGCGCCAAGCGTCCGAGGAGATCCGGGATTACCTCTCCCTGGCTGCAGGCCACCACGGTTTCGTGTGACCCTCCCAGCGTGCGAACCAGCCGGACCGTGTCGTCCTCGTGGCCCGGGTAGCCAAGCTCAGAAAGCTCGGGCAGGTCCCGGATCGTGAGTCCCAGCGAGGCGGCCAGCGGCTCGACTGTCTGGCGGCAGCGAAGGAAGTCGGCGCTCACGATCAGGCTCGGATCGAAATGCGCCAGAAGCCGAACGAGCTCATCGGCCTGAAGCCGGCCGCAGTCGTCGAGCGGCCGCGCGCGATCGTCCCCATGCCAGGTTGCGCGGCTTCCCGCGCTCGCATGCCGCACGAGGAGCACGACGCGGGTCGGCGCCGGACCGCGAACGAATCGCTCCAGGAGCTCTCGATCTTCGGGCCGGCTCAGCTGGTCATTGGCCTCCGACAGGTTCAGCCAGCGCAGCATGTCCACCTCGCGGGTGGGTGAGAAAGCGCCGGCCGCCGCCTCCATCGCCCACCAGCGCACGACCTTGGGACGCTGGTAGCCGTTCTGCTCCTTCATGTAGCGAGTCTCGCCGAGCGGCCGGCCCAGGCGGACATGGAATCCGGTCTCCTCGAGCACCTCGCGGATGGCGCCGTCGACCTCACTCTCGCCGGCAGCGAGCTTTCCCTTTGGGAAGCTCCAGTCGTCGTACCGTGGCCGATGGATCAACGCCACATCGATGGTTGGCTCGGCGGTGTCGTCGGAAGTGGCCCGCCACAGGACGCCGCCTGCAGCCCGAATCGTCGAGCTATTCACCGAACGGCGGCGTCACACGCTACGCGAAGCGTCGATAGCGCTTCTCGAGGCGCGCCCATGCCTGCGGGAATTGCTGACGCGCGTCTGCCTTCGTGGCGGCTTCCCGCTCAACGAGCCGCCCGGCCGCGTAGTGCAGAGCCGCGTTCGCCCGGTGGTTCGCACGCGCCCGATCGACCTCGGCGATCGCAACCACGGCGTCCTGGAGGCGCCCGAGAAGGTCCTGCAGGTCGGCCGCCCGGACCGCGATCTTCTCCACCCGTTTCGAGCGTGAGCCGAGCGCCGGCGCGATCGCCTCGGCCGCATAGCGAACCCGTTTTGCCGCAATGCGCACGGCGTGGTAGCGCTCGTCCGGGTCATTCAAATGGACTCTCTGGGCGCGCCGCCGCAGACGGCGCCAGGCCTTCGCCAGCAGGGGCGGCAGTGCCTCGGAACACGGCGCATCCGCGTTGGACGTCACCAGCGGGTCGCGGATGCCGTCCACCAGCCGGTCGAGCAGTGTGCGATAGCGGTCGGTGCGCAACGCCTCCAGGAGACGCGATCGGGCGCGGTCACGGCGTTCGCCCATTCCGTCCACCATCGGGCGGAGGTCAGGAAGCAGGTCCCCGGCGATCGCGTTGAGGCTTTCGAGCTGCACATCCAGGTCGCGCACTTCACCCAGCAACGCACCGAGCCATTGGAGCTCGTCGCGCAGGCCGCGCGCCCAGGCGCCATCGACCAGCGCACGGAAGGTTCGCAGATCGCTTCGCAGCCGCCGGGCGGCAACCCGCATCTGATGCAGAGCCTCGGCGTCGCCCAGCCGGGTGGCTGGGTCGTTGAGCACGAGGCGCCGCGTTCCGGCCGCGAGAGCCGCCTTTACTGCCTGGCTCGACGGATCGGCTTTGGTTAGTGGAACGTCTGCGAAGTCAGGCGGTGCCGCGGCACGCGGCCCCAGGGCGCGAATCGCCTTGGCAACCGGCTCGGAAAGTACGGCGCCGGCGCGCCGGAGGCGGGCTGCGATCGGACGCAGATCGTCGAGGTCGGGGCCGCGACTTTCGAGCTCGAGCTCCCGGAATCGCGCCACGATGCGATCGTCGTCGAGCACCGAGACGTCATCGTCAACGAGCTCCGCCAGGGGAGTGTCCCCATCTCCGCACAGCATCCATCGCCGCCGACGGGTGCGCAGCGACGCGACAGGGCGCAGTGGCTCCGATCGCGCCAGGGCCTCAACCAAGTCCGCCGCGTCGGCGGGGACTGAATCTGGCGCCCCCGGGAATGTGAACTCATCGCGCTGCGTGGCATCCAGCCCTGGAACACGGAGCTTGAGCGTCCAGCCCGGACCAGCGTCGTCACCGGTGCGGTAGCGCAGGGTCACTCCACTCCGCGCCAGCCGCAGGTCGGAGGTGTCGTAGTAGGTGCTGCTCAGGTCGAGCTCGGGCAGGTCGGCGACCTCGATGACCCCGAGGCCATCGTCAGTCAGATTCGGAAGCATGAATGAGCCTGGGACCGCCAGCTTCAGCTCGCGCTCACGGACGCTTGTTGGCACGTCGCATCAATTCGCGTTGCATCTCCAACGGCGGCTCATCGTCAACCGGCTGGAGGCGCGACCACGCGCCCGAGTTCGAGAGTGTCCAGACCCCGACGGTGTCGCGCATGGCGAGCGCGAGCAGCTCGATGAGCCGCCCCCGTGCTGCGGCATCCTCGACCCGCACGAGGGTTTCGACCCGGCGATCGAGGTTGCGGTGCATCAGGTCGGCACTGCCGATGTACACCTCGTCGTTGCCTCCATTGCGGAAATGGAAGATCCGCGAATGTTCAAGGAAGCGGCCCACGATGCTCCGCACAGTGATGTGGTCGCTGAGCCCTGGAACGCCGGGCCGCAGGGCGCATATCGAGCGCACCACGAGGTCGATGCGGACGCCTCGCTGCGACGCGGCGTAGAGGGCGTCGATTACCGCTTCATCCACGAGGTTGTTTACCTTCAGGCCGATATACCCCGGCTGCCCGTCGGTGGCCAGCGCCGCCTCGCGATCGATGAGACGGAGCAGGGTGGTGCGCATCGCCTGCGGGGCGACAACCAGCATTCGGTAGTCGGACTGGCGCGAGTAGCCGGTCAAGAAATTGAACAGGCTGCTGATCTCCGCGCCCAGTCGCGGGTCGGAGGTGAGGAGGCCGACGTCCTCGTAGATCCGCGCCGTGGTGGGGTTGTAGTTGCCGGTTCCAACGTGGACGTAGCGACGGAGCTGACCCTCTTCCTCACGAACCACCAGGCACAGCTTGGCGTGGGTCTTCAGACCGATGACCCCGTACACAACGTGACACCCAGCCTGCTCCAGCATCCGGGCCCAACCGATGTTGTTCTGCTCGTCGAAGCGGGCCTTGATCTCGACGAGCACGACAACTTGCTTGCCGGCCGCGGCAGCCCTCACCAGCGCGTCGATGATGGGACTGTCACCCGAGGTTCGGTACAGGGTCTGCTTGATCGCCAGCACGCCCGGGTCCGCGGCCGCCTGCTCGATGAAGCGCTGGGTGCTGGTCGCAAACGACTCATACGGATGGTGCACGAGCACGTCGCCGCGATCGAGCACGGCGAAGAGGTCCGGTTCCTGGTCATCGGTTGAGACGAAGGCGGCGGGCGTCGCGGGCTGGAATGGCTCGTCCTTCAGGTCCGGGCGATCGATGGCGTACAGGTCCATCAGCCCGGCCAGGTTGAGCGGACCTGGAAGTCGGTGCACGTCGGCCGGCTGAACCTGGAGCTCGCGCGCCAGCAGGCCCAGGATCTCCCCGGGCATTCCCTCCTCGACCTCGAGTCGCACCGCCGGGCTGAAGCGGCGCTTGCGGAGCTCGTCCTCGAGCGCCTCGAGGAGGTCGTCCGCGCCGTCGTCGTCCACCTCGAGGTCCGCATTGCGAGTGACGCGGAAATCCTGGTGTTCAACGATGCGCATCCCCGGAAAGAGTCTGTCGAGATTCGCCGCGATGACGTCCTCCAGGGGGACGTAGACCCCCTCTTCCGGGCTCGCGAAGCGACCGAGGAGCGGCGGAACCTTGACCCGGGCGAAGTGGACGAGATCGGTGTCCGGATCCGCCACCTGCACCGCGAGGTTGAGCGACAGGTTGGAGATGTACGGAAACGGGTGTCCAGGATCGACCGCGAGGGGCGTGAGGACGGGAAAGATCCGCTCCTCGAACATCGCCTCCAGGCGACTGGTCTGTTCGCCGCTCAGATCGCGCCAGCGCACGATACGGACGCCCGCGGCGGCCAGCGCTGGCGCCACGTCGTGCAGGAAGAGCGCGGCGTGACGCACGCCGAGCGCCAATGCACGGTCGTTGATGAGCGCCAGCTGTTCGGTGGCGGTCAGGCCATCGGCTGATCTGGTCATGGCCAACCCGGCCGCCTCCTGGCGCCGAAGGCCGGCAACGCGCACCTGGAAGAACTCGTCGAGATTACTCGCGAAGATCGACAGGAATTTCAGGCGCTCGAGGACCGGGGTCCGCCTGTCCTCCGCGAGCTCGAGCACCCGTTCGTTGAAGTCGAGCCACGAGAGTTCGCGGTTCTGATAGCGCCGCTCGGGTGCTCGCCGCCGTGCGGACGACGGACGACGAGCGCTGTCACGCGGAACGATGGATGCCGGCAGGGTGGCCATTGGGGCGGTCAGCCTAGCGCCAACGTGTTAAGCGAAGCAACAGTACGAGCGACGTCTCTCACACGGCCGGACGGCCCAGCGACGGCTTGATGCGCGCCTTGATCTTCGGGGCGTACTCTGCGGCGAATGTCAAAGCAGCGCGTTCTTTTCATCTGCACGCACAACAGCGCGCGATCTCAGATGGCGGAGGCGATGCTTCGGACCTGGGCAGCTGATGCCTTCGAGACGTTCAGCGCCGGTACCGAAGCTACAAGGGTGCGCCCCGAGGCGGTCGCGGTGATGGACGAGATCGGCATCGACATCAGCGGCCAGCAGAGCAAGACGCTGGATCGGTATCTCCGCGAGCCCTTCAACTGGGTGATCACGGTCTGCGACACGGCGCGCCAGAACTGCCCCGTCTTCCCGGGGATGGAGCAGACCGCCCACTGGGGCGTCGACGATCCCACGGAAGCGGCCGGCAGCGACTCCGATCGCCTCGAGGCGTTCCGCCACGCTCGCGACGACCTGCGGAACCGCATCCGGCTCTTCATCGCCGCGGCATCGCGTCCGGAACTTGTTCGTGAGCCGGCGGACAGGATCGGCGCTTAATACATCGTTGACCCTCGGCTAAAGGCCGGTTAAATCGCCAGCGACACCCTCTCCCCGTCCAACCAGACCATGACGGAGGAGAAATCCTTGATCGATATCACCTACCGGCGGCGTGCCCTCGCGGTCGGCGTTCTTGCGACGGTGCTGCTCGCTGCGTGCAGCAACACACCGGGGGCCCAGTCGTCCTCGCCATCGGGCAGCACGTCGGCAAGCGCCTCGGCGTCGACCTCGGGGCACCCGCTCGACCAGATACCCCCGGCGCCGAATTTCAGCGGCAACATCGCTGGCGCCGGCGCGACGTTCCCCAACCCGATCTATCAGCAGTGGCTGGTCGATTACAACAAGGACAACCCGAACATCAAGGTCTCCTACGACTCCATCGGTTCCGGCGGCGGTGTCGCACAGATCACGGCAAACACCGTTCAGTTCGGGGCGTCAGATGCTCCCATGAAGCCGGAGGAGCGGGCAGCGGCCCAGACGCAGAATGGCAGTGAGGTCCTTCATATCCCCACCGTCTTCGGCGCGGTCGTGCCGGCCTACAACATCTCAAGCATCAGCGCCAAGCTGAACTTCACGCCTGAGGCGCTGGGCGGGATCTTCGCCGGCAAGATCACCAAGTGGAACGACCAGGCGATCGCCTCCGCGAACCCGGGCGTGACTCTTCCGGCGACCGATATCACCGTCGTCCACCGCTCTGATGGGTCGGGCACAACCAACGTCTTCACCACGTACCTGACCCAGGTGAGCCCTGTGTGGAAGGACACGCTTGGTGCGAACAGCTCAGGAAAAGAGGTCGCGTGGCCGGTCGGCTTGGGAGGCCAGGGTAACGAGGGCGTCACCGCCACGGTTACGCAGACCCCCGGCGCAATCGGCTATATCGAGCTCGCGTACGCCATTGCGAACAAGGTGCCCTTCGGCAAGGTCAAGAACAAGTCGGGCAATTTCGTAGACGCTTCGCTTGCCAGCGTCGCCGCCGCCGCGAATCTCACGACTATTCCTCAGGACCTGACGTTCAGCTCGGTGAACACCGAGGTGGTGGAGGGCTATCCGATCACGAATGCCACCTGGCTCCTCGTGTACAAGGACCAGGACAAGGTCTCGACCGACCAGGCTCGCTCCGAAGCGCTCGTCCACTTCCTGCTTTGGATCCTGGACAAGGGCGAAGGCGAGGCAAAGGACCTGAGCTACGCCTCCCTCCCGGACAACCTGCTCCAGGCAGCCCGGGCATCGGTGGCAACCATCTCGTGGCAGGGCAAGCCGATCGTGGATTTGCTCTACAAGTAGGAGCAAATCTCCTCGGAAGGCGCCTGGCGCCCCCCGACGGGCGCCTTCCATTCCTCCTCACCACACTAGACTGGCGGCGACCATGACGGTCCTTCCCACGACCCTTCGTCCGGATGAACCCGAGCGGCTGGTACGTCGGCGCGGCCTCAGCATCGGCGACCCAATCCTCGCCTGGCTCGTCCGAATCCTCTCGCTCGCCGCCCTGATCGCGGTCGTGATCATGCTCGTGCAAACCGCAGTCGACGCGGGCACCCTCTTCCGCCACGAAAACATCGTCGAATTCCTGACCGGGCTGCGATGGGAGCCGAGCAACCTCATCTACGGGGCGCTCCCATTCATCTACGGCACCTTGATGACGTCGATAATCGCGCTGGTCTTCGCGGTGCCCCTGTCGATCGGTGTCGCCCTCCTGATCATGGAATACCTGCCCCATCGGCTATCAGGCCCAGTGGCGGTAGCCGTTGACCTCCTGGCGGCGGTGCCCTCGATCGTGTACGGCTTCTGGGGAATCCTCTACCTCGTGCCGGCGGCGCGGCCCATCGAGCAGGCGATCGCCAGCTCGCCGCTCGGCGTGATTCCCATCTTCTCGGGGCCAGCGCCGGGGCCGAGCTACTTCGTGGCAGGCCTGGTGCTCACGATCATGATCCTGCCCATCATCACTGCGGTGACCCGCGAGGCCATTGCGGCAACACCTCGCCTGCAGCGCGAGGGCGCCATGGCACTCGGCGCGACGCACTGGGAGCAGATCCGTCATGTCATCCTGCCCTTCGCGCGCGGTGGGATCTTCGCCGGGATCATCCTGGGGCTCTCTCGTGCCATCGGCGAAACGATCGCGGTCCTTTTCGTCATCGGCAACGCACCGCACCTGGCGGCGTCCATCTTCGCGCCGGGCTATACCCTCCCGAGCGTGATCGCCGCTGAATTCCGCGAGGCGAACCAGCCGTTTCACATCGAGGCTCTGATCGCCCTCGGGGTCGTGCTCTTCGTCCTCTCGTTCGGCGTGAATGTCATGGCCCGGATCGTGGTGGGGCGCTTCGAGCGGCGCGCCGGAGGTGCCGATGTCCGTTGATAGCAGGCTCCTCCGACCGACCGCGCCGGGCCGGCGAGCGGTCGACCGCACGATCTTCGGTCTCTGCATCCTGGCTGGGATCCTTGCCCTCGCGCCGCTTGGCGCGGTCATCTACTTCCTGATCGTCGACGGGCTCAGCGCGTGGAGCCCGGCCTTCCTCGTGGAGCTCCCCGGCCCGATTACAACGCCGGGTGGCGGCGCGCTCCACGCCATTATCGGGACGCTGATGATGACCGGACTGTCGCTGGTGATCGCCACGCCAATGGGCCTGGCCGTCGCGATCCTCATCGTCGAGGAGCGCACGAGCCGCATTGCGCCCCTCGTCCGGACGGCTGTCGACCTCCTGGCCGGTGTGCCGTCCATCGTCGTCGGAATCTTTGTCTACACCCTCGTGGTACTGAGCACCCGTCACTTCTCGGGCTTCGCCGGATCCGTGGCGCTGGCGATCATCATGCTGCCGATCATCGCTCGGACCTCCGAGGAGATGCTCAAGATCATTCCGCGGAGCCTTCGCGAGGGGACCATGGCGCTGGGCATGGCCCGCTGGCGTGCGCTCACCTTCGTCTTCATCCCCACGATCGCCTCGGGGATCCTCACCGGGATCGCACTGGCCGTCTCGCGGGCCATTGGGGAGACCGCTCCCCTGCTCTTCACAGCGCTCGGAAGCAACTTCGTGCAGACCGACTTTTCAGAGCCAATGAATGCTCTCCCGCTGTACATCTTCCAAAATGCGATCAACATTGGCTTTCCAGCAGCCAAGCAGCGTGCTTGGGCGGCTGCACTTACCTTGGTGGTGATCGTGCTCCTGTTCAACCTGATCGGCCGATGGCTCGCCTCCCGTGCAACGGTGCGCGGAGCCCGATCGTGAGCTCAGAGGCCAATGACATGACGGCACAGCCCGCGGCGATCGGGGTCCGGATCGCCACGCAACCTACCGACGTTGCCGAAACGGAGGGCGTCGCAGTCACAACCGCGCCATCGAAGAAGGCCGCGATCGAAGTGCGCAATCTGTCGGCTTACTACGGCGCCAAGCGGGCCGTGGCGAACGTGAGCCTCGATGCGCCGCAGCGGTCGATCACCGCGATCATCGGGCCATCCGGGAGTGGAAAGACCACGGTCCTGCGCGCACTCAACCGCATGCTGGAGGTGGTCCCCGGTGCGCGCATCGAAGGTTCAGTCCGCTTCCACGACGTGGACATTTACGACCCGCAGATTGACCCGGCTGCCGTCCGGCGCACGATCGGGATGGTCTTCCAGCAGCCCAATCCGTTCCCAACGATGTCGATCTTCGAGAATGTCGCCGCCGCCGCGCGCTTCAACGGCATTGCCCGCACCAAGGCGGAGGCAGCGGAGCTGGTCGAGCGCAGTCTCCGCTCGGCCGCGCTCTGGGATGAAGTGAAGGATTCGCTCGGCAAGTCGGGCGCTTCGCTCTCGGGCGGCCAGCAGCAGCGACTCTGCATCGCGCGGGCCCTGGCCGTCAGCCCAGAGGTGATCCTGATGGACGAGCCGTGCTCGGCACTCGATCCGATCGCGACATTGCAGATCGAGGAGCTCGCACGCGAGCTGCGCCAGCGCTACGCGATCGTGATCGTGACGCACAACATGCAGCAGGCGGCTCGGGTGTCGGACGAGACGATCTTCATGAGCATGAATGAGGACCGCGCCGGGTACGTCGTGGAGACCGGCGCGACGGCGCAGATCTTCACGAATCCGGTGAACAAGATCACCGAGGACTACATCACGGGGCGGTTCGGGTGATGCAAGCGCGAGAGTTCCCCGAGCCTCTTCCGCAGGATGAGGCGCCCCGCGCCCACCGCGAGCCGCGAGCGACGCTGGACGAGGAGCTGGATGGACTGCGCGACGACGTGCTTCGCCTCGGCGGGCGGGTCGAGGATGCGGTCGAGCGGGCCGGACGGGCACTCACCGAGCGCGACGTAGAGCTTGCCAATCAGGTCCGCTCCGATGACGCGCAGACGAATGAGCTTCAGCGCCGGATCAATGCCGAGATCACGACCCTGATCGCCACGCAGCAACCGATGGCGCGGGACGTGCGGATCATCCTGGGCTTGCACCATGCGGCGGCCGAGCTCGAGCGTATGGGCGACTACGCCGTGAATATTGCCAAGCTCGCCCAGCAGATGGCCTCCGAGCCGGAGACGCCTATCTTTCCGCAGATCCCGCAGATGGCGGAGATCTGTCGAGAGCAGCTGCGCGACGCTATGCGGGCATTGGTCGACGTATCGGAGGAGGCGGCTCGAGCGGTCTGCGCGCGCGACGACGAGCTCGACGAGCTCTACGATCAGGTCTACGAGACTGCGATCGGTCTCATGGAGACGGCGCCCGAACGCGCGCGGCAGGCGACGCACATGCTCTTCGCCGCACACCAGCTCGAGCGGCTCGGCGACCGGGTGACGAACATCGGAGAGGACGTCGTCTACCTGGCTACCGGACGCGTCGAGGACCTGAACGGCTAGCGCCGCCTGCATGTCCGCGATCCGACGGAAGATCCTCGTTGTCGAGGACGATCGGACCCTGCGCCAAGCCCTCACCTTCAATCTCTCGCGTGAGGGATATGACGTGATCACCGCTGCCGAGGGCGAGACCGCACTCGGGATGGCGCGGGCCCAGCGCCTGGACCTCGTTCTCCTTGACGTGATGCTCCCCGGGATGAGCGGGATCGAGGTTCTGCGAACCCTCCGGAGCGAAGGGATCAGCACGCCGGTCATCGTCCTCTCCGCCAAGGGCGACGAGATCGACCGGGTCGTGGGGCTCAAGGTCGGCGCCGACGACTACGTCGCCAAGCCCTTCTCGCGACCCGAGCTGCTCGCCCGGGTCGAGGCCGTGCTCAGGCGAAACCGCAGGGCAACACCATCCGACGAGGCCGGCGAGGAACCCGAGCCGATCACGACGGGACCGATCGCCATCGACCGCTCGCGACGCGAGGTGCGGGTCGGCGGCGAACTGCTGCACACGACGACCAAGGAATTCGATCTCCTTGCCTACCTGGCCGCGCACCCCGGCCGCATCTTCACACGCGACCAGCTCCTGTCGAGGGTCTGGGGCTACGACTACGCCGGCGATGGACGGACGGTGGATGTGCACGTGAGCTGGCTGCGTTCCAAGCTGCGATCGGCCGACGGCCACAACTACTTCCGTACCGTCCGCGGCGTCGGTTACGCGTTCGCCCCCAGGGCCTCCTGATGACCGATCGGGCGATCCTTCACCCGCGGACGCCTGGCGGTGAAGGGGGCGACCCGCGGACGAGCGGTTCGAAAGCCGACGCAATCGGTCCGGCGAGCGCGACTCCGAGGGGCCCTGGCCTCTCCACGGTCGGTCAGGCAGAAGCGGCGCTCGACGCGCTGCTCGACGGCACCGGTAGCGACTTCCTGCTGCTGGCGGACCGCCGCCTCCGCGTGGCGCGAGCCGGCGCGATGGCGGCCGAGCTGGCCACGCGAGGCGTCGACGAGCTGCACGGCATGAGCCTGATTGCGGCCTTCGGCTCGATCGCGCTCGACGCGCTCGCCCGAGAAGCGCTCGAGGCCGATGAGACACGCACAGGCGAGGTCCAGCTCGGCCGGCTTGGAAGCCGGACCTATCTCGTCGACGCCGTGCCGCTGGCCACGACCGGGCTCCTCCTGTTCCTGCACGACGTCACCGGCATCCGTCGTGTCGAGCGCGTGCGCCGCGACTTCATCGCCAACATCAGCCACGAGCTGCGAACGCCGCTCTCCTCGATCAAGCTGATCGCCGAGACGCTGTCGAGCGGCGCCGTCGAGGACCCAGGCACAGCGCGCGACTTCGCCGCGCAGATCGAGCGCGAGGTGGACCATCTGCGCCAGCTCGTCGATGAGCTCCTCGAGCTGTCGATGATCGAATCGGGGGAGGTGCAGCTCGGCCTGGAGCCGACCGCTCCCGAAGAGGTGGTGGCCGGCGTCCTGGAGCGCATGACGCCGCTCGCGGAGCGCCGCCGGGTGACCCTCCGGTCCCTGGAGCCCCCAACCCACGCTCGCTTCCTGGTCTCGGCCGATCCCGCGCGGCTCGGCCAGGCGCTTGTGAACCTCGTCCACAACGCCATTAAGTTCAGCTCCGCCGGGGGGGAGGTTCGGGTCGGGTGGGAGGTCCTGCCTGGGCGCATCCGATTCCTCATCTCCGACGACGGACTAGGGATCCCCGCGGGACACCTGCCCCGGATCTTCGAGCGCTTCTACAAGGTCGACCGATCCCGTGCCCGCGATACAGAGCCCGGCGCAGACGACCTGCGCACGGGTAGCGCCGGCCTCGGCCTGGCCATCGTGCGACACATCGCCGAGGCGCATGGAGGATCCGTGGGCGTGGAGAGCCACGAGGGGGTAGGCAGCACCTTCTGGATCGAGCTGCCACAAGCAGCGTAGCAGTGCCGGCGCGAAGGGAGAACGTTGGCCAAGGGCAAGAAGAAGGGGGCCAACCGGGTCCAGGGACCGCCCGAGCTGCTCGTGATCGAGGCCGAGCTGTTCCCGAGCGCGGTGATCGTGGAGCTGTGGCGCAGGACACCAAAGGGCAAGCGCGAGTTCCTCGACAGCCGCCGATTTGAGGTCACAGACGAGAAAGCCGGAGCTCCCGCGGCCGACACGTCGGAAGTTCTGAGCGTTGATGCACCTTCACCCGAGCAACCCGAAGCCTGAATCCCGTGGCGCTCGACCAGCAACTATGATTGAGCGAGCAACTACCCATAACTGGGGGACCAGCCACGAACGAGGCAACCAAGCAGGAGAGGGTGCGAAGCGACGACCCTCGCCTTGCGGCATGGGCCGCCTTCGTGCGCGCGCATGCGCGCGTCACGCGCGCACTCGAGCGCGAGCTCCAGGCCGAGCAGGACCTCACGCTCGCTGACTACGAGGTGCTCCTGCAGCTCGCCCGCGCCGAGCACCGCCAGCTGCGGATGAGCGAGCTAGCCGATCGGCTCGTCCTGTCGCGAAGTGGGGCGACCCGCCTGATCGATCGGCTGGAGGCCGCCGGGCTCGTGGAACGCGCGAGCTGTGCAACGGACCGTCGTGGGCTCTGGGCGTTCCTGACCGAAGCGGGGCATCGTCGGCTCCTGCACGCTGCGCCAGTTCACCTGCGCGGCGTCGGGCAGCACTTCCTTGACCGCATCCCCGCGCGGGAGCTCGAACAGCTCCAGCGCAGCCTGGAGCGCGTGACCGGAGACTAGGGACTCGAGGCTGCCGGCGAGGACCCCGGCAGCTGCCCGGCTGCCTCCGCGCGCAACGAGCGCACCATGGCCGCGCGCGGGTCGGACGGGGCAAGCTGCAGGAACTGGTCGAACCAGCGTAGTGCGCCGGAGCGATCGCCGCTCCCCTGGTACGCGATCAGGCCGCGAAAGAATGCGACGTCCGTAGAGTTCGAGGCGACCTTGGCGAATGCGTCCGTGGCGGCCGCTGCGTCCGTGTAGTCGCCGGAGGTTATGTACGCGGTGATCAGGAGCCGATAGGCGTCCTGCGACTTCTGGTCGACATTCAGAGCCTCCAGCAGCACTATCGCCGCGCGCTGTCGATCCACGTCCGTTCCGGAGTCGAGGTACGCGCGTGCCAATGCGACGAGCCGTGGCGCGTCGTTGGGGTGGGCGCTGAGCTCGGTGAGAAGCCGATGGATCAATGCCTGGCGGTTGGCCTCTGCTCGCGCGGCGAACTCGAGCTGCTCGTTGACGACGGTCTGATTCGCGAGCGTCCATGGCGCGGGCAGGAATGACCCAACGACGAGTAGCGCCAGCAGCACAACGCCTGCACCGACAGCCACGCCACGGGCGCGCGGATGCACCGCTGGCGCGTGCGTGCGCGCTCCTGGGCTCCTCTGCTCAGCCTCGAGCGCAGCGAGGGTGCGCGCCGCGTGCGCCTCAGCTTCTTCGCGCAGTGCCGCATACCCGGCCTCGTCAAGCGACCCCGCGCGCCGATCTGCCTCGACATCGCGAAGGGCTTCGAGCGCGATCCGGTGCCGCACATCGAGCGTCGCCAGATCGTCGTTTCCTTCGGGTGCAGACCGTTCGCTCCGGCGCGAGCCGAGGCGCACGAGCGGTACCCCGACCAGGGCGGCGCAGGCTCCTGCCACCCCAGCGAGCAGGAGCAGTTCGTTGACGTCAGGCATCCAGCCGCTCCGCCTCCTCGCGAACGCGCTCGCGATCCGCCTGGCTCGGCTGCTGCGCGGGGATTACGGGAGTCGGGCGGGTGGCGCCCCGCCAGATCCATGCGGTGAGTGCGGCGAGACCGAGCAAAACGACGACGCCCGGCAGCAGCCACGCGATCGGCGCACGGGGAGCAAGCAGGATCCACTCTCCGTAGCGATCGACGAAGTGGCTGCGCACTTGATCCGCCGAGAGCCCGCGGGCGAGCAGCTGATCGATCTGGGTCCGAATCTCGGTTGCCGACCCGGACGGCGAGTCGGCAACCGATAGGCCCTGACAATCCGGGCAGCGCAGCTCATCGGCGATCTGGTGCGCGAGCTCCGCCTGTGTCGGATGGCCCGGGGGGCGCAGGTAGGTGAGGCCAATCAAGGCCACCAGCGCCAGCGTTGCGCCGGCCGCGACCGGAACCGCCAGCGTCCTCATCGGTCAATCGCCGCGGCAAGGAGAGGAGCGACTCGCGCCGCCAGCACCGCGTCGGTGAGCGGGCCGAACTGCTTCGCTCGGACGATGCCCGCGGCATCCACGAAGTAGCTCTCAGGCGGTCCGGTGACGCCGAAGTCGAGCGCCAATGTGCCACCCGGATCGAGCAGGATCGGCCAATCCCCACCGTAGCGAGCCACGAACGTGCGCCCTCGGTCCGCAGTGTCCTGGTAGAGCACGCCCACGATCGTGATGCGATCGCCGTAGCGGCGCTGCGCATCGCTGAGGATCGCATGCTCGGCGACGCACGGGGCACACCAGCTCGCCCAGAAATTGATGAGGATCGGCTTCCCTCGGAGCTGCTCCGCCGTCATCGTCTGACCGTCGAGCGTCACGAGGCGGAACGACGGAAGCGGCTTGCCGATCAGCTGCGATGGGATCTCGGCGGGGTCTCTGCCAAACCCGAAGTTCAGCACCCAGACGAGTGGCACGAGCACGATTGGGATGAGCAGCCAGCGGAGGTGGCGCATGGTCAAGCCCCCTCCCGCAACGGGGCCGCGGCGTCGCCCGGCAGGGCGTCTGCCGAGCGCGGCCCAAGGTCAGGCGCGGGTCCCACGCCCGCTCCCGCCGTCGCGAGCGCCTTGACCGGCACTCGGCGCCGCTCCGGCCAGATTGCGAAGACGGCGCCCGCCCCAACCACCAGACCGCCGAGCCAGATCCAGACGACGATCGGATTGACGACGGCACGTAGGGTCACGGTCCTCGTCGCCGGGTCGTAGGCAAGAAGGGTCACGTATAGGTCCTCACCCAGGCTGGTGCTGACCGCCGGCGACGCAATCTCCGCCTGCGCATTCGGATAGGCGCGGAGGGCCGTCGCCAGGGAGCCAGAGCGGGGGCCGACGTACGCGACCTCCGCGCGCGTCTCGATCACTCGCGGGTCGTCCGCGAGCGCCTCCGTGACGAGGCGCTGGTAGGTCAGGGTATAGCCACGGACGGCGAACGACTGCCCGGGATGCAGCGTCGCGGTGGTCGCGCTGCCCATCGTCGCGCTGACGGCGACCGCCGTGGCCATGCACACGATCCCGAGGTGGACGAGATAGCCCCCGTACCGGCGCCGGTTGCGGGTCGCCAGGCGCCAGGCGGCGACGGGCGGAGCTTCGCCGCGCGCACGAGCCCGAGCCCGCGCCCCTCGCACCACCTCGTCACCCATGATCGCGACCACGAACCCGGCGAGTCCAACGGTTGCCAGTGGCGGCGCCTGCCGCATGCCGAGTGCCCAGGCGCACAGCACGCCGACCACCCCCACGATCACCGGCACCGCGAAACGCTCGCGCACTGTGCTCCAGCGCGCCGTCCCCCATGGCAGCGCGGGCCCCACACCCATGAGGAAGATGAGGAGCAGGAAGAACGGTGCGTTGACCTGGCTGAACCACGGGCCACCGAGGCTGACCTTGACGCCGCTGATGGCCTCGGCGGCCAGCGGGTAGAGGGTCCCGAAGAGCACCGCGAAGGTGATCCCCAGGAAGAGGACGTTGTTGAACAGGAACGCGGACTCGCGGCTAACCGGTGCGCCAGGCGGTCGCGCGTCGGCAAGCTCGGGCAGGCGCCAGACGAGGAGCGCCAGCGAGCCGCCTAGTGCGACCGTGATAGCAGCCAAAAACCATGGTCCGATCGCGGACTGCGTGAAGGAATGGACGCTGTTGACGACGCCCGAGCGGGTGAGGAACGTGCCCAGCAGGGTGAGAGTGAAGGTGGCGATCACCAGCGCCACCGTCCAGATCTTCAACGTCCCGCGTCGCTCGGCGACCATCGAGGAATGGATGAAGGCCGTGGCCGTCAGCCACGGCAGGAGAGCGGCGTTCTCGACCGGGTCCCATGCCCAGTAGCCGCCCCAGCCGAGCACCTCGTAGCTCCAGAACGCACCGGCGGTGATCCCGAGGGTAAGGAAAATCCACGGGACCAGAGTCCAGCGCCGCACGATCCCTAGCCATTCCTCGTCCGTCCGACGCGTGATGAGCGCGGCAACCCCGAACGCGAAGGGGACCGCCAGCCCGGTGTAGCCCAAGTACAAGAGCGGCGGATGCAACCCCATGAACGGATGGTTCTGGAGGAGAGCGTTGGGACCCGGTCCTTCCATGGCTACCGGGGTCACCCGGGTGAACGGGTTGCCGGGCCAGGTCATGACCGCGAAGAAGAACGTGGCGATCAGTGCCAGCGTCGCTCCGACCCACGGCATGAGTGCCGCGTGCCGATTGCGATGACGCCAGATGGCGAGGCTCGCATATCCCGTGAGCAGCAGGGTCCAGAACAGAATGCTCCCCTCGAGCGCCGCCCAGAGCGAGATGACCGAGAAGAAGGGCGGTGTGGTAGTGGCGTTGTTGCGAGCGACGTAGAGCACGCTGAAATCATGTGTCAGCAGCGAGATGACCATCGCCATGCAGGGCAGGGCGACGAGCGCGAAGGTTGCGTAGACCGATCGCTGGGCGCTCGCCAGCAGGGCGTCGTCGCGCCGTCGCGCGCCGACAATGAAGGCGATCGCAGCCCAGACGCTGAAGGCCAGGCCGACGACGATCGCGACATGACCGAGGGTCGGGATCACGGGTCGGTCACGGCTGCAGCGTCGGCGCGATGTGACTTGGGACGGCGCCCGCCGACGGGGCGACGTAGTTCTCGTCGTGTTTCACGAGCACCTGCTCCGCGGCAAAGACGCCATCCGCCCTCAGCGTCCCCTCGACGACGGCGCCGATCCCCTCCCGAAGCAGCGCGGGCGGCGCAGTCGTGGTGTGGACCGTGACGTCGGTCGTGCCATCGGTGAGGATGAAGGTGAGGTCGGTGTCCGGGCCGTGCCGTGACCCCGGTTTCACGAGGCCGCCGAGGCGCACCGTCTCGCCGATCGCGCGGCTGCCGCGCGCCGCCAGCTCGGTGGGAGTGAGGTAGTAGACGAGAGCGTTGCCGACGGAGTTAAACGCCAGGTACGCGATCACCCCCACGACGACGGCCACGGCGAGCAGGATGCCCCAGCGGCGGCGACGAGGCACCGCCGCGGGGACCGGTGGGCCCAGGGTCATGCCCGACCGCCGTCTCCCTGATCAGCGGGATCGCTCCGGAGCTCCGGTCGGCTCTGCCGCCGAGCCGCGGCCAATCGCCGCACGAGCGCCAGAGCGTAGAGGCCGAGTCCACCAATGATTACCCCGTAGGCGGCGATCACGAAGGCGACGTCCTTCATCGGGCCGCCTCGGTGGCGTCGCCGGAATCGATCGGGCTGGTCATCGTCGTCTCATGGCCGCGCGCCTTCGCGCGTGCCCGGACCACGCGACCGTAGCGCGCCGCCTCCTCGTGGCCTGCCTGCAGGCGGGCCAGCTGGTAGCGACGGATCATGAGCCAGCTCCAGGTCAGGGTGAAGGCCAGCACCATTCCGACCAGCGCGAGCACGAACGGCAGCGGAGCGGCCGGATGGAGGATCTTGTTCGGGTCCAGGAAGGTCGGTCCCTGGTGCAGACCGCGCCACCATATGACGCTGAAGTGGACGATCGGGATATCGACGGCCGCCACCAGCCCGACGATCGCTGCCCGCGTCGCACGCCGCGCCGGGTCATCCGAGAGGCGGCGGAGCAACAGGTAGCCCACGTACAGGGCCAGGAGCAGCGCGGTCGTCGTCAGCCGGGGATCCTCCCACTGCCAGAAGGTGCCCCATACCGGGCGCGCCCACATCATGCCGCCCCAGATCGCGAACGCCGTGAACATGACCCCGATCTCCGCGGACGAAACGGCAACCGCGTCGAAGCGCAGGTCTCGGCGCCAGAGCCAGCCGATCCCCGCCAGCGCGGTCACCCCGAAGGACAGGTAGGCGAGCCACGCGGAGGCGACGTGTGGATACATGATCCGCTGCGCATCGCCCTGGTTGAGGTCGGCAGGGACGACGAAGAGGCCGAATCCCGCTGCCGCCAGGACGGCGGCGAGTGCCACGAAGCCGAGGATCCGCGTCTTCATCGGTCCTATCCGTCCTCCAGCAGGTAGCCGTATGTCCCGGCACCGGCGATCACCATGACGACGTCGAAGGCGGCGAGCAGCTGCAGCCAGGCCGGCAGCTCGCCGAACGGATCGCCGGTGAGCGCCGCGGTTGTCGCCTTCACTGCGGCAAGCAGGAGGGGCGCAATTATGGGCAGCACGAGAAGCGGCAGCATCACCTCTCGCGCGCGCATCCGGACGGTCACACCGGCGTAGAAGGTGCCTGCCGCCGCGAAGCCGATGGCTCCCAGCACAACGGTCAGCACCAGGACCGCCCATGCCGGACCGATGTTGACCGCGTACATCAGGGCGACGGCCGGGATGACGAGGATCCCCAGGATCACCATCGCGATGGCGCCTACCAGCGCCTTCCCCGCGTAGATCGCGCGGCGGTCGACGGGGTAGAGGGCGAGCTGCTCCAGGGCGCCGTCCTCGGTCTCGATCTGGTGGAACCGTGCGACCGCGAGCAGCCCGGCGAAGACGAGCGCCAGCCAGAGGAGCCCAGGCGCCGCATCGGCGAGGCGGTGAGCGTCGGGGCCAAGGGCAAACCCGAAGAGCAGCAGGACCAGCGCGGCGAAGGTGAGTGTGCTGACCGCCGTGTGCCTTCCACGCAGCTCGGCGAGCAGGTCCTTGCGCGCGATGGCCCACGCGATCGTGATTTCCCGGCGGACGTCGCTCACGCGCCGACTCCCAACGGTCCGGCAGGCACCTGGCCTGGCTCCCTATCTGCTCCGCCGGCCGGTCGATCAACGACCGCCGTGATGCCGCTTCCTCCCGCAGCCGCCACCAACCCGTTAGCAAGATGGACCGCCGCGTCAGCCAGGCCCATCAGCCGCTCGCTCGCGTGCGAGGCGACCAGGGTCGTCACGCCCGTGCGACGCCAGGATCGCAGCAGTCCCTCCACGAACCGAATCCCCTCCTCGTCGAGTGCGGCGAACGGCTCGTCGAGGAGGACCACGCTGGGCCGCGCGAGGAGCACGCGGGCCAGGGCCAGGCGGCGCCGCATGCCGGCTGAGAAGCCATGCACGCGCTGGTCGCCGAAGGGGCTGAGTCCAACCTGCTCCATCAGATCGGTGACGCGCTGGCCCGCCGTCGAGGGCGGCATCCCCAGCATCGCGGCGGCGAAGCCCAGGTTCTCACGGCCGGTCAGGTCGTCGTAGAGCCCGGAGGCATGTCCCAGGTAAGCGACCCTTCGCCGCACCAGATCGGGGGCCTCCGTCACGCCGATGCCATCCACCGAAGCGGTGCCGTAGGAGGGGCGGATGGCGGTGGACAGGATGCGCAAGAGGGTCGTCTTGCCGGCGCCGTTCGGACCGAGAAGGGCAACACAGCGGCCCGCCTCCACGGAGAGCGTGACGCCGGCGAGGGCGGCATTCCCGCTAAAGAGGCGGGCGAGCTCGTGAGTGGTGACGGCCGGGGGCAACAGCTCCGGGGCGCCCACGGACCGGGGCGAGGCGTAGATCGTGGTCTGCGGCATGCTCGACGCGCGGCTGGGGGTGGGTGGTGGCCACTATGCGGCGCCTCGACGGGCGCGTCAAATGAGCCGCGCCGGCTGCAGACACGCGGTCACAATGCTGAAACCGCCTGCGTACGGGTGAGCAGTCCCATCGTCCGGCAGAGGAGTGGTTTTCCCATGGATCAGCTGACCAGCAATCCCTGCGCCCAGCGCACGACGCGCGCCCTTTCGGGAGTCGCGATGATCGCCGTGACCGGCCTGCTACTTGCGGCATGCAACGGCGGAGCCAGCCCCACCACCGCCGCCTCGAGTGGGGGCACGAGTGCCAGCACTGGAGCGAGTACCGGGACCGGCGCTGCGACGGTGACGATCCAGAACATCGCGTTCTCGCCGGCGACACTCACCATCAAGGCAGGCACGACCGTGAATTTCAGCAACCAGGACACGGTCGGCCACACCGCCACCAACGGCGTCAATGGCACGCCAGATCCGAACGCCCTCTTCGACATCGACCTGCCGGCTGGCGTGGCGGGCAGCTTCACTTTCGTCAAGCCGGGGACCTACCAGGTCACGTGCAAGATCCACCACGGGATGCACATGACGATCACCGTCCAATGAGCGAGCGGCGCGACCCGTTTGGTTGACCCTCCATGGGGCCGGTGCTACCGTTTGCCGCCCGATGGACGCCGCCCTCCCTTCGCCGACTGCGTCACACGTGCGCTCGCGCGCCGAGCGCCGTGCGGCTGCCCGTGAGGCGGAGTGCGCCGCGACCGCCGCGCTCAACGTTCTGGGTCAGAAATGGGTGCTGCGAATCGTGCGCGAGCTCGGTGACCGCACGCAACGCTTCTGCGAGCTCCAGGACGCATTGGGTGGCGCCAATTCGGCGACCCTCTCGCAGCGTCTCCGGCTCCTCGAGGACGAGGGGCTGATCGACCGCCACATGGTCTCCGAGACGCCGCCCTGGGTTGAATATTCACTGACCGGCAAGGGCGCGGACCTGCGCCGCGCAATCGGGCCCATCGACGCCTGGGCCGAGCGCTGGCTGGCGCGCGACTGAGCGTCGCGAGCCGCGTCGGACTATGAGCCACCCCGTCGCCGAGGAGCGCCCGACCCAGCATGGCGATGCCATGAACCTCCTGCGCCAGGAGGTCGCCGAGGCACCCGGGCCGGACGCCGCGGCACAGCGGGCCGTCGAGGTCCTCCACGAACGGTTCCATCACTACGACTGGGTCGGGATCTACTGGCTCGACGCCAGCGGGCTCGAGCTCGTGCTCGGGCCGTGGATTGGCCCGGAGGCCACCGAGCACACGCGCATTCCAATCGGCACCGGGATCTGCGGCGCCGCCGCCTCGACTGGCCAGACCCAGCTCGTCGACGATGTGACCGCCGACCCCCGGTACCTTGCCTGCTTCGCCAGCACGCGCAGCGAGATCGTGGTGCCCATCTTTGCCGAGGGCCAGGTGGTCGGCGAGATCGACATCGATGGCAATGACACGGCCGCGTTCGACTCGACCGATGCGCTCTTCCTCGAGGAGATTGCCGCGCTCCTGGCCCCGCTCCGCCCACGCGGCTGACCGGCGCGCGGGGCGTAACCATTGCCGTAGACACTCCGATGGTGACGCTGGACGACGAGCCCGCGCGTGGCCGATTCGAGGAGGTCTACGACGCCTTCGTGGTCCCGATCTATCGCTTCGTGTACGCACGCGTCGGCAACCGTCCCGACGCCGAGGACCTGACCGCACAGGTGTTCATGCGCGCCGTGGAACAGCTCGATACTTCCCGCGAGGATGGCCAGATCGCAAGCTGGCTCTACCGGGTCAGCCAGAACGCGATCGCGGACTACTGGCGAGCCTTCTACCGGCTGCCGATCGTTGGCAACGATCAGCTGGGCGAGGCGTGGGAGCCTGCCGACGTGCCGAATCCGCTCGACGGCGCGTCCCGCGACCGAACTGTCGGCGAGGCGGCCGGTGAGGACCGCACACGGATGCGAGTCGAGCGGCTCCTCTCCCGGCTACCAGAGAACTACCGGAGGGTACTCGAGCTCCGATTCCTGCAACGCCTGTCCGTGGCGGAGACCGCCGACAAGATGGGGATCACCCGCGGCAACGCGAAGGTGCTCCAGTACCGTGCGCTGCGCAAGGCCGCGGTGCTGGGGGAGGCGACCGATGGCTGATCGCCCGCCAGATTCTCGCAGCTCTCGCGATCCGGATGAGCCGCGCGACATCCCCGACGAGTTGCCGGCAGCGGACCGCTTCGAAGCCTACCTCGAGGCGCTCCTCGGGGGTGGCCGCCCATCGCCCGAGCACATCGGTTCCGAGGACGAGGCGGAGATCGCCCGCACGGCAGCCGAACTGGCGGCAGCGTCAGGCGAAGGCGCGGACCCCGATCCGGCCTTCATCGAGCAGCTCCGCCTTCGCATGCGCCAGGCAGATGAGGGGATCGCATCGGTCCGCACGCCACTCCCTGTGCGCCGGAGCGCCCCAGCGGGGCAGCAGGAGCCCACGCGCTCCGCGCCGGTCGGTGGCGCCGAGCCGACCGGGCGCGTCCGGATCTCGCGCCGGGCACTGCTCCAGGGTGGCATCGGTGCGGCTGCCGGCCTCGCGGCAGGAGCACTGGGCATCTCGATCCTGCGCCAGCCTTCCTCCCCATCTGCGCCGCCGTTCGGCGGCAGCTTCCCGCTCGTCAAGGGCGAGGGATTCTGGACCCAGGTGGCAAGCGTCGCCGATCTTCCGGCTGGCTCCGCCGCTCGTTTCGCCACGGCAGCCTTCTCCGGGTACGTCGTGAACGACCATGGCGAGATTCGGGCGTTGAGCTCGGTCTGCACGCACATGGGCTGCACCCTCTACTTCCGACCCGATTGGCAGGACCTGCGCTGCCCGTGCCACGGGGCGAGCTTCGACCTGACCGGGCAGCTCGCCAACGGCAAGGACCGATGGAAAGCAACCGGAGGCTATCGGGGAGACGCGAGCGCGTATCCGGTCTCTTTGCCAGCCCTGGTACGCCCTCGCGTCAAGGTCGAGGACGGTGAAGTCTACGTCTGGACCGCCCAGGTCTGACCGCCGGCCAGCCAGTGTGCGCCCGGGACGAGGCGCTACCCGGCGGTAATCCACCTGATCAGGTAGGCGACGACGTAGGGGACCGCCACGACGGCAAGGATGGCCAGCAGTCCCAGTCCGACGTACAGGAAGAGCGTCAGGTCCGGAGGCCCACTGCGTTCGGGCGGCGGCTCGACGCGGCGCGGGAGGTGCGTTGGTCGCCGCGGGCGGCGGTGCTCGTACGAATGCTGATGCAGCTCCGGCACCTGACCGCCCGACATCAGTGGCCGCGCTCCACGGCCTCGAGTAGATCTCGCAGGCGGCGGCGGCGCGCCCTCACGTCGTTCGCGTAGCGCTCGATCCCCTCGAGGATGTGATCGGGGCCCAGGTGCGCCTCGTCCATCACCTCGTCGACCGTCCCGCCGGTCCGCCACCGGTCGTCCCAATCCGGGGTCAGCGAGTACTCAGCGGCAAGTGGCCCATCGACCCAATCTCGGCCGAGCTTCAGCGTGCGGTTCATGATCGCCATCCCGTCCCACTTGTCCGCCGCAGAGCAGATCCTGTCTCGGTACTTTGTAGACTGCCGCCGGAAAAGCTGCGGACTGATGGCCGCGACGATCCGCACATTGATGCCCGCGCGGTCGAGCTCCGGGAGCACCTTCACCACATTGGCCGTCGTAACCGTGCCCTGCACGTAAACGGTGCCGGCGCTCTGGCTTTCGGGCCGCGCGTCGCGGATCAGGTACGCGCCGCGCGCCGCCTCGAAGTGCGAGGCCATGCCGAGCGCGGCGCGATCGGGGATCTCGACCGCCGGACGGGTGAGGTGGAGCGCCACGATCGGTATGTCGGTGGCCAGTGCCGCGGCGAGGACCACCGGAACCTCGTTGTGCTCCCAGGGGTGGAGGTCGACGATGTGACCCTCGGGGACGAGCTGGGTAACTGCCGTCTCGTAGATGCCGAAGTGGGTCCGTGAGTCCTCGGCGGTCTCCGGACCGGAATGACCGGCGACCCAGATCACCTTGCCGACCTTCAGTTCGCAGTCCTGCGCCAGCTGCGAGAAGAGGCGCATCGGTCCGTACTTCAGGTAGCTGAAGGATCCGTAAGTCGAGCACGCCCCCCAGAAGCCGTTGAAGGTCGCCATAGGGTCATCCGCGAGGTTGACGGTTGCCAGTCCGACCATCATTCCGGAGTTCGTGAACTCGGTGATCTCCTGCGGGAGGAGCGTGCCGCGTGGATTCGTGTCGCGGTCGTACCAGCCCCACCCCGGCACGCCATCGAAATCCTTGGCGAAGCCGATGATGTTCGTCGACTCGGCGAGATCGGCCGAACAGGCGATGACGAGTGGGCGGCCGTAGTTCGTCTTGGCGAAGGCGTTGACCCAGGCGCCCCAGGTGGCGAGCGCCGCGCGATTGGGCGCTTTCTCGCCGGGCTGCTTCCACATGCTCGCGGGGTAGTCGCGGTAGGCGACAAGCCGATGGTCGTCGAAGATCGTTGCGCCCCCGTTTCCCAGATTGAAGGCGGCGACGTGGTCGGGCACCGTCTCGGCGACCTCGACCAGGCGGTCGCTGATCGCATCGATCAGCGATGGATCGCGACGCAGTACGCTCATGGCGACCGCGAAGTTGGCCCGCGCCTGAGCGTCTCGCTCGGCCGAGTCGGCCGGGGCCGCGGCATCGACCCCAACGTACTCGACGCCGTATTTGTCCATGAACTCCTTGCGCACCGCCCAGAACTCCGGCGCGTTCATCGGCCAGGGCGACCCGTGACTCTTATTGTCGTATTTGCCGTAGCCGCGACCCTTCCGCGTCCGGAACCAGGCCATTGATGGCACCCGGTCGGGGTTCTCGCCGCGCACGACCTCGAGCACGGTGCGGGTCACCGGTTCCCACTCGGAGCCCTGCGGCGTTCCCATCACCCGCCACCCGTAGACCCTGAACCACTCCTCGGGCGTGCCGTGCACGACCCGGGATATGGGCGTGTCGTCGATGCCAAAATCGTTCCAGTCGACCAGGAAGACGAGGTTCGAGAGGCCCAGGCCCCAGGCACTGTTGCGCGTCTCGTGGCTTGCGCCTGGGGTGAGGCCGCCCTCGCCCTCGACGACGAAGACCTTCACCTCCTCGCAGCCCGCCAGTTTGAGCGCAGTCGCCTCACCGGCCGATGGCGGCATCCCGTGCCCCGAAGGCCCCGTGTTGAACTTCAGGAAGAGGGTCTTCCCCTGCATCTCCGCATGCCCCGGGAGGCCGCCGCGGCGGCGCAGCTTGAGGAGATCCTCCCAGGTGAGCGCCCAGCGCCCGTCATCCGGGAAGGAGAAGGCCGGATTCGGGTCTCGTTCGTGACGCGCCCTCAACGTCTCGTTGAGCACCGCGAGCGTCGCGTACACCAGCGGCACCGTATGTCCCGCGGAGAGGACGAATCGGTCGGCGAACGGCCGCCATGGGCGGCGGATGTCCCAGCGCATGGCCCCCGACAGGAGCGTCGCAAGAAGCAGGTGAACCTTGGATCGCGATCCACCGGGATGCCCACTCTGACGGTAGTTGAGGGCCAGGTCGATCGACTCGTCAACAACGTCCTTGACCACCTCCCAGCGCTCGAAGTCGGCCGTGGCGCGCTCGAAGAGCGCCTCCGGCGTGAGCGGTGGCGAGGTCTTCACCGGCTAGGCCGATGCAGCAGATGCGAGCTGGCCGGTACGCTCCAGCTTGGCCAGCGATTCGGCGGCGCGATCGAGGGCGCGCTGCAGGTTTTCGCGGCTGTTCGCGTAGGAGAAGCGCAGGTAGCCCTCGCCGTACCGACCGAACGAGGTGCCCGCCAGGCCACAGACGCCCGCGTCGTAGAGGAGATGGTCCGCGACCTCAGCGCTGGTTCGGCCAAACGCAGAGACGTTCGGGAAGGCGTAGAAGGCCCCATGGGGCATGACGCAGCTCACCCCCGGGATGGCGTTCAATCCCTCCACGATCAGCGAGCGGCGTGCGATGAATTCCGTGCGGAACGCCTCAGGCTCGTCCTGCGGACCGGTCAACGCCGCGATCGCGCCCGCTTGGGCAAAGGCATTCGTGCAGCTGACGCTGTTGATCACCAGCGTGCTGTACGCCTTCGCGAGCCACTCGGGGACAATCCCGTAGCCGAGCCGCCACCCGGTCATCGCGAAGGTCTTGCTGAAGCCGTCCAGCGTGATCGTGCGCTGAGCCATGCCGGGCAGGGTGGCGATCGAGAGTGGCTCCCCCTCGTATTGAAGGCGGCCATAGATCTCATCGGTCAGGACGACGAGGTCGCGCGCCACGGCGATCCGCGCGAGCTCACGGATGTCGTCGGCGCTGAGCGTGGAGCCGGTGGGGTTGTGAGGCGAGTTGATGACGATCATCCGTGTCCTGTCCGTCACGAGGCCCGCGACTTCCGCGACGTCCATCTTGAAGTCGTTGCCCTCACGCAGTGGCGCAGCCACCGCTTTCCCTCCGACATATCGGATCATGCTCTCGTAGATCGGAAATCCCGGATTGGGATAGATGACCTCGTCGCCTTCGTTGATGAGGGCGAGCATCGCGTAGAACATGATGGGCTTGGCGCCGGGCGTGACGATCACCTGCTCGGGCGTCGCGTCGATCCCCTTCCAGCGCTTGACGTCGGCGGCGATCGCCTCGCGAAGCGGCGCGATCCCCGCAGCCGGCGTGTAGTGCGTCATCGCCTGCTCGAGAAGGCCGCGGCTGGCCGCCTCGGAGATGTGGCGCGGTGTGTCGAAGTCCGGCTCTCCCATCTCGAGGTGGACCACCTCCCGCCCGGTGGCTTCCAGGGCGCGGGCGCGGGCCGCCGCCTCGAACGCGGTCTCGGTCCCGATCCGTTCCATGCGGCTGGCAAGTCTCACGGAAAGTCGCCTCCTGTACGGGGTTCCTCTGAAGGCAGGCGGAGTTCAGCCGAGAGTGTACCGATATGCATCTGGGGTATCCAACGATCCCGCGGCCCCGGGCCGTTGGGGTCCCACACCCGATTGGGCCATTGCAGCGTATGACAGGTCCGCTGGTATACTTTCCGAAGCGTAACTAACCCATTCCGCTGCGCCGAGCAGCGAGAGGAGAACCGCCTTCCCATGACGATGCCGGACACGACACCGCAGGTCGCTCCCACGGGGCCACCCGCGATTGCGCCCGACGAGCTCGTGATGCTCACTGACGCCGCCGCCCAGAAGGTCATGGAGCTGCGGTCCCGCGAAGGCAAGGAGGCAGCCCGCCTCCGTCTTTTCGTCAAGAGCGGTGGCTGCTCAGGCTTCAGCTATGGGCTCGCCTTCGACGACAAGCTTGGCGAGGGTGACCGCGTCGAGGACCACGCCGGCGTACCGATCGTGATCGATCAGTTCAGTGCCCAGTACGTCGAGGGCGCCGAGATCGATTATGTCGACTCGCTGATGGGATCCGGATTCGCGATCAACAACCCGAACGCCGTGAGCAGCTGCGCTTGCGGTTCGTCGTTCAACACCGACGGTTCTCCGGCCCGTGCCGGCGGCTGCGCCCACTGACGTCCCGGCTGCCCGCGCGGGCAGCACTCGACTCCGCCCAACGGCCCCGACCCCAACGGGGCCGTTTTCGTTGCCCGCTACTCGCCTGAGTCGTCGTGTTCGAAGACGGAGGCTGCGGCAACCGCTGCCGCATTGACAGCCCCGCCCAGGGCCTCGGGGCGCGGCTGGCTCAGCGGAATCGGGCGCACGTATCGGTCAACCAGCTCGCGCGTCCCGCCGACCTGCAGCCGGTCGAAGAGAATTCCGAGCCTCGCGCGCAGGTTCTGAGCGATCTCATCGGCTGAGTCCGGCGGCAACGTCCAGAGGGCGCGCTTGAACGGCCCAAGGGCTTTCTTGCGGGTCTTGTAGAGGAACTGCTCGTCCGTCTCGCCGTCCTTGCGTTCATCCGCACAGTTGGCGAAGCACCAGGCCATCATTTCGGCTCGCAGGTCATCCGGCAGGCCCCCGGCGTCGTACAGGATGTTCTGGAATCCGGTCGCCAAGTGGATCTCGGCGGTCCCGTTGGCGGGAAAGTGCCCGAACGCCTCCTCCGGCAGGGTCGAGGCGCCGTGCTGGACGCAGCCGGCGAGCCCGTATTCCTCGCGGGCAACGGTCGACAGACGGCGCATGGTGTCGAAGTCGATCTTGACATGGGCGATGGAGCCGTCGGGGAGCGGCACACCGCCATGGCTGGTTCCCGTCTGGATGCTGATCTTGCTGAGGCCGGCAAGTCCTGAGCCGTGGAGCTGGCCGAAGTACCCATGCAGGTAGGCGCGCAGCTCCTCCTCGTTCGAGTTCGACTTTCCCACCTCGCCGATCTCGCCCCCGATCGAGACGGTCAGGCCGGCGGGCTCGATGCTGCGAATCAGGCGAGTCAGCTCCACCGTGTTATCGGCGTTCACACGCTGCTGCCCCCGGACCGTGGGCAGTGAGAGGTCGACGAGCGTGCTGCTGTCGATGTCGATGTTCAGGAATCGGGCGGCCAGCGCCTCGCGCGTCAGCTGCTGCAGGCCGTCCATCTCGGCGCCGGGATCGGCCTTCCACTTCGCCGCGCTGAATTGGAAGTGATCGCCCTGGAGGAAGACCGGCCCTTCCCAGCCGGTTCGCAGCGCTGCGGCAAGGATGACGGCAGCGTATTCGGCCGGGCGCTGATCGGTATATGCCATCTCGCTCTTGGCGATCTCGAACACAACGGAGCCGGCGTTGCGCTCCATCGCCGCGGCAAAGACCTGGCGCGCGGTCAGGTACGCGCTGGCCCGGACGTTGATGGCCGGCACCGTGAATCGAGTCGGCTCGAACTCGCCGCGACCGCGGGCCATGTATAGCTCGTGGATCGAGGCCGATGGGCAGCCCAGCTCCTGGCTCGCGGCCCAGATCAGCCAGCGCGCGGCATCGCGGAGCGCGGTGTCCGGATTGAAAACGGCATCGAAGACCAGATCGTCGACCTTCTGGTCGCGGAAGCGCGCGCGGTCGGGGACCCGGAAGCGGTCAGGATCGAGGCGGGCCGCCGGCTCCAGACGGTCGAGGAGCTCCTGCACAGAAGTTGCGGTCATGGCACTCATCCTATCGAAGGGCGGAGACGATGGTGAATGCCAGGAGGAGACAGGCTGGCAACCCGATGACCGCCGCGAGCAGGTACCAATCGCGCGCGGCGCGGGCATCTGCAATGCGTCGCGCCCTCAGCCGCGAGACCCAGGCCAGGACGGCTGAGAGGCCCGCGATATACAGGATCGTCCCCAAGCCGATGACGGGCACGGTCACCGGCCGTGCCGCGGCACACTGGCCCAGGGAGAGCGGGCCGCCGGGCGGGCAAGGGGCCGTCAGCTCGAGTGCCAGCACCGCGGCGGCGGCGACCGCCACGGCCGCCGACCACGCGAGATGGATCAGCAGTGGGCGGCGGATGGGATCGAGCTCGATGCTCGCGCTCGGGTCGTCTAACCGGCCAGGTAGGCGGCGGAACGCTCCGCCGCGGCCTGCGCCTCGCGGCGGGTGACGCGGCGGAACTCGAAATAGAAATAGACCAACGAGGCGGCTCCCAGCCCGGCCACGAGCGTTCCGAACCCGATTGCCTGGAGGGGGAAGAGCTCCTGGCCGGGAGTGGTGGCGATGAAGGTGCCTCCGGCCATGTTGAACGCCAGGAGTGGGATGAGCAGGAGGTAGACGAAGAGCACCTGCAGGAAGTCGATGATCCGGATCAGATTCCACGCGAAGCCGCGCCGTCCGCGGGCGATCTGTGTCCAGAGCCCGACGGCGATGAGGAGCAGGAAGTTTCCGCTCCCCACCCCGGCGGCTATCACGAAGCCGACCTCCGCGCTGAAGTTCAGGAAAGGGATGTACTGGGTGACCCCGTAGTAGACGTAGTTGGGGACGTAGGCGAGCAGGAAGTAGACGTAGAGGAGGAGCGGCACGCCCTTCAAGACCGCGACCAGCCAGCTCTCGTAGCCGTACAGGAACCAGCTCATGAAATCGTCGACCTGCGTGAGCAGGCGCTCGCCGACGCGGCGGGGTCGAGGGCGGTAGCTGCCGGCCATGCGTCGTTACTTCTTCTGCGTCAGAAGGAAGGTGATGAGCGCCTGGAGCTGGTCATCCGGAAGCTGCGACACCGGGAAGGGAGGCATGCCCGTGGCGGTCCCGCCGTTGTAGTTCGTCGAGGAGTCGCGAATCCAATTCTTCAGGAACGAACGCGGATCCGCGGCGTAGTCGGACTGCATCTTGGCAAGGTCTTTGGGGGGAGTCGGAAGGGTGGTGACCAGTGCATTTCCGATATTCTGGATGTCCGGATAGGTTCCGGGTACGCCGGCCAGCTGCGCTCCGTGACAGCTGACACAGCCGGCGCTGCTGTACACCGCCTTGCCCGCCGCCACCGTGTCGGGGACGGGCGCCTGCGACTTCGTGGCGGCCTCCTCCGCCCAGCTCGTGACGAGTGCGGTGAGGCCGTCGATCTGCTGCACCGTCAGGGACCCACCGACCTCCGTGCTCCAGGCCGGCATGTCGGAGTTCACGTTGCCCGAGACGACGACCCCACCAAAGCGAATCACGAGGTTCACGTACTCCGGGTTCACCTTGAGCTTGGCGGCGATGGTGGCGCTGTGCAGGTTGGGCGCCGATCGCCCCTGGGCGTCCCCGGGAATTGGACCGCCCTGGCCATTGGCCCCGTGGCAGCGTGCGCACTGCGCCGCTGAGGGATCCGCCGGGTTCTGGGCGAAGACGCGGGTGCCATAGTCGAGCATCGCCTGCGCATCGCTCTTCTCGCGTTCCGCCAGCCGAGACTGATCGGTCAGCCAGTAGAAGACGGTGAAGAGAGCCAGCGCGGTGACGGCGACGACCCCAAGCGTCTTCAGGCGCATCGGCTAGCTCGCGCAGTGGGGAATCTTGGCGGTGTCGCGGTTGTCGAAGGTTGCGGTACCGATGGGCGGCCCGTTGATCTTTTGCCCGGTATGGATCACGTACACGCCGTTGCTGTTGACGGAGAACGGGAAGCGATCCATGCCTCGGGGAGCGGGACCGGCACGCTTCTCACCGAGGATGTTGTACTTGCTCCCGTGGCAGAGGCATTCGAACCAATGGCTCTTGTCACACAGCGGCGGTATCTGGCAGCCCAGGTGCGGGCACTTGCGATAGAGCGCCAGGACCGCGGTCTTGGGATCTGGAACGCTCGGCGACTTGCCGTCGACGAGGTCCTCGCCGGCCGGGATGTTCACGAGGAAGAGCCGCGCCTGCGGATAGCTGTACGGCTGGCCCTTGGCCCAGTCGGGGAAGACGCCGACGATGTCCTTCGCCGACCCGAGCTCGATGTCGCCGCCAAGGCCGCCCTTCAGGTTGGGCCACAGGAAGGCGAACGTGCCACCCAGGAACTCCAGCGATAGCAGCCCCACTCCCCAGCCGATCATGCGCCGCATGAAGCCGCGGCGCGTTATCTCGCCTACAGGCGGGCCGTGGACCGGACCGTACCCGAGCTCGCTCATAGGTTGAAGAAGAGGCCGTTCCACGGCCACACCCAGTTCCAGCCGGGACCGCGGAAGAAGGAGCCGATGAAGGTCACGATCAGGCCGCCCACCATGAGCGACAGGAAGAAGACCCATATCATCTTCCGGTCCCGCGCGGCCTTGTACGGCGACCGGTCGATGTAGGGAATGATCGCAATGCCGACCAGGTAGATGGTCGGGATGAAGACGCCGGCGACCGTCGGATTGAAGTAGCTGAGGATCTCCTGCAGACCCAGGAAATACCAGGGTGCCTTCGCCACGTGGGGCGTGACAGCGGCGTTCGCCATCTCCTCCAGCGGGGCCTGGATCAACCACGAAGTGATCACCAGCAGCACGGAGATCAGGCCGGACATCAGGAATTCGGGCCGCAGCAGATGGGGCCAGGTGAGGACCGTCTCGTCGGGGCGCTTGTCGACCCGGACCATCGACTCCTGCTTGACGTAGGCCAGAAGCCGGAAGCGCTCTGTGCCTGGAACACCGGGCGGCCCGGGCAGCTTGGGACCACGCTGCGGCTCGACCACCGGCACGCGCGGCGCCTGGGTCGGGGCGTTCTTGTCAGCGGTGGCGTTGGGTCGCTTCTCAATGGTCATCGGTCAGGCATGCTCAAGTCTAGGACGGCTTACACCGGCCCGCTGATGCCGCCATCCTTCCGGACCCGCCAGAAGTGGACGACCATCAGGATGGCGATGATGAGGGGGAAGGCGATCACGTGGAACACGTAGAAGCGCAGGAGCGTGTTCTGCCCCACCTCGATGCCGCCCAGGAGGAAGAGCGAGGACTCGCGTGACAGGAGCGGCGCATAGGTGGCCATCTGGGTACCGACCGTGATCGCCCAGAAGGCGATCTGGTCCCAGGGCAGCAGATAGCCGGTGAAGCTCAGCCACAGGGTGCAGAAGAGCATCAGAACGCCGATCACCCAGTTGAACTCGCGCGGAGGCTTATACGCGCCGTGATAGAAGACCCGGATCATGTGCAGGAAGACGGTCAGCACCATGAGGTGCGCCGCCCAGCGGTGCATGTTGCGTATGAGTGAACCGAAGGCGATCGAGTTATCGATCGCCACGATGTCCTGGTAGGCGCGGCTCACCGATGGCACGTAGAAGAACATGAGGTAGAGCCCGGTGACCGTCAGCGCCAGGAAGAGGAAGAAGCTGATGCCACCGAGGCAGAAGGTGTACGTGTAGCGCACTGCATGGCGTTTCACCCGAACGGGGTGCAGGTGCAGGAACACGTTGTTCATGACGGCCAGCGCGCGAGTTCGGCTGGTGTTCGGGTAGGGCTGGCGGAAGAGCGACCGCCAGATTTGCGACTCCTTGACGAAGCGCGTGATCGGGTTCCGCGGCTCCTGGCTGGTCACCGATCGACCGCCATGCCGGCCTCCTGGCCGATCTGCCCCAGCACGTTGTCCTTGTAGCTCTCCAAGAGCACCTTCCCGTCAGGCGTGAATCGCTCCAGCTCGAGCCGATCCATGGTGATGCAGTTGGTCGGACAGCGCTCGACGCACAGGTTGCACCGGATGCAACGCTCCTCGTCGATGATCATGGCGATTCCGCGAGGCCACGTCTGGAAGAGGTCGATCTCAGGGTCGTCGCCGCCGACCAGGGCCTTGTCGACCATGTAGATCACGCCCTCGGGGCAGACGTCGGCGCAGAGTCCGCACAGGATACAGCGCGGCCCGTCGATGTTGATGTTGTGGTTGCACTGGAGGCAGCGCGCGCCCTCCTCGATGGCAGTCCTCGTGTCGTAGCCGACCTCGACGAGGCTCGTGAAGTCGCGGCGCAGCTCGGGCGGTGCCATCGGGATCTCCTGGCGGTGGGTCGCCTCGTAGAAGCGCGGCATGTCGTGCTCGAGCGACTGGGTGATCACCGCGCGGTTGATGACCGGCAGCTCCTCGAGCTCCTCGCCACGCAGCCCGGCGAGCCAGCGGTCCACGGCGCGCGCAGTGCGCCGGGCGCGCCCGGCCGCCTCGATGATCGTCGCGGGACCGGTGACGAAGTCGCCGCAGGCGAAGACGCCGTCGACGTTGGTCGTGAAGGAGTCCGCGTTGATGATGACGTACCCGCGGTTGAAGTCGAAGCGCAGCGCGTTGTACGGCCTGCCATCCGGGCGCGTCGGAGTCGTGCCGTTGAGCGGCGCGGTGCGCCACGACGAGACGGAGCCGCCCTCGACGATCGCCCGCGTGTCGGTGACGCCCAGGTGGCGATTGAGCTTCGAGCCGAACTCGCCCAGGACGTTGTTATCGGCCGCCTGGCTGGTGCAGGGGATCACCATGTCGCAGGGGATCGTGAACTCGCTCCCTGGAATGGGTTCCGGCGAGCGCCTGCCGCTGGCGTCCGGTGCGCCCAGACGGACACGCTGGAAGACCATCCCGGTGACCTTTCCGCGCTCATCGGCCCGCACCTCGACTGGCGCAGCGAAGAACTCGAACTTCACGCCCTCGAAGCGAGTTTCGTGCTGCTCCTCCTCGTCGACGACCATCTCGTCCGGGCCGCGGCGGTAACAGATCGTGGAGGTCTTGGCGCCGAGCCGGATCGCGGTGCGCGACGAGTCCATTGCCGTATAGCCGCCACCCACCACTACGACGTGGTCTCCGACCCACTGCTCCTCGCCGAGGTTGGCGCGCTTCAGGAAGTCGACGCCGTAGATGACCCCGTCGAGCTCCTCGCCCGGAACGTTCATGGCCACCGGGTACATGCAGCCGGTCGCCACCACGACCGCGTCGTGGCGGTCGCGCAGCTGCTCGAGGGTCACGTCGCGACCGATCTCCACGTTGTAGTGGAACTCGACGCCGTGCTTCGCCACCCACGCCACGTCGAGCTCGATGACGTCTCGCGGGAGCCTAAAGGCCGGTACGCCGATCAGGCATGTCCCACCGCCCGAAGGGAGCGCCTCGTAGATATGGACTTCGTGCCCGTAGCTCGCGAGCTCTTTGGCCACCGAGAGCCCGGCCGGTCCTGCGCCGATCACGGCTACGCTCTTGCCGGTCAACGGAGCGACGACGACGCTGTCGGGCATGTTGTTGCTGTAGTGCCAGTCGACCAGGAAGCGCTTCATGGCGCGAATCGCGAGCGGCTTGTCGATATCCGCGCGTCGGCAGGCCTTCTCGCAGGGGGCGCTGCACACGTAGCCGCAGATCGCGGCAACCGGATTCGGATCGCGGGCCAGGATGTAGCCCTCTTCGAAGCGCCCCTCTGCCGCGAGCATGAGGTAGCCGCGGCAGTTCGTGTTGACCGGACAGCCTTCCTGGCACTCGATGTTGCACTGAAGCCAGTCGACGCCAACTTCGGCCGTCTGGAACCTCAGTGGAATGGCGTTCTCAGAGATCACAGGCGTCGTACGCTCAGGTGCTCAGGCCGATGAAAGTCGGTGAGGGCGCGGCGGGCCGATCCTACCGTTCGTTCGCTCGCGGTGTCAAAGCAGGCCTCGGCGGTTGGTGGCCGTTCGCCGCCGCAACCGGGGTCAGCGGAAGAAATGCGCGGCCATGATGTCGCGCACGATCGGCGCCGCGAAGTCGCCCCCTGTCCCCAGGGGAACGGTGACCACGACGGTTGCCACCGCGATGGTGGGGCTCGTCATTGGAGCGAAGGCCGGGAACCAGGCATCCGGATCCGGACCGCCGCTCTCCGCGGTCCCACTCTTGCCGGCGACCGCGATCGGGAAGCCCACGAAGGCGCGATGCGCCGTGCCGTACGAGTAGGTGATAACCGCGCGCATCGTGCCCACGACGTAGTCCATGACGGGTCTGTCGAGGTGGATGACTGCGTGGACGGTTGGCTGGCTGGTGTAGACGGGCGTTCCATCCGGGAGGGTTGCCTTGAGGACGATGCGCGGCTGCCAGAGCGTCCCGCGGTTGCCCCACGCCGCGTAGGCCATCGTCAGCTGGAGTGGCGTCCCCAGGTAGCTCCCCTGCCCAATCGCCAGCTGGATCTGGTCGAATCCATTGAACGGCGCGTAATGCGTCCCGTAACGCGGCGTGCGCTGGAAGTACGCGGCATCGGGGAGGACGCCGGGGTTCTCGGCCAGGAACGGAATCCCGGTCGGCTGGCCAAAGCCGAAGCTGGCCAGGGTGTCGGTTAGAGCGGTGTGGCTGGTGCCATACACCCGAATCGAGAGCGGCATGTAGGTCGTGTTGCAGCTGAAGGCCATCGTCTCGGGCCAGGAGTGGAAGCCGGGCATCGAGTGCTTCATGAAGTTGCGGAAGGTGAACCCGCCGTAGACCCAGATGCCGGGGCAGAGCATCTGGGTGGCGGTCGTGACCGCGTGGCTCTGAAGGGCGGCGCCCAGCGTGAATGGCTTGAAGTCCGATCCGGCGGGATACGCGCCGAGAACTGCCTTGTTGATGATCTGCTCACTCGAGGGACGCGAGAGGGGCACGCCACGCATCGTGGTACCCAGGGTCATGGCGTTCGGGTCGAACGACGGGAGGCTGGCCAGGACCCAGGCGTCTCCGCTCTTCGGATCGACCGCCACGGATGCCACGCGAGGGTATCGGCGCATGGCCGCCTCCGCGGCTCGCTGCAGAGCCGGTCGAATGGTGATCGTGACATTCGCGCCGGGCACCATCGGCTTCTCGATGACGTTCTGCGGGGATTGCCCGGGGCGGACTGCCGACAGGATGAATCCTGGGTTACCGCGCAGGAGCGCCTCGGCACCTCGCTCGAGGCCGGTGCGCCCCAACCAATCGCCCTGCTGGTAGCCCTTGGCGGCGAGTGTGGCGAGATCCGAGGCGGTCACGCGGCTGACGTAGCCGATCGTCTGCCCCGCCAGCGACTCCTGGGGATAGACTCGCATCCCGTCGGCGCGGGTGAGGGCGAAGATCGTACCGTCCGCAGCAGTTATGCGGCCGCGTGGCGAGGTCGTCCGCGTGAGCTGGAGCGTTCCATCGGAGCCGAGCTCGGGGAACAAGACCGCCGGGCTCCATCGCACCTGCCAGTTCCGCGAGCCGGCGACGACGTCGATTTCGCGATCAAGGGTCACCGTTCCAAAGAGATCGGTCGTGAAATGCAGCTGTGTCGTTAAGGCCAGCGCGGGGACCGGACCCTCCAGGACGGGCCCGGATGTCGGCGAAGCCGAAGACGAGGGTATTGACGACCCCGATGGGGTGGGCGATGGCGCCGCGGTGGCGGACGATGCGGCGGTGCTCGATGGTATCCCCGTACCCGGGGGTGCCGCCGAAGCCGCAGCCGACGGGGACGGCAGATCGGGTTGGCGCGGCTCCGGAGGCAATGCGATCCGTCGAGCGGGGCCAAGGTTGGCGACCAGCGCCGTGACTCGCGCCAGATTGGTGAGCTGCCGATGGACCGCCACGAAGCTCGCGAGTGAGTAGCGATCGCGGTCGGCCGGGGCGAGCAGCGCGTACATCCGCTCGTATTGGCCGGAGATCCACGCCGCCAGATAGCCACGCACGACATCAACCGCCAGCGCCGTCGAAAGGGTCGGAGCCGGCGTGGGGTAGGGCGTTGGATTTGGCCCCGGGCTGCAGGCCGCCATCACCACGGCCATCGCGAGGCCGAGACCGAGCCTGGGCGCTCGGCGCCGGCTCGTCCTCCGCGCCGCACTCATCGGGCGAGCATCACGCGGCGAAAGCCCTCCGCTGCCGGATAGCCGGCACGTTCGCCAAGCTCCTCTGCGCCGCGCCGCAGCCACCGCTCGGTTTCCCCGAAATCGCGGAACTGGCTGGCATGGTGCCTGAGGGCCGCGACCTTGCGATCGAGCGCCCCTCCGATGTCGACGAGCTGGTTCGCCTCGTTCGTGCTCCATAGGTAGAGCTCGGCGACCTTCCACGGCTCGAGCCCTCCAGCGAAGTGCTCGGGAAAGTTGAGGGGATCGCGAGCGGTTGGGAAAACGGCGTCCACGGTCACGATCCCGACGGCGCGATGATCAGGGTGATTGACCCACTCGTTGTTCACGAATACGACCGTCGGGTCGTGGGTCATCACCACCTCGGGCTGGAATTGGCGGATCGCGTAGGTGATCCGTTCGCGGAGGCGGAGGGTTGGCTCGACCTGCCCGTCCGGCTCGTCGAGGAAGTCGACACCTTCCACACCAAGCTCCGATGCGGCAGAGCGCTGTTCGGCCTCGCGCCGAGCGGCGAGCTCAGCGGGGTTCGCCGCCGGGTCGTCACTTCCCTTGTCGCCACGGGTGACCAGGACGTAGCGAGCATGCGCGCCCTCGCCAATCCAGCGCGCGACGGTGCCCGCGGCGCCGAACTCGATGTCATCGGGGTGGGCGGCGACGACGAGGACGCGCTCTGGAGTTGGTAGCCGGTCGTTCGGCATGGTTCTGGCCTGCTGGTGCTGGATGCCGTGCGTGTCGCGCAGCCACGATCGGCAGAGTTGCGGGGCGGCCGGCAAATCCTAGCAGTCAGGTCGCCGCAGCCACTGCAGGAGCAGCCAGCCGGATGACCTTGCCCGGACGGAGCTGCGTCTCCTCGCGGTACGTGAAGTAGAGGATCTGGTGGCGGCGCGCGAGCTCCTCGATGGTTCGCGCGGCGCGAGCCGCGCGATCCTCGTCGAAGTTCACCAGGATCTCGTCCATCAGGATTGGCAGCGGCTCGGCCTCGTCGGCGAAGTGCTCGATGAGGCCGAAGCGCAACGCCAGGTAGAGCTGCTCTTGTGTCCCACGCGAGAGGCCGACAAGCGGCACCCGTGTGCCGTCTGAGCGTTCGAGGCCCTCAATGCTGCCACCCAGGGGGGCCACGATCTGCCGATAGCGGCCCGCTGTCCAGTCCGCCAGGTACCCCTCCGCGGTGCGAATGACGCCCGGGCGATGCTCGCGCTCGAAGCGCTCGCGCGTCCGAGCCAGCAGGGCGACGCCAAGGGAGAGGACGCTCCAGCGCTCGGCATGGGCTTCGAGCTGCGCCACAAGGTCCGCGCGTCCCTGTCGCAGCTCCGTCGCTTCCTGGCTCATGGCCAGATCGTCGAGCTGGTGGCGGAGCGCCCCGATCTGCTCGTGAGCGTCGTCCCGCTCGTGGGCGACCCGCTCGGTCTCGGCGAGCACGGCGCTCAAGCGATGACGTCGCTCGCCGATCTCCGCGATCGCAGCCAGGTCGTCGAGCAGGCGGTTGAGGGCGTCGCCGGGGCCCGAGAGGCGAGCGAGGGCCTGACGAGCCGCCGTCGCCTCTTCCTCGAGGCGCGCCCGGCGGGCCACCTGCGTCGCGCGCTCCCGCAGGTCGTCTGCGTCTCGAGCGCCGCAGCTCGCGAGCAGCTCGGTGCGCTCTCGAATCGCGTTCTCGACACGCTCGCCCGTGGCACGGGCCTCATCGACCGCGTCAGCAAGCTCGCGTTCGAGTCGATCTGCCGTTCGCCGGGCTTCGAGCGCGGCTGCGAGCTCAGGCCCCAGCCGCTCGGCGGCGGCAAGGGCATCGTCACCGGGGACGGCCGGTCGGTTGAGCGCTGCGAGGAGGCTTGCGGCCGCTGCGGCGACAGCATCCCGCTCGACTTCGAGCCGAAGAACGGCATCCTCCACCTCCGCCCGCCTGCCGACCTCGTCGACGGCGCGGGCTGCGGCATCGAGGACGGCAACCGCCGTCTCGCGGTCCATCCCGGCCGGGAGGCCGTGACTCGTGAGCCAGGCATCCCAGGCGGTCCGCTCCACATCCAGCTCACGGCGAGCCTTCTCGGCGGCCGCGCGCCTGCCCTCGTGCTCGCGCTCGGCGGCGCTGCGTCGCGCTTGCGCGGCAAGAAGCCGCTCGCGCGCTGCCTCGAACCGGAGCCCTCTCGCTGGCGTCATGGTGTCCGTCCGAGGGAGCAGCCAGCCCGCCAGAGCAGTGGCCGCGAGCACGAGGCCAGCCGCGGCCACCGTGGTTGGCAACGGCGATCCGAACAGGAAGAGCAGGATGCCCAGGCCCGCCGCGAGCGCCACGCCGCCGGAGACGATCCGCGACGCGCCAGCTGCGGACCCGCACCATGGAGCATCGCTCCCGTTCGCCGCCGGTCCGTGTCCCTCGCCGATCGTGAGCTCCGCCAGACGAGCCTCCGCGTCTTCTTGCTCGGCTGCGGCGGCAGCAACGACGTCGCTCGCCGTCACGCGGTCCACCTCGGAGCGCTCGGCCCCACGCGACGCCGCATCAAGCAGATCGCGGAATCGCCCGGTCGCCTCGGACCGGGCAGCGACCGACACGTCGAGCGCGGTGAGTCGCTCCTCGTCCCACCCAGAGCCGAGGCGCGCGATCGCCTCCGCAACCCGCTGCTCTGCGAGGGCTGCGGCCTGGCGGGCATCCGCCAACGACCTGGCCTGGGCTCGCTGCTCTCCGGCGGCGCGCGCCAACTCCAGCACCTCGTCGTGGCGGACCAGGAGCGCTGCATCCTCGATCAACGCAGCACGCTGTTCATCGAGGCGCGCCCGCCGGCGCTCAGTGGCCTCCACCGCGCTCCTTGCGGATCGGATCGCCTCGTCGAGCCTCGAAAGCCGCTCTAGGGCGTCCCCCGGAACGGTCCCGACCTCTGGCTCATTGGCAAGCTGCTCCTCCACGTCTCGCAGCTGGACCCAGGGATCCCAGGCCGAGATCAAGCGATCAATCGACCGCCGCTCCTCGGTCAGCATCTCGAGCTGATCGGTCAGCCTGCTTCGCTCTGACTCACGCCGCGCGAGCTCTGAGCGGAGCTCCGCGTACTCGCCGGGCGGATCGCGCCGTTCGAGCTCCTCGTCAGCGCGCGCGATGTCGCGCAGCAGGGCATTGATCGCGGGGTTCTGCCCCCCGCTCTTGAAGAGCGCGCCCGCCTCCTCGCGGAGCTCATTTTCGATCCCGATCGCCGAGGCCGCTCCCGTACCGAGGCCCGCGCCGTAGATCCGTGCCGCGACGTCGCCCTGGGTCAGGCCGCGTGCTTCACTCAGCTCGTCGAGGCGAAAGGCGAAGACGTTGTTGTAGACCGATGCCGCGACCCCATGCAGCAGCCGATCGAGATACGCCGCTCCCCGATCGGCGCCGTCCGGTCCGACCACCCGCAGCGATCCCGCGCCGCCGCGCTCTCCATAGCGCTCGACGCGGAACAGCCGTCCATCATCGGTCCTTACTTGCAGCCAGCCGCCGCGGCGGCCACCGGCGAGGGCGGGGTGCCGTCCCGTCTCGAACCCGAAAAGGATGGCGCGCGCGAATGCCAGGAGGGTGGTCTTGCCGGCCTCGTTCGCCCCCTGGACCACGGTCAGGCCCGGATCTGGCTCGATCCGCGTGTCGTGCCAGGTCCCAAAGCCGTCAATCGCGATCTGTTCGATACGCACGGACTACGGCTCCGATGCCAGGCGATCCACGGCGAGCCGCTCACCGTCGGCGAGCAGCTCGGCGACCCGCCCCGAATCGGGCCGGCGGCCATCGAGGACGCGCCGGACGCGCGGGTGCGCGTAAAGCTCGTCGAGGACCTCGTCCCAGGCAAGGCCCCTCCCGTCACCGGAATCGTCGCCCGCGGCACCGGCAACCGCATCGCGCGCCGCCGCCGCCTCCGTGATCAACTCGCCGAGGAACGTGCCCGGCGCGCCTACGCCCGCCGAATCGAGCATGGGGCGCGTTTCGTCCCGGAGCGCCTCGATCCAGGCAAACGTGGGGCCGCCGGCAAGTCGCTCCTGTGCCAGCTGGCGGACCTGGGCGAGCAGCCCGCCGCGGCGCAGGCTGGCGTGCAGCATGCCGTGGCCGATCAGCGCAACCCGTGCGACGATGGAACGCCCGGCCGCGCTGCGAGCGAGGTCCACCGCCTCCGCGATCGCGACAACCAGGGACTCCTCGCCGGAGAGCGCGTCGATCGCGACCTCGAGGAGCTGCCAGCGCACGACGTCGGTCGGGTGGAACGTCGGATGGGCGCGACCCGCGGCGTCGACCGTGACGACGTAGCAGCCGCGTGGCTCCATCTCGCCGGGATCGCGTCCCTGCGGATTGCCGCAATAGACGACCGTCGGATCGGCGGCGGAGAGGATCGCCGGCTTGTGGACATGTCCGAGCGCCCAGTAGTCCATGCCGCTGGCCCGCAGGTCGGCCAGCGTGCACGGCGCGTACGCGAGATGGCCTGGCTGGCTGCCAACGTTGGCGTGCAACAGACCGATGGCGTACGGTGGCTCGGCCTCGCGACGAAAGCGCCGAGCCAGGTTGTCGCGCACGTCCCGCACCCCGTAGCTGATGCCGTAGACCCGGGCGATCTCCTCGCCGTCGCGCCGGATGGGCTCTGCCGTCACCTCATCCGCACCGAAACGGTGAGCTGCGGCAGGCCAGGCAACCGCTGGCTCCCATCCGGAGAGTGGATCGTGGTTGCCGGTGACGACCAGGGACCGGATCCCAGAATCGCCGAGTTGCGCGAGGCCGTCGCGGAAACGGATCTGTGCCAGGAGCGTCCGATTTGCCTGCTCGAACACATCGCCGGCGACCACCACGAAATCCACCCCTTCCGCCAGGGCGAGGTCCACGACCCGTTGCCAGGCGGAGAGGGTCGCGTCGCGGAGGACCCGGGTGACCTCCGGCGGCGCCATGGCCGAGACGCCGGCGAACGCGCTGTCGAGGTGCAGGTCACCGGTGTGCAGGAAGCGGAACGGTCGAATGCTAGCCACCGTCCGCAAGGGTAGCGTCCTGCCACGACAGCTCGGCTGTCGCAGGCAGCAAGACGGGCCGCCCGCAGGCGGCCCGTCGGTCGCTCGTCAGGATCTCCCGGGTCAGGCGACCCTTCGCCCGCTCAGGAGCTGAACGACGAGCAGCACCAGAGCAACGACCAGAAGGAGGTGGATGAAGCCGGCACCGATCGAGCCGATCAGGCCCAGCAGCCACAGGACAAGCAGAATAACGATCAGCGTCCAAAGCATCGCGCCACTCCTTTCCGATTCACAGCTCGGGTGCGCACTCTCAGTGGTTGCAGGTGGCGTGCCAAGGCGATGGCGTCGGCGGGCGGGCCGTGCTCAGGGACGCGCCTCACGCTCGTTGAGCGCCTGCGCGACGAGCAGGACGGCGGCGACGACCAGGAGCAGGTTCACGACCGGACCGATCTGCAGCAGCAGGCCGACCAGCCACGCCACGAGCACAACTGCGACCGCCGTCCACAGCATCGGATCAGACCAGGGCTCCGAGAAGCAGATCGACGTGCTCGTCTGGCTTCACGCGCGGGAAGACCCGTTCGATCCGGCTGTCCTCGCCGACCATGAAGCTCGTGCGCTCGGTGCCCATGTAGTGCTTTCCGGCAAATGATTTCTCGATCCAGACGCCGAATCGGTCCGCCACGGCGTGGCCCTCGTCCGCCAGAAGCCTGTAGGGCAGGTCGTACTTCTGCCGGAACTTGACGTGGCTGCGGACGCTGTCGGGCGAGACCCCAAAGACCTCGATGCCCGCATCCGTCACGCGCCCCCAGTTGTCCCGCAGGCTGCAGGCCTGGGCGGTGCATCCAGGCGTGTCGTCCTTGGGATAGAAGTAGAGGACGTACCGATGTCCGGCGAGTGACGTGTCGCTCACCGCGGTCCCGTCATCGGCGGTCATCGAGAACGGCGGCACGGGCTCGCCCGCCGCGGGTCGTGTCATGGAGACATCGTACGGCGCTTCTCAGTCCACGTCCTGCAGGGCCAAGAGGACCGGCGGAAGGCTGCGCGCTTCGAGGCGGCGTGCGAGGTCCTCGGCGATCTCGGCGATCCCGTCGTCGCCCAGCTCGGCGAGGTCATGCCCTGCCCCCTCCACGAGCCGCAGGGTCGGCTGGTTGTCGCCGCGGCGTAACGCCTCGACGAGCAGTCGCGACTCGTCGGGGTGGCTCCATCGGTCGAGGTCGCCGTGCACGCATGTCACCGAGCGATGCAGCATCGTCGCCAGGGCGAAAGACGGCGTCTGGAATGCCTGCCTCCAGTTCGCCAGGTTGAGGATCACCTCTTCGCCGGATCGGAGCTGCAACGCGAAGGTGGCTTCGTGCCGATCGGTACGCTCGATGAGGTCCTCGGACCATCGATCGAGCGCGACAACCAACTGGTGAGCTCGGTTCGGTCTGCGGGCTAGGCGTGCCGCGACGCTGCGACGGAGGACGTCGCGGAACGAGCGCGCCGTAGTCCCGACGAGTGTCAGGGCGCTGACTGCCGGGTCGGCGATGGCGACGGACAGGGCGATGGTTGCCCCCTCGCCGTGCCCGAGGATGCCGGTCCGCGCGAGGTCGAGCTCGCGGCGGCCGCGCATCGCGCCGAGCGCATCCCGCGCGTCGTCGATTCGGGCGAAGAGCTCACTCTCCGGCCAGGCCCCGTCGGAGGCGCCGCACCCGCGCGGGTCGTAGCGGATGCTGGCCACGCCGTGATCCACGAGGGCCGCAGCGAGGCGGCGCAGGAGGCCTGGGCGGATCGGGGCATCGGGCCCGGAGCCGAACCACGTCGGGTGTGACCCGCTGTCGAAGGCGCCATCCCGGTCGCGTGGCAGCCACGATGGCAGCAGGATGGCCCATGGGTAGCGGCCTCGACGTCCCTCGGGCGGGGCGGCGTCGGGGAGGAGCAGCTCGCCCGCCAGCATCAGGTCGCCGGCACGGAAGCTGATCTGCTCGGGTCGTCCCATGCGACGAGGGTACACTCGGCCTCCGATGGATGGCCGGCACAGTACCCAGGACACCGCTCTCGGTCATGCGCCGACGCCCTCGCAGGTCGCCTACCACCCGGATCCCGACGTGGAGCTGCCGTTAGGCGCCGAGGTGATCGTCGTGGGCGCGGGGATGATCGGGGCGTCCGCCGCCTATCAGCTGGCACGCGCGGGGATGCGTCCCCTGGTCATTGAGGCGAACGCGCCCGCCTCCGGCGCTTCGGGACGGCTGGCGGGCCTCACCCTTGCCGGCCTCGGCAGTCATTTCCGGCGCGTGACGGACCTCGTCCAGAAATCGGGCGGGCGGTCGATCCTCGACTACACGATGCGCTCGCTCGAGCTCCTCGACGGATTCCAGAGCGATCTGCCCGGAGGCATCGAATGGGAGCGATGCGGATCGCTCGACCTGCTCACCGACGAGGAGCAGGAGGAGGATGGACGCGCAGCCGCGGCCGCCCAGGCCGGGGAAGGGCTCCAGACCAGCGTCCTGGACACCGCCAGGCTGACAGAGCTCGCCCCGGCACTCGACATGCGGCAGGTGCGCGCCGCCAAGTGGACGCCCGGTGACGGGCAGCTGAACCCCTTCAAGCTCGTTTACGGCCTCCTCGAGGCAGCCTGTCGCCAGGGCGCGCGGGTCATCTCGGGCGTCCGAGTCGAGGAGCTGATTGCTCGCGGCGGGCGCATCGCTGGAGTGAAGACGTCACATGGCCGGGTCGACGCCGGCGCCGTGCTTGTGGCTGCCAACGCCTGGACCGCGGCGCTGGTGCCATCGATCACGGCAAACCTCATGCCGATTCGAGAACACACGCTGGTCACGGAGCCGCTTCCCAGGGTCCTGTTTCAGTCCTTCGAGACGAATCGCTGCAACGAATACTGGCGCCAGGAGCCGAGCGGCGAGGTGCTGGTGGGTGGATTCGCCTTCGCCGACGAGGGAATGGGGATCGGCTCGTACTCCATGAGAGTGTGCCCCTCGGTGCCGCCCCTCCTTGCGAGCCTGCTGGGCCGGTTCCATCCGCAGCTGCGCGACGCGCGGGTCGTGCGGGCGTGGGCCGGCCTGCTGGATTTCGCCTCGCTCGAGATCCCCATGGCCGGACCGATCCCTGCGCAAGACGGCACGCCCGTCCCGGGCGGCTACGTGGTCTGCGGCCTGACGGGCCACGGCACTCCTTACGCGCCCATCCTGGGCCTCCTGATGGCCGAGCTCATCTCCGCAGGCGAGGCGCGCACGCTGTCGCTCACGCCATTCGACCCGCGCCGTTATGCCGGCCCTGCGCATCCGCCGACGTGGGTGAGCGCGTTCGTCACACCAGAGCCCGTGACCTCCGTCTAGCCGAGGATGAACCGATAGCTCCCGGCCGCCAGGCTCAGCCCGGTGGCCAGAACGCAGACGGCGGCCGCCCCGGCGATGAGCAGCCAGTCTCGTCGCTCCATCCGCATCGGACGAGCGACCGTGCGGGGCACGCCCGCGTCGAAGCCGCGCGCATCCATCGCCAGGGAGAGGCGCGTCGCGCGGCGGATCCCGCCAACGAGGAGGGCGAAGAGCCGCCCCGCGGTGAGCCGGACCCAAGCGATCGGCGAGCCGCCGGAATCCACGCCGCGAGCGCGCCGCGCCAGCCCGAGGATCCACCACTCGTCCGCCAGGATGGGCAGGAGACGAACGGCGGCCAGTGCACCGATGGCGAACCGCGGCGGAGCGTGCAGCTCCTGGACGAGCGCGTCGGCGAGCTGGAGCGGCTCGATCGAGGCAAAAGAGATCACCCCGGCCAGGGCGATTCCCAGGATGCGCAGCCCCAGGCCGGCGCCATCGCGCAGATTGCCCGTCCCGACCGTGAGAGGTCCGAGCGGCACGGGGCTGCCATTCGGTGCGGGCGCCAGCAGCGCATTGAGTGCGCCGATGGCGAACGCCGCGAGGATCAGCGGCCAGGCGCGCGCCAGAATCTGCGACGCGCGCAGCCCGGTTGCCGGAACCACTCCAACCACTGCGACCAGTACGAGGGCGGGAGTGAGCGGGTCGACCGCCGCGAAGAGCGCGAGCATGACCACCCCGGCCGCGCCCAATTTGGCCATTGGGTTGGCTCGCGCCAGAGGCGCGTGGGGGTCGAGCGTGAGGGGCGTTGGGAGGATCACGGTCCAGCCCCACCCCCGGCCTGATCGCGTCGAGGAGCACCGAGGCGCAGTGTCCGGTCGGCGAGCGCCGTCGCGAACTCGCGGTCGTGAGTCGCGAAGCAGATCGCGCGTCCGCTGTCGCGCAGCGCAGCTAACAGGGCGAGGAGCTCAGCCCAGGTACTGCGGTCCTGGCCGAAGGTCGGCTCGTCGAGCACGACCGCCGCGGGGGCAGTGGCAAGGGCGGTGGCGACCGAGAGGCGGCGCTGCTCCCCACCAGAGAGGGTAAAGGGATTCGCCTCCGCGAGGTGCGTGAGGCGAAGTCGCTCGAGAAGCTCGCCGGCGCGACGGCGCGCCTCCGCCTCGGGTACCCCCACGCGACGCGGCCCAAGCGCCAGTTCCTCGGCGACGGTGCTTGCCAGGAACTGGTTGCCGGGCTCCTGGAAGACGACCCCGATGCGACGTGCCAGCGTGCGCGCCGGCCAGCGCCAGATCGGATCGTGTCCATGTCCAGGGTCGAGGGCTTCCCCGGCCACCACGTCTCCAAGGGTCGGGCGCACGAGCCCCGCCAGGAGCCAGGCGAGCGTCGACTTGCCGGAACCGTTGGGTCCGACGATGCCGACCGCCTCCGACGATCGAAGCTGCAGGTCGACTCGGCTCAAGGCGGGGCTGGTCGAACCCGGATACGTGAATCCCACCTGCTCGGCGAGAACCAGGGTTTCGGCAGGGGGACGAGCGCGGGATGGAGGCGGAGGAACGCGACGACCGGGGACCCAGACTCCGGCCTCGACGAGTGCATCGCCGTGGGCCGCAAAGACCTCGAGTGGCGGGCCATCGGCGAGGATCCCCCCTCCCGGCTCGACCGCCACGACGCGCGTGATGAGCGGCAGCAGCTCCTCGACGTGGTGCTCGACGACGATCGCGGTCGTATCCGTACGGGTCAACACGTCGGCGAGGATCGTGCGCACAAGGTCGGCGCCGTCCGGATCGAGGTTCGCGGTCGGCTCATCCATGAGGAGGAGGCGCGGCGCGAGGGCCAGCACCCCGGCAATGGCGAGTCGCTGCTGCTCGCCTCCGGAGAGCGCATCGGTCCGCCGGCTAGCCGAGTATGGAAACCCGACGGCGTCGAGCGTGGCATGGACGCGCGCCCAGATCGCGTCGCTCGGCACCCCGCGGTTCTCGAGGCCAAAGGCGACGTCGTCGCCGGCCGTGGGCATGACGAGCTGCGTCGCCGGATCCTGAAACACGATCCCGGTCCGCGCCCGAGCGGCGCGGGCCGGAAGCCCGTTCACGAGCAGCTCTCCCTCTGTGGCGGCGCCACCCGTCGGCTCAAGAAGGCCGGCAAGGCCGAGGAGGAGGGTCGACTTCCCGGCGCCGGACGGACCGAGCAGGAGCAAGTGCTCGCCCGCCTCAACCTGCAGGTCAATCCCGCGCAGCGCCCACGCGCGCCGGCCGGCGTGGCGCCATCCCCAGCCCCGAGCCTCGACCGCTGGGGCGCGCGGCAGCTCGGAGCGCGGAGGGGCGCTCATCGGCCCCACCGCAGCGTGGTGCGAGTCGTCAGACGGGGCGCTGGGATCGACCCGATGGGAACGGGGCCAGCACGCCTGTCTCGGCCAGGGCCCTGGTCAGCAGCCAGGAGCCGATTCCGGCAATCGCAACGGCGCTCACGAGCATGAAAGCACCGATTGTGAGCTGAACGTTCAGGGCCGTGCCCTGATAGTAGAACGCCATGTCATGGATCCACTCGCCGGCAGCCGCGCCCGCGGCCGCCAGGATCGCGACCGGCAGCCCGAAGGACCGGTACATGATCAGGGCGAACACGAGCTCCGCCCCCGCGCCCTGCATGATGCCGGAGGCCACCGTGTCGAGGCCCCACACCGAGCCGATAAGTGCGGAGATGACCGCCGCCACCGCCTCGGTGAAGAAGCCGGCACCGGGCTTGCGGATCACGAGGGCGCCAAGGACCCCCGGCATCAACCAGACGCCGGAGATGAGGTAGAGCGGCGGATTCGACTGACCCCCGAAGAACGGTGCCCAGGCGTTCCAGGCCAATCCCCATACCCAGAAGACGACTCCAAACGCCACCGCGATGACCGCCGCCACCACGATGTCCACCGTGCGCCACGTCGAATCGTGCAGCCCTTCGTTGACGCTCACGTCACGACTCCTTCAGTGCGGATTGGGTTGGCGGCCACGCTCTTCCACGACCAGCAGCACGCCGTCATCGATCTGAACCCACGCGGGCAGGACGACGATCTCGTTGGAGAGGCCCCGTGAGCTCCCCAGCGGGAGCGTCTCCGCGTCGAGCGGGTAACGCAGCCCTTTCGTCCTGACGCCCGCCGCTGGGCCACCGATCGGCAGGAGCGTCACGTGGTCGCCGGGCGCGTTGCCCAGCTCGACGCGGCCCCCGCCCGCCAAGGAACGAAGTGTGGTGCTTCCACGCTCGATCCGCACGCGCCGGCGCATCAGCTCCGGAGTGGCGAGGAGCAGCACGTTTGCGAGTTCGTGGTCGAGCCGATCCCCGCGAAGCGCGCCAAGAATCACGATCTCCTCGGCGCCGAGCGACAACGCCCGATCCACGGCAAGGGCAAGGTCTGAGGCGTCCTTGCCCGTGGGATGACGCTCGACCCGCGTTCCCGACGCCTCGAGCTCCCCCAGCAGGTTGCCGCGCACTGAATCCATGTCGCCGATCAGCCAGCCCGGCGAGATGCCGGCGGCCGTGAGCCAGTTGGCGCCGCCGTTCGCAGCAATCACGAGATCAGCCCCGCTGAGGTGTCGGATGTCGGACGGTTCCGGCTCACCCGAAGCCACGATCACGGCCTTCACGACGCTCCATTTCCGTGGCTGCTGGCAACCTTCGGCAGCAGCCGCCTGTAGGCTCTCTGGAGTACGAGCAAAGGCGCACCCGCAATCTGGAGGTGCGCCGCGGCACGTAGACACCGACTCCCTTCGCTGGCATGACCCAGATCAGGTTCGAGGGTCTGCGGTCGCCCGCACTCTCAGCGCTCTCGCGCTCCCCTGTCGCTCTTGAGCTGTCGATCCAGAGGGTAGCACGCATGGCATCATCCGGCCGTGGCTGACGATCACCCGAACGTGGCGCGCGTAGTTGCAGCGGCTTCGAGACGAGGGATCGCGATCGACGTCCGGCGCTTCCCTGCGGGGACGCGAACGGCCGCGGACGCGGCGAGGGCCGTTGGCGCCGAGGTGGCCCAGATCGTGAAATCGCTTGTCTTCATGGCCGATGGGTCGCCGGTCATCGCGCTCGTATCGGGTGCCGATCGGCTCGATGCCAGGCGGCTGGCCGATACGCTGGGCGTCACCAGCGTCGAGCGCGCGACCGGGGAGGAGGCACGGGCGGCGACCGGCTATGCGATCGGCGGCATACCTCCCTTCGGCCACGAACGCGAACTGACCGTGGTGATGGATGAACGCCTCTTCAACCACGAAACTGTGTGGGCGGCAGGCGGGCTACTTGATGCGGTCTTTGCGATCGAGCCCGAGCAGCTCCGCATCGCTGCTCGGGCGCGCATTGCAGCGGTCGCGGAGTTCTCAGAGGGGCCGCCGGGCAACGGGATCACGGCCGATCGGCCCGCAGGCTGACCTGCGTGCGGTCGTTGACCCCGATGATCTCTACCTGCCAGCTGACGTCGGCAGCCGTGAATCGAATCACCGCGCCGCCTCCCCCGGGAAAAAGGCCCACGATCCGGTAGCCGGCCTTCGGCAGCTCGTGCTGGTAGAAGTCATACGCCGCGGAGCCCGGGATCCCGGTTGTCCAGCGCGCCGCAACGCCGGTGTCGTCCGCCGGCAGCGGAGCCGGAGAGGCTCCCGGGAAAACGGGAAAGTCGGCTGGTGGTGAGGGTCGCGGCGAGCTGACCGGCGACCCCGAATTCCTCACGACGGCGCTGGGTGAGGGCGTGCCGGGTGAGGACGATGACAGCAGTGGAGCCGTGGAGCAGGCAGCCATGGGACCGGCTGCCACGAGGAGCAGGCCGATCGAGAGCGGGCGGGGCATCGAGGTCGTCCCTCCTTGCGGCTGAGGCGGCGGACGCAGGCGTCCGCCGCCCGTTGGCCTTCTACTCGAGGATCTTGGTGACGATGATCGGCAAGTGGAATCCTCCCAGTGCATCGTGGTCGAACCAGCGGATTGAATTCGACAGCAGGTTGAATGCCTCGTCGAAGCTGCCGACCTGCGTCCCGTGGAGCCCGAACGTGAACCGCGCGACCGTGTTGGGCGGCCTGCTGGCCTGGTCCATCCATGTCGCGATCGTCCCAGACGGCCAGTCCGCCGCGCGAAACGGACTGGTATGCAGCGGCGGCTCCCAGGTCGCAAGGAGCAGCCGACCGACGGGGATATCGGTTCGCCAGGTTCGCCCGCCCACGTTTCGGAACTCGACCCAGTGGGTCACGGTATGACCAAGCTCGATGACGACCGTCCCGGGGTCGTTCTCTCGCACGTAGGCGGCCAGGAATGGCACGCGTCCTGGGTTCGTCGTGAACCGCTGCTCGTAGATGGGGTCGACCGAGCCCCACGTGCCATCGGCCCGCCGTTTCTGCATCTCGAAGTGCAGGTGGGCTCCGTAGCATTGGCCACTGCACCCGGAGTCCGCGATCCACTGGCCCGCCTTCACAGCCTGACCAACCGAAACGCGGACTCCGTCATGGGCCAGGTGGTAATAGAGGGTCCGCCGGCCGTCCGCGTGCGAGAGCAAGACGAAGTTGCCATAGGTGCCGAACTGCTCCGTCCCATAGCCCTCGTAGAGGTCAACCACCGTCCCGTCGCGGGAAGCGGCGATCGGGCTGAGCAGGTCCATCGGATAGTCCATCCCGGTGTGGTTGTCGTAGACGCGGCCGTAGTGCAGGTTGCAGTCATTCCACAGATAGTCGGTCCAGTCGCGCTGAACGCACTCGCGCGAGTCACGGTCGACGCCGTAGGACAGGTGCACGGATGGGTCGTAGAAGGGGTACGTGTAGTCGTCCGTCGCCAGCGTCGACGTGACGGCGACGACCGATGAGGCCAGCGCAAGGGCCAACGCGCCGATGAGCCGCCGGATCATGGCCGGCACCCCCTGACGCAGGTCGCCCATGCGGCCGCCGGCGAGCTGTGCGTCTGGATCGTCCGTCCGTCGTAGCCGATCACGGCCGTCCGGCCGGCGGCCTGCACCAGCAGCGCCTGGGCGTTTGGCGCGAAGCGCGGCAGGTCCCCGTCGCCCAGTCGAGCCGTGAAGCCGCGGCGCACGTCGACCAGGTGCACGCCGTCGTCCACCACCGCGTAGGCCACGAAGGCCCCGTCCGGGCTGACTGCCACATCGACAGCCGAGGACCCGATGTCCGCCAGAAGCGAACTACCGTGCGGCGTGACTCGGCGGACCACGATGCCGCCCCCGAGCGGGTGAATCACGGCCGCCAGACTGCCGTCGGCGAGCGGCTGGGCCGCCAGCACGAGGGGCGCATCGATGCCGGCGACGTCCGTGAGGCGCCCGCTCTCGGGATCGATGCGCACGAGGTGCGAGGCGTACGGAGCCTCGACCGATGCAACCGCGATCGCCAGGACAGCGCCGCTGGGCTCGAACGTCACGGCGCCGCCGAATGGTCCATCGGCGAGGCGAGAGGCGGATCCGCTCTCCGAATCCACGCGCCAGATGCGCCCGCGGCCGTCGACCGCGGCGACCCAGCTGCCGTCTGGGGCAAATGCGGCGCCGGTCACGCCCGGCAACGCCGTTCGGACCTGGGAGCCATCGGGATGGGCGAGCGTGAGACCGCCCGCAGGATCATCGATGCGATCGGCGATCGCCACGGCAGAACCGCCCGGCGAGGCAGACATGACTCGGAGCGCCGTCCGGCGGGCCGCCCCCAAGCCGGCCCCCCTGGAGCCGATCGCGACCTGGATCACGGCATCGCCCATGAACGTGCCGATCTCAATCGGTATCAAGAGGCCAGCGCGTGCCGCGGCGTCAGATGTCAACACGACTGCAACCGGCGCGGGCGGCTGGGCGCCCACCATTCCCGCCCCGCCGATCGAAAGCGTCAGGGCGAGCAGTGTGAGGATGGACAGCTGCGGCCGTCGGCGACCGGCGGCCATGAATGCAGACTGGGTGGCCATGGAGGAACCTCCGAGGGGTAGCGATGGGATGCGACCTGTGACGGAAGTTCCGGGTGGCTTTCGTTTCCTCCACGTTCAAGTGGGCGCTCGATGCAGCCGAGCCGCATCGGTTGGCCAAGGCTAGCCGCCGCCGCTTACCAGCCCCTTACCGTATCCTCGCCGCCGATGCCACTGCCCTTGGCCTTCGCGCTCGTTGCGGTGCTTGGTGCGCTGATCGCCGCCGCAGGGTTCGCAGTCCTGCGCCTTATCGGTGCGCAACTACGGCTCGCTCGACGCCTGGCGGGAGCTCGGGAGCTGTCGGTATCAGAAATCCTCAGCCTCCCATCCGCGCCACCGCGTCCGGTGCGCGTCAGGGGACGGGTGCGCACCTCGGACCCGATCAGCAGCGCGGACGGCGAGCCACTCGTCGCCCTGCATCGCGATGTCGCGGTCTGGCAGGTGGGCTCCGGCTGGCGGACGATCGAGCGCCTGCGACTGACCCGGTCATTCGAGCTGTGGGATCACGCCGGCTCGCTGAGCGTCGACCCTGGCGCGGCCGCCGAGCCGTTGGTCACGATCCCACTCGTATGGGAGGGGAGCACCGAAGAGCTCGGCGAGACCCATTCGGCAGCAGTCGCGCGGCTCGCCCGTGGAGATGGTCAGCCGGCTCGGGCTCGTGCCGTGACGCGAACGATCGGCGTCGCCGACACCGTCCTCGTCCTCGCGGAGGTGCGCATCGGCAATGAAGGCGTCGCCTCGCTCGCCCCGCCAATCGGGGGGTACATCATCTCGTCTCTGCCACTCGACGAGGGTATGCGCGTCCTAGGCGGGAGTCGCCGTGCGCTCCTCGCGGCAGCGCTCATCGGCCTCGTTGGTGGAAGCGCCATTGCGCTCGTCGGGGCCTTGGCTGCCGCCGCCCTGGCGTTCCTCGTCAAATCCTGACGTACGGGAAGAATCGGTACTTCCGGGGCATCGAGCACTGCGCTTGCCACTTCTAGCATCAGGTGCACGAAACCTCACAGAAGCTCCATTCGGAGCCTGTCGGATTGAGAATGCTCTGGAGTCGACGCTTGGCGAGCCTACCCCGTCACCGCGGCAATGGCCGTGACGCTCTCATCAGCGTCGCGCAGGCCGCGTCCCTCCTAGGCGTGCACCCCAACACCATCCGGACCTGGACCGATGCGGGGCGGCTTCCAGCATTCCGGATCAATGCCCGCGGAGACCGTCGCTTCCGGCGTGGCGATGTCGAGCGCCTCCTCGGCGAGACGCCTGGCTGGGAGCCGTCGCGAGACCCCGCTCGGCGCGATGCTGAGCTCGCTGTCCTCGTGCGGCTGGCGCAGGGAGCCGTCGGCGCCAGTCAGGTGGCGATCTGCCGCGTCGTGATCGACGCCCTGCGCACGCACCTTGGTTATGGGAGTGTCGCCGTCTACCTCGGCGATGGTCCAAGCCTTCGCCTTGAGGCGCACGACGGGTACTCCCCCGCACCGCCGGCGCTCCTGGCCCGAAGCGAGATCGATGACGAGGGCCTGGGAATCGCGGAGCGCGCGAACCGGGCCGTGCACCCAACCGAATTGCGCGTTGCGTTGCGGGCCGGCACCGAGCTGCTCGGTGCACTGCTCGTCTCCGACGGCTGGGAACATTCCCCCGCCGCGTCGGAGGTCCCATTCCTGCAAACGGTCGGCAGTGCCCTGGCGGTCGCCCTCCACAATGCCCGGCTCCTGACGCGCGCGCGACGGGAGCTGACCCGATCGCGCGCCCTGCGCGCAGTGACCCAGGAGCTGACCGGACAGCTCGATCTCTCCTCGGTCCTCGACGACGTCGTCGATCGAACGCGCGGCCTCTTCGATGCGGACAAGGTGGGGCTGTGGATGATCGGTGACGATCATGAGCAGCCGTTTCAGCTTGCCGCCGCACGGGGTCTCAGCGAGGACTTCAAGGCCTCGGTTCGCTCGATGACGCTGGCGAGCCCAACCCTTGGCGTGCGAGCGCTCGCCGAGCGCCGGAGCTTCGTGGCGCGAGGCGCAGATGCCGATTTGAACGTGGGCCTGATGCGCGAGTCCTACGAGCGCGAGCGGATCAAGACCGTCTGCCTGGTGCCGCTCGTCAGCAACGACAATGCCGTGGGCATCCTTGGCCTCTATCACACGCGGGATCACGAGTGGCCGGAAGAGGAGGTGTCGCTCGCCCAGTCGTTTGCCAACCAGGCGGCCGTGGCGATCAGCAATGCGCGCCTGTACCGCTCAGTCGCCGATCAGGCGGCACGGATGCGATCGATCCACGATCTGTCGGCGCGCCTGAACCGCCTGACGGATGTTCAGGCGATCGCTGAGGCGATCGTCGCCGAGGCCTCGACGCTGGCCGCGTACCACGACATCCGTGTCTACACGGTCGACTGGGAGCGCCGTGTCTGCGAGCCCGTGGCCTACACCCGCCGTCTGCTGGGCGAGGGTGACTTCCGCGACAAGCTGCGCGTCGACATCGGTGAGGGCTCGTTCACGGGATGGGTGGCGGAGCACGGCGAGCCACAGCTCATCAACGATGCGCTGAACGACCAACGCGGACACACGATCGAGGGGACCGATGACATCGAGGAGTCGATGCTCGTGGTGCCCATGCTCTACGAAGGACGCTCGGTGGGTGTCGTCGCCCTCTCGAAGCTCGGCTCCAACCAGTTCAGCACCGACGATCTCCAGACGATGATGATCTTCGCCGGATATGCCGCGCAGGCGATTGCTAACGCGCGCAGCTACGAGCGGCTCGAGCGGCAATCGGCGGAGCTTGCGCGCCAGCTGCAGTCGCAGCGCCGCCTACTGGAGATCAACGAGCGCCTCCTCTCCACGCTCGACCAGCAGAACGTGCTCGAGATGATCGCAGACGGCCTGCACTCGGTGGTGGTGTACGACAACCTGTCGATCTATCGGGCCGACCACGAGAAGCGGGTGATGGTACCCGTGCTCACGCGCGAGCGACACGCGGATGAGGTCGCTCGCTACATGGTCCCGTTTGGCCTCGGGCTGATGGGCTGGGCGGTGGAACATGCTGAGGCGTTGGTCGCCAACGATGCGCTCAGCGATCCGCGGGCGATCCAGATTCCCGGCACGCCACCGGACCCCGAGTCTCTGTGCGTCGTGCCGCTCATCAGCAACGGAGAGGTGATCGGCTCGCTGAACATCGGCCGCATCGGGGAGCAGGAGGCCTATTTCAGCGAAGCCGACGTCGAGCTCGTCAAGCTGTTTGCCGGGCAGGCGTCGATTGCGCTTACCAACGCAGATCGGCACCACCAGGTGAGCGTCCAGGCTGCGACCGACGCGCTCACCGGACTCGGCAATCACGGGTCGTTCCAGAGCCATCTGGCCGAGGCGCTGCAGCGCGCTGAGGGTGTCGAAGGCCCGGCGGGGTCCCTTGCACTGCTCATGATGGACCTCGACCGGTTCAAGACCTACAACGATCGCCTCGGCCATCCGGCTGGCGATGCGCTGTTGCAGGCCGTCGGGCAGGCGATCGAGGGGTCGGCGCGATCCGATGACCGCGTCTACCGCTATGGCGGCGACGAATTCGCGCTCGTGCTTCACGGCACCGATGCCGCACATGCCTCGGCAGTGGCAGAACGCGTGCGCGCCGCCGTCGCGCGCCTCACCGGGAGCGACGCGGCGCCAGTGACCATCACCATCGGCCTCGCGACGTACCCGTCGGACGCCCCGGCCAAGGACGCCCTGATCGCCGCGGCGGACACCGCGCTCTACTACGGCAAGCAGTCGGGTGAGAACCGGGTGGTGCGCATCGAGCAGGTGCCGCAGGAGATGCGTGACCTCCGTGGCACCCTCGACGAGCTGGCGCGAACGGCCCTCCGGCACCCCGACGATCCGGTTGCGGTCGAGCACCTTGTCGAGCACGCGGCCCGACTCTCTGGAGCGCTCCCCGAAGAGCGGGAGGAGACGGTGCGCGACACGCTGCTGTCAGTCGCCCGCTCGCTCGATGCACGCGGCACGGGAACCCGCGGACACGCCGACCGAGTCGGGCAGCTCGCGCGTCAGATGGCAGAGGAGATTGGCTGCGGCGAGGACGAGGCACGGACCATCGAGCTTGCAGCTCGCCTACACGGGCTCGAGGCCCTGGGCGCCGGAGAGCTCGAGCCGATTCATTCCCTGCGAGGCGTCAGCGAGGTCATTCGCGGGCACCGGATCCTGACCGAGGGCCCGACGCCTGGCCGGCGCGCCCGGGCATCGATACCGCGCGGCGCAGACGTCGTCACCGTGGCCAACGCCTACGACCTGATGGTGAGTGGAGCCGAACCAGGCGGACGGCGTGGACGAGCCGCCGCCCTCGCCGAGCTGCGAGTGACGGCCGGCAAGCTGTATCGCCCCGAGGTGATGGACGCTCTCGCGCAGGTGGTGGCGCCACGACGCAAGGCCGCGGGGCCCCGCGGCACCATTGACGGGCAAGCAATCGAAGAAGGAGCCGCCTGAGGCGCTCCCACCCCGGCTGGTATCATCGCGGCTCCCATGCCGATCCTCTCCCTCGCCGGAGCGTGCCCGTCGGGTGGCGTGTCTGGCGGCCCGTCGAGTGCGTGGCCGTTCCCCGCACTTCTCGCCGTGGCGAGCATCCTGGCGGCCTGCTCGAGTACCAGCCCGACCCCGACCCCCAGCCCGGCGAGCACAGTCAGCAGCCCGACGCCCCTCGCCTCGCCGACGCCGAGCCCGCAGCCGACGCCACGCTTCACGAACGAGCCAGATACGACACTCGAAGGGCTGATCCCCAGCACGCTCGCCGGCCACGCCATTCAGAAGCCGGCGGTGACGAGTCTGGCGCTCACGCCGGGAGACTTCGGGTCCGCCTTTGGCGACCTCGGCCACCGCTTCGCCAGCCTCGCGATTGCATACGTGGAGCGTCCCCGCCTCTCCCTGTACGCGGTACGCATCGACGGGGCTCCAGCGACGACCGCTGCGCTGCAGCCATCACTCGCCACGGCAGCGGAGTACGTGGGGATCGCCGGCCTTCATCCTGAGGCTTGGAAGGCCGCGGTGGTTGGCGGCCACCAGGTCTGGACGCGGGGTGCCGATGAGGCGACACTGCCGGGGACCCACCTCTATTGCTGGACCTCGGGGCAGTACCTGTTCCTGGTGATCGGGATCGACGAGACGCTGAACCGCGCGATGGTGACCGCCCTTCCCGGTGAGGCCGCGCCGACCCCATCGGCCACGCCGCTCGCCTCCGCGAGCCCGAGCTCCGCACCATCGGGCGCCGTGCCATCCGCCACGCCATCCTGAGTCGCGGGGGTACCATCGGCCCTCGATGAGGGCGTTCGAGAGCGAGGAGAGCTGGACTCCGACCGATCCCGGCGACGAGCGGATCGCTCGCAAGCGAGATCGCCTCGCGCGCCTGCTGCGCGTCGCATCGATCCTCTATTCCGCGGGAAGTGGGGAGCAGGGCGTTCCGGTGGGTGAGATCGCCCGACTCACCGGCATGACGACGCGCACCGTGTACCGCGACATCAACGCGCTCGACAGCGAGCTTGGCGTTCCGATCTTCCAGGCCGGGCGGGGTCGCTACGGGATCGAGCGCAAGTTCTTTCTCCCACCGCTGCGGCTATCGATCCCCGAGGCGATCGTCCTCTTCCTGGCCGCACGACTGATCGCCCGTTGGAGCGACGAGTATGACGCGGCGGTCGTGAGCGCCTTCACCAAGCTGGCCGACCTGCTGCCCCAGCCGATTGCTCGCCACGTTGCGGCGACGATGCTCGTGGTGGGCGGACATCGGGCCAACGAGCCATTCACCCGGAGCTTTGCGACCGTGGCACGCGGCTGGGCGGAGGGTCGCGTCGTCGAGCTCGACTACGAGCCGGGGACGGGCGAGCGGCGGACGACCCGCGTGCGCCCCTTCTTCCTCGAGCCCGACGCAGCCGGCCGCAGCGTGTACCTCATCGGCTTTGACGAGACCGCGGGCGCAATGCGCACATACAAGGTCGAGCGGATCCGTACCGCAATCCTCCTTCCGGACCGGTACGAGATCCCGTCCACCTTCGATCCCGACCGATGGCTCGCCCATTCCTGGGGGATCTGGTCGTCCGACACCACCCCGACCGAGCAGGTCCGCCTGCGGTTTGACGCGTCGGTCGCGCACCGTGTCCGCGAATCGGTCTGGCACCGATCTCAGCGGCTCGAGGAGCTTCCTGATGGTCGCGTGGAGCTGACGGTGACCGTCGCCGGGATCGTCGAGATTCGGCCCTGGATCCTCACCTGGGGCGACGCGGTCGAGGTGCTTGCACCCCCGGCGCTGCGCGAGTCGGTTGCGGCCGCCGTCCGCGGCGCGGCTGCGCGCTACGAGCAGCCCGCACCCGATGCCGGCTGACGCTTCGCGGCCCACGAGGCGGGGGAGCGTTACCGAGGTTGAGCTCAAGCTCCAGACCAACGATCGGATGGTTCTGCGCCGGCTGGCACGCCGCCGAAGGCTGGGCGACGCGCTGCTCGGTGCACCTCACACCGTTGGCGAGCTGGATCGCTACCTGGATACCGCGGACGGCCGATTCGCCGCCGTGGCATGGGCCTGCCGGCTCCGCAGCCGCGAAGGGTCGACGATCGTCTCGCTCAAGGGTCCTCGGCTGGCGCGCACCGGCCGCAGCGTGCTCCATTCACGACTCGAGCTCGAGGGCGCAGCAACGGCCGATCCCGACCCGCAGGCCTGGCCGCCGTCACCGGCACGCAGCTTCGTTCGCCGGCTTTCCTGCGGCCACGCGCTCGTCGAGCGTTTTCAGCTCCGCCAGCGACGCACCGAGCGCTCGGTCGAGGTGGCCGGGGAGCGGATCGGAGTGCTGAGTCTCGACGAAGTCGAGGTGATCCATGAGCACCAGCCTATCGGTCGCCTCCTCGTCGTCGAGCTCGAGCTGGCGGCGGGGATGCCTGCGGCACGGGCCACACGAGCCTCGCAGGCGCTGGAGGCCATTCAAGGCCTCCATCCCGATCCGCGGTCCAAGCTCGAGCACGCGCTGGCAATGCTCGGCGGGGAGCGCGATTCATGATCGCCCGCGGCCTCGGCCGTCTTCGCAGCCAGTCCGCCGGCGAGGCGATCGCTGCGGCGGCCGGCCTGAGCGTCTTCGGCTACCTGGGCTGGGACCAACCGCTCTGGGACGCTGGCGCGCAGTCTGCCCTCCATCTCGTGGCCCTGGCCGCAATCGCGACGGCGGTCATCCTCGCCCTGCGCGGCGCGCACGTCCCGCGCACGCGCCTCGAAATGCCCCTCCTGGCCCTGGTTGTGGTCCTGGGGATTGCCTCCGTCCTGGGACAGAACGTGGGGCTTGCGGCCGGGGCATTGGCCGCCTCCATCGCCTTCGCAGCCATGTTGCCGCTCTCCCTCGCAGTCCTCGCGCGGCGGCCGGGGCTCGCGGCGACCGTGGTGGTAGTCCCCACCCTGGTGCTGGCCCTCGCCACCGTTGTGCAGCTGGCCGCGCGGCGCTTTGGCTGGTACGTCGCCGGCGCCCCCGGCATCCTCCCCCCGGTGCGCGTCGAGGGCGAGACCACGGTCTTTGGTTCCGTGGCGGTGCCCGTCTTCATACTCCTCGGGCTCCTGCCCCTGACGCTGGCGATTGCGAACCCGGTTTCTCGGCGATCGCTGCAGGTGATCACGGTTGTGCTGGGCGCCGCTCTGACTGCCTTCTCAGGCTCACGCTCGGGCTGGGTCGCGGTGGGGGTTGCCGGCATCGTCTTCGCCGCGCCAGAGCTGCGACGTTTGTACGTGCAACGGCGGGCCCGCCTGGGGGCTCGCGGCGTGGCGGCGCTCGCCGTCGGCGGGTTGGTCGTGGTTGCCGTTGTAGTCATCGAGGCGCCGCGGCTGACCGAGCTGAGCTCAGTCCTGTACCGAGGGCGGCTGTGGGGAGACACATTGGCCGCCTGGAGCGGCGACCCGCTCTTTGGCGTCGGGCCCGGGACGATGCCCTACGCACGCCAGGCGGTGGCACGGTTCCCACTCCACCAGGCGCATTCCCACGACGTCGCTCTGGGGGTGCTCGGAGATGCGGGCATCGCCGGACTCGCGACCGCTGCCGTTCTGGTCGTCGCGTTCTTCTGGCTGGCAGGACCGCACCGGGCGCGTACCGTGCGGGGTCGTGCCGCCGGAGCGGTCCTCGCCGGCTACCTCGTCGCGAGCTTCTTCGACGACATCACGTTCCTCCCCAACTTCTCGCTGTTGGTCGTGCTCCTCGCAGCCCTCGCCCTGATCGATGCCGGGGCGGTGAGCTGGCGACCAGCGCGGTTCTCGCGTCCCGTGCTTGCTGGCGGCGTGGTGGCTGCCGCGGGTCTGCTGTGCGTGGTCGTCCTGCGCGACGCAGCGGCGGTTGCCTACCGGGCGGGATCGGATGCCGCCGCAGTGGCCGATTGGAGCGCATCGACGCGTTCATACCAGGTGGCGGAGGCGCTCGATCCCTGGCACCCCGCAACGCCGAAGGCGCTGGCCATCGCGGCCGATGCCGCGGGCAGCGAGCGGACGGCGATGCTCGCGGCGCGCCGGGCAACAGAGCTCAATGCCGGAGACGGATCCTCGTGGCTGAACCTTGCTCTGCTGTGCCTCCGACTCGCCGATCCCACCTGCGCAGCCACGGCCGCGGAGACTTCCGCCGGCACCATCGAGCCCGGTGGCGCGCAGATCGCGAACACCGCCATCCTCTACAACCGGTTCGGGTTGAGGATTGGGGCGGACGAGCTCTATGCGCTGGCGCTGCGCCAGAGCGCGAACGTGGCATTGACGCTGACCTGGCCCCGAGCACTCCCCGCGGGCGCCATCCCCGACGCCGGGGGCGGAAGTCCGGCGGTCCAGCTCAATATCGTCCTGGCCCGCGCTGCGGGAGGGCTACCGACCGATCCCGAGCGCTTCACCTCGCCCGCGGTCCGCGCCCTTGCCTGGGCGATCGCCGGCGATCGGTCGGCCGCCGGGGCGGAGCTCGCCCGTGCTCGCCGCCTCGCGCCCGGCGACGTGCTCACCTGGGAGATGAGCGCGCTCCTCGCTCGCCATTGGGGTCAGGATCCAGACCGGGCGATCGCCATCGGCGAGGTCCTGCGTGGCGGGCCCACCGTCATCCCGACGCTGCCACGACTGACCTGGGACGTCGCTTCATTTCGCAGCTACCCGCTCGATCAGCTGCTCATCGGCGCCAATCATCTTCTCCCCAAGGCGGCCTGGCCGTGGTCGCTGGAGCGCTTCCTCCCCTGACGATCGGGCTCTGGCCCTCAGGCATCGGGGAGCGGTAAGCGCTGGATGAGGGCCAACGTCGGCCGCGGGCGCGGCTCGCGCGGGGTGATTGAGGCCCGCAGCCACGCATCACTGATCCCGCTTCGGTGGCGAACATCGAGCCGTCGGGCAGAAAGGGCGTCGATCCCCAGCTCGGCGAGCGCCTCCGCGACGAGCGTTCCATCGCGGGGATACCCGCGCCCAACGATGGCTCGGTCGCCTTCCGGAAGCACCAATTCGAGGCGCTGTCGCCGGAGCACGAAGGCCCGCCGCACCCACGGTTCGCCCGCGCACCAGAGCAGGTCGGAGGCGACGTACGCGGGACGCCCGGCTTCGCCGCCAGGTCGGGCTCCGCGAGCCAGCCGTACTCGCAGGAGATCGGGATCGGGGCGACCCAATTGGTCCAGCACCAGCAGCGTCCCGTCGAGTACGACGCCGTCATCGGTCAGCTGGGTGGGCAGCTCGCCCAGCTCCGGAAATGCCGCCAGGGCGTCGGAGAGGCCGGCAACCTGAAGCCTCAGGCGCCCCTCCTCGACGAAGGCATGGGCCCTGACGCCGGGCCACCACGGCTCGAAAAGGTAGTCCGGGTCGTCGAATGGGGCGTCGATGGTCGCTGCCTCCATCGGCCGGATCCGAGCGGGAAGGTGACCCTGAGCACGCTGCTCGTCGTCGAGCGCCAGGTGGAGCTGCTGATGCCTCACGTCGGCAGGCTACAACCGCCCGCCGCCGCGTACTCGGGTCAGGCGGTCTTGCGCCGCCGGGCCGGCTTCTCGTCGGCCGGCTTCTCGTTTGCCGCCTTCGCAGCCTTCGCCTTCCGCGGGGGCGTGTCGGCTTCTGCGGCCTTCGCCGTTACGGCGGAACCGCTGCGGCGCGTCTCGCGCGCGGCGGATACGCTCGCTTCCAGGGCGGCCATCAGATCCGCGATCTTGGTCGGCTCGGTCTTAGCGGCCGGCTGTGGGGCCTCCCCGCCGACCTTGGCCTCGATGACGCCCATCAGCGCCTCTCGGTACTCGTCGCGGTACTGCTCGGGGTGGAATTCGCCCGTCATGCTCGCCACGAGCTGCTCCGCCATCTTCCGTTCGGCCGGCTTGATCTCCACGTCATCGGTTGGGACGTCGAGCTCTTCGATCGAGCGCACCTCGTCCGGCCAGTGCAGCGTGGTGAGCAGCATGGTGCTGTTGAACGGGCGCATGGCGGCGAGTTGCTCGCGGTCCTTGAGCACGATCTTGCAGATGGCGGTCTTGTCCTCGTCGCCGAGGACCTCCTTGAGCAGCGCGAAGGCCTTGCGTCCGATCGGCTCGGGCTCGAGGTAATAGGCCTGCTTCACGAATTGAATGCCGGAAGCTTCTTCCTCCTTGGCGTCCACGAAGGTCTCGATCTCGATGGAGCGCACGGTCTTGAGGGGGACCGCTTGGATGTCGTCGTCGGTGACGACCACGTACTTGCCCTTGCTCCATTCGTAGCCGCGCACGGTCTCGGAGCGCGGGACCACCTCGTCGTGGAACGGGCAGTAGATCTTCATCTGGATCCGGTTCAGGCAGGATGCGTGCAGCATGTTGAAGCCGATCCCGCCCTGCTCGGTCGCCAGGTAGAGCTTGACGGGGATCGTGACCAGACCGAATTGAATCGCCCCCCGCCACATCGATCGCGCCATACGTCTCGCAGGTCCTCGTTGCGCATCGTCACCCGCCCCGGTATGCCCACGGACGGTGCGGGCGGTAACCATACAACGCCACTGCAAGCCCGATGCCAAAGGCCCATTCGGCTTCCGACGTCCGGACCTAAGGTACCAGTGGGGTGGCCGGAAGTTGCCATTGCCGGTGCGGTGTACCGACACGACACTCGGGCCATGACTGCCACAACCCCTGCTGACGCCCCGTTCACCGCGCCCGTGGCCACCGCCGAGGTGGAGGCACCTCCGCTGCGCGCCTACGTCCTCGAGGACGACCAGGACATCGCCTCGCTTGAGGCCGACATTCTTCGGGACCTCGGATTCACCGTCGTTACCTGCGCGCGGATCGTGGACCTGGGCGATCTGATGGCGGTCGCCCTTCCCCATCTGCTCGTCGTGGACGTCATGCTGCCCGATGGCGACGGCGGCGACATCGCCGAGCTCCTGCGCGAGGCATGGCCAGGAATTCCAGCGATCTTTGTCAGCGCGGCGTCGCGCGCTCGGCTGGCCGAACTCGAAGCCTACGGTCCGGTGGTCGCCAAGCCGTTCGACCTCGAAGAGCTGCGCTCCGCGGTCCTGGCGGCGGTCGACGGTCCAACGGACCGCTGGCGCCAGGAGTGAGCCGGTCCCCTGAACTTCACGCGGACTGCGGCCCCGTAACCACGACGATGGCGCTCAGCTCCGGTCGTCCGGGGCGACGGAGCAGATAACGGTGCTCGATCGTCACCGACGACGAGAGCATGGCGCTGACAGGGCAGTAGCGCGTCGCCGACAGCTCCACCGATCGGCGCGCCGCGTCCGGCTCGACGCGGCCCTCCAGGCGATGCTCGACCACGATCCGCGTGAAAGCCTGGGGATGCTCATCGTCACGCGCGACAGCGGTGACGGAGATCTCGTAGCTGTCCGGCACCTGGCGCTTCTTGCGCAGGATGCTGGCCACATCCATCGCGGTGCAGCCCGCGAGCGCCTGCAGCACGAGCTCACGGGGGGTCGGGCCCACCGGCCGTTGTCCGGAGGGGACGGAGTCCATGGCCACCGTGAATCCACTCCCCGACGTGGCGTCCACGCGCATGCCGTGGCGCGGATCGACGACGGTGGCGAGCGTGGTGAGGGACATGCGGCGACTCTAGCACCGCTCCCGGCGCCAACTGCCGCACGCGCGGAGGACGAGCGATGCGCGTGATCCGATTGGCACCGTCCCCAACGCCCTCCACGCGCCTGCTGGCGGTGGCGGCGGCGATGCTCGTGGTCGGCGCCGTCGCGGCTGTCCTGGCGATCACCGGCCCGCGCGCACGTCCGGATGGCCTCGCGATCCTGGCGATCGCAGCTGCCATGGGGCTGGGAGTGGGTGCCTCCATGGTCGCAGAAGCGTTCCGTTCCCGGAAGCGACGAAGCAACGAGGACCTTATTCGGCTCCTGGGACCGACGCTCACGGACGCCTATCTGCTCCTCCTCGACCCCAAGTTGGCCGGAGTTCCCTCCGACGTCGCCGCCCTCCTGGTCGGGCCACCGGGCGTGCGCGCCCTCCTCGTTCGACGCTGGGTCGGACGCTACCGGGTTCGCGGACGGGGTTGGGAGTTCGACACCCACTCTCACAAGGGCTGGATCCCGTGCATCACGAATCCGTCATACGAGGGGATGGCGGCGCGCGATGCGCTCGCCGCGTGGGCTCGGGGTGCCGCCGACGAGCCCAACCTGCCGCTCGAGGCTGCGATCGTGTTCCCCGGCAAGGAGAGCCACCTCGTCCTCGAGGAGCCGGAGGACGAGATCATCACGGCCGATAACGCCCCGTGGTGGGCGCAGAGCGTCGGGGGCGTACAGCGCATGGACGCGGCCCGAGCGGTTCGATTCGTGGAGGCGGTCATGGCCTCCCGCGGCGAGCGGAGCACGGCGCGTCGTTCAGTGCGAGGTTCGTAGCCCTAGGACGAGTGCTCCTGTCCCTCGCGAGAGGCGAGCCAGCCTTTGGCAGTGCGCTCGTCGAGCAACTCCGCCAGTAGCTCATCGGGTCGCTCGTCATCGGTGACGAGCACGATGTGCGCTCGTGAGCGGCGGATGGCGACCGCTGGAGCAGCACGCCCCAGCTCCGGATACGCAGCGCAAGCGATCGTCACATCGGTCATGGCCACGAAGCGATCCGCGGCATTCAGCAGGCCGTCGACCGGGCGCGTGCCCTGAGGCACATGGATCGTGCCCGTAACGCGGAATGGCGGAATGCCGATCTGCGCCTGCACCGCGCGCTTCTGGACTTGCATGTGCGGGTTCGCGGCGCCGCTTGTGCCGGCGACGCACAGCAGCACCTCATCGATCGCGACGTGCACGAGGTGGGCACCCAGGGTCGCCGATGGATCGGCGAACTCACTGATCGTGGCCTGATCGATGATCAAGTGGGTCGAGCTCACCTGGTTGAGGATGTCGGCGACGCGCGAGAAGCGTGTGGCGGTGGTCCCTGAGATGCGATATGCGGCGGTGTAGAGGTCGACCGCCAGGGCGGCAGGCGGCTCTGCGGCGAACGGGTCGACAGCGAACGCGCTCACCGCCGGATCGTATCAGACCGATTCCGCCGGCTGGCCCCGACCAGCCGCCTCATCAGCCGAACCTCTGGCCGCGATGCGCTCCTCCTCTCCGTGCTTCCCGGTCGCGAGCAGGATCCGCCCGGTCGCCTGCTGCTCGAAGAGCCGCTCGACGGCCGCCAGGTCATCGATCTGGTCGGGCGTCTTGTCCGTCCGGATGCGCAGGATCCGGGGAAAGCGGAGCGCGAATCCGGAGCGATGCCTGGTGGATCGCATGATTCGATCGAACGCGATCTCGACCACGACCTCCGGCACAACGCTTCGGAAGCGGCCGTGGTCGCGGACCGTGTTCGCAAGGAAGTACTTGGTCATCGCAGCGATCTCGGCATCGGTCAGGCCGGTGTAGGCCTTGCCGATGGTGAGGAGCGACTCCCCGTCCGGGCCACGGACGGCGAACGTGTAATCGGAGAGGACTCCCTTGCGCTTGCCGTGCCCCCACTCCACCCCAACGACCACGCAGTCGAGCGTAGCCAGTGCCCGCTTGAGCTTCAGCCAGCCGAGTCCGCGCCGTCCGGGCTGATACGTCGATGCGGGGTCCTTGATCATCAGCCCCTCGTTGTGTCGCTCCCGCGCGTCGTCGAAGTGGGCATCGACTTCGGCGGCGCCATGCGCCGTCGCCAGGTGCGAGTAGAGAAGGAAGCCATCGGTCTGATCCGGCAGGGCCAGCGCCTCGAGTCTGGCCCGCCGCTCACGCAGCGGCTCGTCAAGCAGGTCCTCTTCGTTGCGATGCAGTAGATCAAAGGTGATCAGCACAACCGGAACGCGACGGATGAGGTCAGGGTCGGGCTTCACGCGACCGAGACGGGTCTGGAGGCTCGCGAAGTCGAGGACCGATCCTTCACGGTACGGAATCAGCTCCCCGTCGAGCACGATCTGGCCGGGGAGGCGCGAGGCCGCCGCGACGACTTCGGGGAAGGCGCCACTCACGTCATTGAGGTCCCGGCTGAAGAGGCGCGGTCCGGCGGTCTCCGGGCCGAGGTGCAGCTGGCAGCGGATCCCGTCGTACTTGTCTTCGATCCACGCCTCATCCCCAACGCGGCGCACGACTTCCTCGGCGTCGGCGACGGGCGTGGCGAGCATGAAACGGATGGGGCGGCCGACGTGGAGCGCGGCCTCCGCCAGGCGGTCCTCGCGGGCGAGCGTGGCCGCCTCACCGGGCTCGGCGACGAGCATGAGCGCCCGCCGCACCGCCTCGACGGGCCGCCCGAAGGCCTCGGCAATTGCCTCCTCGAGCAGCCCTTCGCGCAACCCGATGCGCAGCTCGCGCGAAGCGACGCGACCCAGGAAGCGTGCCTCCTCGGCGCTGGCGCGCCGGAAGAGGCTCGCCATCACCGCGGTCCGCTCGTCCGCGTTCCCGGCCGCGCTCATGGCTCGGAACGACGCGTCCACGTCGGCCAGCGTCAGACGCTCGCCCTGCTGCTCCCGGCCCTCGAGCAGCTCCGCAGCCGCGTCGCCCACATCCGAGTGCCGCAGGTAGGCCTGCGAGAGCGCCTGGTCGCCGGCCCCGCTCGCCGCGGAGAGGGCGCCGGAGAGCTGGACCCAGCCCAGCCCCAGCTTGTCCGCCGCTCCCGGCAGGGGGCGCCCGGCGAAGAAGGTCGCCGCGATCGGCAGGTCGGATGGCGGCAGGTCGCGCAGGTACGTGGCGAGCAGCTCCCGCTTCCGCAGCTTCGAGGTCGTCGACCGCACCGCATCGGCGGTGGCGGCAAAGGAGGCGAACGGGGTCGATGTGGGTGCCACGCCGGTCATGATGGCTCACCACGTCGTTGATCGGCTCGCCGCAGCGAGCGCTCCGAGATCGCCTTGACGGCCCTCATCGGTCCATGCAGGCTACCGCCCATGCTGCCGTGGCAGAAGAAGACGACCGATCCGGAGATCCTCAAACGGATCCCGCCGGGCCAGGTGCTCACCGAGAAATTCCCGGTCCTCCATTTTGGCCGTACGCCCGACTACCCGGACCTCTCCGGCTGGGACTTTCGGGTCACCGGCGAAGTGGAGACCCCCTTCACCCTCAAATGGGCCGAGTTCCGCGCCCTCCCCGTCCGCCAGGTCACCCTCGACATCCACTGCGTCACCCGCTGGTCGAAGCTCGACACGGGCTGGGAGGGCGTCCCATTCAGCCACATTGCGGAGGTTGCCCAGCTTCGGGATTCGGCGAGATTCGTGATCTTCCACGCGGAGTACGGCTTCACATCGAACATCCCGCTGGCAACCGCGATGCAGCCGGACTGCATCCTGGCCTGGAGCTACGCCGGCCGGCCCCTGGAGGCGGAGCACGGCTACCCACTCCGTGCCATCGTGCCGGGCACCTACTTCTGGAAGAGCGCCAAGTGGCTGCGCGGCGTCGAGTTCAGCGTGGAGGATCAGCTCGGGTTCTGGGAGCGAAATGGCTATTCGAACAGCGCCGACCCCTGGCGCGAGGAGCGATATTCGGGCTTCTAGGCCGATGCGTCCGGGCACGCGCGGCTGGACGGAGGGCGATCAGACGCCGGGTAGACTGCGCCGATGCATCCGTTTGCCCGGAGCCTGGTGGTTGCGGCGGTCGGTCTGATCGTCGCCGGCGGGCTCGTTGCCCTTGCGCTTCTGACCCGCGAATCGAGCCTGTCGGAGTTCGCCGTCCTGGGCGCTGGCCTGGTGGGGATGGCCCTCGGCGGCTATCTCTTCGTGCAGGGCTGGCTCTGGTCGCAACGCTCGTGGCACGCGGGCTTCAGCGGTCGAGCGGTTGCGATCGCGATCGCAGGTGGGCTGGGAGCCGTCATGGCCGGCGTGGCTGCGGCGGGTGTCGTGGTCCTGGTCCTGACCTTCTACGCCGGCTGAGGGGGCGCCGGGGTACGATTCGGGCCGCGACCAGCAATCCACAGACCGGCGCCCCCATCGTCTAGAGGCCTAGGACGCCACCCTTTCAAGGTGGAGATCACCGGTTCGAATCCGGTTGGGGGTACCACTCAGACGTGGTTGATCTCGACGCGATCCCCACAGTTGGGGCAATAGAGGATCACGAGCTTGGGATCCTCGCGGGTGGGACGGCGAGAATAGACGTCGCCCTCGCGGATCTGCTCCCCGCAGCGCGGGCATTCCCCCCCGATCTCAAGCCACTGATCGCGCGGGATGTTCTGGCGCCCCATCAGTCGCTTTGCGCGCTGCTGCTCGCGTCCGCCTGGGGGTCCGCGACGGTGGAAGGCCGCGAGGCCTCGTGCGCCCGGGGTGGTGGTGGCTCCCACCCCGCCTTTCGCGGCGCGGGTGCACCACCCTCGGCTTCGGCGATTGCCGCGCGAGCCTCGTCGCTGCGCTTCGACTGCGCGAGAAGCGGGTAGGCGCGCGCCTTGTAGCCGGGCCACAGACCGACTTCGCCATCGCGAATCATGACCATCGTCTTGACGAAACTGCCGGTGACGTCGCGAGTCGATCGGTCGAGCACCTGGTACTCGTGGCCGGTGACTGAGGTCAGCGCCGCGGGCAACGTCTCCACGAGGTACTCCGGATCCGAATTCTCGCGCAGGGCGATGGCGAGCGCCTCCAGGACGCGCTCGTCGTGCAGGTCGCGGGGCAGCGGACGGCTGATATAGGCCATTCGGGGATCGCGGCTAGGGCCGCGGAGGGCGCGGACCAGGGAGGAGATCATTGGGCCGCGATTGTACCGCTGGACCTGGCCTGAGGCGGGGGACCGCGGAGCCCGTTGGTATACTCAGTGCCCCGTGACGCACCCTCGCCCCGGCATCAGCTGACCCGCGAGGGAGAGCGCCCAGTCCCAGTCCGCCCGAGGAGAGCACCCTGTCCGTGCGTGTCAGAAAGGCGGTCCTGCCCGCCGCCGGCTTCGGCACCCGATTCCTGCCGGCCTCGAAAGCTGTTCCCAAGGAGATGATGCCCCTGGTCGATCGGCCGATCATCCAGTACGCGGTGGAAGAGGCGGTCGCGTCGGGAATCGAGCAGATCATCATCGTCATCTCTGCCGGCCGGAACGCGATCGAGGAGCACTTCGACGCGGACCCCACCCTCGAGCGCTGGCTCGAGGAGCGCGGCGACATCGAGCTCCTGCGGCAGATCCGCCGCATCACCGAGATGGGGACGATCGCCTTCGTGCACCAGAAGGAGCAGCTGGGCCTCGGTCACGCGGTGCTGATGGCCAAGGAGCTGGTCGGTGACGAGCCGTTCGCCGTCCTGCTGAGCGACGATGTCATGCGCAACCCGAACGGCCTGCCAGTCACGCGTCAGCTGATCGACATCTACCAGCAGCATCGGGGTTCGGTGATCGCCGCCCAGCGCGTTCCGCGGGAGGACGCGAGTCGCTACGGAATCATCGCGCCACGCCATGAAGAGGGTCGGCTGGTCGAGATCGAAGATGTTGTCGAGAAGCCGTCGGTCGCCGACGCACCGTCGGACCTCGCCGTCCTGGGGCGCTACGTCCTGACGCCCAAGATCTTTGACCTGCTGGAAACGACCCCTCGCGGGGCAGGCGGCGAGATCCAGCTCACCGATGCCATCCGCGAGCTGAGCCAGGAACAGGCCGTCTTCGCCTATCAGTTCGAGGGCGAGCGTCATGACGCGGGCACGCGCATCGGCTGGCTCAAGGCGAACATCGCGATGGCACTCGACTCCGAGGCGGCCGACGAGGTGCGCGCCTACATCCGCGGCCTCGACTTGAGAGACTAGAAACCGCTATCGTCCGCGGACCGTCCGAAGGACGCATCGTGGGAGGAATTTGCCCGTGGAGATGATCGGGCGGCTGATCGGCGCACGCTACCTGCTCCAGGCCCCGCTGGGCGAGGGCGGGATGGCTACGCTCTGGCGGGCGCTCGACCAGCAGCTCGGCCGCGAGGTCGCTGTCAAGCTCCTCCGCCCGCAGTACTCCGCCGATCCCGGCTTCGCTGCCCGTTTCCGCCAGGAGGCTCGAGCCGCCGCCTCCCTCTCCCACCCGAACATCGTCAGCGTCTACGACTACGGCACGGACCCTGATGGCGAGACCCAGTTCATCGTCATGCATCTCGTCGAGGGCCGCGACCTCTCCGCGATCCTGCACGAGCGAGGACGCCTGGAGGCCGATGACGCGGTGCGGGTCGCGATCTCGGTGGCGTCCGCCCTGGAGGCCGCCCACCGCCGTGGGATCGTCCACCGCGACGTAAAGCCGGGCAACATCCTGATCACCGACGAGGGCGAGGTGGAAGTCACCGATTTCGGGATCGCTCGGGCGGTGAGCGAGGCGTCGATGACGGTGACCGGCACGACGCTGGGCTCGGTCCACTATTTCAGTCCCGAGCAGGCGCGCGGCGACGAGGTGACCGGCGCCTCCGACGTCTACGCCCTGGGGATCGTGCTGTACGAGATGCTCACCGGAAGGCGCCCCTTCGAGGGCGACTCCGCTGCCGGGGTTGCGCTCAAGCGCCTGACCGATGATCCGCCGCGACCGACGATCGACGGCCGCCCCCTGCCAAGCGGGCTCGAGGCGATCCTGCGACGTGCCCTCGAGCGCGATCCGGCCCGCCGCTTTCCAGATGCCGGATCGTTCGCTGAAGCGCTGCGCGCCTGGCGTCGCCAGCCTGACGAGGTGCCCGTTGCGGCGGTCGCAGGCCTTCCCGTGCCCGAGCCGGCGAGCACGCCGCCCGCCGGCGAGCCGACGATGTACGTCCCGCCGCCCGTTGCGCGGCCATCGGACCGCGTCCCGTACGCTCGCCGACCCCCGCAGGCACGGCCGGCCGACGAAGGCTCGCCGTGGTGGATCTGGGTCCTTGCCATCCTCGCCGTCGTGCTGCTCGGCGCCATCGGCTTCCTGGGGGCGCAGCTGATCGGCGGCCTCGCTCCCGCACAGGGCAGCCCGACGCCGTCGGTGCAGACATTCGCGCTCCCGAATTGGGTCGGCAAGACCATTACCGCCGCAAAAGCAGATGCGGACCGTCTGGGCCTCACCGTCGTCGAGCAGCGCGAAAACTCAGCGACCGACCCGGCCAACCAGGTGATCGGCACGGATCCACCTGCCGCGACACAGGTCAAACGAGGGGACACGATCACCGTCCACGTCAGCAGCGGCAAGGAGACCGTGAAGGTCCCTTCGCTGATCGGCCAGACCCGGGACGAGGCGAGGAGCACGCTCGAGTCGAACGGCCTGACCCTCGGCAGCGTGACCCAGGAGAACAACGCGGCAGAAGCGGGCACCGTGATCCGCACGAACCCGGCTGCGGGGGTCGACTGGCCGAAGGGTGGCCAGGTGGACATCGTCCTCTCCCAGGGACCGACGCCCAGCCCGACTCCCTCGCCGACGCCCATTCCGACGCCAACGCCCTCCCCGCCGCCGCCCACGCCGTCGTAGGCGCGCCGGGGCCTAGCGTCATGGGTCGTCCGTCCGGTTCTGCCCGCGCCCTTGCCGGTGCTAGGATGCGGGCTGCCCGTCATTTCCCTCAGCGTTGGGAGGCAATATCCGAACATGACAGCCTCGATCACGGTCGACGAATCGACCTTTGAATCGGAGGTGCTCAACAGCGAGCGGCCGGTCCTCGTGGACTTCTGGGCGCCGTGGTGCGGCCCCTGCCGCCTCGTGTCACCGGTGGTCGAATCGATCGGCGCCGCGCACGCCGACAAGATCGATACCGCCAAAGTGAACACCGACGAAAACCAGCAGCTGGCGATGCGCTACAGCATCTTCAGCATCCCCACCCTCATCGTCTTCAAGGATGGCCGCGAGGCCGCCCGTCTGGTCGGCTTCATGCCACAGGAAGCCATGGAGCAGCGCCTCTCCCAATTCTTCTAGAGACTGCACCTCGCTCAAAGGGCCGGCCAGGATGCCGGCCCTTTGTGTTCCGGTTGGCGCCGCCCACACTTCGCGGCGCACCGGCGCACCGCTCTCCACGGCACCCTCCGTCGAGCCGCTACACTCCCAGGCCGGAGGAGCACGCTGCCCGTGATCATCAAGACCGAGCGTCGGATAGGGACCGAACGCCGCGAAGCGGAGAACCCCTTCGCCCCGGACCGACGGCAGGGCGACCGGCGCACCATGTGCTGGGAGGTCGAGAACTGCGACCTCTCCATCCGCTATCGGTGCCCCGCCTTCATCCTGCGCCGCCCGTGCTGGGAGCTGTGGGCGGTCGAAGGGATCGGCCCGGCACGCGCCTGCTGCTACAACGACAAGGAATGTGAGCCCGGGCGCTGCGTGATCGCCGAAAAGCGCTTCGCGGCGACCGCTGCCGAACCGCTCACCGTTCACGTCGGCCGTCGGGGGGTTCCACTCGGCTATGGCCGTCCGAGACGCCACTCATGCCCGCACTTCTACCTCACGCCTGGCAGCCGCGGGCGCGTCCCGGTTCAGGCCCCGCAGCTGCTGCGCACCCTGATGAAGCAAGAGGGCGTTGTCAGCCGCTGCGAGCTGCGCGGTGGGGTGCATCTCGACAACGGCTACGTGAGCGATCTCTGCCTCACCGGCACGTTCCCCGACTGCGTCTTCTACGAGGACGAGAACAGCGACTGATCCGACGACCGCCGGCGGCGAGGTCATGGATTACCCCGCGGCGGTCGCCGCGCTGCAGTCGCGCGGACGCTTCGGGATCAGCCTTGGCCTGGAGCGCATCTCGGCGCTGCTGGAAATCCTGGACCATCCCGAGCGCGGGCTGCGCGGCGCCCTCGTCGCCGGGACGAACGGCAAGGGGAGCGTCATCGCGCTGGCGCGCTCGGTCCTTAACGCCGCCGGGCTGCGGGTCGGGAGCATGCCCAAGCCCCACCTGACGAGCTACCGCGAGCGGATCGCGATCGACGGTGAGCCGATCAGCCGCGCCCGATTCGCTCAGGCCATCGCCCGCGTCCTGCCCGTGGTCGATCGCGTCGCCGCCAGCTTGGGACCACCGACCGAGTTTGAGGTGCTCACCGCCGCGGCGGTGGCCGAGCTGGCCGGCGCGGACGTCGACCTGTTCCTGATCGAGGTTGGGATGGGGGGTCGGCTCGACGCGACCAATGCCCTCGACCTGGGGGTCGCGGCCATCACGAACGTGCAACACGACCACGAGCGCTACCTCGGCAGCACCCTGGCCCAAATCGGCCGCGAGAAGGCGGCAATCATCAAAGCCGGCGACCTCGCGGTGACGGGCGCCACCGGACGCGGACTGCGCCCCATCCTGGACCGATGCGCCGACCTTGCGGTTCCACTCCGCCGCAGCGGCGCCTGGCGGCCGTACCGCGCGACGCTGCACGCCGCTGGCTGGGATGGGATCGAGATTGACATCACGACGCCGGCGCGTGAGATGAGCCAGCTTCACGTGGGTCTGCTCGGCGGCCACCAGGCGGGCAACGCTGCAGTTGCGGTCGCTCTGCTCGACGCTTTGGCCGAGGATGCCTCGCGCAGGGGGCAATCCGTGATCATTGATGAGACGGCAGTACGCCGCGGCCTGCGTGCCGCGCGCTGGCCCGGCCGCCTGGAGGTCGTCGAGGGCGGCGACGGGATCGGCCGTGTCTTGCTCGACGGCGCCCACAACCCGGCCGGCGCTGGCGCCCTGGTCGCCGCACTCCGCGAGCTGCGGGTGCGCGGAATGCCACTCGTCTTTGGGGCGATGCGCGGCAAGCGGGTGAGCGCGATGCTGCGGACCTTGGCATCCCTCGATCCGCTGCCGATCTTCACTGCTGTCCCCGACCCCAGGGCGATTCCGGCCGCGGAGCTGCAGCGGACGTGGCGCCGGCTCGGCGCACATGGCGCCTCACCCAGCGCCGGACTGGTCGCCCGCGATCCTGAGCATGCGCTGAGGCTGGCGGCACAGCAGCGCCGCGGCGATGGGCCGATCGTGGTTGCGGGCTCGCTCTACCTTGTCGGTGCGATGCGGGGCATCCTGACCGGGGAGCGGGAGGAGGGCTGATGGAGATCGCGCTCCAGTTCGGTGCCAAGACGTGGCTGATGGGGATCGTGAATGTCACGCCCGATTCCTTCTCAGGCGATGGGATCGCGCTCCCAAATCGGAGCGAGGAGGAGATCGTGGCCGCGGCACTCGACCAGGCGCGCGCCTTCGTCGCCGCCGGCGCCGAGATCATCGACGTCGGCGCCGAGTCGACCCGTCCCCGCGCCGTATACGGTGAGCACCCGGAGATCGATGCCGAGACGGAGGCGGCGCTGGCCGTGCCGGTCGTCGCGGCCCTGGCGCACGACCTCGCTGGGCGCGCGCTCGTGAGCATCGACACCTCAAAGGGATCAGTTGCGCGCGCGGCGCTCGCCGCTGGCGCCGTCATCGTGAACGACGTGTGGGCCGCGCAACGCGACCCCGGCACGGCCGAGGCGGCCGCGTCGTCCGGTGCCCACCTGGTGCTGATGCACAACAAGGAGGTCGCTGACTATCCCGACGGCCTGATGACCACCGTGATCGCATGGCTGCGCCGCGCCGCCGACGACGCAATCAGGGCCGGCGTGCCGCGCGCGCACCTCCTGGCCGACCCGGGGATCGGCTTTGGGAAAACGCCGGCTCAGAGCATCGAGCTGCTCCATCGGCTCGCGGAAGTGAAGGCCGCCGTGGGACTTCCGCTTGTCGTCGGAACGAGCCGCAAGCGGTTCATCGGCGAGATCCTGGGTGGCCTCCCCGCCGACGAGCGAGTCGAGGGCACCGCCGCCACTGTGGCGTTGGCGATCGCGGCCGGGGCTGATGTGGTGCGCGTCCATGACGTCGCCCACATGGCGCGCACGATCAGGGTCGCCGACGCCATCATCCGTGTGCAACCAGGCATGGGGTAGGGTGGACCTGCGATGACCGATGACCGCATCACGCTGCGCGGCATGCAGTTCCTGGCGCGGCACGGCGTGACCATCCAGGAACGGCTCGAGCACCAGCCTTTCGAGGTCGACGTGGAGCTCGAGGCTGACCTCTCTGCGCCGGCCGCCAGCGATGAGCTGGCCGACACC